>Ga0208980_10000857_pt1 | contig 17956 bp, 14 predicted proteins | sample WetSurMetagenome_3_FD_187993 | JGI IMG/M metagenome (GOLD analysis project Ga0208980, IMG submission 187993) | Wetland microbial communities from Twitchell Island in the Sacramento Delta, sample from surface sediment Aug2011 Site A1 Bulk (version 2) | ecosystem: Environmental > Aquatic > Marine... | reverse complement strand
AGAAAAAATTAGGTTCGGTCAATCCGATCAATTTTCACGAGGAAACCTATGAATCTGGAAAACGATAAACAGCGTTGGGAAACTGAAGTCTATTCCAAGTCCGTTCAAAAAGCCCCGCAGCGAAAAGTAAAATTCGAAACCACCTCCAGGATCGAGGTACCCCCCATCCTCACCTCGGGTGAATTCGACTATCAGCAGAAGCTGGGATTTCCGGGCGAATATCCTTTCACCCGCGGGGTACAGCCCAGCATGTATCGCAGCCGTTTCTGGACAATGCGCCAGTATTCCGGGTTTGCTTCCGCGGAGGAGTCGAACAAACGCTACCGCTATTTGCTGGAACAGGGTCAGACCGGTCTTTCTGTTGCCTTCGACCTGCCCACCCAGATCGGGTATGACGCGGATGATTCCATCGCAGCCGGTGAAGTGGGGCGGGTTGGGGTTTCGATCTCCTCCATTCACGATATGCAAACGCTTTTCCGGGAGATCCCCCTGGATAAAGCGTCCACCAGCATGACCATCAACGCCCCGGCGGCCATCCTGCTGGCCATGTATATCGCGGTCGGCAAGTCGCAGGGGGTGGAGGAATCAAAATTAAAAGGCACCATCCAGAACGATATTCTGAAAGAATATGTGGCCAGGGGAACCTATATCTTCCCGCCCAAGCCCTCCCTTAGGTTGATCACGGATATTTTCAAGTACTGTGAAAAGAACGTACCGGGCTGGAACACGATCAGCATCTCCGGGTACCACATCCGCGAAGCCGGCTCGACCGCTGTTCAGGAAGTTGCCTTCACCCTGGCGGATGGCATCGCCTATGTGGAAGCAGCCATCAAAGCTGGATTGGAAGTGGACGGGTTCGCCTCGCAGTTATCCTTCTTTTTTGCGGCTCACAATGATTTCTTCGAGGAGGTCGCCAAGTTCCGCGCAGCCCGCAGGTTGTGGGCGCAGATCATGAAGGAGCGCTTCGGCGCAAAGGACCCGAAATCCTGGATGCTGCGCTTCCATACCCAGACCGGCGGTTCCACGCTCACCGCGCAGCAGCCGGAAAACAACGTCGTGCGGGTAGCCATCCAGGCGCTTTCGGCGGTCCTGGGCGGGACCCAATCCCTGCATACCAACAGCAAGGATGAGGCGCTGTGGCTGCCCACGCCGCAATCGGTGACCACAGCGCTGCGCACACAGCAGATCATCGCAGAGGAGACTGGCGCGGCGGATTCGGTCGATCCTCTGGCTGGCTCCTACCTAGTGGAATATCTTACCGACGAGATCAGCGTCAGAGCTGCCGAGTACATCCAGAAAATCGACGCCATGGGAGGCGCGCTGGCTGCCATCGAGCGCGGGTATATGCAATCGGAGATCCAGGAAGCTGCCTACCGTTTCCAAAAATCCGTGGAATCCGGCGAGCGCACGGTGGTGGGGGTGAATAAATATCAATCCAAGGAAACCATCCAATTGGAGCGTCTGAAGGTGGATCCGAAGATCGAATTGGATCAGCGCGAGAAATTAACCGGAATGCGGGCATCCCGGGATGCAGGCAAAGTGAGCGAGCTGCTCACCCGCCTGGAAAGCGATTCCAAACGCGAGGAAAATCTGATCCCATTGTTGATCGAGTGCGTGGAAGCCGAGATCACCCTGGGCGAGATCTGCAAAGTGCTGCGCGCCACCTGGGGCGAATATCAAGCCTCATCATTCATGTAAAAAATATACCATCTGGGAGGAATGAAAATGCCGAAGCTGAAAAAGATCAACCATGTTGCGATCGTTGTCGCGGATATCGATGAATCGCTGAAGTTCTGGAGGGATGCTTTGGGGATCGAGTTGAGCCACATCGAGGACGTCCCCAGCCAGAAAGCCCAGGTTGCCTTCCTGCCGCTGGGCGATAGCGAGGTTGAACTGGTAAAACCTACGGCTGATGATACTGGTGCGGCCAAATTCCTGGCGGAACGCGGGGGCGGCATGCATCACCTGTGCTTCGAGACCGACGATGTGGCGGCGATGCTGGCGGATCTGAAGGCCAAAGGGGTGAGGCTGATCAATGAGGAGCCGATCGTGCTGCCCGGGCGGAAGATGGCCTTCGTGCATCCCAAGTCCACCGGCGGGGTGCTGGTGGAACTTTATGAATTAACGAAGTGAATTTGAAGAAATCAAAAACGGGAGCTGGCAAGCTCCCGTTTTTATACATTAAAGGTTACTCCCAAGTTGAATCAGTTGTTCCCCGTCCGATCCCAAAATAGGTGAACCCCATCCCGCGCAGCGTGTCGCCATCCCATAGGTTGCGGCCATCCAGGATGATTGGATTACGCATCAGCGTGCGGACGCGGGAGAAATCAAGCTGCTTGAACTCGTTCCACTCGGTGGCAAGTACCAGCGCATCCACGTCGGTCACCGCGCAGTAGGGATCATCGCAGAAAATGGCTTTCTTGATATACGGAGTTGCCACTTCCATCGCCTGGGGATCATAGACCTTGACCGTGGCGCCTTCGTTTTCGAGCAGGCGGATGACCTCAAGTGCGGGCGCGTCGCGGACGTCGTCGGTGTTGGGCTTGAAGGAAAGACCCAGGATGCCGATCACTTTATCGTTCAAGCCTCCGAGGGCTTTTCGTAACTTCAGCACCGCCCGGCGGCGCTGGTTGCGGTTGATCTCCATCACTGCCTGGAGGAGCTGAGGGTGGGTGCCATTGAGAACAGCCATGTGCTCCAAGGCTTTCACATCCTTGGGGAAGCAGCTGCCACCCCAACCCAGCCCGGCATCCAGGAATGCGTGTCCAATGCGTTTATCCAAGCCCATCCCCTGGGCAACCTCGCGCACATCGGCGCCCATTTCTTCGCACATATTGGCGATCTCATTAATGAAGGAGATCCGGGTGGCCAGGAAGGCGTTGGAGGCATATTTGATCATTTCCGCGGTGCGTAGGTCGGTGATGAGGATGGGGCAGCGTAAGCTGGCATACAGCTTGGCGACCTGATTGGCGGCTTCCTTATCCAGCGATCCCAGCACCACGCGGTCAGGAGCCATGAAATCGTTGATGGCGGATCCTTCCCGCAGGAATTCCGGGTTGGAGACCACCTTGAAATCCAGGGGTTTGCCGGTGCGTTTCTTGCGTATCACATCTGCCACCCAATCGCCGGTGCCCACCGGAACGGTGGATTTATTGACCACGACCACAGGGGAATCGATGTTTTCCGCGATGGATTCCGCCGCCGCGCGGATATACTGAAGATCCGCCTCGCCTTCCACGCCGGAGGGGGTTCCCACGGCGATGAAGGCGAACTCGATATCCTGCAAGGCTTCCTTGTAATCCGTCGTGAAGGCCAGGCGGCCTGCTTTCACATTCTGGAGCGTGAGCTGCTCCAGCCCGGGTTCATAGATCGGCATGATCCCATTTTTCAATCCGTCAATGCGCTTCTGATCCACATCCAGGCAGACCACGCGGTTGCCCAGATCCGCAAAACATACCCCTGTGACCAAGCCGACATATCCTGTCCCGATGACGCAAATATTGCTCATAAATGTTTCCTTTTATAATAAAATTATATCCTAAAGACGATAATCGTAAAAATCGATCAAATTTAGGAATTCAGGAGACAATTCATGACAGCATCCATCATCGACGGTGCAGCAATATCAGAACAAATTCGAGCTGAAGTAGCTGAAGAGGTAAAGGCACGTGCAATAGCAGGAAAACCCATACCGGGACTGGCGACTGTCCTGGTGGGAGAAAATCCAGCTTCGCACGTGTATGTCCGCTCAAAGCATAAAGCTTGCCAGGAAGCAGGAATTGTTTCCTTCGGTCACGAGCTTCCAGAGAACGCCAAATTGGAAGAGGTGGTGGATCTGGTTAAAAAATTAAACGATGATCCTGCTGTGCATGGGATCCTGGTTCAGCTTCCACTTCCCTCCGGGCTGGATGAAGAAAAAGTTCTTTTAGCGGTAGGGATCGAAAAGGATGTGGATGGTTTCCACCCGATCAATATCGGCAGATTAGCCCAAAAGGGCCGGGATCCCCTTTTTGTACCTGCCACGCCTTCCGGTGTCATGTATCTTTTAAACAAGACTCTTCCAAACTTGGAGGGTTTGAATGCAGTCGTATTGGGTCGGTCAAATATCGTTGGCATGCCGGTTGCTCTGCTTCTGGTGAGGGCAAACGCCACCATGACCATCTGTCATTCCCGGTCAAAGGATCTGAAAGATATCACCCGGTCGGCGGACATCCTGGTGGCTGCAGTGGGGCGGACGGAGATGGTACGCGGGGATTGGGTAAAACCCGGCGCGGTGGTGATCGATGTGGGCATCAACCGGGTGGAAGATGCCTCGCGCCCGCGCGGGTACCGCCTGGTGGGGGATGTGGCTTACGATGAAGTTAAAGAAGTTGCTTCAGCCATAACCCCCGTACCCGGTGGGGTTGGCCCCATGACCATCGCCATGCTTCTGCGCAGCACCCTCAAAGCAGCTAAACTTGCGGACGCATGACCACGCTTAAAATTAGTGTTGTCTGACAATTGACATTTTAGCGGGAATTCGTTACACTCGAACAGAACAATTTGTTCGAGTTTTTCTTTGGAAGGGATTCCCATGTCCACGCTTCTGATCAAAAACGCAACTGTTTTAGTAACCATGGATGATCACCGCCGGGAGATTAAAGGCGGTGGTATTTTTGTCAGGGACGGATTCATCGAAAAAGTGGGGGTTAGCGGGGAACTGCCTGAGACAGCAGATGAGATCCTGGACCTGAACGGGCACCTGGTTCTCCCCGGGTTGGTCAATTGCCACCATCATTTTTACCAGACACTCACCCGCGCTGTCCCGTCTGCCCAGAATGCTAACCTTTTCAACTGGTTAAAAACCCTTTACCCGATCTGGGCACGCATGACGCCAGATGATATCTATCTTTCCACGAAAACCGCACTTGCCGAGCTTGCGCTTTCGGGGTGCACAACTGCATCAGACCATCTTTACTTGTTCCCGAATGGATCCCGGCTGGATGACGAGATCGCCGCGGCGCAGGAAATGGGCATCCGTCTCCAGGCATCGCGAGGGTCGATGAGCCTGGGCGAGAGCCAGGGCGGGTTGCCACCGGATAGTGTTGTGGATGGCGAAGAGGAAATTCTCAAAGATAGCCTGCGCCTGATCCAGCGCTATCACGATCCCAAACCCGGCGCGATGGTGCAGATCGTCCTGGCGCCCTGCTCCCCGTTCAGTGTGACCGGCGAATTGATGAAGCAGAGCGCGGTGCTGGCGCGCGAGCATCACCTCCACCTGCACACCCACCTGGCAGAAACCCAGGATGAGGATGCATTCTGCCTGCAAAAATTCGGACATAAACCGGTTGCCTATATGCAAAGCCTCGATTGGGTGGGGGAGGATGTCTGGTTCGCCCATTCTGTGCATGTCGGCCGGGAGGAGATCCAGGTTTATAAGAAAACGGGTTGCGGAGTGGCGCATTGTCCCTCCTCCAATATGCGTTTGGCTTCCGGAATCGCACCTGTGCGCGAATATATGGAATCCGGCGTCAAACTGGGCTTGGGGGTGGATGGCTCTGCGAGCAACGACGGATCGCACATGCTTGGTGAAGCCCGCCAGGCGATGCTGCTTGCCCGTCTGCGCGCCGGCATCGAGGGCGCCTCGCTAAGCAGCGAAGATGCTCCGCCCATTCTCACCGCCCGCGAAGCGCTCGAACTCGCCACCCGCGGCGGGGCGGCGGTTTTAGGCCGAAATGATATCGGCAGCCTGGAAGCGGGCAAGTGCGCAGACCTGATCGCGATCAACCTCGACCGGTTGGAATATACCGGCGCGCTGCACGACCCGGTGGCGGCAGCGGTTTTTTGCTCCCCGGTGAACGTGGATTACAACATCGTTGGCGGCAAGTTCATCGTCCGGGAAGGCGAATTGACCACCCTTGATCTTCACCCTCACATCGAACATCACAACCGGGCAGCGAAGCGGCTTCTGGAGGGTTAACCGATGAGTTATGGTTTTGGCTACAAAGATACCCGCGCCCTGGTTGCTTGCGCCATGGGGCGCCAGCCCGCGGATATCGTCATCCGCGACGGACAGTGGGTGTGCGTGCAATCGGGGGAGATCCTCCCACATACCGATATCGCCATCCTCGGGCACCGCATCGCCTATGTGGGCAGCGATGCCAGCCACACGATCGGCAAAAACACGAAGGTGATCGAAGCCAACGGGCAATATTTGGTGCCTGGGCTGCTGGATGCGCATATGCATGTGGAATCAGGCATGCTGACCGTGACTGAGTTCGTGAGGGCAGTCATTCCGCATGGAACCACCGGCATGTTTATCGACCCGCACGAGATCGCCAACGTCTTCGGCTTGCGGGGTGTGCGCCTGATGGTGGATGAAGCCCAAAATCAACCCATCCAAGTTTTTGTCCAAATGCCCTCCTGCGTTCCCTCCGCCCCCGGGCTGGAAACACCCGGCGAAACGCTGGGTCCTGCCGAGGTCGCTGAAGCCATGACCTGGCCGGGGATCATCGGGTTGGGCGAAGTGATGAACTTCCCGGGCGTTTACTCCGGTGACGATAAAATGCATGCCGAAATGGCGATCACCCGCCAGGCGGATAAGATTATTGGCGGGCACTATGCCTCCACCGATCTGGGTCTGCCCTTTCACGGGTACATCGCCGGCGGACCGCAGGATGACCACGAAGGAACCCGCATGGAGGATGCCATCGAGCGCGCCCGGCAGGGAATGCGGGTTATGCTGCGGTATGGCTCGGGCTGGAAGGATGTGCTGGCGCAGGCGGGAGCGATCACGAAACTTCAATTGAATTCCAGCCGGTTCCTGCTCTGTACGGATGATTCCCACTCGCAGACCCTGGTGGATGAGGGGCATATGGATCGGGTAATCCGGCATGCCATCTCCGTTGGGATCCCACCCATCACCGCCCTGCAAATGGCAACGATCAACACCGCCGAATATTTCGGGGTCAGCCGAAATATGGGCATGATCGCCCCCGGACGATACGCGGATGTTCTCCTCGTGGAGGATCTGCAGGATTTTTACGCCGGGATGGTTTTCTGCCGGGGTGAATTGATCGCTGAGAATGGGGATGTTCTCGTCGAAATGCCTCCCTTCGAATACCCTGCCTGGGCTTGCGGTTCTGTCCACCTACCCAAGCCAATCCGGGCGGAGGATTTCAGGTTGCCTCTACCTGAAGGCACAAATCGGGAGAACCTGACTGCGAATGTGATCGGGGTGATCGAAAGCCAGGCGCCCACGCGCCATCTGAAATTGAAAGTGACCGCGAACCGCGACGAGATCAAACCAGATCCCGCGCGGGATCTGGCGAAGATTTCTCTGGTCGAACGTCACAAATCCACTGGCCGGGTGCAGACCGCGCTGGTGCAGGGTTTTGGGTTCACCGGGAAATGCGCCGTTGCCACCACAGTGGCGCATGATTGCCACCATATGATCGTGGTAGGTACCGACGAAGAAAATATGGCCTTAGCGGTAAATACGCTCTCGGAGTGCGGCGGCGGGCAGGCGGTGGTGAAGGATGGAAGAGTGATCGGCAAGGTGGAACTGCCGATTGCCGGATTGATGTCCAATGAACCCGCCCGCGATGTGGCGAAAAAAGCGGCAGGCGTCCTGCGCGGGTTCAGGGATTGCGGCTGCACGCTTGACAGTCCCAATATGCAACTCAGCCTGCTTGCACTGGTGGTCATACCGGATCTGCGCATCTCCGACCTCGGGTTGGTGGATGTCACCCGTTTTTCGTTCATCCCTGCCATAGAGTAGATCACATCGAGGAAACATGCCGGAATCGAAGAAAACAAAAAGCAAAAAAGAGCATCCCTTTAAACGCCTGCAGACGGACCTCGCGGTAGTGATCGCGGGGATTGAGCCGGGGGGGAAACTGCCCTCGGAACCAGAACTGGCATTGAAACTGGGGGTTTCCCGGGCGACCCTTCGGGAAGCGATGCGCGCTTTCGAAGAGCAGGGATTGATCAGAAGGCGGCAGGGGGTTGGCACATTCGTCGTCAGGCACCAGCAGGTCATCGATGCCGGGGTGGAAGTGCTGGAGAGCATTGAAAGCATCGCGGCGCGGATGGGTTTAGAGGTTTCAATGGGGCTGCTCAATATTGAGCACATTTCCGCAGATAACGAACAGGCAGCCATATTTGGAAAAATGCCAGGGACCGCACTCGTGCGTTTATCCAGGGTGATCAACGCGGAGGAGCGCCCAGTGTCTTTTTTGGTTGACCTGCTGCCGGTGGAAGTCCTGCCTGACGCCGGCCTGAAAGAAGGTTTCACCGGATCGGTTCTGGATTGGCTGCTCAAACGCGGTTCGCCTCAGTTGGATCATTCCAAGACTGAGATCCAGGCAGTGGCTGCGCCATCCGATATCGCCCGCGCGCTTCAGATCCAGCGCGGGGATGTTCTGCTGAAATTCACGGCAAAACTTTATACCAACAGCGGGGAACTGGTGGATCATTCCAGCAGTTATTTCCTGCCGGGTTATTTCCGCTTTCACGTGGTGAGGCGGGTGAAGGGAGTGAAATAGGGAGAAACGAAAGTCTGGCAAGATTCTAAAATTAATCAAAATACAAAAAAAGGAGTTTCAAATGCGCAGTTTTTCAGGTCGAGATATTTTGTCCCTCAAAGAATTCGAACGTCAGGAATTCTTCCACGTCTTTGAAGTTGCCGATGAAATGGCGCCCATCGCCAAATCCCGCCGCAACAGCGATCTCCTCGCGGAGAAGACAATGGTGACCGCTTTCTACCAGCCTTCCACCCGCACCCGCCTGGCGCACGAAGCCGCCATGCACCGCCTGGGCGGGCATGTGACCGGTTTCTCGGATGCCAAAATGACCCGCGCCGGCGACTGGTACCAGGAGAGCATCAAGGATACAGTCAAAATGCTGGAGTTCTATGGCGACGTGATCGTGATGCGCCACTTTCAGCAGGGCGCTCCGCAGGAAGCCGCGAAATGGGCATCCGTGCCGATCATCAACGGCGGCGATGGCTGGGGCGAGCACCCCACCCAGATCCTGACCGACCTTTACACCGTCCTGACCGAAAAAGGAACCATCGATGGTTTGAAATGGCTGGCTGTGGGCGATATGCGCATGCGCACCATGCATTCGCTGGGGTACGCACTTTCCCAGTTCGATTGTCCGATCACATTCGTCGCACCTCCCGAAATGAGCCTGACTGATGACTTTAAAGCCGAGCTGAAATCCTACAGCGTGGATTTCAAGGAAGCTGAGCATGTGGAACAGGCGATCGCCGACGCGGATGTCATCCTCGTCGAGCCTGTGGTTCAGCCCGATTACACCAAATCCCGCCAGGAAGCCGGCGATCACGGGCTCACCCCCGCCAATTACAAGATCACCCGCGAGCTGCTTTCCAGCAAGGCAAAATCGGATGCCATCCTGCTGCACTCCCTGCCGCGCATGGACGAGATCCCGCCCGATGTGGATATCACCCGCTGGTCACGCTACTGGCAGGAAGCCTTCAACGGCGTGGTCATGCGCATGGCGCTGCTGGGGCTTGTCCTCGGAGCGATGGAATAAAGAATTGGAGCCTGCCCGGATCAGAACTCCGGGCAGATGAAGCATACCAGGAGGAAATATGCAAACCTACTTACACGGACGCGACCTGATCGGCGATCTCGATTTCAGCAAGGAAGAAGTCGAAACCGTTCTGGATGTGGCCTTTGACCTCAAACGAAAGCGCGCCTTGAATGAGCCGCATGCCTATCTGCGCGACAAGGTATTGGCAATGCTGTTCTTTTTCAGCAGCACCCGCACGCGCGGTTCCTTTGAAGCCGGCATGGCCCAGCTTGGCGGGCACGGGGCATTCATCGATTCCAAGACCACCCAGATCTCGCATGGTGACACCCCCAAGGAGATCGGCGAGATCTTCGGGCGCTATTTTGACGGCATCGCCATCCGGCACGTTACCTGGGGCGAGGGAAATGGCTACATCAATGAAGTAGCCAGGCATTCCCGGGTTCCCGTGCTGAACATGCAATGTGATATCTATCATCCCTTCCAGTGCCTGGCGGATCTAATGACGATCATGGAGAAAAAAGGCCGCGATCTTCGGAAGAAGAAAATGGTTGTCTCCTGGGCGTATGCCGCATCTTATCAGAAACCAATGTCGGTGCCGCAGAGCCTGATCCTGCAGATGCCGCGCTTTGGCATGGACGTGGTGCTTGCGCATCCGCCCGAATTCAAGTTGATGCCCGGGATCATGGAGCAGGCGGAAGCGGAAGCGAAAAAAGCCGGCGTCGGCTTTGAGGTGGTGGATGATATGGACAAGGCTTTCAAGGATGCCGATGTCATCTATGCCAAGAGCTGGGGAGCCATGGTGCACACAGCGGATGAAAAAGAAGGCGCGGAGATCATCAAGAAATACTCCAGCTGGATCACGGATGAGCGCCGGATGAAGCTGGCCAAGAAGGATGCCATCTACATGCACCCGCTTCCCGCTGACCGCAATATCGAAGTGACCGATGGCGTCATGGATGGACCGCAGTCCGTGGTGTATGACGAAGCCGAAAACCGCCTGCACGCGCAAAAAGCCGTCATGGCGCTCACAATGGGATAACCAATAAAGGAGAAACAACGAATGGCAAAAAAAGTAGCAGTTGTAGCGATCGGTGGAAACTCGCTGATCAAGGATAACAAACACCAATCTGTCGAGGATCAATATCTGGCAGCCAAGGAATCCGCTTTTCATATCGCGGATATGATCGAAGCCGGTTGGGACGTGGCCATCGGTCATGGCAACGGTCCGCAGGTGGGTTTCATCCTGCGCCGCTCAGAGATAGCTCACAAGGTGGAAGGCATGCACGAGGTTCCGCTGGATGTTTGCGGGGCGGATTCGCAGGGTGCGATTGGTTATTCGTTACAGCAGAATCTGCAGAACGAATTCAAGAAACGCGGGATCAAGAAACCCGTGTGCACGGTCGTCACCCAGGTGAAAGTGAATAAGCACGACAAGGCTTTCCAGAATCCTACCAAACCGATCGGCGGTTTTATGGAAGAAGCCGACGCGAAACAGCGTCAGAAGGATCTGGGCTGGAGCGTTGTGGAAGATGCAGGCCGCGGCTGGCGGCGCGTTGTGGCTTCCCCACTCCCCGAAGATGTGGTTGAGCTGGAATCGGTCAAGACACTAATCGACGCCGGTGCGACGGTCGTTACCGTGGGCGGCGGCGGCATCCCGGTGATCGAAAACGACAAGGGAGAACTGGAAGGCACTGCGGCTGTCATCGATAAGGATTTCGCCAGCAGCCTTCTCGCGCGCGAGATCAACGCAGACCTTTTGCTCATCTCCACCGCGGTGGAAAAAGTTGCCCTCAACTATGGGAAGCCGGATGAGAAATGGCTGGATAAAATGACCCTTGCCGAAGCCAAGCAATACCTGGCGGACGGCATTCACTTCGCAAAGGGTTCCATGGCCCCCAAGATCCAGGCGATCATTTGGTTCCTGGAAGCCGGCGGGAAGCAGGGGCTCATCACGAACCCGGAGAATATCGGCCGGGCGCTCAAGGGCGAAACGGGCACCTGGATTTTGCCATAATTTTCAAATTCAATCCTTCTCCGTTGAAATTTCAACGGAGAAGGAATTTTAAGGTTAGAGTATTGGAGGGAATGGGCACCTCATAAGGTAAAATAATACGGAAATCGCATCACCTCATTACTGTTGTTTGGGTTGCAAATTAATCCATCCGGTGTCGATTAACTGCCTGGTTGTCGAATGAAAGGAGGTGAATCCCAGCATAGATCCATTGCACGGCATTCCATTTGGTTGTTCGAGATTCTCAAACCTGAATTGGAGGAGTAAGATGGTATCGAAGAAACTGTTTGTTGTATTTGGCCTGCTGGTTGCTGTTTCCATGTTGGTTGCCGCTTGCGCACCTGCAGCCACCGAAGCCCCGGCTGCACCTGCAGCCACCGAAGCCCCGGCTGCCCCGGCAGCCACAGAAGCACCCGCTGCGCCAGCCGCGACGGAAGCACCTTTCGTATTCGGAATGCTCCTGGTTGGTCCCTCAACTGATAATGGTTGGAGCACCGCCACTTTTGAGGGCGGGAAATACGTGGAAAACAAGATCCCCGGCTCTCAATTCATTTATGCTGAAAACGTTAATATTGCCGCCAACCCGAACACCACGGCTGCTCAGTTTGCTGAACAATTGTTACAGCGCGGTGCGAAGGCGATCATTTTCAATTCGGATGACATGAAAGACGGTGTGATGGAATTTGCTACAGCACATCCGGACGTTCCTGTGATCTGGCTTTCGGGTGATTTTGCCTGGAAAGAAGGCCAGCGATATCAGCCTCAATTGGTTGCTGAATCAGATGCAATGGGAGAGATGGAATACGGGAAGATGATGGCTGGCTGCGCGGCTGCGCTGACCACCAAAACCGGCAAGATCGGTTTCCTGGGCCCATTGATCAATGACGAAACCCGCCGCCTGGCGGATGCTGCCTTCCTGGGCGCAGATTACTGCTGGAAGAACATTGCCAAGCAGACCACCCCGCTGGATTTCAAGGTGACCTGGATCGGCATGTGGTTCAATATCCCTGGTGTCACCCTCGACCCGACCCAGGTTGCGGATGATTTCTTCACCAATGGCTATGATGTTGTGATCTCGGGTATTGACTCGACCGAAGCCGTAACTGAAGCCGCCAAGTTCCGCGGACAGGGCAAGGATGTGTATGCAGTGCAGTATGACTACGTCAAAGCTTGCGACGTGGCCCCCGATGCCTGCCTGGGTGTTCCCTATTTCAATTGGGGCGTGGTTCTCCTACCCATGCTGCAATCAGTGGTGGATGGAACCTACCAACGCCAATTCATTTGGGACGGTCCCGATTGGAAAGACATCAACAACCCCGATACATCCGTGGTTGGTTTCCAGAAGAGCGCGGGTCTCTCTGCTGATGCATCCGCCAAACTCGATCAGTTCATCTCCGAACTGGCTGGCGGATTGAATCTCTGGAAAGGACCGATGAATTTCCAGGATAAAACCGTATTCCTCAAAGATGGTGAGGAAGCCACTGGACAGCAAATATGGTACATGCCCCAGTTACTCGAGGGCATGACCGGTGACAGTGTTGCCAAGTAAATAGCTAGATTCAACGGGGAAGGCAATCCAATTGCCTTCCCCGATTTTTATAAACGAACCTCAAGCGAGCTATTCATGGATGTCGAACTGAAGAATATCCAAAAATGGTTTGGAAAAGTCCATGCGAATGATGGGATTTCACTGACGATCTCCTCCGGCACCATCCAGGGGATACTGGGTGAAAACGGTGCGGGAAAAAGCACGTTGATGAAAATCCTCTCAGGTTTTTACTCCGCAGACTCCGGTGAAATTCTTCTGAATGGAAAAAAGGTGACGATTCAGTCCCCTGCCGATTCGGTAAGGCATGGGATCGGGATGCTCCATCAGGATCCGCTGGACTTCCCTCCCCTGAAAGTGCTCGATAACTTGATCGTCGGGAGTCCTTGCGAAGTTTTTCCAGACAAAAAGAGGATCCTCAAGGAAATCAATGCGATCCAGGATCAATTTGGTTTTCATATTTCCCCGGATGCCTATGTTGACCGCCTGACCGTAGGTGAACGCCAGCAAATGGAGATCATACGGCTGTTATGGCTGGGTGCAGAAGTACTTATTCTTGATGAACCCACCACGGGGATATCTGCCCAGCAAAAAGAACGATTGTTTGAAACTGTGGTGAAGTTAGCAAGCCAGGGAAAAGCAATTATTTTCGTTTCTCATAAATTGGAAGAAGTGGAACGGTTGTGCCATCAGGTGGCTGTTTTCCGCCAGGGGAAGAATGTGGGCGAAGCCAAGCCTCCCTATGATACCAATCTTCTGGTGGAAATGATGTTTGGCAAGAAGATCACCAGGCCGCCGAAAATTTGCGAAGAACAGGACCAGGATAATTTTCAGATCAGCGATCTTTCCATTGACGATGCGCGAATCTATATAAAAGATGTAAGCTTCAATTTCAAACGCGGTGAAGTAATTGGTTTGGCGGGGATGGAGGGCTCCGGTCAGGCATTGATCCTTCGAGCCTTGGCTGGAATTGTCCGACCGACAGGGGGACATATTTGGATGAAGCAGCCAGATGAAAAGGATCTTGATCTTGTCGGACTCCATTATTTTGACTTCCGGGAGCATGGTATCTCATTCTTACCCGCATCCCGGTTGGAGGAGGGGTTGATCTCGGGTCTGACACTCACCGAGCATTTCGTTCTGGCTGAAAAACAAGATGGATTTTTCATCCGTAACCAGGAGATTGCTGCCCTGGCGGAGAAGCGTATTGGAGATTTTAATATTAAAGGTACTCCACTCACACAGGTGGAGGCACTCTCCGGAGGGAATCAACAGCGTGCGGAACTGGCACTCATGCGGTCTCCGCTGAGAATGCTTCTATTGGAAAATCCCACCCGTGGACTGGATATCGAATCCACCATGTACATTTGGGGGAAGCTCAAACAACGCTGCAAGGAAGGCGCCTCCATCATGTTCATTTCATCCGATTTGGACGAGGTGATGCAATACAGCGACCGTATCATCGTATTCTTCGGGGGCAAGGTGTCCGAACCTTACGATGCCACCAGGATGAATATTGATCAACTGGGTCAGCTGATCGGTGGCAAGGGCTGGTCTTGAGAATTGCCACAGGATAAACCCATGACTACCCAAACCATCGAAAAAAGCAAACCGAACGTTGGATTTTTCCGCGGACTTCTTATCCGAAGGTCAACTTCACTAATTATTGCAATCCTGCTGGCAATTGCATTCACCTGCATTGTGCTGGAAATGATGAATGCGGATCCGGTGCAGGTCTTCAAGACCATGTGGCAGGGAGCATTCGGCTCCTGGGATGCATTTACACAAGTATTGCAAGCCTGGGTACCGCTCATTCTGGCGACCATGGGTCTGATGTTCACCTTCACCGCCGGTTTATGGAACATCGGCATGGAAGGTCAGATCGAGATGGGCGCGATCTTCTCATATGCTGTTATTCGGCACTTCACTGGGACCGCGACCCCTGGCGGGCTTGTGATCGTCCTGGCATTTCTATCCGGGATTCTTGGGGGCATGATCTGGGCACTGCTGGTAGGGCTTTTGAAGAATTACGGCAATGTCAATGAGATCTTCGGCGGGCTGGGGTTCAATTTCATTGCAGATGCCATCCTGCTTTTCCTGGTTTACGGCCCCTGGAAACCTCCCGGTGTGGCTCAGGGTAGTACGAAGATGTTGGATGCAATTTATTGGCTTCCTCAATTGAAATCTTCCTACCTCAGTCTCTGGGCGTTGGCGGTGGCGATCATTGGCGTGATCGTCGTAACAATCCTATTAAAGGGAACTTATTTCGGGCTCAAGCTAAAGGCAGTTGGCAAGAACCCGAAGTCATCTTTCATGCTAGGCATCCCTACCAGCCGCTACATGCTGCTGGCTTTCGCCCTGTGCGGTGTCTTCGCTGGTTTGGTTGGCGCTCTGCAGGTGACGGGGTTCCAGCATGTGCTTCGAAACAGCATTTCGGGAGGATATGGATACATGGGGTTGATGGTGGGGATGCTTTCTAACCTACAACCGCTGCTGGCAGTGCCGATCGCATTTATTTTTATTGCGATAAGCAAAGGCGCGGCGGGTCTGGCAATTGACATGCAGCTTGATACAAACCTTGCGGGTGTGATCCAGGGAACGCTGGTGTTGTGCGTAATGATCATGAATGGTGTGCGTACTTTATTGATCAAGAAGAGCAGAGGATCCTGATATGGACAGCCCATTAATCTTCAGTTTTGCGTCCATTTTCGGTTGGGCCGGCCCAGTGATTTTTGCAGTGATGGGCGAAACCCTTACTGAACGAGCCGGTGTGATCAACCTCTCACTTAACGGTAGTATTATTCTGGCAGCCATGGTCGGGTTTGCGGCTGCCTCGACCACTGGCAGCTTCACGCTCGGTTTCCTCGCTGGGGCTGCCATTGGCGCCCTAGTCGCCATGCTTATCGCTTTCATGTCCATTACGCTCAAGCAGAACCAGGTGGCAGTCGGTTATGTTTTAGCCATGGCCACCAAGAGCCTGGCATATTTCCTGGGCGCGGCTTTTGTCGGCAAACCGGTGATGCAGCTCCCCGTGGTTCCCTTACCGATTCTCTCAAAAATTCCAATCATCGGACCGATTCTATTTCAACAAACCATCCTTACCTATTTGAGCTACCTGACAGTCATCGCATGTTACTTCTGGATCTTTAAAATGCGCCCGGGGTTAACCCTGCAGGGAATTGGGGAACGCCCGGCTGCCGCTTATGTCCGCGGCGCCGATGTGAATCGATTACGCTATATCTATACCGCAGTGGGAGGAGCGTTGGTGGGTGTTGGCGGTGCTTTATATTCACTCAGCGTGAAAACCTGGAATGGACAGCTATCCGGAATCGATGGCATAGGCTGGATCGCCCTTGCGATCACGATTTTTGGCGGATGGCATCCAGTGAAAGGCGCCATTGGAGCGTATTTCTTTGTGCTGCTCCAGTGGCTTGGCATCACGCTTCAGCCTGTACTGCCCAATGTTAATTCTCGCATCTTCCAGGTGGCGCCATTCCCACTGATGATCTTGGCACTTCTGCTGGTCAACATCGGAAATGCCGAATGGGTGGACCGCACCCTGGCGGGTCTGCCGGAAGACTCAAGGAAATTGGCCAATAAAGTCTTGCGCGGTATGCGTACAACTCCTCCTGCCGCGCTTGGCATCCCATTTGAAAACGAGTGATCCATGTCAAACTTCAGCGGTTATCGATGCTCTATTTGCGGAAAAGAATATCTTCCTATTCAGTCCATTTACACCTGTCCCAAGGATGGCGGGAACCTTGACGTTGTCCTGGATTACGACCGCATCCGGCAAAAATTTAAAGTGGAGGATATCACCTCGGTGACGGATCCGTCGTTGTGGCGGTACCTGCCGCTCCTGCCGGTTTCCGATCCTTGCGCGGAGGGCACCGCGATGGGCTCAGCCGGCTGGACGCCACTTTTCAAGCCGTCGGTGCTGGCTGAAACCCTCGGGTTGGAAGAGCTTTGGATCAAGGATGAAGGTCGAAATCCGACTGCCTCCTTCAAAGACCGGGCCAGTTCAGTGGTGGTAGCGCGGGCAATGGAAATTGGCGCGAAGGTTATTGTTACTGCATCGACGGGGAATGCTGGGGCAGCCCTGGCGGGTATGGCTGCGGCGATGCGCCAGAAAGCGGTCATCTTCGCCCCCAAGACCGCGCCTCCGGCTAAAGTTGCCCAACTGCTTGTTTATGGCGCGCAGGTGATCCTGGTGGATGGCAATTACGACTCCGCGTTCGACCTGACCATCGAGGCGGCTAATGAGTTTGGCTGGTACTGCCGCAACACCGGGTATAACCCCTTCACTGCGGAGGGCAAAAAGACAGCCGCATTGGAGATCTGGGAGACGATCCTGCTCCCGAATCCACAATTCAAGAAACCCTTGTGCGTTTTTGTCTCCGTTGGAGATGGCAACATTATTTCCGGCATTCACAAGGGATTCAAAGACCTGCTCGAGCTAGGCTGGATGGAGCAGATGCCCCGTATCTTCGGCATCCAATCCGATAAATCTGCTGCGGTCGCGAATGCGTACTTCGCCGGAACCGAAAAGATCGTGCCGGTTCAAGCCACAACAATTGCCGATAGCATCTCGGTGGATCTCCCTCGTGATGGTGTTCGGGCGGTGCGGGCTGCCAGGGATACCGGTGGCGCTTACATTCTTGTGGAGGATGAAGCCATCATCCGGGCGATCGCAGAACTTGGCAGGGTGGGCATTTTTGCCGAACCAGCCGGCTCCACCGCCTACGCCGGACTTCAAAAAGCCGTCAAAGATGGCATCATCCAGTCCGATGACCCGGTGATTGTCATCAACACCGGCAGCGGGTTGAAGGATATCCGCTCTGCGATGCAAGCTGTGAAGGAAG
>Ga0208980_10000856_pt1 | contig 17957 bp, 15 predicted proteins | sample WetSurMetagenome_3_FD_187993 | JGI IMG/M metagenome (GOLD analysis project Ga0208980, IMG submission 187993) | Wetland microbial communities from Twitchell Island in the Sacramento Delta, sample from surface sediment Aug2011 Site A1 Bulk (version 2) | ecosystem: Environmental > Aquatic > Marine... | reverse complement strand
ATATCAGACATAATAATTTCTTTATAGTTAATAAATAGTAATTTCTATAATTCTTCTTCGGCTTCGTCGCCAAGTTTAAGAACTTCTTCCTCTTCTTCTGATTCTTCAATAACATCTTCATCAGCCTCAGCTTCTTCCTCCTCGTCTTCTTCGACAATTGCTTCAATTATTGCGGCAGGTATATCTTTTGTTTCAAGCTCTTTCCGCATTATCTTTTTGTCTTTTGGCTGAGGTTCTTTGTCCTTTTCAATTTTTCTTTCATTAAGACCCTCTTCAATTGCCTGACAAATAATGCCTAATATCAATGATATTGACTTTGATGCATCATCATTTGCAGGTATCGGAAATTCGATATCCGAAGGATCTGAATTGGTGTCAACCATTGCAAATACCGGAATCCCTAGTCTTTTTGCCTCTCTGACAGCAATATGTTCTTTACTGACATCAACAATAAAAAGCGCAGATGGAAGCCTGGTCAGATCTACTATGCTTCCGAGTGTTTTTTCAAGCTTGGCTCTCTGACGTGCAACCTGAAGTCTTTCACGTTTTGAGAGATTCATAAAAGTACCATCCGTGGCCATTTTATCAATGGATGACATTTTCTTAACAGCCTTACGGATTGTAGGGAAGTTAGTAAGCATACCACCGGGCCAGCGTTCTGTAACATAGGGCATATTAACTGCCTTTACCTTTTCTGCAACTATCTCTTTAGCCTGTTTCTTAGTTGCAACAAATAAAACTTTTTTCCCTGATTTGGCAATATGTTTCATTGCTGAAGCTGCCTCATCAATCTTTTGTGATGTTTTCTCAAGGTCAATAATATGAATACCGTTACGCTCCATAAAAATATAGGGCGCCATTGCAGGATTCCACTTTCTTTTCAGGTGTCCGAAATGTACACCTGCATCAAGTAATTCTTTAAAATTTGTTCTGGACATTTTTTGGGTTTTTAAGTTTACATTCCTTCAATCAATTGAAAAGTAGTCCCGCATTGCGGGAGTCTTTACAATTTAGATACTAAACTTGCATCTATAACGACTGACTTATTAATTCCTAACGTTTACTGAACTGGAATCTCCTGCGAGCTTTTGGCTGACCAGGTTTTTTCCTTTCAACCTCGCGTGGATCGCGCGTTACAAATCCGCTTGCTTTCAGAGCAGCTTTACTTTCTGCATCAATCATAATAAGGGCTCTGGTTATTCCAAGACGAAGAGCTTCAGCCTGACCTTTTACCCCACCACCATCAAGGTTGACATTGATATCATATTTGTCGGCGACATTCAAAAGAACAAGAGGCTGGGTCACTACATACTGAAGTGTTTCAGCTCCGAAATATTCTTTGTAGTCTCTTCCGTTAACAGTTATTTTCCCTTTACCATCGCTTAAATATACCCGCGCTACAGCTGCTTTTCTTCTTCCAAGAGCATTGATTGATTCCATATCTGTTGCTTAAAATATTTTAAAGTTCAATTTTGTTAGGTTTCTGTGCTTCATGCGGATGTGCTGTTCCAACATACACATGCATATTTTTGTAGAGGGCACTTCCAAGCCGGTTCTTTGGTAACATGCCTTTTACTGCATTCTCAATTAAACCTATTGGGTTTTTTTTCAGCATTGCCTCTGCAGTAGTAAACCTCTGGCCACCCGGGAAACCTGTGTGACGGACATATAATTTGTCTGACCATTTCTTTCCTGTCAAAACTACCTTTTCAGCATTGATAACTATAACATTGTCACCACAATCAACATGAGGTGTGAAGTTTGTTTTATGCTTCCCTCTGAGCATAGAGGCCACAACTGATGCAAGTCTTCCCAGAACCTTGCCTTCAGCATCAATAATTACCCACTCCTTGTTTACAGTAGCTTTATTCGCTGAAACTGTTTTATAGCTTAAGGTGTTCACTTGTTATTGTTTTTTTAATTGATACACTTATATTTAATGTAATAACCCTATATTTTAGGGTCTGCAAAAATACAACATATTTCCTAAAAAAAAAGAATATTGCCCAGAAAATATTTATGTTACCTAAAACTAGCTTATTTTTATAACATGAAAACTTGAAAACCGGGAATTGATTTTCTTCGTTCACCCCAGCCCGCTGGGGGAGCGAAGAAAATCAATTTACTCTCCCTGGAGAAGTGGTAAATAAATTGATTTTCAAGCGAATTATACAACGCAATAATAATAATATCACGGAATGGAACCAGATAAAAAATTTCTCCGCAGGGCAATTGAGATTGCAATTATAGGGATAAATGAGGGGGGAGGCCCCTTCGGTGCAGTAATTACGAAGAACGGGGAAAGAATAGCTGAATCATTTAATAAAGTTGTACTGAATAACGATCCTACAGCCCACGCTGAAGTAAATGCAATAAGGGAGGCTGCCTTTCTGCTAAAATCTTACGATCTGAGCGAATGCACTCTCTATTCTTCATGCGAACCATGTCCAATGTGCCTTGGTGCAATTTACTGGGCAGGTATAAAAAAAGTTGTTTATGCCTGTGACCGCAACGACGCAGAGCGTGCAGGCTTTAGTGATAAACTTATATATGAAGAGATTTTACTCGATCCTTCCGAAAGAAAAATTTCATTTCTTCATATTACTGATGCAGAAGGGAAAGAAACATTCAGGAAATGGGATCAAATGGAAAACAAAATTCCATACTAATCCAATGGCTTCAGGTACAAAACTTTCGAGAGATTTTTTTATCCGCGATGTACTGGATGTTGCCCCTGACCTTATTGGCAAAAACCTGGTTATAAAATTTCCTGATGGAACTGTTGGCAGGTACATTGTTACAGAAGTTGAAGCTTACCGGGGAAGTGAAGATAAAGCATGCCATGCTTTTAAAGGGAGAACCTCAAGAACAGAAATTATGTTTCATGAGGGTGGACGTTTATATATCTATTTTATTTACGGAATGTACTGGATGCTTAATATAGTTACCGGAAAAGAAAATGATCCGCAGGCTGTTCTTATAAGGGGTGTTGAAAATATTGATGGCCCCGGGAAATTAACAAGATCACTTGGTATCGACAGATCATATTATGGTGAAGATCTGGTGACCTCTGAAAGAATATGGATTGAAAACGATGGATTTACTCCGATTGTTAAAAATGGACAGAGGATCGGAATCGAATATGCCGGGGAACCATGGAAGTCAAAGCCCTGGAGGTATTATATATAGTCTATTGACAGCATTCCCCGAGTCCCCTTCTCCCTAAATCAAGGCTCTTAATTTTTGATAGTCGCCAGTTTAATTAGTTTATCGAAACTCAGGTGAAGGGCAATAGAACTGTTCATTTTCTTTGTGCAGACATCATAATATGTCTGTAGCCCAAGGAACAATTCAAGATAGCTCTCAGGCAGAAGGGAAATGGAAACAAAGTTTGTAATTATTTTGCGTTCAGGTATAACATAATCTGAATGGAAATCGAAAATACTGGCATAAATAGCATTTCCTTCAGGTGCATAGAAATTATGCCCTTTCCAGAAGGCAGCGCCAATATATAAACTTTTATAGTTATAGTGTAATCTTAACCACGAAGCATTCCCATTCTTAATGGGCGAAGAGGTTGAATTGGAAACAACAGTATTGAAAAACTGAAGATACTCAATGCCTGCCTGGCTGACTCGTTTTTGTCCAAGATCGATGTTTACCCTCAGTCCGGCAGCAAAATTATAAAATGTTTCAACCGGCTCCAGATAGTTGCTTATTTGTCCGCCATAATGTTTAACCTGAATTTGCACCGGTACTATAAAATGGAAAATTCCGGCAACGGGAGAAGAAGTAAATCGGAATGATTCACCTCCTGAAATTATTTCTCGTGTCGAATCCCCTTTAAATATGAAATTCTCCCAATTTATCCATGTGTCTGTAAATATGTGATCATTTGAACTTGTGAACTGGAAGCCATCCTCGGAATAATTAGTGTACAGCCGTTCACTGTCAAAATCTGGATCAAACAAAAGATGTTTATCACATCCCGAAAGAGTCCCAAGTGTGAGAACTGTCTTTTCTGATATATTCAGAGAAGTTGAGAAAACTGGCTTTATCAGTGTATAATTTTGGGTCCCTGCATATTTTAGAATATGTGTCCCTGCGCGAATTGTAACTTTCCGTGAAGGCTGATAGACCAATTCAGGCTGAATAAAAAAACCAGGAAGGGTATATCCCTCAATCCATTTGGATTTATCAACCGGTGCCGGTAAACTGGAAATTAAGATAAAATCGGAAGCCTTGATCGGATTAAAATATTCATTGTCTTTAAAGAAGTTAATGTTTTTTACCCTGAGAGAAAGTTCTCCCGGCTGTATGACAGTTTCTTCACTGACTTGTCCCTGTAAAGTCTGACTTGTAATTATAAAGACAAATAATATTATCGACAGGAATCTCATAATAATGAAGACTTTGAACAAAAGTAGCGTTTTTATTTCAGGTTAAATTGTTGTTAAATAGAATACCAAATGAAGCCATATAATTTTTTTTTGCGTTCTTTGCCTATAAATATATCAAAAACAATTAGTTTATGAATTCAATCTGGGGCAATTACCGCCGTTTGAACAACCTCACCGGATGGTTTCTCTTTGTCTTTTCATCAATTGTTTACCTGATGACTCTCGAACCAACTGTAAGTTTCTGGGATTGCGGAGAGTTCATTCTTTCAGCCTTTAAGCTTCAGGTAGGTCATCCCCCGGGGGCTCCGCTTTTTTTGATGATGGGAAGAGTTGCCACTCTATTTGCCGGAGGGGATACTTCCAAAGCAGCATATATGGTCAACGCTCTTGCAGGTCTATGCAGCGGATTTGCAATCATGTTCCTCTTCTGGACAATTACACATCTTGTCCGTAAAGTTTTTGCTAATGGGAAAGAACTTGAATCAAAACATGTTCCGGCAATAATCGGAAGCGGCATTCTTGGAGCTCTGGCATTTACGTTTTCAGATACTTTCTGGTTTTCTGCCGTTGAAGGTGAGTTGTATGCTCTTTCATCGCTGATAATTGCCCTTGTTTTCTGGGCTATGCTTAAATGGGAGGAAGAGGCAGACGAGCCGTATTCAGGAAGATGGATAATCCTTATTGCCTATGTTATGGGTCTGGGACTTGGAATTCACCGTCTGAATCTTCTTATAATTCCGGTTTTTGTTTTTGTATTTTATTTTAAAAAATATGAGCTCACAACAAAAGGTATTTTAAAAGCTCTCCTGTTTGCAATAGTCCTACTGTGGCTGATGGTTTTTGTTTTAATGCCGGGAGTACCAGAAGTTGCAGGCTGGTTTGAATTACTTTTTGTGAATGTTTTCAGGTTACCTTACAATAGTGGTCTGTTATTTTATATAATTATTCTGTTTGCCGCACTTGCTTTTGGAATTAAATATTCTTTAAAAAACAAGAGGATAATACTTAATTATGTTCTCACTGCCTTAACAGTTATAATGATTGGTTATTCTTCATATGCCATGATCATGATAAGATCATCTGCCAGGCCACCGATGAATCAAAATAATCCGTCAGACGTATTTTCGCTGTCATACTATATTAATATGAAGCAGTATGGAAGTTCTCCGAAAATTTTCGGGAACTATTATAGTGCTCCGGTTATCGATGTGACAAAAGTTGTTGCAGGATATAATAAATTAAGCGGCAAATATGTTCCATATTACAGGGCTGATTATAAGTATAGCAAGCAGTTTGAAACAATATTCCCTCGTATGTACAGTTCTGATCCTGATCATGAGAGTGCATATAAATACTGGGGAAAGGTTGTGGGAAGAAAATACTCAGTCGGTTCCGGGAAGGAGACTGTAGTGTGCCCGACTTTCGGAGAAAATTTGCGTTACTTCTTCCGTTATCAGGTCGGATTTATGTATATGAGATATTTCATGTGGAATTTTGCGGGGAGGCAGAATGATATTCAGGGAAATGGGAACTTCATTAATGGAAACTGGATAAGCGGTATAAAATTTTTAGACGAAGCCAGACTCGGGAATCTCTCCAACCTTCCCGAGGATTTGAAGACCAATCCTGGTAACAATAAATACTTTCTACTGCCGCTTCTCATAGGACTTGCCGGAATGTACTGGCAATACAGGAAAAACAATACCGGCTTTTGGCTAGTTATGGCATTTTTTATTATGACAGGGCTGGCAATCATTTTCTATCTTAATCAGTATCCGAATCAGCCAAGAGAACGTGATTATGCCTATGTCGGATCTTTCTATGCCTTTGCAATATGGATAGGAATCGGATTCATGTTTTTTTACGAAATGCTTCAGAAGCTTCTTGGAAATAAATTATCATTGGCTGTTACTTTCGTTTGTCTTATAGCTGCAGCTCCTGTTTTGATGGGTGTTCAAAACTGGGATGACCATGACCGTTCCGGCCGTTATACTGCACGGGATATAGGGGCAAATTATCTCAGATCATGTGCCCCTAACAGTGTCTTGTTTACTTATGGGGATAATGATTCTTTCCCGGTATGGTATGTACAGGACGTGGAACAGGTAAGAACAGATGTAAGAGTTGCAAACCTCAGTTATATCCAGGCAGGGTGGTATATAGAGATGATGAGACAGAAAGCTTTTGATTCAGATCCTCTGCCACTTACTCTGCCCGCAGAAAAATATATTGAAGGATCAAGAGAACAACTGCCGGTAAATGACAGAGTTGAAAAACCTGTCGATCTGAAAGAGGTAGTCCAGTTTGCAGGAATGGATGACAAAAAATATATGGTCGACCTTGGAGGAAGAGGAGATTATATGAATTATCTGCCGGCGAGCAAGTTCATTATTGATGTTGACACTGCAAAAGTTCTTGCAAACGGCACAGTTAAAAAATATTTTAAAGACAGGCTGATCTCTCCGATGATATGGGAATATTCTGAGACAGATGCATTTAAAGGTGATCTGGCAATTATGGATCTGCTATCTACCAATAAATGGGAAAGACCTGTTTACTTTTCTACTACAGTTCCTTCCACCCAGTATAAAGGACTTGAGAAATATTTTGTCCAGGAAGGACTTGCTTACAGGATAGTTCCGATCAAAACAGATAAACCCGAACAGGGTGAATTCGGAATGATTGATCCAATTGTGATGTACGACAACATGATGAATAAGTTCACCTGGGGTAATGCGGAGGATCCGTCTGTTTATCTCGATGAGAATAATCGCCGCATGTTCAGCAATTTCAGAAGAATCTTTGGAACGCTAGCAAAAGAATTACTGATCAAAGGGGATACTGCAAAGGCTATTGAAGCAGTACACCGGGGTCTTGAAATTGTTCCGGCTGAAAAGATGCCAAACGACTTTTTCTCAATAGGTCTGGGTGAAGTTTTAATCAGGGCAGGGAAGAAAGAAGAGGGAGAGAAACTATTGCTCGATATCATCGGATATTCAAAAAAATATCTTGATTATGCTATTGGTCTGACTCCAGGAGAACGATTTGGACTGGAGTATCCTACAGGGATCAATATGCAGGCACTTCTTGATATTTACAATATGTCTGTGAGTTTGAAGTTAAACTCTATTACTTCCGTTGTTGAGCCTGATATAAATAACTATTACAGCAAGCTGTATTCTGCAAAATAATTTCACATGAGGCTATTCAGGCCATGCTTTCTTGCAAGCTTTCTTTATCCTGAAGCACTTTTCAGGATAAGGAGAGCTGAAAAGCAATTATGTCTGACTTTTGATGATGGCCCCAATCCGGAGTCTTCACCCATATTGCTCGATATAATGAATAAGTATAATGTGAAAGCCATATTCTTCTGCGATGGAAGAGCAGCTGAGAAGTACCCTGATCTTGTTGATCTGATAAAATCAAAAGGCCATGTGATTGGCAATCATGGCTATAGCCATTTTAATGGATGGAGAACGCCGGTAAAGAAGTATATTGCTGACATCGATAATGCTGCAAAGCATACCTCTTCAAATTTATTCAGACCTCCCTACGGCCGGTTAAAGCTGAGGCAGTACCTAAAGCTTAAGTTGCGCTATAAAATAGTTTTCTGGGATATAATGCCATTTGATTTTGACAAATCGTTCCACGCTGCTGAGGCATATAACATTCTTCTAAGGAAAATAAGGCCGGGATCAGTAATAGTACTGCACGATCATCCATCTTCGTCGCTTATTCCATTTCTTCAACATTTTATTGAAACATCCAACCACCGGGGTTATAAATTTGTCCTTCCGTAATCCTTTATTTGAAGAAACTCTTTGCTTCAGAAAATACATGTTCGAAACACCTATCGACTTCATTGCTTAAAGGGGTGTTAAACAGAGGGAATGGATTTTCGTGGGAATAACTGTATGGGAAGTCCCAAACTTCTGCCACCACCCTGCGATTATTTGTGTTAAGTGTTGAAATTACACCGGCAGAGGGTATTACCGTATCCATTTTCAAAGTAATTGAACGAATCTGGTTCCTTAGTTTTGTAAACAGGTTTTCCCTGAATGTTTTAAGTCTTTCCAGATCAATCATAGATCTGAATGCCATTCCAATAGGACTTGAAGATAAAATATCTGCAAATGGACCCATCCCGGCAAGGCTATTTTCAAAGTCATTAAGGTAATATCCATATACTCTGTCAAACGCCTGGCTGTCCATTATCAATTTTGAAGAGCCCTGCATATTACTGAATACAGATCCTCCGCAGAAAATAAAAAGCTTAGACCCGGCAAATAGATTTTCCGGATTCCCCATAAGAATAATTTCAGCCAGAAAAGCGCCAATTGAATACGCAAACACATTAAAATTACTGCTTCCCGGTATGATCGGGTGCTGACCATTTCTGATTGTCAGAAGTAGCTTTGTAATATCTGTCACTGTCTGATAGCCGGAATTGAAAAATCTCAGAGGGCTTTCAGTGAGTCTGTTGCTGAGAGCGATATTGGCAAAGCTTGACATGTTTATTTCTCCAAATGAGGAATTCCGCTTTTTCATAAAAGGAATCATTGTACGTGGATCCTTCCATGAAGCCGGTGACCTGTTAATATGAAAAGATATTGGGAAAAGAATAACATAACTGTCTGTATATTCTGCAAGCCAGTAGGCCCATACCAGATATTTCACCCAGCTTCTTTCATTGAGTCCGTGAAGAAGCAGAATAACTTTATCACTTTTTATTCTGCCCGGTGCAAAAACAGGATATGAGAATGAGCGATTTTCATTAATATGTGTATCATTTACATTTATAAATCCATCAACCGGAAAATCAGACCGGAATCCGATATTGTAAATTTTAACATCCGAATCAGGAATTATTATCTCTGCCTTATCGGAATTAAATATGATTTTAAGCTTATTGAATGTTTCCGTATATTCCATAAATATCTTGTTCTGGAAAAATTTTCCGGTAAAGTAAATTCAGGAGTAAATAATGCCCAAATTTATGTGCCAGATGAATGTAGTAAGGGATGTAATTAAAATATGAGGGATATAATTTGATTATTTGGGATTAAATTTTTGTTCTGATTTCCGTTGGTTTTCCCTGTTGATAGATACAAATCGGGAAAATCACTAGTTTTGTAGAAGAAAAAAATCCAATGGTTGATTTCCAGAAACCAATACCTCCATATCTTAATGAAAAGCAGAATCTTGTACGTCTGATCCTTTTCACATCAATTTTTGCACTGGTATTTATAAATATTTATTCACCTTTTGGTGCAGAAAAGTGGTTCAATCTGACCAGGCTCGAGTTTTTTACCTATTCCAGCCTGATAATTCTGACCGGAGTACTAGTTGTAGTCATAAGCCGGATTATAATGTATAAGGTATGTAAAAGGAATACTATCACAATTTGGCAATACTTGTTATGGATATTCGCTGAAATACTATTTATGGCATTGTTCTATGCATTATTCGAAAAGTTATACCTCAAAGATCAGCGCATGTTCACAGAAATTGTGAAGATTTCAACACGTCATACAGCCCTGGTTCTTCTTTTGCCATATTCAGTTTTATGGCTTTATTTCTCCTGGATGGATAAAAAAGAACAGATAGACAGGCTTGCCGATGGTCAACCGTTTTCATCGGGCACCAGGGAGATGATTCCTTTTTATGATGATAAGGGGATTCTGAAATTTTCAATTAAAAAGGAGAATCTTCTCTATCTCGAATCCGCTGAAAACTACGTGAGTATTTGTTATCTTAACAAAGGTAAGGTATCGAAATACCTTCTCCGCGATACTCTGAAAAAAGTAGAGGAGAGTTTTTCAGGAACTGAGATAATCAGATGCCACAGGTCATATATGGTTAATTTTGAGAAGGTAAAAGTAATAAGAAAAGATAAGAATGGTCTGAGCCTTGAACTGGATAATCCAGGCGTGATAGATATTCCGGTTTCAAAAACGTATGTCAGTTCCGTGATGCAGATTTTTTCAAAATACTGTCAGGCAACCGATAGGAGTTGATTGAAATAGTTTCGTCAATTTTGTTTATCAGTTTGAAATGTTACTTTTGAAATAGGAAAAAACTTCTTTGAAAATGAATATTCTCATTCTGGGATCAGGTGGCAGGGAACATGCATTAGCGTGGAAACTGGCTCAAAGTAAGAAAGTCAGCAGAATTTTTATTGGTCCGGGGAATGCCGGTACATCTGATTCAGGAACAAACCTGAAACTCGATCCTCTGAATTTCCCGGAGGTTAAGAAAGCGGTATTAGAAAATAAGATCGATATTGTTATTGTTGGTCCGGAAGCCCCGCTTGTTGAGGGAATTCATGATTTTTTTCTTCAAGACAGCAATCTGAAAAATATCCCCGTTATAGGACCTGACCGGTCAGCTGCCCGGCTGGAAGGAAGCAAGGATTTTGCAAAAGATTTTCTCACAAGGCACGGGATTCCTACTGCTGCTTACAAAAGTTTCGATAAGTCAACATTAAATCAGGTCCCTGATTTCCTCAGAGAACTTACTCCTCCATATGTCATAAAAGCCGATGGCCTTGCTGCAGGAAAAGGTGTCCTTATTATTGAGGACATTGAGGAAGCGGCAAGCGAAGCAGAGGCAATTATTGGTGGTAAGTTTGGTACTGCAGGACAAAAGGTAGTTATTGAACAGTTTCTTAAAGGAATTGAACTGTCGGTGTTTATAATTACTGATGGAGTATCCTATAAATTATTGCCTGAGGCAAAGGATTACAAAAGAATAGGAGAAGGCGATACGGGGTTAAATACCGGAGGTATGGGTGCAGTATCACCAGTGCCTTTTGCCGGCGGTGACTTTATGGAAAAAGTAAAGAACAGGATTATTGAACCGACTATGGCAGGATTATCAGAGGATGGAATTGTCTATAAAGGTTTTATTTTCTTTGGGTTGATTAATGTTGATGGTGATCCTTATGTTATTGAATACAATGCCCGGTTGGGAGATCCTGAATCGGAAGTTATTATACCAAGAATAAAGTCAGATTTGTTTGATCTCATTGAAGGAGTTGCAAACGGAGATCTGGCAAACAGAGAACTCGTGATCGATGAAAGATTTGCCACTACTGTGATGCTTGTTTCAGGTGGTTACCCAGGAAATTACGAGAAGGGGAAATCAATTTATGGACTTGGTTTTACAACGGACTGTGTAGTGTTTCATGCCGGAACGCAGAGAATAGAAGACACTATTGTTACATCCGGTGGCCGGGTACTTGCAGTGAGCTCCTGGGGAACAACAATGAAGGAAGCCCTGGAAGTATCTTATCGAAATTCAGGAGTATTAAGTTTCGAAGGAATATATTACAGAACCGACATTGGATTTGATTTGCAGGATAAATGTTTTTAAAACAATTCAAAGGAACAGGTCCGGGAACAATATTTCTGATTATTGTTACTCTTTTGACTTTATGGGCTAGCGCATTTATTAAACTTCAGGGTCACTTTTCATTATATTTTGATCTTGAACCGATGCCTCTTTACGGTATCATGTCTTCCTTAATTGGGACCAATCCCATGCCAGGCATAATTTTCACCCTTATACTGGTTGGCCTGATGAGTTTTCTGATGGTAAATTTGAATACTACCCTGTTTTTCATAAACGAAAGGACTTTTATTCCTGCTTTAATTTACATTTTATTTAGCGGGTTCTTTCCGCAATATCAGCTGCTGAATCCTGCTATTTTCGGTGCAATATTTTTGATGCTGGCCATCAGGAGAATAATGGAAACTTACAGGGTTCCTGGCACTGCTTATAACTTTTTCGATGCAGGATTACTTATTGGTATCGGGAGTCTGTTTTATGCCAATTTAATCTGGTTCGGTTTGATAATCTTTATCGGATTAGCATTGCTCAGAACCGGGGAGATTAAAGAAATTGCTATTTCTGTTATTGGATTAATTACGCCATACTTTCTGACATTTGGAACATATTATGTTTCAGGCAATGATTTAAAGGGATTATTATCCACAATTGGAGACAATCTTTTTGGCAAACCGTCCAGTTATGTTTTTACCAGTTTAACAATAGTAGCAATTGCATTTGCAGGCTTAATTACTTTGGGGAGCATAATTTATCTGCTTATGTCAATGAATAGTAAAAAGATAAAATCGCGTAAGACTTTTTATTTGCTGCTATGGGTATTTTTTATATCTATATCGGTTTACTTTCTCCTGCCAAGCGTATCCGTAGAAATAGTCTGGATAACAGGGATCCCTGTCAGCTATTTTCTGACGCATTATTTTGTATTTGCAAAGAAGAAAATGGTACCTGAAATACTCTTTTTCCTGCTTTTTATACTGATTTTTCTAATACAGATCTGGTACCTTAAATGATGAGATTATTTGACCATTGAAACAACTCCTACCCCTGAGCCCTGCTGTCCGTCATAAAAATCATAGTAAAGCTGGTATATTCCACTCTTATTGCAAACAAAATCGACATAAGGATAAATTTTGCCGCTATTCTTGTCGAATGAAGAGAGGATTGTCTTGTTGGTTTCATCTTTTATGCTCATAATCAGTTTCCCCTTTGAATCCTGAGCATTGCACATAGAAAAACGGTATTTGGTATTTTTCCAGAGCGACATATTTGCTTTATACCTGAGCTCGGAGCGGGCAGTAGATTGCCCCAATTGTACTCTGAAATCTTTAAGATATTTGGCATCGGGCCCTGCATTCAAGACGCAATTGCTTACAAAAGGCTCAGATGTCTGTGCAAAGGACATTAAACCGGTCATAAGCAGAAAGGAAAGAGTTACAATATATTTCTTTTTCATCCTAATTATTTAAAATTAGCCTGTTCCTGATAATTTTAGTAGCTTCTATTATACCATCAAGCTGTTCTTTAGACATCTCAACATTACTTGTTTCAGTCTGGGTAATGACCAGGGCTCCATTTTTTTCAACACTTACAGGTTCTCCCTGGGTATAAGATATTTTTACATCCCTGTATTTATCTTTAATAATCCTGAGATCTTCACAAAGGCTTTTGAATTCGGAATCACGGTTACAATAAGGAGTTATAAGAAGAAGGAGATCGCCAAGGATAATACTCTGTTCGCCGATCCTGTCGCTCAGCCTTTTATCGGGGAATTGGTTTACAACCTGAGTTGCAAGATACTGACCTTCAATCCATACTCCGATTATCATTAAGGCAGAAAGCTGTCCCCGTTCATTCTCTCTCAGGTAATTATCGATCTTGGTGTATGAGTCGATCGAAATGAATAGAAGTGAGTCGAGGTTTGATTTATTTTGAGATAATCTTTTAATTGACTCGAAATCAAAAAATTGACCGACCTTGATATCATCTGCAAGTTTTCTAATTGATGAAAGAACATCCAACGAAGAACCTGTTTTTTCATACATATTAAGATAGCCCAGGTCAGCTCCAAGGATGCCCAGCTTAAGAGCTTTGTCAAAATTGGTGCTTTGCTTATTGGCATCAATTGATGCAGCAATATAGTTTTGTGAGAAGGGAATTTCTAAAGTCTGAAGAAGATTTGCAATCTCTACAGGTGATGAAATATTCTTTGAAATATCCGCAATTGCCTCAGGGCTTAACTTTTCAGCTTCTGTAAGCGGAACTGAATCAGCTTCAGGAAATACAAACTCGCTGGGCTTGTTTGATGAATTTCTGCAAGAGAGACATACAAACAAAATGACTATTAAAAAAGCTCTTCCATTCATTCAGGATGATATATGGGTTAACACAAAAATACAAAAATTCTGATTCACAATACATTCAATATTTATTTTCGGAATTTTAAATTTTCAAAAAACTGTACAGTCTTTCCAAGCAGGTCATAATAAAGAGCAATATAAAGAAATATAGTGCTCAACAGTACCAAAGATATATTGAATATATAAGTATCTGTTTTTACTCCAAAAATAAATTTGGAAGGCGCATAAAAGTGAGTCCTGAAGGCCAGAAAACCTTTATTGTAAGGGTCGAGATAGATTGGGTCAGTATTCTGAACTAGTTTATTATTATAAGCCAGTATTTTCTTCCGCTCATAAGGTTTTGTAACAATCTCTTCCAGTTTATAGTTGTAATAGTCATTTTCAAGTTCCTTCAGTCTTATATCATACATATTGTAAAATCTATCTATCCGGTCACTGGCTGAATTGGATATTTTGCTGAACACCTTATCCATTCTGTCGAGATATTTTGTCAGGGAATCAGCAATTAGGGGTTTGAACTCATTGGGTGTAAGAGAAGACAGAAAGGTGAATGCAGGCAGGTTGTTCACAATCGCCATTTTCGTCAGTTCATTTTTAATCAACTCCAGTTTGCTTAAACTTGATTTGGATTTTTTAAGAATAGGATCTCCTTTCTCCCCAAAATTATCCTGATTGGATCTGTATTCGGAAAGTGTTGTTCTCAATGCTTCACGGAGTGCTTCAATTCTTTCTACCTTGTTGAAGTTGGCTTCACTTATCTTCTTCTTGAGCTGATAAAACGTTTCTAGTTCCTTATCGTAAACAACTCTGCTGTATCTATTATCTTTAAACTGTGTAACCATAAGCGCTTCGAAGGTCCATCTTGTCGGCATGAGCTCAGCAATCAAAGGAACTTTTTCAATATTGCCTATTTTTCTGTTAAGCTTGTCAAATGGGAACATAGCCCCGCTGAGGACCATCATTGGTATAATTAAAAGCGGAATTACAATGTAGATGGTGATTGCCGAATTAAATGAAGCAGAAATATTCAGCCCCAGCATATTGGCACAAAAAGCTGTTGCGAACAGCGCCAGCCAGTAATTTAAATACATACCCTTTATACCCAGTATCGGGCTGGCAATAACTACGAAAAGAATTGTCTGAATGGCTGAAATCAGAAGGAGTATTGCAACTTTAGAGAGGAGGTAGCTGGTTCTGCTGAGATTAAGAAATTGTTCCCTTTTAATTATTTTTCTGTCACGGAAAATTTCCTCAGCACTGATAGTCAATCCAAGGAAAAGGGCAACAATAACACTCATGAAAATATATATAGGGATATTTTCATTATCAGCATAAATGTAAACTTCAGAGTTAGGATCGGGGATGTACCTGATAATAAAAGAAAGAATAAATCCAAGAACCGGTGCTTCAAGTAAAGTAAGGAGAATATATTGCCGGTTGGCAATTTTACTTTTAAAATCCCGGGTAAGATAGATCAATAGTTGTTTAATAATGCCTGGTCTCTGGAGATTTTTGTGGGGAGGCTCTTTAACTACAGGCATTGGGGTAAATGGATGTCTGAAATTAAACGTATCAGCCCATTCATTTGGTTTGACTTTGCGCTTTTCAGTATATTTTCCGAATTCATCAACAACCTGGGTCTCAATTATGTTAAATATTGTTTCAGGATTTACATTTCCACATGAAGGACATTCCCCAAGATTTGAGTTTATCTGAGCATCGAGAGTCTTAAAATAGATTACTGAATCGACAGGATTACCGAAGTAAGCCATAACACCACCCTTATCGAGGATGATCACTTTGTCGAACATCTTGAAAATCTCAGAGGAAGGCTGGTGAATAACCGAGAAAATAAGTTTCCCTTTTAAAGTAAGGTCGTGGAGCAGGTCCATCAGATTCTCTGAATCTCTTGAAGAGAGTCCGGAGGTAGGTTCATCGAGGAACAATACCAGTGGTTCCCTTATGAGCTCTAGCGCAATATTCAGTCTTTTTCTTTGTCCACCGCTGATCATCTTATTAAACGGAGAACCCACCCTGAGATCTCTCTTCTCAAGCAGACCAAGGTTTGAGAGTGTCTGATCAACCAGGATTGTGATTTCCGCTTTTGTTTTGTCTCTGAAACATTGGCGGGTGGCAAAATAGAGGTTTTCAAAAACTGTAAGCTCCTCAATAAGTAAATCATCCTGCGGTACATATCCAAAAACGCCTTCGAGATCTCTGTTTCCATGTGCTACATCCAATCCATTGATTTTGACACTCCCGGAGGTCGGTTGCTGGATCCCGCTAATCAGAGTCATCAGGGTTGTCTTTCCTGAACCGCTTGCTCCTAAAATTCCGATAAGTTTTCCCTCCTCAACAGAAAAACTGACATTGTCAACAGCAGTATAACCATCTCTGTATTTGAAAGTGAGATTCTCAACCGTGAAAGAGATTTTATGAATAATATTGTCTGAAAGGAAGCTTGAACTAATATCGCTGTAATAGATTGCATGTCCTTGCAGTGACTTTACCGAACCTCCCCTGGCAAAGGAATAGACACTTCCTGATCTTATTGGAAGGCCATTAAGATATAACTGATCCTTTGAAATATATTTAATAAAGTAGAGGTCGACACTTGCTACATTCAAAATAATAATTACAGTATCCTGATAACCGGTTTGCATTTTTTTGCACAAATCGCACTTATCATCACCGGGATTTAAGACAAGAATAGAAGGATTTTTCAGTTTATCAGGCTTATCATTCTTTACAAACTGCTCGATAGCTACAACCTCCCCGGATGAAATTTTAAAAACTTCAGCAACGGTGTTAATAATGTTCATCCGCTGAAGTGTGTACTGCCTGTCGGCATTTACAAGTTCGTACAATCGCATCAGAACAACCACTTTTTGTTCCTGGTTAAGGGTGCGATTGATTTTTTTACAAATGCCAAGTATCTTAACGGAATCTTTTACTGAGGGAGGTAACGACTCTTTAACATCAGAGTGTTTTATTATCGGGCCTGAGTGTTCATCAAAAAGAGCAAGGTACTCTTCAACTGTATCTCTGGTCAATTGCTTATTTAGGAAGCCGGAAACATATTCACGCTCATTAATGAGCATCCCTCCATCCTGTTTTACAATCAGGGCGAACAGTTCCATTAGGGCTTTTAGGATCTCTTCACTCATAGATCAGCTGTGATATTCTGCATTCAGAAAAACCGAAGTTAAAAAAATCTATTGTTTATATATGAAAGGCCTCACAAATTTTACCGGTCTATCTCCCAATCTAAAATGATAAAGATGGAGAAAATCCTGTTTAAAAACAATTTATTCACCAAGCGACTGAGAACATGAGTTTGAAATTAACAAAAGCTTTCTTTTCATTTTTAAACAATTTGAATTTTAGCGGATTAGAGCATTGGGCAGGTTTGTTAATAAATATCTCAGTTTGATAATAAATATTTTTTTTATGGAATTTTAACATGTTGATATTTTCATATATTCGCAAAATTATACTGAATCATTGATTTTAAAGTATTACGTTACCTTTATCCGGTTGTTGATCGGAAACGCATGAAAACTAAATATTATTTAATTTAAACCTTAATTAATTTCAAATTAAAATCAGACAAACATGAAACAGATTACAAAATTTTTCGCACTTGCAATCGTTATGGTTGCTTTTTCAGTGAGCACATTTGCACAAGGGGTCTCTGCAACAGCTAATGCTTCAGCAACAATTATTACACCTCTTACAATTCTTAATACAGCCGCATTGAGTTTCGGGAACATATCTGTTGGTGCTCTTTCTGGTGGTACAGTTTCCCTGTCAGCAGCCAATGTTCGTACTGCTGGAGGTACCTGCTCAT
>Ga0208980_10000855_pt1 | contig 17959 bp, 15 predicted proteins | sample WetSurMetagenome_3_FD_187993 | JGI IMG/M metagenome (GOLD analysis project Ga0208980, IMG submission 187993) | Wetland microbial communities from Twitchell Island in the Sacramento Delta, sample from surface sediment Aug2011 Site A1 Bulk (version 2) | ecosystem: Environmental > Aquatic > Marine... | reverse complement strand
GCACATGCTTATTGGAGATTAAAAGGATTGCCGGTCGATCTTGTGATCTGGAATGAGGACAGAGCCGGTTATCGTCAGACACTTCAGGAACAGATTATCGGATTAATTGCTGCTGGAATTGAAGCGAATATTATCGACAGACCCGGCGGAATATTTGTGCGCTCTGCTGACCAGATCTCGATTGAGGACCGGATTCTTTTCCAGACAGTTGCCCGTGCAATTATAAGCGATACAAGAGGAGCGCTTGAAGACCAGATAAAACGGCGCGGCTTTGTAGATCTATCATTTTCGCGTTTTAAACCAACCCGGAACCATAAAGCCGTTTCACAACAGGAAACCGTTTTGCCCGGACGAGACCTGATTTATCAAAACGGGATCGGAGGATTTACCGAAGACGGGAGAGAATATGTAATTACAACCTCGAAAGGCAAGCCGACACCGGCACCCTGGGTAAATGTACTTGCAAATAATAAATTTGGGACTATTATATCCGAGAATGGGATGGCATACACCTGGGCTGAGAATTCACACGAATATCGTCTGACACCCTGGCATAACGACCCGGTAACTGATTCAAGCGGCGAAACCATGTATATCCGCGATGAGGAAACAGGTCACTTCTGGTCACCAACACCTCTGACCAACAGCGAATCAAAAATATATGTGTGCAGGCACGGATTCGGGTACAGCGTATTCGAACACAATGAAGGTGGTATCGTTACTGAACTCTGGGTTTATGTTGCTATGGATGCCTCTGTAAAATTTTCAGTTTTGAAAGTAAAAAATCAGACAGGGCGCTCATGCAAATTATCAGCAACAAATTATGTGGAATGGGTGTTGGGTGATCTCAAAAACAAAACAGCCATGCATATCAATACCAGCGTTGATTTGCACAACAATATTATCTATGCAGTAAATCCATATAATCCTGATTTTCCCAGGAAAGTATCATTTCTTCAGACTGATGATACAACATGCTCTGTCACCTGCGACCGCACTGAATTCATAGGGCGCAACAGAACACTAAAGAATCCGGCTGCAATGTTTCATACACAACTTTCAGGAAGAAAAGGAGCGGCATTAGATCCCTGTGGTGCAATACAGGTTCCTTTTGAACTGGCTGCGGGGATGGGACGCGAAATAATATTCCGGCTTGGTACAGGTCGCGATTTAGAGGATGTAAAAAAAATTATTCAACAATTTCGCGGATCAGCATCCGCTTATAGCGCACTGCAAGGAGTCTGGCAATATTGGAACGATACGCTTGGTTCGGTACAGATAGACACACCTGATAAATCGGTAAATGTACTCGCAAACGGATGGCTTTTATATCAGACACTTGCGTGCAGGATTTGGGCACGCAGCGGTTATTATCAATCGGGTGGGGCATACGGTTTTCGCGATCAGTTGCAGGATGTAATGGCCTTAATTCATACAAGGCCAAATCTGATACGAGAGCATCTTCTTCTTTTTGCAAGCCGGCAATTCCTTGAGGGCGATGTACAACACTGGTGGCATATTCCATCAGGACGAGGTGTACGCACACATTGTTCGGACGATTTCCTCTGGTTACCTCTGGCAACATGCCGGTATGTAATATCTACCGGCGATACTGGTGTTCTGGATGAACCTATTCATTATCTTGAAGGACGTCCTGTAAATGCAGAAGACGATTCCTATTTCGATCTCCCCAACCGTTCGGAGGAAAAGAGTTCACTCTATGAACATTGTAAACGGGCTATCCGGCGAGGACTTAAATTTGGTGAACATGGGCTTCCTTTAATTGGTACCTGCGACTGGAACGATGGAATGAATAAAGTTGGAAACCTGGGCAAAGGTGAAAGTGTCTGGTTGGGCTTTTTCCTTTTTGAAGTTCTTAACCAGTTTATCAGAGTTGCAAAGTATAAAGCTGATTCAGAATTTGTTGAGCTTTGCAGGAAAGAGGCAAAAAAAGTACAAAAGTATATAGATATAAATGGTTGGGACGGCGAATGGTACCGTCGTGCATATTTTGACAATGGGTTGCCTCTGGGGTCGGCTGATAATGATGAATGTCAGATAGATTCAATCGCTCAAAGCTGGTCTGTGCTTTCAGGAGCAGGAGAGAGTGACCGTTCAAAGAGGGCAATGGAATCGCTGAATTTACGACTTGTCAGGCGAGAAGATTCTCTGGTCCGGTTATTAGATCCTCCATTTGATAAATCTGATCTGAATCCGGGTTACATCAGAGGATATGTTCCGGGAGTAAGAGAGAATGGTGGCCAGTATACACATGCAGCCATCTGGGCAGCAATGGCATTCTCAAAATTGAGAGACTCTGGAAAAGCATGGGAAATCTTAAAAATGATAAATCCTGTAAATCATGCCTCGTCACCTGAAGAGGTCGAAAGATATAAAGTTGAACCATACGTGATCGCTGCGGATGTATATGCCTTACCGCCTCATGTTGGCAGGGGGGGATGGACATGGTATACAGGATCAGCTGGCTGGATGTATCGCCTGATTCTGGAATCTATACTTGGACTAAGGCTTGAAGCAAACAAATTATTTATTGAACCATGTCTTCCTGAGGATTGGGATTTGTCCAGGATTCATTACAAATACAGGGGAACAATATACCATATTACGTTAATACAGTTGCATGAAGATAATAGCAGTCTGGAAATTTTACTTGATGGAGTTGAAAGTAATGATACCTTTATTCAGCTGATTGACGATCGTAAGGAACATCAGGCAGTTGTAAAATTTAAAAGCTGATAAATTTGGGCCATCAGCCCCCAAACCTGAAAGACTTACCAGTGCTGGATCAGTTCCTCTGTTACCCGGTTTTCATGATAAATCTAACCCGGTTTTTTTGACAAATCATTCACAACATTTAGAGTATTTATAGTTCAGCACATCAGTTTCCCTTCAATATGTGAATCATATAACTTGTTTCTATAATTGTGTAACACTTTCACTATTAGACTTATTAAACTTTGTGGTGGTTATTTATGCTCAGTTTAATGATAAAAAATCACCTGCATCTCAAGATGTATTGAAAATCTTTTTATGAAGAAAAGTGACATGCGCAATTTCATTAAAAATCATTTAATTATTTTTAGTTCCATTATAGTTATGTTTGTGGTGGGATCGGTATTATTGTCGCCCTTCACTGTATATTTAGTTTTAAAGAATGTAAGGAAACTCACGGGAAGACAAATTACGGTGGACCGGGCTTATATGAATCCGTTGACGGGGAAAATCAATATTAGCAACCTTAAGATCTATGAATTTAAAAGCGACAGTATTTTCTTTTCGGCAGATGGTGTCAGTGCGAAAATCTCCGTGCTTAAGTTACTGAGCAGAACTTTTGAAATAAAAAGAATTACCTTAAATCATTCACGGGGAACAATCATCCAAAATGGGAAAATCCTGAATATTGATGACCTGATTGATAAATTTTCCTCTGATGGGAAACCTGACAACACAAAAAGACCTTTTCATTTCAGTTTCCTGAAAGTCAAAATAAAAAATGGGGAATTCTGTTACAGGGAACAACTTATACCTATAATATATTTTATTAAGAAAATAGATTTGGAGAGCAGCGGAAAACGGTGGGATTCTGACACCGTAAACGTTAAGCTTTCATTTTTACCCGGCACAGGAACGGGCGATATGAAAAGTGATTTTACAATCAATCTGAGGAACTATGATTATCGTATTGCTGTTTCGGCCCATAAATTTGATCTGGGTATTATTGAACAATACCTCAGAGCTATAACAAACGACGGAATTTTTACGGCTAATATTGATGCCGATATTAAAGCAAAAGGAAACATTAGTGACCGGGAAAATATTTCTGCTACAGGACAGATTGCTATTAATGAATTCCATTTTGGGAAAAATCCGAAAGCTGATATTGCTGCTTTTGACAGATTGGCGTTATCTATAACTGAGTTGGACCCCAGGAACCTTAAATACCTTTTTGATTCACTCTCACTAGTTCATCCTTATGCTAAATATGAGATTTTTGATTATCTGGATAATCTGCAAAGAATGTTCGGAAAAAACGGAGTCAAAATTGAAGCTGCTAATGCTAATGCTGGAACATTTAATCTCATATTTGTGATAGCCAGGTATATAAAAGTGCTGGCAAATAGCTTTTTCAGAAGCGATTATAAAATTAACCGGCTAAGAATCTATAGAGGAGACATCAAATTCAATGATTTTTCCACAGATGAAAAATTTGCTGTGGAATTAAACCCTTTATATGTTACTGCCGATTCCATTGATAAAGATCGAAGCAGAATAAATGTTTCTTTGCAATCCCTTATAAAACCATATGGAAACGTTTCAATATCTGCCGTTTTTAACCCTAAAGACAGCTCTGATTTTGATTTTCAGTATCATTTTAAAGATTTGCCTGTTTCGATGTTTAACCCATACACAATTTCGTATACATCATTTCCATTAGACAGAGGAACCCTTGAATTTAACGGGATATGGCATGTCAGAAACGGGATAATAAAAAGCATAAACCACCTGGTTATCGTTGACCCCCGTACAACCAAAAGAATAAGAAATAAAGACACCAAATGGATTCCTGTGCCATTGATAATGTCTTTTATAAGGGAGCGGGGTAACGTCATTGATTATGAAATCCCTATAACAGGCAATTTAAAGGATCCTGAATTTCATCTGCATTATGTAATCACTGATCTGTTAACAAATATTTTCGTAAAGCCACCTACAACACAGTACAGACTGCAGGTAAAAAATGTTGAAGCTGAAATTGAAAAATCGATCTCATTGAAGTGGGCGACACGGCAATCTGCTCTTATTCAGAGTCAGGAGAAGTTTATTGAAACAATGGGTGACTTCCTTCTGAAAAACCCGGAAGAATCAATTAATGTTTATCCCAAACAATATGCATTAAAAGAAAAAGAGTATATTCTCTTCTTTGAAGCTAAGAAAAAGTATTTCCTGGAAAAAAGCAGTAAAAACTCCGGATCGTTCAGTATTGAGGATTCAGCGCGTGTTGATAAGATGTCGGTAAAGGATTCTCTCTTTATCCGGTATCTGGACAAAAAAATAAACGACACACATATTTTTACAATACAGGAAAAATGTACCCGCATTATTGATTCTGCTTTCATCAATGCCAGATATGATCAGTTAAACAGGGTGAGAGAGCAAGCGTTTATTTCTTATTTTAAGAAGAAGGGTATAGACAACCGTGTGAAAATTTTAAAAGGTGAAAGGGTAATACCCTATAACGGGTTTTCATTCTACAAAATAGAGTACAACGGTAAAATACCTGAGTCATTAATCAAGGCATATAATCAGATGAATGAATTAAACAGTGAAGCCCCAAGAAAAAAATTTGAGAAGGAACGAAAATCAATAAATAAAAAATCCTCAGGATAATGATTTTTTTACATGAATTATTACATAAGGGGGAAATGATTTCTCTTCTACCCAGGGTATCTCGTTTCCTGTAGCAAGGGGTTCATTGATTCCCTGAATTTCAAATCCTGATTCTGTCAGGAAATCAAAATAATCAGCTTTCGACCAGTAATAATCCTGAGTGAAAATCTGAGCTTCATCTCTCATTATTGCTCTGACAGTTTTACCTGAGTATAATTTTCTGCAAAATGGCAGTTTGAATGATATGAATTCCTTGCCATTGGATTTATCCCAGTTATGATTCAAAATTATGAGGGATCCGGTTTTTTTAAGGATGCGAACAATTGATTTCATGATTTTTATTATTTCCTCCCCGGTCGAAATCTTGCAAAAAACAAAATTCGAAACTACATAATCAAAAGTGTCTTCCTTTAAGAAGTCAAGTACGCCTGAAGCAATATGACTGTAGGAAATTTTATCGGGATAGTTTTCTTTTGCCACGTTAATCATCTTTCTTGAAACATCGACACCGGTCACTTTTGCAGAGTTTTGATTTATAAACCTGCAGAATACCCCATTGCCACAACCATAATCAAGTATTACCTTATTAATAAGCGGATCCATCAGATCGACCAGAAACCTGTATCCGAGATGCCAAAGAGTGATTGAATTTCCCTTAAGTGTATTATTTTCCCCATGGATATTGTTGTTGTCACCATAAACGGGCGGTATTATGTAGTTAAATTCCATATAATAAAATTAGTAAAGATTTAATATTGAACAGATTCGAATAGATGATATAATCTGTGATCCTTAATATGAGAGCTATTTTTTTGAACAGGAGTTCACAGTTGTTTCTTGACTTTTTCCCAATAATCGAGGGTGGTCTTTCCTGATCCGTTCCAATTTCGCGCAATTGATTCATAATCATGGAATCCGATCCTGTCAGCATAGTACAGAAATATTTTCCTGGATAACTCATAATTGCTGAAATTTTCTAATTTATAAGTATTGCCTGTTCTCCGGTTATAGTCAAGAACCCTTATAGGCCTTATTTGAAATGCACCTATTGCCTCTTCGATTATATTAAATGCCAGAGTATCTCCCGCGCTTTCAACCTGTATAACCGCTTTAATAAGCCTTTCATAAGGATTTACAGGTGCTGAGGCTAAAATAAAACCAGTTGTGAAAGAAGGCGCCAGTAAAGTGGTAGTCTGTAGCAGAAGAATTACAACAAAAATGCTTTTTGAGAAGAGGAATTTTGTCATATGTATTTTATTTCACGATAAGATAATTATATGGGAATGAAAATATGGTCCCGGTGTACTTCTCCTGTTTAGTCCCAATCCATTCAGGATCCATGGTTTAAACAGATATTAATTCTCCTGGATTTTTATCTTTTTCATTGATTAAAATTAGCACTCCTCTACCTCTCAATTATTACACTACTATTTATTAAAATTATATAATTCACACATTTGAACTTGTTACACCGTATTCCTGCATGTGTGAATCATGTAAATTATTGATAGGATTATGTAATTCATAATATTTAAGATTGCAGACCTTTGTATCTGTTGTTGCCTGCTTAATATTTGACACAAATAATTTTGAGCGTCATAACCAAGAAAGTAATCTTAATCAGGAACAATTTCAATATCAATAAACTTTGAATTAAAATTTATTAAATACAAAATACAATGTTTGAAAATACAAAAATCCTGGTAAAACGGAATACAAAGACACACTCAGCCCTGGCAGCAGGATCAAGCGATTTAGCAATGTACAACGGACAAATTGATAAACTGATTACTGAAGGTGGTGAGGGTTTCTACAATTATGTTAAAAGTATAGGATTGGTAAAAGATCCTAAGATGATAGTACTTTCGTCATTGCATCATTATTTCTATGATGCAGAAGAATTGAACAATGTAAAGACAGTTATTAATCTTAAGGAACTTAATAAAATCAGGGAGATCAGGAATCATCTCCAGTCAAATCTTGATTCTCTGCCTCCAAAATGTAATTTTGTAGGGTATTTCGTAAATAATACAAAGGTAGGGAGGTATTCTCTAAGGGTAAGTTCAACTTTATCAGGTACCGGAAAGAGGTCAGATGACCTGGACAATAGTATAATATCAAGGTTTCCTTTTATTAATATGTTGTACGGAATGCTGGATTCAAAAACTAATACCTTTATGTCAGAGACCAGCGTCAAATCACTTTTGGAAGATAATGGTTTTAAGATAATAGACATGACTGAATATAACGGACTTACTTTTTTCCACTCACAAAAACAAGAAGCTTCTTAAAACAAAACCTGATACAGGAGACTCAATATTCAGAATCGAGTACTTTCCTGGATTGTAATCCTGTCGCGCTACTGCAAAATCAGCCACAGCTGCAAGGAAATTGAACCAGCCTGAAATTGTAATATTAATATATTCACATAAAGTCGAATCCCCGCTAATCATGAGGTTAAATCATTGCTGGCTGTAATGGCCGGTTTAAGCTTAACTTTGTTTTTTGGTTGGAATGATGAAGAGGGGTAAAGTAGTATGATGCAAAACTTTCTCAGTGACACTTCCCATAACTATATTTTCCAGCCATTTACGACTGTGGGAACCTAAAATGATTATATCTGCATGGCACTTTTTTGCAGCCTTCAATATTGATTCCGCATAATCTCCTTCTTCTACAAGAGTCTGGATTGAACTATCGCCCAGATGGTGCCTCGATTTATCAAGGAAAAGCAAAGCTGCCTGTTTAAGTCCTTCAGCACTGTTCAATACCATTGGACTTGTCTCCATGAAACCATTGAAACCCATTACAGGTGAATATTCAGCGGAAGAATAATACACTGGATCCAATATTACATGCAGCAGGATAATTTCGGCGTTCATTGACTTTGCCATTGAAAATCCCACTTCTGCTACTTTTTGTGCGGTTGGATTATAATCCAATGCTATAAGCACTTTTTTCACTTTATCTTTTTTCATGCTTGCTTTGTTTAACCGAGATTTAACTAAATAACTTAAACAGGAAAATTTATTCTGTAAGTGATAAGGTTAGGCAGTTAAAGTGCACTCATTATTACACAACCTTATTAAAAAGTTGTAAAATTTACATATCAGTAATTCTTTATACATTACTTGTATTAAAACCAGGGCAGAAAAAACAATGCAGCAGATCAGTGTTTTATTATTTTAAACAACGGTTCATACGTCTTAAATGATAAAGAGGCAGTCTTAAAAGTCGAAATCCATTAACCTCATCCTTCGACAAGCTCAGGGTGAGGTTAAAGTGGTCTTTTAATACCGCCTCTTTGTCCTTTAGACCTGGTAAGCAGGCTATTCTGACTACAAGATTTTAAAATCCTTTAGTTCTTTTGCAAGCTGATCCAGATCATGATTGAATTCTTTGCTAAATGCTACGAACTCGGTTTGTCCTAAAACCTTATAATCAGCTAATTCTTTTTTCAGTTGATTATTTTTGGTTTCTAACAGACTGACCTTTTTCTGGTCATTAACCATTTCCTTTGAATTACTTTTTGTAATTGAAGCTCTCAGATCAGAAACGCTCTTTTCATTTTCTTTGAATTTGATCTCTGATTCCTTTGTAAGCTTCTGATATTCAGAAACAGAATCTTTCTGGGCTACCTTAAGATCCTGTTTTGCTATAACAACATCTTTTTTCTCTTCTTTCAGGTTTTCTCTGGCTTTCACCGATTGTTTATCAGGCACTTGTCCGAATGAAGTCGAAATCGTTCCTGCCATAAATGCAACTACAGCCAGGGATAAAAATAATTTTTTCATTTAATTCAATTTTAAGTAAATATTTAGATAATTTGATTATGATACAAAGATCCTTACAATAACCTTGGGAACCATTACAGCATTCTTGAAATAAGTTACATCATTCACACATTGAATGTTACAATCAGGTACTAAAAATAATATTCTCCTGGCTAACGGTACATCACTGGTTTTGGTTTTCCTATTTCAAAGTCGCGGAATCCGAAATCTGTTGAGCTGAATGAGTTCATTTTAAAAATATTCTGACCGCTCCCGGGTATTGACGGAAAAAATGAGAAGGATATCTGAAAGGTACTAATTACCAGGTTCTCATTTTTTATCAAGATGCCGAATCCTATCTGTGAATAAAGTTTACGGTTCTTAAAGCCTGAAATATCATCTCCGAGCATGCCAAGTGAAAGATTTAAATAAGGTCCGAAACGGAATCCTATTAAATTCAAAGGGGCGTATGATTGTGTTTGTAACGTCAAAAGCAACCGGTTTGTGCCTGATAACAGCTTACTCTTAAATCCCTGAATACCGTAACTATCATTTAGAGTTAAGCTATCGTAGGAGAGCATGTTTAAACCTATTGTAATTTCAGGTTTTACAAACTGCCTGAATTTCCATTTCCCTATTTCAAATAATCCCGTGAAATAATTTACTCCGGCTTTAATAACTTCCTGTTCCGCTTTAGAACCCTTAAAGAAAGTGCCGAACTCAAGGTTGGTACTAAGGTATCCCCATTCATTATAGTTCCCAAAGGAAGACTGAAGGCCCAGATATGGCCGCTTTGAATCATTTCTTATCTGATAGCCTCCTGTGATTTCAATAATCCTTCCTACAGGGACATCCTCTATTGTGCCAAATTTGAAAATATATGTATCCTGAACATATTTACGGGTGGAAATTCCTATTCCGGCTAAATAAAAGTCCTGGCTGGAATAAATTTGCTGAGGATCATTTATGTCGGATGGTTTTTCGCTATATCTGACACGAAAGTACCGTAAAGCAATGATCAGATTAGTTGCCAGTTCCTCTTCTGTAGAGCCTTTGAAAACCTGAATTGCTTTACCGGCCCAAAAGTCCTGTGTCTTGAATTTTAAATTTAATGGAACATATATCGGATTTATATTACTTAATGAATCTTTGTTTACCTGAGAGGCAAAATAAATGCCTGCTGCCCATTTGGCATAAGGGGAATAGAAGGGACGTTCAAGGTCTACGCTTTTCCTGTTATTCCCATACGCGTCCACACCGTAGTGCAACTTTGAATTTATGTATGTTGTTTTAATATTGGGGATGAAGTAATCTGTATTAAACGCACTGATTCCGGTAGAAATATTCCTTGAGAAAACATTCTGAAACTCATGGCCGGAACCCAGAAAATTGATATCTTTTAACCCGGCTGTTATATGTAAAGGAGATATCGCTATCTGAGGATGGATACTCCAGATATCCAGCTCGCGGATATATATATCTACCGAATCTGATTTTTCACCCGTAACGGCAACAAAGAAAGAGACATCATGTACAAATTTCTGGCTACGGATTAAACGCTCCGATTCTTTAACGAAATAAGAATTGAACGGGTCATTTTTACGAAAGAGCAGGAGGTTTCGTATTGTCATTATCTGTGTTTTAATATGCAGGTCATTCCCTGCTCTGACAAATAGATTCTGAGAGCCCCTGGCTGTGTCAGTTGCAGAGTAACCAAAAGGATCAAGTGTAACGATATTGATATTCCGGATAATTTTTCCCTGGAAGGTACTGTATGGCTTCTGGATGAGTTTTTTATAAGACTTTCTTGTGGAGCCTTTTTTTGAAATGATCGCAACTGGTTTGAAAATCAAATGGTACAAAAACGAATTGAACTTATTTCGTTTCGAATAGGTTTCGATATCCTTATAGATATGAGTGGAATCTGATTTTACAGTATTTTGCTGGGATAAAGCTGAACCAGTTAAAAAAGCTGAAACAAAAAGCGATATAAAGATCTTTCTGAACCACATTTGGATTCACGGTTTTTAAAAATACAAAGGTCATTCAGTTACTTTTTCTTTTTGTCAATTACTTTTTGAGTTTCCACTTTCTTTTCTGCTGAATCAAGCTTGATTTTTTCAGCTGCTTTTTGTTTCCTTTTAAAGTAACCCCTGAAGAGGAAGTTTTCTTTTGCTGCATTCATATTCTCATCCAACCCTTTACTGCTTGTTTTAAGATTCTTAATTGTCTGATTTATGTTTTCAGCAATTGTGGAATCCTGTATAAATCTGCCGAGTGTTCCGCTTCCGCTGTTCACTTTGATCATAATCTCTGCCAGCTGATAGGAAACAACAGCAGCATTATCAGCTGTTACCTTCAGGCTTGACATAATTGCATCAGCTTCAACAGGTTCTTTTGACAGGATCTGCTGACCGTCTTTTGCAACAACAGCATCAGAACTACCCTGGGTAATAATCAGTATCCGGTCTCCGATAAGTCCTGCGGAACCGATAGCTGCTTCACAATCGGTCTTGATAAATTTTTGAACATTTTTCTGGATCAGCATGTCAACCTGAACGGTTGAATCATTAATTATTCTGATATTGTCGACAGTGCCAACATTGATTCCTGAAAAACGGATATTATTTCCGACCTCCAATCCGCCCACATTATAAAAAGTTGTAGTAAGCCTGAAGACAGGAACAAACAAATTTTTCTGCCTGCCTATTATAAAAACGGCGACTACAAAAATCATTAGTCCGCCTGCAATGAACAATCCTAACCGTACTTTGAATTTAGTTGTATGCCTTTCCATGTTTTATGGTTTTAAGTCTGAAACTTATTAAATACTTATTTAAAAAATGATTTTATTAATGGGTCAGGAGACTTTTCAAACTCCTCTAATTTTCCTTCTTTATACACCTGCCCGTCATTTAGCATTATGATCCGGTCTGACGTCTTGCGCACGCATTCAATATCATGTGTTATTATGATAGATGAGGCTTTATATTTTTTCTGTATTTCATTTATAAGTAAACTTATTTCATCAGATGTTGCCGGATCAAGGCCTGTAGTTGGTTCATCATACAGGATTATCAAGGGATCAACAATTATGGTTCTTGCAAGGCTGATCCGCTTACGCATTCCGCCTGACAGCTGAGATGGCATTTTATCGGGGGATTCTGACAGCCCGACATTTTCCAAAACTTCTTCTACTTTACTGTCTACCTCTTTTCTTGAAAGATTTCTTTTTATTCTCAGTAACGGGAATTCCAGGTTTTGTCTGACTGTCATCGAGTCATACAGGGCTCCGCTTTGAAACAGAAAGCCAATTTTCTTTCTCAGTTCTCCTAAAGCATCATTTTTCAGAGTATTCACATCTTCACCAAGAACATTAATAGTTCCAAAGTCGGATTCAAATAAACGGACAATACATTTTATAAGAACAGATTTCCCTGATCCTGATTTTCCAATTACTGCAAGGTTCTCACCAGTAATAAGCTGCAACGACACATTTTTTAATACTTCCTGAGCACCAAATCCTTTCCTCAGATCAGTAATTTTAATAATCTGTTCAGGGCAATTTGTCTTAACCTGGCTATTAGCTATTATCGGTGCAGGGTTCATCAATTTTTGAGTTTTGGTTTTCGTATTTTCAAATTAAAGCAAGTCCGTAATCTGTACAGCAATCAGATCTACAATTATTACCAGCAATGAGGACAGCACTACAGCCGAATTTGCTGCAATACCCACGCTTTCCGTACCACGTCCGGCGGTATATCCCTTATAGCATCCCACCAAACCAATTACAGCGCCGAAAAAGAACGATTTACCAACTGCCGGCAAAAGATCAATGAACTCAAGATGGCTGAAAGCCTGAGAGCAGAACAAAACAAAAGTTACCTCTCCTTTAATGTTTGCTCCTACCCAACTTCCTATTATACCCAGGGCATCAGCATAAAGTATTAAAACAGGTATCATCAGTGTGGCAGCCAGAACTCTTGTGACAACCAAAAACTTCATCGGATTGGTTGATGATACTTCCATTGCGTCAATCTGTTCTGTCACTTTCATTGAACCTAATTCTGCACCCATCCCTGATCCGATTTTCCCTGCACATATCAATGCTGTTATTACCGGTCCCATTTCTCTTATGAGAGAGACAGCTACCATTCCGGGAAGTAATGAGACTGCTCCGAAATGAACAAGTGAAGGCCGTGCCTGAATTGTAAGCACAAGGCCCATAATGAATCCTGTGACAGTAATCAGAGGCAGAGATTTGTATCCGATCTGGTAAGTCTGGTGTAAGAATTCCCTGAATTCAAAATCGCGTGAAAATGTTTCTTTAACTGTGCGGGAAAGGAATAAAAAAAAATCGGCAAAATCTGTTAAATAGTTGTGCGCCTGGGCCGTTTTGGCAATTACCTTTTCACTAAGTTTAACGGATTGCTCCCTTGCAATACTTTTTACTTTTAGGACAGGATTTATTTTTTTCATGATAATAGTTGATTTTTTCCATACAAAATGTGATTCAGTATGTTTGTATAGATTGTCCTGCTAAATTGAATCAATAATGTTAAGCAACTCTTCCTTTGATTTGCCGAGTTTATACCCAAGCATTTCAATCATCTCCTTTTCCTTGCCTTCTCCATATCCCAGATCTTCATCTGTAATATTTGGAAATTTCAACTTAAGCTTTACTTTTTTCTTATCCCAGTATCCTAATATATTTGTATTCATGATGTTGTTTTAAGAGATGATATATGCACTTCGAAGCCGTAAGGTTAATGGTTCTCCTTTGTTTCCTTGCCATCACCGGATCTTTGTGTTCTTTCTCTCTTGTTATTGTTTTTTGTTGGTTTATCATTATTCTTTGGATGTTCTTTATTATTGTTCTGTGTGGGGTTCATGTTCTGAGGCTGTGTTGGTTTTGAATTGTTATTCCTGTCCTGCGGATTTGCTGTATTTGGTGGTACTTCCCTTCTGGAATCCTGGACTGGCGGTGAAGTATGCTGTTGACCACCGGATCTGGTGTTATTAATATTATTATTATTTTGTGGAACCATAACTCTGGGTTGAGATTCTCTTCTATTATCAGCGGGATGATTTGGTGCATCTCTTTGCGATGGTTGTTTTATGTCCTTCACGCTGATAATTTTTGGTGAGCTTGGCCTGGAATCATAATTATTGTTTTTTGCCACAAACGGACGGTAGGTCCGGAACTGACCATTATTCAAATCCTGTCCCGGTTTGTCATTTTCCTGAACAGAGACCGGATTAAACCTTCTGCCTGTGCTTTTTTGAATATCTTCCCGGGCCGGACCAGTGATATACGTTGTATTTCTTCTGTTGTCCACATAGGTATTATTAATCACTTCAGAGTTTCTGACTATTCTGTCATGATCATGGCGACTGACATAGAAATGATTGACATCCGGTCTGTCTAGATCCCCGTCTCTTACGAATATCCAATGGTCGTAGTGATTATCATATTGCTGGCCAAAACTAAGGCTTATGCTGATGCCTGGCCGCATAGGTTCCCAGCCATAATAACCTTCGGCTCTTCTCCAGGAGACCCATGCCGGACCCCATTCATTATCTGGTATCCAGTACCATCCGTAATAATCATTGTAGTCCCATCGGCCATAGTGAAAAGGCGCCCATCCCCATTCATAATTTGATAGCCATGTCCAGCCATAATTCGTCAGAATCCAATGACCCTCTGAAGAATAAGGAACAAAATCCTGACCGGCATCAGGGATCCATACGTACCCATAATCAGACATTGTGACCCATTGTCCGTAAGGACTTAACTGATCATAGAAAACCTGGAAACTGACATAAGGTTGCTGAGCTGAGAGCTGTTTTGTGAATATTACTGAAGCAATTATCGCTGTAAGTAATAATACTAAAACTTTATTTTTTGATTTCATGGTGACTGGACTTAATTTATATGATGTTAATAACGAATATGAATTAATTAGCACTCCCGTGATAAATAAGGAGTGATCTCTAAGCATAACAAAATTAAGGGATTGCAATGCCGAATGTGTTACATAACTTTCAGAAAGAGTTACATAATTCACACTCGGAAATTTTATGAAAACCGCTTATTGAAAGAGTGCTTCTTCTGACTGCGTATATGATTAATTATTAGCTTTATCAAGAGTTAAATCGGATCTTTAAAGTCGTTTCATCACAGATATTCTTTTTACAGTGCAATAATAATCTGGAGTAATTCCTGCTTTGTCTTCCCAAGCTTATTGCCCAGCATTTCTATCATTTCCTTTTCTTTTCCTTCAGGATAAATCAAATCATGATCAGATATAATTGGAAATTTTTGTTTAAGCTTTTCCTTCTTCCCGTTCCAGAATCCAACTACAGTATTAATCATATGTACAATTTAAAATGAGATTAAAAACTTAATTAATGTAAAATTATATGTAAGAATCAGTCTATTTCTTACATTATTCTGTAATAATTTTACATAATTTACACATTTCCAGGTGTTTTACCTTTAATATCACTCATTTTACCGTGGGTTTGACAGAATTTTCCTGACTTCTGACGCTTTCCAATTTTAGTGCGTTTGTGATTTTGAAGTAATTGGGAATAAATAATATAAAAAAATAAGTTTTGATTATTACCACAGTAACGCCCATTTTTGCTCTATGTATACAGTCAGAAAGGTCAGGACTAAATCGGGGTTAACCGCAATTAATGTGGTTCAATTTATAGGACATCAGGCAAAGATCGCTAAACATATTGGTAGTGCCAAAGATGAAATTGACGTTGAAATAATAAATTTTATACAGTCACATTATTCTTTTACTATCCGTCATTAAGGTTTGAACAATTTGATATTTATGATTTTTTTTAATCTGTTCTCCATTCGCCGTAGGCGATATGGTTTTGTAGAAAATGAGTCCTATCCGTCATTAAGGTTTGAACAATTTGATATTTATTATTTTTTTTAATCTATTCTCCATTCGCCGCAGGCGATATGGTTTTGTAGAAAATGAGTCCTATCCGTCATTGAGGTTTGAACAATTTGATATTTATTATTTTGTTTTAATCTATTCTCCATTCGCCGCGGGCGATATGGTTTTGTAGAAAATGAGTCCTATCCGTCATTAAGGTTTGAACAATTTGATATTTATTATTTTGTTTTAATCTATTCTCCATTCGCCGCAGGCGATATGGTTTTGTAGAAAATGAGTCCTATCCGTCATTAAGGTTTGAACAATTTGATATTTATTATTTTGTTTTAATCTATTCTCCATTCGCCATAGGCGATATGGTTTTGTAGAAAATGAGTCCTATCCGTCATTAAGGTTTGAACAATTTGATATTTATTATTTTGTTTTAATCTATTCTCCATTCGCCGTAGGCGATATGGTTTTGTAGAAAATGAGTCCGCCAAAGTATATTTACCGCGTAGCGGTTTTACATTTTAAAAATCTATTGATTTATTCTAATTTTCTTTAGCTGCATTATTAATTAATCTGATTTAACATGATACCTGGGACATTTACACAAATGTATATACAACTTGTTTTTGCTGTGAGAAACAGAGATGCTTTATTGAAGAAAGAATTCCGGGAACGTGTATTCGAATACATGAGCGGAATAATTAACCACCTGAAACATAAATCCATGATCATAAATGGAACATCAAACCATGTTTATATCCTATTCGGATTAAATCTATCAGTTTCAGTTTCAGATACTGTACACGATATAAAGAGAAGTTCTTCCATTTTTATCAATAATGAAAAACTCTGCCCTTGCAGATTCTCCTGGCAGGAGGGTTTTGGAGGTTTTACATATAGCCGTTCACAAATTGCCGATGTCTACTATTACATTGAAAATCAGGAATCCCACCATAGAAAGAGAACTTTCCGTGAGGAATATATCGACATTCTTATTAAAAATGAGATAGAATTTGACCAGCAATTTCTATTTGATTTCTGGGATGATTGCCTATAACCTCTACGAGGTATGTTGCCAGACGTATAATTGTTTCTACAATACCTAAAGCCCTACGGGCTATTCGCCGTTTAGTAATACTGTTGATTTGTAATCAGCCTTATGAAATTATGAACTGCCCATTGAACCCTTTAATTTTAAAATGGAATCTTCTACCGCACTAGTCGTCAGAAGTAAGGAATTTTATTTCAGAAGTTCAGAGGACTAACAACATTTACTTTATACCTAAACTCATATCTGAGCATTATTTCATGAGATCCATAACTATATCTGCGGAGTTCACTAAAATCAAAATCGTATGTATACGCCACCCTGAACTGATTATTTACGGCTAATTGAAGTAACCCTGCAACAGATCGATTATTCCGGTAAGTGGCGCCCAGCCATATGCGATCAAATAAAATGAAATGAGCATTTACATCATACAGTAACTTTTCTCGTGGTGATATCGTCAAAAGAGTTGAAGGGGAAAACTTCAGCTTAGGAGAAAGACTAAAAATATAGCCGGTATTGAAAAGGTAATAGTATTGACCAGGATCGAACTTCTGAGTATATTTATTTTTATTAAAGTCAAAATTGTTCTCTAATAGTTTAGGTATCGATATCCCTGCAAAATAATTCTGGTTATAATAATAAACCCCGAACTTAAAATCCGGGACGACAAAGACACGCGAATTGAGAAGATAATATTCATCACCGGGATCAGAGACTGAAAGATCCGACCAGGCAGTATTTGTGATGATCAGACCAGCACCCAGACCAAGGGAAAGATTTCCTTCTCCTATGCTGATCTTGTATGCATAGTT
>Ga0208980_10000853_pt1 | contig 17983 bp, 12 predicted proteins | sample WetSurMetagenome_3_FD_187993 | JGI IMG/M metagenome (GOLD analysis project Ga0208980, IMG submission 187993) | Wetland microbial communities from Twitchell Island in the Sacramento Delta, sample from surface sediment Aug2011 Site A1 Bulk (version 2) | ecosystem: Environmental > Aquatic > Marine... | reverse complement strand
ATCAGGAATAGGGGAATCGCGCCCTGACTTGAACTCGATGTCCTTCTCATGTCTTTCGCGCACCAGCTGGTCAGGAGATTCCTGCACTATCCTCCGAGAGTCACGGGAGCAGGCGAAGAGAAAAAGAATGCTGGCAAAGAGGAGTGCCCACGCAAAAATCAGAATTTTGCCGGTCTTGATCATCATCAGATTAGCCCATAATTTCACGGAATAACGATATGCTCACGTCCAGGGACTGCCCTGAACCCGCGGGTTTTTATATGAAGCGGCTTAAAAAGGCTCCTCCCGGATCGAAGGTTGAGCCCTTGCAGGTTTGACGTGCATCTTGCGGCCAAGCCTCCATCGTAAACAAGCCCAGGCGCCAAGGGAAGCATTGATGACGACATCGCGCAATCCGGTTTGGGAACGGTAGTGATGAATGGGGATGCTGAATTTATTGTCGACCAAAAAGCCAAGCCGGGCCGTCAGAATGGCGATCTCCTGTGCGCAGCTATAGCGATAACCCACATAATAATTCAGCAGGCGCGGCAGAATTTTCACACGCATGGCGCGGAATCCGGATTCCACATCAGAGTAGCGAAATCCACTCCACAGGCTTCCCCAGAGGGTCATCAGCCTATTCCCTAACCGCTTATAGTATGGGTAAAGGGAAAAATCGCGATTCGTCAAGGCGACATCCAAGCCTTTCTGTTCAACGTATTCGCACAATTCGCTGATCTCATTGGCGTCATGCTGCCCGTCAGCATCGAGAGTCAGAAGGAGGTCGTCCGGATCCAATTCCCCGTCTTTCAGCCTCGCGGCAAGATATAAAAATCCTTCCCTCAAAGCGGCAGACATGCCGCGATTTTCCGCCAGTTGCAGCACCTCCACACACGCACGATTCCGGCCCCATTCTATTGCCAGGGCCGGAGAGTTATCGCTGGAACCGTCATCCACGATAAGGATCCGATCGACCAGCGGTGCGAGGGATTCAAGCACCGTCAGCAAAGTCCCTTCTTCGTTGTAAACGGGAATAAGAGCTATCTTCTTCATTCAAAATCAACTCTATAGAGAACAACGTTATTCTTGGTGTACAGGGGTGTTAGATACCGCTCTCTAAAGGCCAAGTCTAGAAAATAATACGCCCCCGGGCGGGTCTTAACCCCGGGAACAGGAGCAACGCTGCTGAAATTCAGCAATATATGTGTGATTCCAAGCTGCTTAAGCTTCTCCACAATGCCTTCCTCAGTATCCTGCAGAAGCACAGAATCGCCATCAACCGTGAACGAATAGAGCGTAGGCACTTCGCTATAAAATTGAGCGCTATCACCCAGCAAAAATACCAGGTCGCTCTTGCCCAGATTTTTGTTGATGAAATCGTAGACGTAAATTGAAGGCACATCGCGCTGGAGGAATTCCTCTCTCGTCTCGCGGCCCGAGAGATATGGGAAAGGTGACCTAAAGCTGTGCCAATATGTCCAATCACGGACGAGCTTGGGATATAAGGGAGGAAAGGCAATGCAGGATCCGGCGACAATGGCCGCCATGCCGCCGTAATATCCAAGCCGCTTAATCAAGGTAACCTTCCTGGCTCGCTCACTTTCAAAGGGGGGTGCTGGGTTTGCCCCGAGGAATCCAGCAGTTGTCAAAATTGCCAGGAGCGGCAGTAAGGGGAGCAGGTATCTTATTTCCTGGGCAGTCAGGGCCCAGCAATAGAAATAGATCAAAGCGCAAAACAAACCACTCCACACCTGTGGCGTTTTGCGGCGCGCCAGAGCAAGAAGAATCCCCGTAAAAAAGATTATGCCGAGAGTGCCGTGAAAGGCAGCCGGTTGGAAAGTGACCGTCCAAGGTAACTTCAGCGTTTCAAGCAGAGAAAAAGCCTCCCTTTGGTTCACGTACACCGCTTGAGCGGCTGCGTCCATCTCCGGAGGGAACAGGGGGCTTTTAAATATTTTATTGGCGACCGGAAATACCGGGTTTCCGGCATAGATGTAGGAACGGGCCAGCCAGGGCAGGAAAATCAGAAACGAGACAACCGAATATCTGAGTGCGAGCATCACGGCATGGCGTTGGCCATGCATGCGCACCTTCCCCTCATGCCACCAGATGAGCGCCAGCAGCGGGAATATCCAGAAGCCAGCATGATATTTGCAGCCGAGCGCCAGGCCAAGCGAGATCGCGGAAAGCCAAAAAAAAGCTGAGTTCTCCTGGCGGACCCACTCCAGAAGGGAGAGAACTGCAATTGCCGAAAAAACCGTCAGAGGAAGATCAATCATGGCTGTCGTGGCCTCATATAGAGCCACGGGGCAACTCCAGAACAGTACGCAGACGGCAACGGCGTGAGCGGTTCCCCACCACCGACGCGCAAACCAATACAGGATGCCTCCTCCTGCCAGGTAGCAGAGGACATTGAAGAGCTTAGCCAATGTAACGTCTGAAAAAAGGAAGGCGGTGATGTACGTCATCAGGGGCAGGCCGGGCATCAGGCTGCTCCAGTTATTGCGGACAAATCCGGCCCGATGGACCATTGCAGAATCACGCGCATAGGGCAAATGCACGTTCAGGGCATCAAACGACAATTCCGGAGTGAAGGCCGAAGCCAAAATCAACAGAAAATACATCGACGCTATTCCCGCCAGAATGGCGAAGAATGTCGTTTCCCCCGGGTTCAGGCGCGGACTACGCACCTCCCTCTCCCGCGGGAGGAGGTAGCGATCGAGGCGCAATACCGCAATGAGAATTATCCCGGAAATCAACAGAACCGATTTGTAGAGAAGACCCGTTACTCCAAGCAACAGAATCCAGAGCGCCCATACTCCCATGCCGAGAGCAACAGACAGCGAAGTGGCGTTGCACAGACTTTTCTCACCCCATCGGTCAAGAATCCAGCGTCCAAGCGGCGCCCACAGAATCAGAGCAAAAGCGACGCATAAAGCGATATTCTTCACTGCCTCAGTCCAAACCATAATTAATGTCCGTGTCGGGTCGTGTATACCATCAGACCTGCGCGCAAATTCCCGACCATCTTAATCCCGCAACAGGGAATAAGGAGCATATTATGTTGGGAATTATGATCGGATACGGAACGAAAACCGGCTCAGGTAGGCATACGAACCCGGCCTGCCTAAAAAAATAGAATATTTTTGCAAAAAAAAGGAAACCTTTTTTTGCAAGTGTCGTCTATAAGAGTACCCATTCAACAACCTCCTTTAGAAGGCGGCGGAAACGGATTTAAGGCCGTTTCTGCCGCTTATAATTTTAGGGCACATCAAAGCGTATCTTGGATGAGATATCATTCTCCGTGAGTTAGGTCATCGGACTGCCCTTCCGGCCAAGATAGACTTAACTCTTTTTATATCAAAGTATTACGAAACGTGAGAGCAGGGAAACTCTACTTTGTTCCTATTCCTAGATTGCCCTCTGAATCCGGAATTCTATTCTGCTTTTCTGCGACAGGTCATCGGGGAGGGCAGCCGCGAAAACGGAAGGGATGAGGAAGGGAAGCAATTTAGGCTGTAGCTCTTTATTAATCAGTCAATAGTGGTCTATGGCGCTAGCGCCGGATGCTCCGGCTGCGGCAGTTTGATATTGTGAACCCTTCCGGTCGCAATTTTCATCCTATTTATGAAGCCATAAGAGTGCTAAGATAAAGATTGATTTGGTACTGGTTGGTTGAGGTATAGGAGGATCAACCATGAAAAGCGTTAGGAACGTAGCATTGGTTTCGGTTTTTGCAATCGCATTGGGTCTGCCTGCGGGCGCACAAGATCGTCACGCGAGCGGAAGAAGTGGCAATAACGGCTCCAGTGGGGGCGGAAACGTCAGTTCAACATATTCGTCATCTTCTTCAACCTCTACCTCGAGCGTTTCAACAGTTTCCAGCACGAGCTCATCAGTATCCCAGAGCTATGATTATCGAGGTGCTGCCCACGGTTACTCCTCGAATGCTCCCAATTCAGCGGGAATTGTTGCCCCTAGCCCTCAGTACAGTTCATTCACAACATGGAATATGTATTGGGATTGGCAGCATTTCTACTCCCGACTTCAAAATGAATATCTTCTGAATCCCACGTACGGCCACAGATTCATGGTAAACAGGGAACCTTTGTTGACCCCCTCGCTCCTCCGAATAGCGGTGAGGAAGCCATTAAGACTAAGCTCAACGCTGATGTCCAATTTGGATGCCCTGGACGCAATGCTCCAGAAGCTCCAGAATGGGGAGCAGGCCGATAAAACACAGATCACTCTCCAGATCCGGGAGATTCGAAAGATCGCCAAGCAAATATCGAATTCCAGCGATTGGAATTTGATAGATCAGCGCAAGGATAAGGATATTTTAAAAGGAACGCAGCTCGGAGGCATCTCGCTTAGTGATAGTGCCCGATTACGCGAAATTGCCACTGATCTTCGTACCCAACTTCAAAGCTGGTACAACTCCTCAAGCACAAACACTATCTCCGCCTCGAGTTTGACGCAGCCCTCGATCGCATCTCTTACAAAGGGGATTGAGAAAATCAGCAAGGCAATGGAAAATAGCGTAAAACGTATGTAGTTGAGTTAATTCCAAAGCCTCATTCTGCCGATTCAAACTACAGGTTCAGGACCAATTTAAGATGGGAAGGAACTGCCTTCCGGTTCCGCGGCGCTGAATGCATAATGTGGCACCAGGAGCTATGCCGATGGGGATTGCCGGAACGCACCAGGGAATGGTCTGAATAACCTGAATCGCATTCTTTCCGGCATCCGAATATGTGCCGGAGATATGACCTTCCTCCCCGCTTGCCAGCCTTGCCCTGCAAGGAGAGAGCACGGGGAATCTTGCTGCTATCAGATGAGCACCCGGTTTGGAATCGGTAAAATTCCCGATTCAGATGACCGGCAAATGGATTAGAATGAATTTTGTGGAAATTTTTTCGGATTGGCCTAACCCGCTTTTCAAATGATTGGGAGTGACCCATGCCTAGCACCAGGGACTACTCTATGCGCCTTCGCGAAGAAGCCCAACGTGAATTGGCTCCTAGCATCGACAGATTGAAAGAAAATATACGCCTCTTCCAACAAAGTCTTGCTGAATCCTTCAGTCAATTTGAAGAAAGAACGCGCGACATTGGTGCTTTGGAACTGGCTGCTGCCGAAAGCATCGTGGCCGAAGCTGTCGATCAGACGGCCAGGCAAAGGGATGAAGAAATGGCATCGCTAGCCACCTTCATTGTCCAAATTCAACAGAAGGAGACGCAGGAAGAAATCCTGGGCTTGTTTTTGGATGAGGCGCATCGTTATGCCCCCAGACTGGTGCTCTTCATTACCCGCGAGTCAAATTTAACCGGCTGGTCTTCAAGAGGGTTTTCGGAGGATGCTGCTGTGCGGATCAGTTCCTGCTCTCTGGCGCAAGCCGAAAGCTCCGCTCTAAAAAACGCTTTGGATTGCGGCAGCCGGCTATCGGTGAACGATGTTACCGCAGAGACTGCGCTCCTAAGCCTGTTCGAAGAGGAAGCTCGAAGCCCATGGCACGTTTTCCCGATGAGAGCTATGCAGCGTCCCGTGGCCGTGCTTCTCGCCTCGGATGCGGAAGAGAAGAAATGCGGAGTTGATACCCTTTTGGCAATTACGGCAATCACTCAGCTTTGCATCGAAAACATCGCCCTAAAAATTTTGCGGGAAATTGAAACGCAATATATCGAGGAAGAGACTGTTCCGGCAACTCCTGTCCCGGAGATGTTGCAGGCGGAAGAGGTGAAGCCTGCCGAACCGGTTCCGGAACCGATTGCCGAGCAAGCGGAACCGGAAGTCTCCGCTGAGCCGACGCCAGTGCAGGCAGAAATTGCTGAAAGCGACGTTTCCTCTGCGTCGGCTGAAGTGGTTTCGCAACCAGAGCCGATCCAATCGGGAGCGCCGGATCTTTCGGCTTCCACCCAGGAGGAAGTTGTTTCTGCGGCAGTTGAAACGGAAACTTTAGCCCCTGAATCTCCAGAGATCCAAATTGTCTCTGCTGAGTCCGAATCGGCGCCGGGCAGTGTGGCGGACGCGATCGTTCAGGCACTGGCTGAGCCGGTTTCGGAGGCTGCCTCAACACTGCCTGCCGACACAGAAAAAGCTCCGCAATTATCGGAAGAGGAAAAGAACCATGCGGATGCAAAGCGTTTCGCCCGCCTGCTGGTTTCGGAAATCAAATTATACAATGAACGAAGGGTCCTGGACGGCAGACGGAACAGGGACATTTATGTCCGCTTGAAAAAGGACATCGACAGAAGCCGCGAAATGTACGTCCAGCGAGTTTCCCCATCGGTTGCTCGAAAAGTGGATTACTTTCACGATGAAATTCTGAGGATTCTCGGGGATAACGATCCTTCGACGCTTGGGAGCGACTATCCGGGTCCCGATATTGCGAGCTAGCGCAATATACAATTATCCACTAATTTTTAGCCGGACTGCTCGCAATCCATGAAGTTTCTTCCTGTATCGTTTCCATTGTTCATCCTGTGCAATTCTTTCTTCATCGCCCATGCTGCATCCGCTGCAAAAGCCCAGGCAAATGCCGTCCAACTCCCGCAAGCGCTGAGTTCAATCATCCGCACATACCCGCCTCTTGCAGACAAAGCGCTCAAAGCGCTCAAACAGGGGGTGGAACTGGAAGAAAAAGGCAGCTATGAATCTGCGCTGGTGGCGCTTCCGGACGAGGCAGCCGCGAAGCACACCGACCTCGAAGACTACGTGCTGTTTTATCGGGGCCGTGCCAGCCTGATGTCGAACCACGCAACCGATGCCATCGATGCTTTTCAGGCTTTAAAAACACGCTACGACAATTCACCCCTGGTGGCAGAAGCCATCAAGGGAGAGGCCTTGGCCAGATTAAAAGCAGGGAACCCGCAATCTGCATTGGCTCTTCTGGCGAACCCAATGCTGCAGGAAGATGCCGAAGTCCTTTTCCGTCGGGGAGAGGCTTCGGAAGATGCAGGGGATTTTGGAAAAGCGCTCGAATATTATCTGAGGGTCTATGCGGATTTTGCTGATTCGGAATTGGCGTCCAAAGCGCAGGAGCGCATCTTAGCACGCTCTCCCGGCTCACTAACCGGCTCAAAAGGTTACAAGGTATCCTTGTCCAGAGCCGATTGTCTATTGCGGGAAAAAAAACACCGGGAGGCCCGCACCCTGCTTCTCAACCTTGCAAAAACGGCGGCGCCGGACAAACTGAGTGGTGAGAAACGACGGCTGCTCCTGGCTGATGTGGAATTCCGATTGGGCAAGGCATCCTCCGCCCTTGCGTATCTGAAAAACATTACGGGCGCCGATCCTGAGTTGTACGCGCATGCACTCTATCTGAAGGGGATTTGCTATCGGAGACTGGGCCGCGAGGATGCATTTTTGGACATGCGCGATGAAGCCTTGCGGCTGCATCCCGAATCGGCTTTTACCGAACAGTTGCTTTATTCCATCGCAACTTATTTCGAATCTAAAGGCAGCATTTTGCAAGCTCAAGAATCGTATCGCGTCATTCTGAGATATTTTCCGCGGGGGATTTATGCGGAATCATCCCTGTTGAGGGTGGCGACCTTTTCTTTTGCGCAAAAAGACTATAAGGCGTGCCTGTCAGAATCCCTGCAATTTCTCGTTACCTACAAGGAAAGCCGATCGGCAGAATCCACATTATATTGGATTGCCAGGTGCTACGAAAAGCTCGGGGATAGTACGCACGCGCTCCAACTCTATCGTCGTGCCCAAGCTCTGTTGCACAACAGCTATTACGGCCAGAGAGCGCGAGAAGCGGAGTTAGCCCTGCATAACGGATCGGCGACGAATCAGACTTACACCGGAACCGATTTTGACAAGGTTTCACGCGCTGTGGATGCGCTTACCATTTCTCAGGCATCCATAACAGAACCTGTGGGCCAGGCGGCCAAAGCGATTGAACGGGCGCGTCAACTGCTGGCTGCGGGCCTCTCCGATCTTGCCATTTCCGAGTTGCGCTGGAGTCTCAAAAGTTACCCTGACAATGAAGCGATCAGCTATGTGATGGCTTGCGCGTATCAAATCAAAGGTGACAGGGTAGGAATAATCTCGGTTTTGCGCCGCGCTTTCCCTGATTACACCAACTATCTTCCGGGTTCCCTGCCAAAAGAGTTGTGGGATTTGCTGTTCCCGACACCTTATGCGGATATCGTTGCTTCACGGGCAGCCCAAAACAGCCTGGACCCCAACTTGATTTTCGGCCTCATCCGGCAGGAGTCCGGATTCAATGAAACGGCTCTTTCGTCGGCCAATGCGCGCGGATTGATGCAAATTCTTCCGGCGACCGGCCGCATGATTGCGCGAAAGGCAGGCGTCACCCGCTTCAGCACAAAAATGTTGTATCGCGCCGATACCAATATAACGCTTGGGACCTATTACCTGAATTCTCTGCTCAAAAGCTATAATGGAAAAGTGGAACCAGCCCTGGCCGCATATAATGCCGGGGATTCGCGCGTGGATCGCTGGCTGAGCGCTTTTAATCCATCGGATATGGACGAATTTGTGGAATGCATCCCCTTTTCGGAAACCCGAAGCTATGTTAAACAGGTTCTCACGAACAAAGCCCATTACGAACTCCTAAATTCTGCTCCATCCGGAATAGGCCGCTGAAGGGATCAATGGTTTACAAACTACTTTCCACAAAGGCGGAAGGTTTTTCCGAATCGGTAATCCGCGAGATGACGCGCCTGGCGCAACGCTATGGCGCCGTAAATCTGGCTCAAGGAATGCCCGATTTTCCGGCGCCCGCAGAAATCAAGGAGGCTGCCTGCCGCGCTATCTCAGGCGACATCAATCAATATGCCATCACATGGGGGGCCAAGACATTTCGGGACGCGATTGCCGCCAAAACCAAATCCTATTTAGGATTGGAGGTTGATCCGGAGCGCGAAGTAACAGTCACATGCGGTTCAACGGAGGCAATGATTGCCACACTCCTGGCCGTGATCAACCCGGGTGATGAAATCATTATTTTCGAGCCCTTTTACGAAAACTATGGCCCCGACGCGATAATTTCCGGTGCCACTCCCCGTTTCGTAGCATTGCATCCTCCCGACTGGAGCTTCGATCCGGAGGAATTGAGGTCTGCATTCAGTCGGAAGACGAAGGCAATCATCATAAACACTCCCAACAATCCAACGGGAAAGGTTTTTACGTTGGAGGAATTGCGCTTCATCGCCGATTTGTGCATTCAATTTAATGTTATCGCCGTGACCGATGAGATCTACGAACATATCCTCTATGATAATTTCACTCACTGTGCCATAGCCACACTCGAGGGCATGCGGGAACGCACGGTCACCATTAACGGTTTAAGCAAAACATACAGCGTAACAGGGTGGCGTGTCGGTTATGCAATTGCCCCTCCGGACTTGACGCAGGGAATTCGCAAAATTCACGACTTCCTGACGGTTGGCGCTGCGGCTCCTTTGCAGGAGGCCGGCATAAAAGCTCTCGGGTTGCCTGATTCCTATTATTTGGGACTGAAGGAAGGGTATCGTGTCCGGCGCGATTCCCTTCTTCAGGGACTCCGTTCTGCAGGCTTTGAGTGTTTCATTCCTCATGGCGCATACTATGTTATGGTTGATTTCAGCGGATTGAGCGCGATGAATGATATCGAATTTACTCGATATCTGGTAAAGGATATCGGAGTCGCCGTGGTTCCTGGCAGCAGCTTTTTTCACGAACCCGAGAAAAGTTCTCACTTCGTCCGTTTCTGCTTCTGCAAACGTCAATCTACACTCCAAACGGCAGTTGAACGATTGAAAAACATCCGTCGATCTGGCGCAAGTCCGAGAGCATGAGCGCATACGAATTTTGACGCGACATAGCCAGCTATCCCGCCCTTACAGGGCTTGATTTCAATGCGTCCTCTTCCACCCCGGGCTCTGCTATATCGCGCTTTCAGCGCTTGAAATCGTGCTCCTCGGCGTGACGGGTATGCCTTGGACGGCATGACGCAGTGCGCGATTCATGCCTCCGCAGCTTGGCTTCCATTACACCTTGGCTGTTAAAGTGAAACGGTCAAAATGCAACGTGTAACCGTTCTTGATTCATTCCTAGAGGGAGTTGAGGATGTCTTCGGCAATCGAGTCTATGGAGCGCTCGCCGGTGTCTATCTTCAGATCAGCTTTTGCATAGAAGGGGCGTCTGAGTTCAAGCAGAGCCTGCATTTTCTCGCGGGTAGTGAAAAGAGGCCTATCCTCCTTGCCTGCGCAGCGCGCATACAGAATATCCAGGGAGGCATCGAGCCATACGCTGACTCCCGATTCCTGCATGACCTGACGGTTGAGATCAGCGCAGAAAGTTCCGCCTCCCAATGCGACGACCACTTCCTTCCAGGAAGCTGCACGCATTAATTCCCTGTGTTCGATTTCGCGAAAGTATGGCTCGCCGGTGTCTCGGAAAATGTCCCGGATAGGGCGGCCTTCGAGCTCTTCGATCACCTGATCGAGATCTACGAAGCGCCAACCCAGCAATTTCGCCAGGCTCTGGCCTACGCTTGTCTTTCCCGCTCCCATAAATCCCACGATGTAGATAATCGGCTTTTTCATTCCGGTCCTTCCTGAATTTTGCCCGTTCCCATGGTACCCGCCAGTGTTTCCCAAAACCCTGGAAAACTGACATCGGCGCATTCGGCTTCGTGAATGCGTGTTTCCCCGTCAGCAACAAGGCCGGCAATCGCAAAAGCCATTGCAATGCGGTGATCGCCCGCGGCAAAAATGTCGGCACCGCGCAGCTTCTGTCGCCCTGGGATTACAAAGCCATCAGCCTTCTCTTCCACTTCTGCTCCCATAGCTCGAAGGTTGAGTGCTATGGCCGCGATTCTGTCACTCTCCTTGACGCGCAGCTCTCCTGCATCTGAAACCTCAAGCCCTCCATCCACCTGAGATCCTAGAATCGCGAGCACAGGAATCTCATCGATCAGCGCGGCCACCCACTCCCCGCGAATTGGAAGCAGGTGCGAATTCATGAGCGCTGCGCTGAAAGAAGTTCTCAGATCACCCCGGACCTCTCCGGCGTTTTCACATTCATTTTCTACTACAAGATTTGCTCCGGAAGATGTCAGGTAATCCAACAGTTTTCGGCGGCGGCCGTTCAGGCCAACGGCGGGAAGTACCAGGTCGGAGCCCGGCACCATCGCTGCGGCAACCAGGAAGAACGCTGCACCCGACAAATCTCCTGGAATATTGAGGCGCTGGCTTTGGAGGTGCGGTTCCGGGTCAATTTCTATCCATCCTTCGTTCTTTCGCAGCGAAGCCCCAAAATGGCACAATGCAATTTCCGTATGATCTCGCGTCGGCGCCAATTCCCGGACTGCCGATGTATCCTCGCCATACAATCCAGCGAGAAGAACGCATGATTTGACCTGGGCACTGGCGACCGGCAGGGAATAACGCACCGCTTTCAAATTACCTCCCCGGATGTGCAGTGGAGGGAAATTGCCGTTGCGCGCTTCTATTTGCGCGCCCATGAGTTGAAGCGGCTGCATGATCCTCTTCATGGGGCGGCCGCACAGTGATTCGTCCCCGGCAATCGCTGATTCAAAGTTGCATCCTGCCAGAATGCCCGACAAGAGGCGGATGGTGGTGCCTGAGTTTCCAGCGTCAAGGGTCTCCTGCGGTTTCTGCAAGCCATGCAATCCCCTCCCGTTAATAAACACATCCTCACCGTTGGTTCGAACATCAACACCGAGGCTGCGCAGACAGCCCAATGTGCTGTGGCAATCTCGGCTGCGTGCGAAATGGCGCAGTTCGGATGCGCCCTCCGCAATGGCCGCCAGCATGGCATAGCGATGCGAGATGGACTTGTCCCCGGGCAGCGCGACGGTGCCGGAAAGCGAATTAGCTCTTTGAATAGACTGTATCATTCAAATTCCTCTTTAGGGCTTATGTAATCCAGCGCCAGTCTCTTGAGCCCCTTGACCTGATCTCTCAAGGCGGCCGCTCTTTCAAATTCTAACTTCTTGGCCGCAGCCCGCATTTCCTGCTCCAGCCGTTTGATCTCGGCTTCCAATTCATCAGCCGAACTGTATCGCGCGACTTCCTCAGACACGGGTGGTGCCTCATAGTAATCAGCAGCCTCGTAAATCCTTATCATATCAGGATCCAGGGGTTTAATGATCGATTGCGGCGTAATGCCGTTCTCCTCGTTGTAGCGTTCTTGCGCGGCTCGCCGCCGATTGGTTTCTTCCATAGCTTCACGCATCGAGCCGGTGATGCGGTCGGCATACAGGATCGCCTTGCCATTGATATGCCGTGCCGCTCTTCCTATCGTCTGGATGAGGGAAGTTGTGGAACGAAGGAAGCCCTCCTTATCCGCGTCCAGAATCGCCACCAGCGAAACTTCGGGAAGGTCCAGACCTTCCCGCAAAAGATTGATGCCGATAAGCGCATCGAAGTCGCCGGCGCGCAGGGACCGCAAGATTTTTATTCGATCCAGAGTCTCCACCTCCGAGTGCAGGTAACGCGCCCGGATGCCCAGTTCCGCGCAATATTCCGCCAGACTCTCCGCCATGCGCTTCGTAAGCGTTGTTACCAGCACGCGTTCGTTGCGCTCCGCTCTGAGGCGGATCTCTTCTATCAGATTATCCACTTGTCCCGCTATCGGACGCACCTCCACTGCCGGATCCGTCAATCCGGTGGGCCGGACAATCTGCTCCACAACTGCGCCACCGGTTTTTGTAAGTTCATAAGGTCCCGGGGTCGCTGAAACATAGATGACCTGGTTCACGCGGCTCTCAAATTCCTGAAAATTGAGAGGACGATTGTCCAGGGCTGACGGAAGGCGAAAGCCGTATTTCACCAGAGTTTCTTTGCGAGAACGATCGCCGAAATACATTCCCCGAACCTGCGGGATTGTGGCATGGCTTTCATCTACAAAGAAGATGGAATCGCGCGGTATGTAATCGAGCAGCGTGGGGGGTGCCTCTCCCGGCATCCGCCCCGTGAGATGCCGCGAATAATTCTCGATCCCGCGGCAGTACCCCAGCTCCCGCATCATCTCCAAATCGAACATGGTTCGCTGGCGCAATCGGTGGGCTTCAGTTGTCTTTCCTTCTGATTCAAGTTTGACGCACCACTCCTCCAATTCTGCAGTTATCGATGCGATGGCATGCACGAGTTGGGAGCGGGGTTGCACATAGTGGGATTTGGGATAAACCGGCAACCGGTCATGCTTCTTTATCGTTCGGCCCGTCAGGGGATCGATTTGGGATACTGAGTCGATTTCATCCCCGAACATTTCAATTCGGATGGCATAGTCCTCGTAGGAAGGAAATACCTCAATCACGTCTCCACGCGCGCGGAAAAACCCCCTCTCAAGTCCCATATCCTGGCGGACGTATTGCATTTCTACAAGCCGGCGCAGGATCTCATCTCTGTTAATGCGCTGTCCTTTTTCAAGAAAAAGGAGCATCCCATAATATGCCTCCGGCGAGCCCAAGCCATAAATACATGAAACACTGGCGACTATGATGCAGTCGCGACGTTCGAATAGCGATCGCGTCGCGGAGTGCCGCAACCGGTCGATTTCATCATTGATCTGGGCATCCTTCTCAATATATGTGTCCGTAGCGGCAATGTAAGCCTCAGGCTGATAGTAATCATAGTAGGAGACAAAATATTCAACAGCGTTTTCCGGGAAAAAGCCTCTGAATTCCCTGTATAATTGCGCAGCCAGGGTCTTGTTGTGAGCCAGGACCAACGTTGGCCTTTGTGCGGCCTCGATTACCTTTGCCATGGTAAAAGTCTTGCCGGATCCCGTGACGCCGAGCAGGACTTGATCTCTTTCACCCTCCTCGAGACCCCTCGTTAATTGCTCAATAGCGACTGCTTGATCGCCTCGGAGGTTGAAGGACGTGTTTATATGAAACTTGGAGGAATGGATCAGAGCTCCGCCATAAGATATTTCAGAATATGTAAGGTCATTTCCGTCAGCCTGCTTCTTAGACATGAGTTTCATACCCCAAGAGCAAACAAACATTATACTTTATGAATACCAGCACTTTGGAAGTAGTTCTCCGCCGGCTGAAGCGGGAAATTAAGAGGTGGAAGACCCCGGCGGTCGGCGCAATTGCCGTCCGCGCGACAAATCGCCCATTTGAAACGCTTGTCAGCACCGTCCTCTCGCTGCGTACAAGGGACAAAGTCACTGAAGCAGCATCCAATCGGTTGCTCCGGAGTGCTCCCACGCCCGAGATCCTCGCGTCGCTCTCGCGAGGAGAAATTGAAAAGCTGATTTATCCGGTGGGGTTTTATCGTGTCAAGGCTGAAAACCTGCGCAGGATCTGTCGCATTCTTCTTGAAGAATATGGAGGAAAGGTGCCTCGGGTCCTGGATGAACTCCTCAGACTCCCTGGGGTTGGCCGAAAGACAGCGAATCTTGTGATGACCATCGGCTATGGAGACTATGGCATCTGCGTAGACACGCACGTGCACAGAATCTCAAATCTGTGGGGGTACGTGAAGACAAGAACTCCTGACGAAACCGAGATTGCCCTGCGCAAGAAACTTCCCAAGAAACACTGGAAAAGCTTCAACGACATCCTCGTAACCTTCGGGCAGAATCTCTGTGTGCCAGTTTCCCCCTGGTGCAGCAAGTGCACTATTTCCGAATATTGCCCCCAGATTGGACTCAAGCGCCGGCGTTGACTAGCCTTGCTGGCCGGGCTTTGCGAACAAAGGGAAGAAGTGGCGGATTGCAGCAGGTTGTGGAGTGACCGCATCCATCACCCTGTTGGGATGCCTGCTAAATCTCTTATAGTTGTATGAAGCAGGACCGTCCTGTATCATTTTGCCTCGGATTGAAAGGCGACTTTGAAGTGAGTCCTAAGGAAACTATCCGCAATTTCTCGATAATCGCCCACATTGACCACGGCAAATCTACGCTGGCTGACCGGTTGCTGGAGCGCACCGGTGCGCTTACTAAGCGGGAGATGTCGGCTCAGGTGCTGGACGCCATGGATCTCGAGCGAGAACGCGGGATCACGATTAAGGCCCATTCTGTCCGCCTAAACTATCGCGCCCGGGATGGAAACGACTATGTTCTTAACCTTATCGATACTCCCGGGCATGTGGATTTTTCATATGAAGTGTCGCGCAGCCTTTCAGCGTGCGAAGGAGCGATCCTCGTTGTCGATGCCTCTCAGGGCGTCGAAGCGCAGACCTTGGCCAACACATACCTTGCCCTGGATCACCATCTCGAGATCGTACCTGTGATCAACAAAATTGACCTGCCGAGCGCCGATGTCCAGCGCATCAAGGATCAAATCGAAAATATCATCGGTTTGGATGCCAAAGACAGCATTCTCGCCAGCGCGAAAGAAGGGACGGGAACCGAAGAAATTCTGGAAGCGATTGTGCACCGCCTTCCTCCCCCGAAGGGCGAGTACGAAAAGCCTCTTAAGGCCCTCATTTTCGATTCCTGGTTTGATCCCTATCGCGGGGTTATTGTCCTGGTCCGGGTCATTGACGGCACGCTGCGCAAAGGCGCGAAAATACGATTGCTGGCGACTCAGCAATCGTTCACCGTCGAGCAGGTCGGAGTCATCACTCCCAAGTTTGTGGAAGTTGAAGCCCTTTCCGTCGGGGAAGTCGGTTATGTGGCAGCAGGCATCAAGCGGGTGGCGGACACAAAGATCGGAGATACGATAACAGAAGAAACACGCCCCACCCTTGAACCATTTCCGGGCTTTCAAGAAATCAAGCCCATGGTTTTTGCCGGGTTATATCCGACCGACAACGCTCAATATGAAGATTTGCGGGATGCTTTGGAAAAACTCCAGCTTAATGATTCGTCATTCTTTTACGAGCCGGATACTTCCAGCGCCCTGGGTTTTGGCTTCCGTTGCGGGTTTCTCGGTCTCCTCCACATGGAAATTGTCCAGGAGCGGCTCGAGCGCGAATTCAACTTGTCCCTTATAACAACGGCTCCCGGTGTCCGGTATCGTGTAACAACAACGCGAGGGGAAACGCTCGAAATTCACAACCCTTCAAAACTGCCTCCTGCGGGTGAGATTCAAAAGTTCGAAGAACCGCTGATAACGGCGATGATTCTGACCAACGACGAATTTGTCGGCCCGATCCTCAAACTGGCGGAGGAAAAGCGCGGGGTTCAAAAAGGCTTCGAATATGTCTCGACCAACCGGGTTCTTATCACTTACGAGCTGCCTCTGAACGAGGTAGTCCTCGATTTTTATGACCGGCTCAAGTCGGCATCGCGCGGTTATGCGTCGCTCGATTATCACTTTTCCGGATACAGGGAGTCTCGGCTGGTAAAACTGGATATTCTCGTGGCGGGAGAGCCGGTGGATGCGCTCTCGCTCATTGTCCATAACGATGTTGCAGTGTATCGAGGGAGAGCTCTGGCGGAAAAGATGAAGGAGCTTATTCCGAGGCAGATGTTTGAAGTGGTCATTCAGGCTGCTATCGGAAGCAAAGTCATCGCCAGAGAAGTCGTCCGGGCAATTCGAAAGAACGTTCTGGCCAAATGTTATGGCGGTGATATCACACGCAAAAGGAAACTCCTTGAAAAGCAAAAAGAAGGTAAAAAAAGGATGAAGCGACTCGGGAAGGTTGAGATTCCCCAGGAGGCTTTTCTCGCCATATTGAAAGTGGAGTGACGCGCGCGCTTTTTTGATTTTTGTGCGTGGAAGGTTGTCCGCTTTAAACCTGCATCAGTAAGGTCTTTCGCCAAACGGTCAAAAACTAACCGCCGAGACGCCGAGGACGCAGAGTAATGCTTAATTCATACCCGACTCCAGGTATTGCATTTGCGGGAACAAGAAGCCACTGCATCCCCTGCGCTCTCAGCGTCCCGGCGGTGAGTTGTTTCCATTCGATTCAGGCTCGTCTGAGTTGGGGTTTTCCCCAAATATGTGAGCCTTCCATCTAAGGGAGGCCGGCCAATTGCCGATAAGATGCTAGAAAGGCATTTCCCCAGGGATACCTGTAAATGAAATGGAAATTGCGTCACGGCCAAATTGAGACTCTTTCCGGATGCGACGGCAAGGGAACTGCCGGTTGCCTGGTATCGCTTTTGCTGCTCCTCGTGGCTATATTTGTGGGCATTAAGGTAATTCCGATTTATTACGCTAATTCCAGTTTTGAGTCCGCCGTAAGAACCGAAGCAAGCCGGGCCGGCGCCCACTTCTTTGATGATGAAACTATCATAAAGGACGTGCTTGATCTGGCTAAAAGGAATGACATACGTATCAAGCGCGAGAATATCAAAATTGAGCGATTTGCGGCTCAGGTTCATATGTACATCACCTACACTGTCCCTGTTGATCTTGTGTTCTATCAGCGGAATCTAGTCTTTAATATCAAGACCTCAAGTCTGATCGGCTCCCTCTAAAACCGGCTGAGATTCCCCCGGTTCGGAACATTTTCTCTACTGATGAATTTCCTGTTAAATTTGCGGCAGACGCCTCTTCGCAGCTCGAAGGGTAAGGATCGACGGTCGAGATGAAAAGTGCGGTGTGGAATCCGAGAAACGCCCAAGGAATGCGGCGGGAACGATGGGAAAGAACTTGCACATTTGTGCGTCTTTCCTTGCTTGCGCGCGGGCATGGCTTGATAAGAACGCTGCGCGGGAATAACATGGTTTCATGCTTTTTACCGGAAAAGGCGGGAGAATTGACTGGCGGGGAAGCTGCCGGAGGTCAACCCGCCGGCCCCGCAGGCCATGGTTGCGGCAACGCCACGACCATGCTGGAACTGCAGAACAATGATTGCCCTTGGTACGTGATCGACGTGCCCCAGGAACAGTGGACCACCGGTGCCACGATCAAGGTCACCTATCCTGGCGCCGACTCCTCTGCTCTGTCGGGCGTGCCGCTTCCCGTTCCCGCAACGGCCAAGGAGTACTGGTTGGCGTACGCAGGGCCACCGCAGAACGTGACCACCGCAGAAGGCCAGGCCTGCAGCGGCCGTTATAACCCCGCAACGCTTACTTATTTCTACGTGAAGAACCCCGGACCAGGATACCAAGGTTG
>Ga0208980_10000852_pt1 | contig 17988 bp, 15 predicted proteins | sample WetSurMetagenome_3_FD_187993 | JGI IMG/M metagenome (GOLD analysis project Ga0208980, IMG submission 187993) | Wetland microbial communities from Twitchell Island in the Sacramento Delta, sample from surface sediment Aug2011 Site A1 Bulk (version 2) | ecosystem: Environmental > Aquatic > Marine... | reverse complement strand
AGTTATGAATAAAAATTCTCATTCCTTAACAGAAAGAATAAAAAAGGTTAATGACTTATTGGTTAATTACTTTGGAATTCCATTCCGACCTAAAAAACTGCCAAATCCTGTTGATGCTTTAATTGCGACAATCCTCTCCCAGAATACAAACGATAATAACTCATATAAAGCTTATTTGAATCTTAAAAGAAAATATAAATCAGTAGATGAGTTGACTGAAGCATCAAGATACGAAATTGAGAAAACAATAAAAGTAGCTGGATTGGGAAAGCAAAAATCTGCGGCGATAAAAGCATTTCTTTCTACTATTAAAAAAAGAGGACGTAAAATAGATCTTCAATACATAAAGAAAATGACAGACGACGACATTCTAAATGAATTAACTTCAATTAAAGGAATAGGTGTTAAAACCGCAAGCTGCGTTTTACTTTTTTCACTTGACAGCAATGTTTGTCCTGTTGATACTCACGTTCATCGAACTCTTAACAGGATCGGTATAGTAAAAACAAATACACCAGACAAAACATTTGAGCAGATCAAAAACCAATTGCCTGATGGTATAGCACATCAATTTCATACAAACCTTATAAAGTTAGGAAGAGAAATCTGCAAACCATCAAAACCTTCTTGTTCAATATGTCCGTTGCTTCAAGTGTGTGCCTTCAAAAAGAAAAATCTGAATAAACATTCAACATTTAGAAATAATAGTTTTCTACTGCTTGATTCGATATGAAATTCAACAGAATATCGGATTTTTAAGAATTATAATTCTTCTTATCTTTGCTATGCTCTAAAGCGTAATTCAATTAAATTTGAACTAAAATTTCCACGTCAATTAAAATTTTCAGGAGTTAAAAAATGGCAGAACAACTTGGATTGCTTGGCTACGATTACGTTGAGTTTTATGTCGGCTCAGCTAAAATGTGGGCTTACTGGCATGCAAAAGCTATGGGAATGAAAATAGTTGGATACTCGGGTCCGGAAACAGGAGTTAAAGGAAAAGTTTCATACTATCTAGAGCAAAATAATTTTCGAATAGTCGTTACATCCGCCATTAATCCAAGTCAATACCAGATTCACCAGTTTGTGGAAAGACACGGTGATGGTGTAAAGAAATGGTCATTGAAAGTAAAGGACGTAAAAAAGGCATTTGACCGTGCAATTAAGAATGGAGCAATTCCTGCCTGGGAACCAATCAAAACAGAGAATGAAAATGGATATGTTGAAGAAGCAGCTTTAAAATTGTATGATGATGCTGAAATAGTTTTTGTAAACCGTGATAATTATAAAGGTATATTTAAACCAGGATATGGTAAACCTGTACAGAAGATTGATATAGTTGCAGAAGAAACAGGTCTTCAAGCAATTGATCATATAGTTGGAAATGTTAGAGTAAATGAAATGGATTTATGGGTAAATTATTTGAACAAAACTTTAAACTTTGAAACATTCATTGATTTTGGTCCAGGCGATATTTCAACTCAGTATTCCGCACTTCTTTCAAAGGTTGTTCGTTCAACAGAAGGTCCGGCAATAAAAAACCCTATCAACGAACCATACGAAGGATTGAAGAAGTCTCAGATAGAAGAATATATTGATGAGTATCTTGGTTCTGGAATTCAGCACGTTGCAGTAATAACAAATGATATTATTAAAACTATTGCAGCATTGAGAAAAAATGGGATGGAATTTCTAACCGTTCCAGATTCATATTATGATACTTTGAAGGAAAGAGGTTTTGAAGTTACAGAAGACATCGCTGAATTAAAGAAATATGGAATTCTGTGTGACATTGAAGGCAAAGGATATTTGCTTCAGTTATTTACTAAACCGATTGGTGATAGACCAACTTTCTTTTATGAAATTATCCAGAGAAGAAAGGGTGCACAAGGATTTGGACAAGGCAACTTCCAGGCATTGTTCGAGTCGATAGAGCGAGATCAGGCGCAGCGCGGAAGTCTGGATAAGAAAAAATATATTTAGCAATCAACTTTGGAGGTTTTGAATGCCGTTTTATGTTAAAGTAGGAAAAGTTCCGCCTAAAAGACATATCACTTTCTACAAGGAAGATGGTAAGTCACTTTATAGGGAAGAACTTTTCAGCACTAAAGGATTTTCAGGAATTTATTCGAATAAATATCATCTTTATATGCCTCCGCAGGTTGAGAAGATCACTGCAATGAAGTCCGGTAAATCAAATGAATGGCCTGACGCTCCATTGCAATATTATCATTTCTTTACCGATGATAAAAAAACAGAAGGGAACTTCCTTACTTCAAGAAATGAATTTTTGAAAAATGAAAATTGTGTTCTCTCAACAGCAAATCCAACTGAAGATACTGACGTATTTTTCAGAAACAGCTACGCTCACGAAATACTTTTTGTACACCAGGGAAGTGGAGATTTACTTTCAGAATATGGGAGGTTACCATTTAATGAGTGGGATTATATCGTAATTCCTAAAGGTACCACTTACCAGGTGAAATTTAAGAATTATAAAAAAGCCAAATTATTTATCATCGAATCATCAACTCCTTTTGATATTCCGAAGCATTTTAGAAATGAATACGGACAACTCACAGAAGATGCACCTTACTATGAAAGAGATTTTAAAGTTCCGGAATTCATGGAGCCAATCGATAAAAAGGGAAAGTTTGAAATAGTACTAAAAGTAAGGAACAAATTTTTCAATTATTTGGTGCCCCATCATCCGTTCGATGTTGTTGGGTGGGATGGATTCTTATATCCGTATACATTCAATATAAGAGAGTATGCACCGAAAGTTGGAAAGATTCATCTCCCGCCTCCAATCCACCTTGTCTTCACGACAGAGCATTTCGTCATTTGTAATTTTGTACCAAGACTTTATGATTTTCATCCAGATGCTATCCCTGCACCATATTATCATTCGAATGTTGACAGCGATGAAGTTCTGTATTACGTGCACGGAAATTTTATGTCGAGAAAGGGAATTAAGAAAGGGTCAATCACTTTGCATCCAATGGGAATTCCTCACGGACCTCAACCTGGAAAAACCGAAGCTTCAATTGGTAAAAAAGAAACAGATGAATATGCTGTAATGATAGATACTTTCCAGCCGTTGCAAGTAACAAATAATGTCAAAGAGACAATGGCTGAGAAATACAGTCAGTCCTGGCTTGAAAAAAAATAAATATATGTAGGCAATAATGAAACTAGTATCATTTACAACAAAGAAAAAAGACAGACTTGGATTATATGTGCAGGACAAAATTTATAATCTGCAGGAGTGTGCTGCCGGACTTGGTTTAGAATTACCAAATAGGATGAGAAGATTTCTCCGTGGTGGTGAAGAATATATGAATATGGCCAGACAAGTTGAGCAAGCAATAAGAGAAGGTAAGATAACTTCATTTGTTGATGATCCTAACTTGAAACTATTTGCACCGGTACCTAATCCGACTTCCTGCAGGGATGGATATGCATTCCGTCAGCACGTTCAAACTGCAAGAAGAAATCGCGGCGTAGAAATGATTCCTGAATTTGATCAATATCCGGTTTTCTATTTTACTAATCATAATGCAATATTTGGGGAAGGGGAGGTTAGAGTAGAAGACGATCATTTGCGGCAACTTGATTTTGAACTTGAAGCTGCAATTGTTATTGGAAAAGAAGGAAGAAATATTTCTTCATCTGAAGCAGACGAATATATTGCCGGTTATATGATAATGAATGATTTATCTGCCCGTGTTCTTCAAATGGATGAGATGAAATTAAATCTTGGTCCAGCCAAAGGAAAAGATTTTGCGACTTCACTTGGTCCGTGGTTAGTTACACCTGATGAACTGGAGCCGTATAAAATTTCAACTGAGTTCGGTAGTAAATACGAACTTCATATGACGGCAAAACATAATGGTAAACAGATATCCGATGGTAATATGAAAGATATGAATTGGACATTTGCTGAAATAATCGAACGAGCATCTTACGGTGTTAGACTTCTTCCAGGTGATGTAATTGGTTCAGGTACTGTTGGAACAGGCTGTTATCTTGAATTGAACGGAACGTGGGCGTTAGAAGCAAAAGAAAAAGGCAAAGACTTTAAACCGATTTGGTTAAACGATGGTGATGAAATCGAGCTTGAAATTACCGGACTCGGTGTTCTTAAAAACACAATCCGAAAAGCAAAGAAGAGCAGATCAATTTTGGCTAAGAAAAAGAAAACTTCCTGATGCTCCATTACGAACCGAAAGATTTATCTGTCCCGGAAGTTCACAGATTACTACTTGGTGGTGTTGCTCCAAGACCAATTGCACTTGTATCCACAATTTCTGCAGATGGAATTAATAATCTCGCACCATTTTCGTTTTTCAATGCTTTTGGTGCAAATCCGCCAATTGTAGCTTTCTCACCCTCAAGACGTGGAAGAGACGCAACTTTTAAAGATACTTACAACAATCTTATTGCAACAAAAGAATGTGTAATCCAGTCTGTAACCCATTCAATGGTCGGACAAGTGAGTCTAGCTTCTGCAGAATATCCTTCTGATTACGACGAGTTTATTAAATCTGGATTAACACCGATCGATTCTGACATCGTCAAACCAAAAAGAGTAAAGGAATCTCCATTTCAAATGGAATGTAAATTACTTGAGATCAGAAGTTTTGGTGAAGTCGGTGCTTCTGCTAATATCGCAATTTGTGAGGTTTTAAAATTTCACGTAACCGAAGATATTTTTACAAATGGAATCATTGATCCGACTAAAATTGATTTGGTTGCAAGAATGTCCGGTAGCTTTTATTCACGTGCAGCGGATGGACTATTCAATATTGAGCAGCCGGTTGTTAAGAAGTGTATCGGTTACGATCAGATTCCACTTCATATTAGAAAATCAGAAATTTATTCAGCAAATGATCTTGGCAAATTTGGACATTCAGAATCAATTCCAAATGAAAACGAAGTGCAGGAGTTTATAAAGAAAATTAAAGAAGAAAAATTTGAACAATTTGAATCGGGATTCGATGCATTCTTTAGGTATCAGAGATTAAATGATTACAATGGGATGTTAAAAGCTGCCCTTGATTTACCTGAAAATCAAAAAAGAAACATAGAGCTAACTGTAAAGTGTGCTTTGCAGAATAATGATATGGATTTTGCCTGGAAAGTTGCCTTATATGCCGTAAAACTTAAGTGAATTAGTATCAACAATAAATTTATTATTACTCACCTTGCTGTGAGTTTTTTATTATATGATTAAAACAAAACCACTTTGGATACCTACAGCAGATAGAATTAAAAATTCCAACTTCACCAAGTATTATGAATTCCTTCAAAAGGAATACAATCTTCAATTCAGAAATTATTCAGAATTGCATTCGTGGTCTATTACCGAGATTGAAACCTTTTGGGAATCAATCTGGAAGTTCAGTGGAATAATTAATTCAGAACCGTATGAAAAAGTTCTTGATAATAGAATAATGCCGGGTGCTAGATGGTTTGAAAGTGCCAAACTAAATTTCGCTGAAAATCTTTTACGATTCCGAGATGATCATATAGCCATAATAAGCAGCAGGGAAGACAAACCAGATTACAAAATCACTTATAAGGGGCTATATGAACAGTTAGCAGCTTGTAGTAATAGTTTAAAAAAATTGGGGGTGAAAAAGGGTGATAGGATTGCTGGTTTTGTCACGAATATTCCTGAAACAATCATAGCAATGCTGGCGACAACTAGCCTGGGTGCAGTTTGGACTTCGTGCTCCCCTGATTTTGGTATTCAGGGAGTAATAGATCGTTTCGGACAAGTCAAACCAAAGCTTCTTTTTGCAATTGAAGAATATCAATACAATGGTAAGATTATAAATTCCCAAGCAAAGATTGAGGAGATTGTTCAACTAATTCCAGAGATTGAAAAGATTATTTGGATTCCATTCTATCAAGAACATTCAATTGCTTCGATAGCCAATTCAAAAACTGATATTATGCCAGGTAAGACATTATATTTTAATGATTTATTACTGAATACCTCTCAAAAAATGGAATTCGAACAATTACCTTTCAATCATCCAGTTTTCATTATGTATTCGTCAGGTACAACCGGACTTCCGAAGTGTATGGTTCATGGTGCAGGTGGAACTCTGGTTCAGCACTATAAAGAACATGTTTTGCATACAGATTTGAAAAGAGAAGATGTGATTACCTATTACACAACTTGTGGTTGGATGATGTGGAACTGGCTGGTAAGCAGTTTGCAGGTGGGAGCAACCATTTACCTTTATGATGGTAATCCGATTTATCCTGACAATGATATTCTTTGGCGAAAGATTGAAGAACATAAAATTTCAGTGTTCGGTACCTCGCCAAAATATCTTTCTATGTTTCAAAAGCAGGGATTTATTTCGAAGGACAAATTCAAGTTTGATAATTTACGCGCAATACTTTCTACTGGCTCCCCACTTTCAGAGGAAACTTTTTATTGGATTTATGAAAATGTTAAATCTGATATTCAATTATCGTCAATCTCAGGAGGCACTGACATCATTTCTTGCTTTATGCTTGGTAATCCAATTCTTCCAGTGCATTCAGGAGAAATACAATGTAAAGGATTAGGAATGAAAGTAGAAGCTTTCAATGAAAAAGGTGAATCAGTAGTCGGTGAAAAAGGAGAATTAGTTTGTACAAAACCTTTTCCATCAATGCCGGTTTTTTTCTGGGATGATGAGTCAGGAGAAAAATATCGAAAAGCTTACTTTGAAAAATATCCCGGAATCTGGACACATGGAGATTACATCGAAATAACTGATAATGGAGGAATCAAAGTTTATGGAAGATCAGATGCAACATTAAATCCTGGTGGAGTTAGAATCGGCACTTCGGAGATTTACAGAATTGTAGAAGAGATGGAAGAGATTCACGATAGTCTTGCCGTTGGGAAAAAATGGGATGGAGATGAAAAAGTGATTTTGTTTGTTGCATTGAATGAGGGTAATAAGCTTGACCTCCATTTAAAGGAGAAAATAAAAAATGAATTGAAAGCAAAGGCAACTCCAAGACATATCCCATCTGAAATATTTGAGGTGGAAGAAATCCCGAGAACTATCAGTGGTAAGAAAGTGGAGATTGCTGTTTCAAAGATTCTGAACGGGGAAGCAGTTGATAACAAAGATGCACTCGCTAATCCTCATTCATTGGATCAGTTTATAAAGTTTAAATAGGAAAAAAAACAGAGCAAAAAATCTTTAATATTCTTCGCTCCGCTCAGAATGGTAAATGTGAGTTTATGTAAATATTATCTGTGCACCTGCAGATTTTTCATAGAATTCACCGACGGAGATGATTTCTTTAACCTGCGGACAAAAATCTTTTTGTGTTAAGTGAAACATATCTACGCTAGCTTTGCAGGCATAGAGTTCACCTCCGGCATCGTGAATCATTTCAATAAATTCACGTACGGGGGGAATATCAAGTTTCTCCATTTCTTTTTTCATCATAACAGTGGCAAACCTTGACATACCGGGAATTGCACCTAAAACGGTTGGCATTTTTAAACCACCCAGCATTCTCATTGCAGAGTTGCCGACTGTAGCAACACTAAGGCTGTCCATTCTCTTTTCTATTATTGCATCAAGTCCAAAAAATGTAAAGAAGAGAGTTGCCTCAATTCCTTCCATCCTTGCACCGTTAGCCATGATCAAACCAGGATAAACTCCTTCGAGCGATCCGTGAGAAACTACAATGGAAACTTTTTCTATCGGCTGTGACATATTTTTTTCCCTTCTTTCTTAAATACAACCTTTTGGTTTTGGTAAACCGGCAATCTTAGCTGCCTTTTTTGCCGGACCCTTTGGAAACAGAGCATAAAGTTCTTTTGTATCAACTCCGCTTTCCTTTGTCAATTTTCTTATTGAAGGTGCATCGCCTTTCTCCTTGAATTCTTTTCTCATATACTCAATTACTAACCAATGTCGGTCAGTTAATTCATTGATACCTTCAATTTTTGCAAATTCTTTTGCAACTTCTTTATCCCAATTGTTTGGATTTTTCAGATGACCGTCAGCATCTAATTCAAGTTTTCTTCCTACTAATTCTACTGTGTCCATTTTTATTCCTTGATTGATTTAATTGTTTTTTGTTTTGATTAATTGATTTTGATTTTCTTCTAATGAGGCAAGGTTTTTTAAGAATTTTAGTCCTACAGCTAAACCTCTTCTTGCTTCAGGCGAATTCAATTCCTTAAGCAAACTAAATAATGAAACTTTCTCATCAACTTTTAAATCGATATTCTTATATACAGATACCGCATTATTTATTGCATGTAGCACATCCGGTTGAGTAAGGTTTTTTATCGTATTCAGAATGGTTACAATGTTATCAGCGAGATGTTTTACATCATCGGAAGTAAAGGAGGTAACAACATTATCAGCAGCCTTCTGAAGTTCTTTTGTAAATTGGAAATAACCTTTCCTGTCAAATTCATCCAGCTTCTTCATCAGATCTAAAATTGATTCACGGACAAGAGGGGAAATATCCCTTAGAAAATCTCTTGTGCTTTCCATCTGGTCAAATACTTTGCTAAGGGTGTTCACATTGCGAAGAAGTTTCTTCCCAAGATGGAGTATGTCGCCAGTGTTTAACTGATCGTGAACTTCTTCCAGTTCTACAATTGCAGTTTCGTATAAATCTTTTCCTACACGATATAAGTCATCTTTCAAATCTTCCATCATCCTGCGGTGTTCTCTCTGAAGCTCAATCTCTTCGAGAATTATATTGAGCTTATGATTGATTTCATCAATATGGTTTTGTGTTACAACTCCTTCCATGTTACAATCTCTTTCCAGCCATTGACATATTCGATTCTATCGGAAGTTCAAGTCCTTTAATCAGGAAATTCCAGTAAGTCCATCGGAACATAATTTTTCCGTAATGATTCATTTTTGTTTCTTCGAGAAGAGAGAAAGGACCAATTCCCGGCAGAGGAAATTTTCCAGGCAACGGTTCAGTATCGTAATTGAAATCAATAAGAATTCCTTTGCCAAAACCTGATTCAATAAAACAGTTGGCGTGTCCATCAAATTTTGCCTGTGGTTGTCTTCCTTCAATAACACTTAAAAAATTTTCAAACAAAATATCCGACTGAAAGTGGGCAACCGAGCCAGCTTTTGAACTTGGCAAGTCTGTTGCATCTCCAATTACAAAAATATTTTCATATTCTTTTGCTCTTAGAGTTTGCTGGTCAGTTGGAATGAAACTAAGTTCATCACCCATTCCGCTTCGTGCGATCGCCTCATCTCCCATGTTAGTTGGAATCGTAACAAGAACGTCGAAAGGAATTTCAGTTTCATCCCACGAAACAATTTTCATTTCATCGTTATCCACCCGTGCTATATTGAATTCGGAAGTTAATCTTATATTCTTTTTACTTAGAAAATCGCCAAGCACCTCAGAAGCTTTTGGTTTAGTGAAAGCACCGGGCAGCGGAGTAACAAAATGAATATCAACTTTATCACGGATTCCTTTTTCCGTGAAAAACCAATCAGCAAGAAAAGCAAACTCAAGAGGTGCAACCGGACACTTTATTGGCATTTCAGTTATGTTGATTACAAGCTTTCCACCTTCCCAATGCTTGAAGAAATCTCTTAGTGCACAAGCGCCTTCAATCGTATAAAAATCAAAAATATTTTTATACCAAAGCTTATCCTTTAATCCATCCGTTTCTTCAGGTCTTATTTTTGCACCGGTGGCAATTATCAGATAATCGTAGCCAACTACCTGTCCGTTCTTTAGCAGTACTCTGTTATCGCCAGGTTCAATCTTATCGATTTCAGAATTGATGACGTTTACTCCTGTAGGATAAAAATCTCTTTTCGGTTTGGTGACATCTTTGCAAGTGTAAATGTTAAATGGAATGAAGAGAAAACCAGGCTGATAGTAATGCTTTTCGTGCTGATCAACTATCGTAATCTGCCATTCATTTTTATCAAGTGCGTTATGAAGTTTGTTCAGCATCATTGTGCCAGCAGTTCCGGCACCAAGTATTAATAATTTTTTCATCGGCTTTTCTTTTGTTTTAGTATTTATGCTGAATTTATTTCAGCATCCAAAATAATTTTATTACTGAGATCCCGAAAAAAGTTCGGGATCTATCATTGCAGAGGAGGTATTAACTCCTTCAATTTTTCCTTAAGTGAGCTGCAATCGCTGAAGCTGTTATAAACTTCGCACTCACGACAGTCTCTGTTAGAGCAAATATTATTTTTATGGTTATACATCCAGCAAGGTCTTTCGTACGAATTGAATGCTTCACATTTTTTTCTGTCTATTTCACTGCATCTAATAATCGCCCAGCAGGGAATTAACGCTAGCATTCTCCGGATGCTTTCAATTCCCATCTTTCCACCGTTTATAACTTTCCTCAAGCATCTTATTCTTTCAAGATCCAATTCTGAGTATAGACGATGATGGCTTGATTTCTTAAAGGGAATGATGAGTCCTTCGTTTTCGTACATTCTTAAGGTCGGAATTGATACGCCGAGGAGACGTGCAGCAGTGCTGATTGTATAAACCGGTTGTGTAGAAAATTGCTGAAGCACTTTAATTGCGTAAATATTATTACCTATCATTAACAACAAACCTGCCATTGCTTGGTATTAGAATTATGATTGAATTCGAATTGTAATGAAGGAATTGTTTTCAGAAGTGAGAGGAGAGAATAGTAGTTATCTTAAATTTAAGAGAGAGTAAATCCAACTTAAAACGAATATTAAAAATTTGCAGCGCAGGTTTATTGAGGTAAGGTAGAGGTAAAAACAAAAAATCTTGATATCTCATAAATAAATCTTTATTTTAGTTAGGAATAATTCCTATCTAATAATTTTTATCTATGAAAAAAGAAAAACACGGTATTGACTTGAAAGACAGCAGTTTAAAGGTCACACCTCAGAGGATTGCTGTTCTTGAAGCCCTCAATAACTTGAAGAATCATCCCACTGCTGATAAAATCAAAGAGTATGTAGTTAAAAATCATCCTAACATTGCTGTTGGTACAATCTATAAAACCCTGGAAACATTTGTTGATAAAGGATTAGTCAAAAAAGTAAAGACTGAAAAAGATGTGATGAGATATGATGCTATACTTGAGAATCATCATCATTTGTATTGTGAAGACACCGAACGAATAGAGGATTTCTTCGATGATCAACTAAACGAATTACTTGAAGAATATTTCAAGAAAAAGAAAATTCCCAACTTTAAAGTAAAAGATATTAAGCTTCAGATAATCGGAACATTTAATAACAAAAAAAATTAATTAAATAACTATTAACCTTTAATACATCAGGAGAATTAATATGAGTGATGAAAGCAAATGCCCTGTAACCGGAAGGACTTCTTTCGGCAGGGGAACATCAAATAAAGACTGGTGGCCAAACCAGCTTAATCTCGGCATCCTTCACCAGCACCATCCGGCGTCAAACCCTATGGATAAGAAATTTAATTATGCAAAAGAATTCAGCAAGCTGGATTACAAAGCTCTCAAGAAAGATCTTTATGAATTGATGACTGACTCACAGGATTGGTGGCCTGCAGATTGGGGACATTATGGTGGTTTGTTCATTCGTATGGCTTGGCATAGTGCAGGTACTTACCGAACTGCTGATGGACGTGGCGGCGGTGGAACAGGCAATCAACGTTTTGCACCTGTAAACAGCTGGCCGGACAATGGCAACTTAGACAAAGCACGTCGATTACTCTGGCCAATCAAACAAAAATATGGAAACAAAATTTCCTGGGCTGATTTGTTGATATTAGCTGGCAACGCTGCACTTGAATCAATGGGATTTAAAACATTCGGATTCGGTGGTGGACGTGAAGACATCTACCAACCTGAAGAAGATATTTACTGGGGTGCTGAAAAGGAATGGTTAGCTACCAGTGATAAACCTATGAGTCGTTACTTCGGTGATCGTGAATTGGAAAATCCGTTAGCAGCTGTTCAGATGGGTTTGATCTATGTTAATCCACAAGGTCCAGACGGAAATCCTGATCCGGTTGCTTCCGGGCGTGATGTACGAGAAACATTTAAACGAATGGCAATGAATGATGAAGAAACAGTTGCACTTACTGCCGGCGGACATACATTTGGTAAAATGCACGGAGCTGGTGATGCAAACTTAGTTGGTCCGGAGCCGGAAGCAGCGCCAATAGAAGAGCAAGGATTCGGATGGATAAATAAATTAGGAAATGGCAAAGGTAAGTACACAAACACAAGCGGATTGGAAGGTGCGTGGAAACCAAATCCAACAAAATGGGATATGGGCTACTTCGATATGCTTTTTGGTTACGAGTGGGAAAAAGTTAAAAGTCCAGCGGGTGCATGGCAATGGCAGGCAAAAGATGTTAAGCCGGAACATATGATTCCGGATGCGCACGATCCATCAAAGAAACATCCGCCAACGATGACAACCGCTGATTTATCTTTACGCTTCGATCCAATATACGAACCAATCTCACGACGATTCCACAAAGATCCAAAAGCTTTTGCTGATGCATTTGCGAGAGCGTGGTTTAAGCTTACTCATCGTGATATGGGACCGAAAGCCCGTTATCTCGGACCGGAAGTTCCAAAAGAAAATCTGATCTGGCAGGATCCGGTGCCCGCAGTCAATCACAAGTTAGTTAATAAAAAAGATATAGATGGATTGAAAAAGAAAATTCTGAATTCTGGACTATCGACTTCAGAATTGGTTTACACTGCATGGTCTGCAGCATCTACTTTCCGTGGTTCGGATATGCGTGGTGGTGCAAATGGTGCTCGTATTCGATTAGAACCGCAAATGAACTGGGAAGTAAACCAACCGAAACAGCTTGAAAAAGTTCTGAAAGTTTTGAAAGGTATCCAGAAAGATTTCAACAATCGCAAAGACGGCAAGAAAGTTTCTCTGGCTGATCTTATTGTGCTTGGCGGATGTGTTGCAGTTGAAGCTGCTGCTAAAGCTGCGGGACAAAAAGTTGAAGTTCCATTTACTCCGGGGCGAATGGATGCATCGCAAGCTCACACTGATATTGAATCATTCGAGTATATGGAACCAGAAGCAGATGGTTTCCGTAACTATCAGAAAAGAACTTACACTATCACGGCAGAGGAAATGCTTGTAGACAAAGCACAGCTTCTTACCTTAAGTGCTCCTGAGATGACGGTTCTTGTTGGTGGAATGCGTGTACTAGGTGCAAACTTTAATAATTCAAAGCATGGTGTCTTTACTAATGAAGTTGGTAAGCTGACAAACGACTTCTTTGTAAACCTGCTAGATATGAATACTGTCTGGAAACCCGTAACTGATAAAGGAGACACATTTGAAGGTCGCGATCGCAAGACAGGTAAAGTTAAATGGACAGGAACTCGAGTTGATTTAATCTTCGGTTCAAACTCACAGTTACGTGCACTTGCAGAAGTCTATGCACAGGATGATGCAAAAGGAAAATTCGTAAAAGACTTTATCACAGCCTGGAATAAAGTAATGAACCTCGACCAGTTTGATGTGAAGTAAAAATATTATATCCTGAACTCGTTTCAGGATCTTCGAATACTGGCTATTAAAGGGCATCACCACGATGCCCTTTTTGGTTTTAAAGAAAACAATCCTTGAATCTAACTGCGGGCTGAACTAAGTTTCTAGTGTAAATATGGGAGGGCTTTCCAAAATTAGTTTTTAGTTCAAGGGCAAACGATGAATCACAATTCGTATGAATAATATTTATGTAAAATTATTTCTTAATAAATTATATCAGAAATAAATCATTTGCAATTTGAACGTTTAGAAGGCTAATTATTGAATAGCTTTATCTCAATTCAGTTTTTAAGTCAATTTTCTTCGAAACATAAATAAAGGCTTTACATTTCATAAAAATATTAGAGGTGATTATGGATGACAAGTTTTATTCCAAGTCAATGAATATAAAGAATCCTCTTAAGCATTACGGTTTGGCAAAAATAATTGTTTCAATAATAATTTTTGTTTTTGCTATTCAGAAAATACTGGAAATTAAAAAGGGCGTACTTCCTTTTATTACTTCCGATAGATACTATATGGGTTTTCCATATTTCATTTTGATTCAAGTTATTACAGGAATTATAGCTGCTATATGGATAATTTGGAGTATTAAATATTTTGTGTCCGGGATTCGTGACCAGGGCAGTTTGGTACTTTCACCACAATACCCACCAGAATTTAAGTCTTATAATGATGTGGAGATTTCACTTAAGAAAAAAAGTATGAGTGTTTATACTTTGCCAACATCTGGTCCACTTGTAATAGCCCGAAAATATTTCAGTGACAGAATTCCATACTTAACAAGTACTACAAAAAAGATTGTAGAGAAAAATGTCAACTTGACTTTAAGAATATTTTATTTCATACTAATTCTTTTTATTATTTATATTTTTAGTGAATTCATAAGATTAAAAATATCTGAAAATTTTGATGTGCCCGAATCCTTTCTAATTTTTCCAACAATCTTTTTTATAATGATATTGGGTGCAGTTGCTATTAATATTTTTACAATATTTTATCTTCTACCACAGTCGTCACCTAAAGCCGATGTAGATGAAAGTATTTATTCTATAAAAGGGGCTGGTGATCCATTTGTTTTTAATAGTGAAATTGAAGAAGCTTTAGTTAATATTAGAAATAAAGATATACCAAATAGAATATTTAAAGAAGGATTCGAAAATATAACTGGCGGTGTTAAAGATACTGGAAAAGTAAAAGGAAAAATTTTTGTTGAAAATCATCCAATATATAAACCGTTTAGCGTTCCTAAAGTAGGATACTTTTATTTAATATCTGGAGTTACATTTTTAATTTTAGGTGCATATACACTATTATATTTTACTACTCTGTCAATTGTATTAAGCCAGAAAGAAATGTTAAACGCTTTGGATTTTCTTTGGGTAATAATTGAAGGTATTGTCTATTCCAGTATTGGTTTAAGCTTTTTTTCAAAATCACATCTATTATTTGGTACATTTCGATTTGAATCGATCCTTATCTTTTTAGAAATTGAAGGTTCTTTTGGGAGATCAGAGATTCGAGCAGGAAAAGCTGCTAATGATTCCTTTGAGAGCAGGAATATTGTTGTAAGAAGTGATTTTCAAGTAAAGCAATACATTGTAAAAGCACTAACAGAAAATTATACATTGGAAGGAAATAGATTTATCATCGGGATGATACAAGATGATGAATCTTTTAAAGCAAAAACTTTACTTAATACTGCCATAGTTGGATTTCGTGATAGTGGTGTTAGTATAAGAGGTATTGATCTTACTTCCTCTAGTGTATCGGAGATTGCAAAAGCGAATATTATTTATCAACAAAATGCACGATTAGAAAAATCAGAATTTGATAAAAACGATTTTGATAGACAAATTGAGAACAATAAGGAAAAGTTGTTGAATAATATTAAAAAGAATGCAAAAGAAGAATAGAAGGTTTAAAATATTTTTGTACAATTAACATTTGATATATTATCAGCTATTTAATAATAATCATATACTTTGTTTAAGATTATAAACTTGAATCCAAAATTTTAAATATATAATGATGAAATTTATAGATTGTAGTTGCGAATGTTATTTAAATAAATATTTAGTTGGTATTTAAAAAGATTAGGAACTAGTTATGGACAACAGAATCAGAAGAAATGAAATTTGCATTATTGGTCTCCCACGTTGTGACTATGTATTTTCATCCACTCGTTCTTGCTTTATTGCTTATGGTTTCGAAGACAGTCCACTGGAGATGACTATTTTAAAATCTATACTAGGATCAAAGGATATTGAAGCAGTAGAAGCTGGGGGCAAATTGGCTCCAGCTCAAAGTGCATTCTGTGCTAAAATATGTTCCAAAATCATTACTTCACAATTTTGTGTAGTTTTATTAAATAATCGTTCAGAAAGCGGTATTGAAATCCCAAACGCGAATGTAAATATGGAATATGGATTAATGCTTGCATTTAATAAATATGTAATTCCTTTTCAACGTAAAGAACAAAAATTACCTTTTAATGTTGCAGGTCTTGATACTATAAAATATACTGACCAAGATTTTAACAGACTGGCTAAGGAAGCCATTGACGATGCAATTGAAAAAACGAAACAAGAAATTCCTTTCGATGCAGGTATTGACCAAATCCTAGATACATTCTTACTTGTTAAGAAAACTACTATGGCAAATGTCGAAGATTTTGGCGAGCGTCAAATATTTGACTTAGGGAGGAGATTCGGTTTTTATCTTATTAATGATTTTAGTGGATTCACGTATACATTTCTGGGAAATTTTACAAACTTGAGGGCAGAAACCTCATTATGGCGCATAAAATTACTAGATGAATTGTGGAATGAGAGGATAAAATCAATACCAGACAGAATAAAACTTGGCGTAGCTTCGGAAAATATGCTACCGCTCTTGAGTGAAGTGTTAACGAGAATGCAAATCTGGGTTATAGTTAATAATAAAGCCGAAAAAGAAAAAATTGAGACTGAATTAAAAAAGAATCCAATAAATTTCAGTTTCGAAATATTCACATCGGTAGAAGTTAGAACAGAAGTTGACAAATTTCTTTAAGATTAGTTAAACTTATGACAACTTAATGATATTAGTAGTGCTACTACATCGCAATTCTCTTCACAAAATAAGTTACTGCAGAAGTTCTACATTACAATGAATTAGTTTTATGGCACCTGTAATCCTCTCCAAACAAAACATCCCCGAAATCACAGACGTCCTCTGCGAAGCCTTCTACAACTACCCGGTAATGAAATATGTTCTTGTAGAAAAAGAAGATTACGATAATCGTCTTCGCAAGCTGGTTACATTTTTTGTCTTTGCAAGAGCTTTAAGAAAAGAACCTTTGCTCGGGATTTACAATTCAGAAAATAAACTCGTTGCAGCAGCAACTGTAACATTACCGGGAGAAATTCCTTCACCACCGGAGTTGTTTAAGCTGCGTGACGAGCTTTGGACAGACCTCGGCTCAGAAGAAAAAACCCGTTATGAAAATTATGGAAACATAGCTCTCGGATTGCTTCCAAAAGAGCCCCATCATCATTTGAATATGATCGGAGTAAGAAATGCTTACCAGGGAAAAGGTTTAGCTCGTCAGCTCATAAGCAAAGTTGAAGAATTAGTTTTAGCACATCCGACCACTACAGGCTTAAGTCTCAACACCGAAGTTGAAGCAAATGTTAATTTCTATCTTCATCTTGGTTTTGAACTGCTTGGCAAGGTAACTGTAGAAAAAAATGTTTTAAACCAGGCTGTCACGAACGACTCCGTGACAGCAGCATCAAGTCACAGTTCGACCGTGACTTCCTTGAGTGATATTGTTACTTGGGGATTTTTTAAGGCGAAGAAAAGTTTTGAGCATAAGAATAGTTAGTAGCGGTGGTTTCGATACGTCCCGCTAATGCGGGACTACTCAACCACCTTTGAAGTGTAAAGGTTGTCGAGTGTTCCGAACGGAGTGAGGAAAGTATCGAGACAACCAATGGAAGTGGTGACTTCAATAAGTTCGTCTTCGACGAACACTCAGTCACCTTCCAAGATTCTTTGGTTGTCGAGTTTTCTGAGCGAAGCAAGGAATGTACCTAGCCAACCGATGGAATAAAACCTCCGGTAATTACATTGAATCGCCGGAGGTTTGAAAATTTTGAGAGCTAATTAATCTTATTCGTATGCTATCTCACCATGCAATGAGCTGTCCAACCCAGCTTCTTCTTCTTCTTTAGTAACTTTAACAGGAGTTACAAAGTTTATTAACCAAAGCATCACATAAGAAAAAATAAACGCATAAAGACAAACTCCAATTACAGAAATTAATTGTATCCCAAAAAAGCTAAATCCTCCTCCGACTAATAATCCATTAGTTGTAACCATCGGGTTTATACTGCTTGATGCAAACAATCCAAGCATTATGATTCCAATTGAACCGCCAACTCCGTGAACACCCCAGACG
>Ga0208980_10000849_pt1 | contig 18018 bp, 18 predicted proteins | sample WetSurMetagenome_3_FD_187993 | JGI IMG/M metagenome (GOLD analysis project Ga0208980, IMG submission 187993) | Wetland microbial communities from Twitchell Island in the Sacramento Delta, sample from surface sediment Aug2011 Site A1 Bulk (version 2) | ecosystem: Environmental > Aquatic > Marine... | reverse complement strand
CAACGGACTACTGAGATGCATTCCTAGCTCATTCCCATTCAATCGTGGCCGGCGGTTTGTTGGTAATATCGTAAACCACGCGGTTCACGCTCTTCTTCATCTCGTTGGTGATCCTGACCGAGATGTGATCTAGGACCTCATGCGGGACCTTGGAGTAAGCGGCGCTCATGCCATCTACGCTCTGAACGGCGCGGATGGCGATGGTCTTGCCATACACACGATTGTCACCGTGCACCCCGACCGACTGTACGGGAAGCAGAACGGCGAAGTATTGCCAAGGAAGGACCATCTTACCTTGCTCGGCGGCCCTTTCCAATTCCTCCTCGACGATGGCGCAGGCCTCCCTGACTATATCCGCGTCCTCCCTAGTGACCGCCCCCATGATCCTGATGGCAAGGGCAGGGCCAGGGAATGGCTGACGTTCAGATACCTCCACGCCAAGGTGGCGGGCGAGGCTCCGCACCTCGTCCTTGTAAAGGTCCCGCAGCGGCTCCACCAGTTTTAACTGGATGTCCTTGGGCAGGCCGCCGACGTTGTGGTGCGATTTTATCGTGTCCCTGGTGGCATCGCCACTCTCGATCCAGTCTGGAGCAATGGTCCCTTGCACTAGATACTCGGCCTGGAAGTGCTTGGCCTCGCGCTCGAAGACCCTGATGAACCTTTCCCCGATTATCTTCCTCTTCTTTTCTGGATCGATGACCCCTTTGAGGGCATCGAAGAACTCGTCCGAGGCGTTCACGATCTTGTGGTTGACCTTGAGGCGCGAGAGCATCTCGCCCACCGCCTCGGTCTCTCCCTTACGCATCAAGCCAGTATCCACATAGACCGTTAGAAGCCGGTCGCCGATGGCCTTACTTACTAGGACGGCGGCGGCGGTGCTGTCAACGCCTCCGGAGCAGGCGATTATGGCCTTGCCCTTGATGACCTTGCTCAGCTCAGCCAATGCTTCGTCCACGAACTCCTCGGGATCGAACATCAGCCCTCGACCTCCTTTGAATCCTTCTCTACCTGGTCGGCCATCTCCTTACGGTATCTCTTGAGCTCGGAGGTGAGTTTCCCATCTTTGATGGCAAGGATCTCGAGGGCAAGCAATGCCGCGTTCTCGCCCCGATCAATGCCCACTGCCGCCACAGGAATACCGGGTGGCATCTGCACAATGGAGAGGATGGAATCTAAGTTGACCTTGCCGCTGACCGGCACGCCAATTACCGGCTTGACGGTGAAGGAGGCTATCGCCCCTGGTAGGGCTGCGGAAAGGCCAGCGACGGCGATGAATACGTCCGCGTCCGAGGACTCCACCATGTGCTTGACGCGGTCAGGGGTCCGGTGGGCGGATGCCACGATTATCATTGCCTCGACGCCGAACTTCTTCAGCGTTGCAACAGCCTTCTGACCCACCTCGATATCGCTCTTGCTCCCTAGTATCACCAGGACAGCGGGCATGAATGCCTCTCAAAGGATGAGAGGATAAAAGCATATCGGAATGGAGGAAAATAGAATAGAAAGGGAAGAGGTTGAAGGGTTTTCGGCCGTGCTCAGCTCTTCATTATGGCCAGCAAGAACACGCCAATGGCGATGAGCGCCCCTATGACCGCCGCGATGATGTTCAGGAAGGCGGCCCAGACGACGTCGCCCAGCCAGACATCGATGATGTCGGTAAAGCCTCCCAAGTACACCCAAACGATGCCCACGATCAAACCGATAAGCAGTAAGACAATACCAATCGTCCTGCTCTTACCGCTACCGAAGTAAGCGGTGAATGCGCCCGCCAATACCATGAACAGGGCGAATGTCAACATCAGCACAGTCAAGAAATCTTCCACAGACATCTTTCGTTCACCATTCCTCAGAACTTTATTCCTGTAAGCGTCTTCGTATCGATTACTCCAGGGATCGAGCGTATCTTGTCCACGACCACCTGTCCAAGCAGGTTGAAATCGTCAGCTTCGATCTTGGCGATTAGGTCGTATTCGCCGAAGAGAGGATGAAGTTCCACTACCTCCTTGACCTTGAGGAGCTCATTGTAGACCTCATGCTCCTTCGCAGGCGCTGTGCTTATCAGTACGAAACCCACCGCCATGCGTTCACCTGCACCGGGTTACGGCTTCATCTCAAATAAAGCTTTCTGTGCTGCTGGTAGCGTCATCCAGCCATTAGGATTCTTTTTGCTTTATGATAATAGGGCTCACATGTAGGCCGACGCCCTCTCCTCGACCTGAGTCCACGAAGGTATGTTGGTGAGCGAGCCCTTATCCTCTATGACGAAGGAAGAGACGGTCGCGCCTATGATGGCGGCCTCTCGAAGCTTCGCGCCCCGATAGAGCCCGGAAAAGAATCCTGCGCGGAAGGCGTCCCCTGCTCCGGTGGTGTCCACGATCCTCTTCGGTTTGACCGCAGGGATGTCGACCCTACCTTGCTTGGTGCAGATGATGCTTCCTTTGGGGCCGATGGTGTTCACCAGCAGGTCGACATGCTCCAACAGGTCCTCTGCTTTAGTCACGCCCATGTACCTGAGCGCGGTGCGCAGCTCGTTCTCATTGCACAGGAGCGCATCGGCCATCGACAATGCCTGCGAGAACCATTCTTTGTTCCAGACGTTGTGTATCTCCTGCGCTGGGTCGAAGGCGATCTTCTTGCCCAGGCGGCGGCACTCCTTCATCAACTTGAGATAATAGGGAGGGCGCCCAGTCATCACGTGCACCCATTCAGATTCCCTTGCCGAGTTGAGAAGGAGGGGCTGATCCTCCATCGCCCCCATCGGGCCCTGGTATACGAAGGCTACCTGGTTGTGCTCATGGTCCGACACCACCCAGACGGTCGGCGTCTCATGGCCTTCCACCATCACCAGCTCGTGGAGGTCCACCCCTTTGGACTCCATGAGCTGCCTGAACTCCAAGGGGAAGTCGGCCCCGACGTAGGAGCAGAGGGCGGTCGGGGTTCCAAGTCCGGCGGCCATGGTGGCTACGTTTGCGGCCGTTCCACCGAAATAGGTCATCTTCGATTCCACGTTCACCGAGGTGTTAAGGTCGGGGAACCTCTGGAGCGACAATATGTAATCCAGGTTGGTGTGGCCGTAGACGCAGAGGAAGGGCCTCATCAGGTACCCTCTTGCCATGTGGATAGGTACTTCAATTGCTCCTTGGTCAGGGTGTCGATCTCTACCCCCAAGGTGCGCAACTTTATCCTGGCCACCAAATCATCAAGTTCTTTGGGAAGCTCGTACACCTGAGGCTTGAGCTCAACGTGATGCTTGACCAGGTGCTCCATGGCGAGCGCTTGGATGGAGAAGCTCATGTCCATGATCTCCACTGGATGCCCCTGCCCGGCGGCAAGGTTCATTAATCGACCCTCGCTGAGGAGATAGGCCTTTCTTCCGTCTGGGAGGGAGTACTCGTCCACGAACTCTCTTACCCTCCTTGGCTTGCCAGCATATTCCTCCAACGCCTTCTTCGATATCTCGTTGTCGAAATGGCCAGAGTTGCCCATCACGCAGCCATTCTTAAGGGCTCGAAGATGATCGAGCGTGATCACGTCCTTGACCCCCGTAGCCGAGATGATGATGTCCGCGACCTTGGCCGCCTGAAGCATGGGCATGACCTCGAAACCATCCATTTTGGCCTCGATCGCTCGGATCGGGTCCACCTCGGTCACGATTACGCTCGCTCCCAGACCCTTGGCGCGCATGGCGATGCCTTTGCCGCACCATCCGTAGCCCGCTACTACCAGCCTCTTCCCCGCCACCAGGAGGTTTGTGGCGTTCATGAAACCGTCGAAGGTGGATTGCCCCGTGCCATAGCGGTTGTCGAAGAGATATTTCATATGGGCATCGTTGACCGAGATCACGGGGAACCTGAGCTTGCCCTCCTTGGCCATGGACCTTAGACGGATAACGCCCGTCGTCGTCTCCTCGTTCCCTCCCTTCACGTCCTTGAGCAGGTCGGTGCGCTCGGTATGCAGGATGGTTATGAGGTCGGCGCCATCGTCGACGACGTAATCCGGGGACATGTCCAGCACCGCGCTTAGATTGTTATAGTATTCCTCGGTGGACTCCCACTTCTTGGCATAGGTCTCGATGCCGTATCTCTCATTCAGGGCGAGGGCCACTGAGTCATCGGTGGAAAGGGGGTTGCACGAGGCCAGGCGCACCTTGGCACCGGCGCGAGCAAGTGTTACGGCGAGCATCCCGGTCTTGGCCTCTACATGCAGGGCCATGCCGATCTTCACACCTTTCAGGACTTTCTCCTCGACCAGGCGTCGCCCTATCTCCGCCAGCACCTGCATATGCGTTTCCGCCCACTCCAGTCGGCGAACGCCCTTGATCAGGAGGTCTTCGCTCATGCTCATCGGGACGTCATGGCCAAGACGCAGTTTATTCTTTGCCCTGGGATTGCAAAGCGGTAAGGTTCGCGCACATTATCTGCCCCGCCTCGTCCAAGCTGCGCAGGTTATCAAAAGAGTTCACCAGGGCCATGCGGCGGTCTCCGTTCCGTCTTAGTTCCGGAACCATGGTGGTCATCGCTGGCACCGCCCTCGTGACCTCATCGACTATGGTTATATGGGCGGCCCTCGCCGTCCTTGACAGGGGATTGAGATCGATGGCGATGACCTTCTTGCCGAATTTGACCAAAGCCTCGGCCCTATCTCCATCTTCCAAGGGCACCAGCACCACGTCGGCATCATATATGCCGGACCTAGCGCATTTCGCACGATCGGAGGTGATGCCTGGCAATAGGGCATCGGGGTTCCTCCCTAGGACTTCCTTCGCTCCCGCTTCCTCCATGAAGGCGCATACCTTCTCGGCGCGCTCCTCGGTTCGGTGGAAGAGATTGACCTCGATCCTCGCCCTCACCGCTTCTGCCAGCAGGACCAGCTCCTTGGCGCAGAGGGCTGCGGTGTTACCATTCACCGAAATCACTGGCCTCAAGGCATCCAACAAGGTCGCCACGGCTACCAGCTCTGCCCTTCGGGCATTCTCAGTCGTTCTTTCGCCCAAGAGGTAGTCGAACGCTTCTCCCCTTCCATGGGCGATAAGGCCGGTCGGGGCCACAATGCCTTCTTTGACCCTTTCGGCCATCATCTCCCTGACAACGAGCGACTTATATCGAGGATGGTCCTTGGATATCTGCACGATTGGGTGGAGGCTTTCAACCGTTGAAAAATTGTTCGGTCTGGACGAGCGAACCTTCGCTTCCACTGGAATTCGGAAGACCACAGAAATTCTTTATATTGGTGGCCAAAAAGGCTATAAACTTATCCTAAATGTTTATATATTATAATAATTATTGAGGGCAAAGCGCCGGGGACGACGAGAGGGCTCGGATTAGCATGAAATTACTTGGAGAGGTCCAAGAGGTCAGTTTTGACGGAAAGCTAATCGTCAAGGGAGTATGCGCACCCCAGCCGAGGGAAACGGTGACCGACAACAGGCGAAGGCCGCTCGGCCGCGTGGTCAGGGTCTTCGGGCCAGTGTCCGCACCGTACATCTCTGTCGAGGTGACCGGCGATCAAAGCCTGCTTTCCGCGGTAGGTAAGCAGGTCTATGTCGAGGGGGTAGAAGAGCTTGGCAAAGGCGGTAAAAGAAGGAGCCGATGAGATCGAACGTTGCCCTGAGTGCAACAGCGGGCACCTCGTGAGGGACTACGAGCGCGGGGAGCTCATATGCGAAGAGTGCGGACTGGTCATCGACGACCAGTTCATCGATCAAGGCCCGGAATGGAGAGCTTTCGATGTGGAGCAGGGGGAGAAGCGGGCAAGGACCGGTGCTCCCATGACCTATACCATCCACGACAAGGGTCTCTCGACCGAGATCTCATGGAAGAACAAGGACTCCTATGGCAAGAGCATCCCCACTCGCAACCGTGCGCAACTGTACCGTTTAAGGAAGTGGCAGAGACGCATCCGCGTCTCCAACGCCACCGAGCGCAACCTGGCCTTCGCCCTGAGCGAGCTGGACCGCATGGCCTCTGCCATGGGGCTGCCGCGCAACGTTAGGGAGACCGCGGCCATGGTCTACAGGAAGGCGGTCAACAAGAACCTGATTCGAGGGAGGAGCATCGAGGGCGTGGTTGCCGCATCGCTGTACGCGGCGTGCAGGCAATGCAACGTGCCTAGGACCCTGGATGAGGTGGCCAACTCCTCGCGCGTGGGTCGCAAGGAGATCGGGAGGACATACCGTTTCATGACCCGTGAGCTGAAGCTCAAGCTCATGCCGACCAGGCCCCAGGACTACGTGCAGAGGTTCTGCTCCGAACTGAAGCTTAGCGGCGAGGTACAAGCTAAGGCGGCCGACATCCTGAAGGACGCGAGCAAGAAGGAACTCACCTCGGGAAGGGGACCGACCGGAGTTGCCGCAGCTGCCATTTACATCGCCTCGATCCTTTGCAATGAGCGTAGGACGCAGAGGGAGGTAGCGGACATCGCCGGGGTCACAGAGGTCACCATCAGGAACCGTTATAAGGAGCTAACGGAGAAGTTGGGAATCGAGATCCAGCTTTGATGGAATCACTTTAGCCCGCCCCAAAGGCGGGCCTGCGAAATCATTTTATTAACAGGACAATATCCAGCAGGTTGGTGTGATAGTGGCCGGCAGAAAGGGCGTCTTGAAGGTCGCGGGGGGCCTCATGTTCATAGGTGGCCTTCTTTTGATCGTCGCCTCGTTCTACATCTTCCTGCTAAAGGGAACGTATGCCTTCGGCACGTTGACCGGTCTGGTAATCGGGCTTTTGACATTCATCATCGGTGGGTTCGCGGCCGTCTCCTCCCTTGGCATCATCCGTGTGGAACAGGGAGCCTGGAGGAACTCCGTCATCTTCACCATCCTAACCACGCTCTTGCTGCTCTTGACGTCATACATCGCCTTTGACATCATGGGCACCAAGGGGGATGACATATACGTCCAGATGTTCGCCTGGGCCTGCCTGGTGATGGCCGCCCCTCTGGCCATCTGCTCGCTGATCGTTTGGAGATCTAGGGAAGCTTTCATGCCGTCCGAGGAAGAGGTAAAGACCGCGCTCAGGCGGATGGGCGGCGTGACCGTAAGGACCGTCTCCGAGTGCCCCAAGTGCAAAGAGATCGTGGAGAAGGATTGGGTGCTGTGCCCTCAATGTGGGACTAGACTTCCCCAGCTTTGTGCCAATTGCGGAAAAGTGCTGCCGCCCAAGGTCGAGAACTGCCCCAGCTGTGGAGCCGCGGTGGGAAGGGGCGAAGCGGCCCAGAGGAACATCGCCAATCTCAAGGAGTTGACCGAACAGCAAGCCTTACCAGAATCCCGCTCGGTAAGATACGCCCGCCTAGCCGAGGCGTACTTGAAGGCAGGAGAGACCGATAACGCCATCGAATCCTTGCGTAAGGCCATCCATTATACCGAGTTCGACCGCAAGCGCAGCAATTTCATGGTCAAGATGGCCACCATCCTGAGCAGCGAGGGGCGGGACCCGGAAGCCCTGCAGATATTGGACGCCGCACTGGCGTTGGACCCCAGCGATGAAACTGGAGCAGCAGCTTTGAAGGATTCCATAATCATCAAGCCAAAGGCCATAGCAGCGGTCGAAGCCTATGAAAAGGGAGATAAGCAGACCGCCCTTAAGCTGGCTGAGGAAACCCTTGCAACGGACAAGATGAACCTCAATGGGGTCGGTTGGATCAAAGCCGAGCAGCTGGTGGCCAAGGCCACCGACATGAGGGGCAAGGCTCCGGAAGGGGAGACCTTGGCGGTCCTCGATCAGGCAATTAAGCTGGACCCGACGGGGAAGACGGGTGCATCGCAGATGAAGCAGAGCATGATGCCTAAGGAGAAGGTCAAGCGGGCCAAGATCCCCAAGATGAAGTCCCAGTTCAAGTAAGCCTCATGGACGAACACGACGCAATCTAAGATAGTCCACCTGCTTCTTAGTGACCCGGGCGAAAAGGATGTCCTTCTTCACGCCATGGGCCAATCGGACCGCCCTTGATATCTCCGGCCAGATGGTGCGATAGTCCCAATTCACCGCGTGCACCAGGTACTTCGAATGATGACCATCGGGGTTACCATCGTAGACGCGGAAGTGCGAGCCATATTTGAACCCGGTCTTGACCACGAGCCCACGCTTCCTGAGGTCATCATAGGCGCGGAGGCGAAGCTCGAAGTCGGGTTGGATCTCTCCCGCCCTCTTCTTGAATGCTCCAAGGGTCATCCTCTTACCAGAAGATCGATGGTGAATGCTGATCACTCCTTGGTTCATGAGGTATGCCGTTTCGATCAGGGAGAGCTGCAGGGTCTTTCCGATCTTCTTGCCGTAGAATCCTTGCGCATTGAGCTCGGCTCCCTTTGCCTCATCCATCACCATGACTCGATCCTCGAAAAGTGAGGCTTCGATCTCGATCGCCGGTATAACCGTGGGCATCCCGTGCGGCGCACCTGTCGAGGCGCGATAGTAAGTAAGGTCCCCCTCTTCATCGACCACTGCAAGCAGCAGCTCCTTCCTCGTCTTCTCTGAGCGCTCCGCCTCCTCGAACAGGTCGCGCATCACGCACGCGGCCCTCTCCGATATAGCCAGGACGTAGTACTTGGTCGGGGCATTGGATGGCGTCCCTCCGCGGGGGAAGACCCGAAAATCGAACTCTCCTGCGTCGGACTTAACGACATATCCCCTTTGCCTCAGGTCACGGTAAACGATGTAGAGGATCTCGAAGCCCTCGATATGCTCGGAAGCGGCACGGATGAGCTCCTCCAGTTTTGCATTGGCGCCTTGGCTCTGGACGACCAATCGGTCCGTCTCCACCAAATAGATGGTTTCCAGCAGATCAAGCTCCAGCCCACCGCCGCTCTGAGGATAGCCGTAGAACCCTTTGTTGTATATCTGGCTCGCCTCAGCCTGGTCCTTGATGACGACGCTGTCACCGATCAGCTCTCCGGACATGCGGCCAACTAATCCACAAGTGGTAGATATATACTGTCGTGGCCCGAGGTCGTTCTCGTCGGGTCGTGTTAGCTCCAAGCCCCTCGTTCTTCTCGCAATAACGTTAAAATATTGATTGCTCACTCAATGTTATCAACTTAAGGTTGTAAACGGTGTTGCAATGCCGAATCTGAAAGACCTTGACATGCTGCTGTCCGTTATCGAGAACCCTACGAGACGGAGGATCCTGGAGGCGCTGGTAAGAGAGCCTCACTATCCTCTGCAACTCTCGCGGGAATTAGGCATGAGCCAACAGGCCATCATGAAGCATCTCAAGGTGCTGGAGGAATACAGCCTGGTGCGAAGCTTCCCCGAGCAGAGCGACCAAGGTGGGCCTTCAAGGAAGACCTACATCCCCACCACCAAATTCACCATCATCGTGGACTTTGGACCTGGATTATTCGACACGACCTTTGTGAAATTAGCTATGGAGGCGATGCAATGGCCAAGGCTATCCCCGAGGCAATATGAGGGGCCGATCGAACTTCCCGATATCGGGGAGAAGGTAATGCAGATCCGCGACCGCCTTGGCAAGATAGACCTTGAGCTCGATGCGCTCCAGAAGAAGAGGGAGAAGCTGATCGAGAAGAAGGAGGATGCCCTTGAGGAGGCCGCCAAGGTCATAGAAGGGAGCGTCGAGGATTACCAGACCAGGCGCATCATTTATGAATTCGTGCAGAGCCCCACGCTCTCTACCAAGGACATAGCTGAGGAGCTCGGGCTGCCAGACCGAAATGTGGAAGATACTATCAGGAAGCTTAAGGACCAGAATGAAAAGAAAGGAGGAGTCTGATGGACGACAACAAGAAGAAGATGGACAAGTACGCCAAGCAAATCGCCAAGATCCTGGACGATATGGGAAAGGAGATGGAGAAGGCTGCAACGACCATCGGAAAGATGGGAGAGGACATCTACGGCACCTTGCCCCCTCAGGCCAAGTCCATGAAGAAAGAAGTGGACAATGTCATCGACACTGTGGCCGACAACCTCAAGCAGGACATTCCCAAAATCCAGAAGAACATGGAGAGCATGGCCAAGCGGGTGACCCAATACGCCGAAGATATCCAGAAGGCCATGAAAGTCGAGAAGAAATAAGATATATATAGAAGAACTAACAGTTACTGATATCTAGGTTGTTAACCTAAGGTTAATATCTTGACGAACAAGAGGTGAATGACATGGCTGAAGAAAGGAAGAGCAGAGATGAGTGGTTGCCAGTAAGGTTCTTTGGACCGATTTCTCCCAGGTTGATGGCCCCTAGGCCGTTGTTTCGCGAGATGGGGCGCTTACTGGAGGAGTTCAATGAGGAGTTCGACTACCCCTTATGGCCGTCGATGCTGACCTCACCGCCTCGTTTCCCTGCCGTCGACGTCAAGGAAGAGGAGGACCAGTACGTGGTCTTAGCCGACCTTCCTGGGATAACCAAGGATGAGGTGAGCGTCCTGGTAGGAGACGGTGTCCTGGATATCTCCGCGAAGAGGCAACAGGAGTCGGAGGAAGAGAAAGAAGGCTTCGTCCGCAAGGAACGCGGTTACTATAGCTTCCATCGCCGGTTGGCATTGCCTGAAGATGCTGACGAGGAAGGCGTTGATGCCAAGCTGGAGGACGGCGTTCTCAAGCTGAGCATCCCCAAGACGAAGAAGGAGGAAAAGGAGACCAAGAAGAAGGTCGAGGTCAAGTGATCCTCCCGTAATCACATTCAAAGAAAAGCAAATCTGATCAAACAAGGAAAGGTCAAGAAATGGACAGATCGGAAAAGGTGCTCAAAGTAGCTGAGGCCAAGTCGAAGGACGCCGGCCGGGGAATTGCCCGGGTGGACCCCGCGGTGATGGACGTCCTGGAGCTAACCCCAGGGGACGTGGTCCAGATAGAAGGCAAGAAGAGGACCGTAGCCATCGTCTGGCCTGGATATCCTGAGGACGCCAACCGCGGCCTTATCCGTGTCGATGGAACTGTGCGCCGCAACGCGGAAGCCAGCATCGACGAGAAGGTGGCCATCCGCAAGGTCGCGGTGAAGGAGGCACAGAAAATCACCTTCGCCCCGACCGAGCAATTGCGAATCATGGGCGGGGAGGATTACCTCTCCCAGGCTCTAGAGGGCAGGGTGGTCACACGTGGCGACGTGATCGAGATCAACGTCATGGGCCGGAGGATCGACCTCATCGTTGTGTCGTATCAGCCCAGCTCAGACGCGGTCCTGGTCCAGCGCGACACCGAGGTCAAGATCAGCGAGAAGCCGGTGAAGGAATCCCAGACTCGCGTGCCCAAGGTCACCTACGAAGACATCGGAGGCCTCGGGGACGAGGTCCGCAAGGTGAGGGAGATGATCGAGCTCCCCTTGCGTCACCCCGAGCTCTTCGAGCGCCTCGGCGTCGAGGCCCCCAAGGGCGTCCTGCTCCATGGTCCCCCTGGAACGGGCAAGACCTTGCTCGCCAAAGCAGTGGCGGGAGAGACCAACGCCAACTTCGTTTCCATCGGTGGACCGGAGGTCATGAGCAAGTTCTATGGCGAATCGGAGGAGCGCCTGCGTGAGATATTCAAGCAGGCCGAGGAGAACGCCCCCTCCATCATATTCATAGATGAGATAGATTCCCTCGCCCCCAAGAGGGACGAGGTCACGGGTGAGACCGAGCGGAGAGTGGTGGCCCAGCTCCTGGCATTGATGGACGGCCTCGAGGCGAGGGGCAAGGTGGTGGTCATTGGGGCCACCAACAGGCCCAACGCGCTCGACCCCGCCATTCGCAGGCCTGGCCGTTTCGACCGAGAGATAGAGATCAACATCCCCAACCGCAACGGTCGCCTGGAGATCATCCAGATCCACACCCGCGGCATGCCCCTTAACGAGGACGTGGACCTGGAGAAGCTGGCCGACCTGACCCACGGCTATGCAGGCGCCGACCTCTCCGCCCTGTGCAAGGAGGCGGCCATGCGCTCGCTGAGGAGGATCATACCCGAGCTGGACCTGGAGCTGGAGGTCATCCCCATGGAGGTCCTCAACAAGTTGCAGGTGAACAGGGAGGACTTCTTCGCCGCCCTGAGGGAGATGCAGCCCTCCACCTTGCGCGAGGTGCTCATCGAGAGCCCGAACGTGCACTGGGACGAGATAGGGGGCTTGGAAGGCCCCAAGCGCGAGCTGCGCGAGGCCGTAGAGTGGCCATTGAAGTACGGCAACGTCTTCGAGTACATGAACGCCACTCCGCCCAAGGGCATCCTCCTATACGGACCGCCTGGCACGGGCAAGACCTTGCTGGCGAAAGCCGTGGCCACTGAGTCGGAAGCGAACTTCATCAACATCAAGGGACCTGAGTTCCTCTCCAAGTGGGTGGGCGAATCGGAGAAGGCTGTGCGGGAGACCTTCCGCAAGGCCAGGACGGCGGCGCCTTGCATCATCTTCCTGGATGAGATCGATGCTGTGGCCCCGACCAGGGGAGGCGAGGCCGATTCTCATGTGACGGAGAGGGTCATCTCCCAGATCCTGACGGAGATGGATGGCTTGGAATCATTGCACAACGTCATCATCATCGCCGCCACCAATCGACCGGACATGCTCGACCCCGCATTGCTCAGGCCAGGAAGGTTCGACCGCCTGGTCAAGATACAGGCACCAGACCTCGAGGCCAGGAAGCAGATCCTGCGGGTGCACATGAAGGGCAAGCCCCTTGCGCCCGACGTGGAGGTGGACGAGATCGCCAAGAGGACGGACGGATACACCGGAGCGGACCTGTTTGCGGTCGTGAACGAGGCCATCATGCTGACCATCAGGAAGATCCTTGCCAAGGGCAAGGACCTGAAGAGCGATTCGCTGAAGAAGGAGAAGGTGCCGATGGAATCCTTCACCGAGGCGCTGCAGAAGGTTCGCCCCGTATCCCGGGGAGAGCTGAGCAAGTACGAGCGCATCGTCAAGGACTTCGAGTACGTGAGGTGATGAATTGCCCAGGAAGAAGAGCAAGGGCGACTGGGACGGCATGTTCGGGGATTTCGATGTGGAGATGCAGGCGATGCGAAACCACATGGACCGAATCCTGGAGCGCATGATGTCCGGCGAGCTGGGGGAGGCCAAGGACCCCTTGATCTACGGATTCTCCATGCGTGCGGGGCCAGATGGCGCCCCGGTCATCCAGCAATTAGGGAACTCCAAGCCTGCCAAAAGGACCGAAGAGGAGCCGCCATCGCGAGAGCCGCTCACCGACATCCGAGAGGACAAGGACAAGGTCACGGTGATCATGGAGCTGCCTGGGGTGGAAATGGATGACATCAAGGTGACGGCCGAGGACCGGCAACTGGAGCTAGAGGTGGACGCGCCCGAAAAAAGGTACAGCAAGCACCTGGACCTACCATGCGACGTGCTCCCCGACTCGGCCAAGGCCAACTACAAGAACGGAGTGCTGGAGGTCGTCATGCGACGCCCTACGCCGAAGAAGAAAGGCAAGAGAGTCCGAGTGGAGTGACGATTAACGGCAGAGGGCCCCCATCCCTCCCTTTGCCCTTTTTTCTCTTTTCTAGCTTAATTCTTTGCTGGTGCATATTGCCGCTTGGCATATCTTTATGTAGGTGCGCAGACTGCTAAGGTGTGTGCACCGGGAAGAGCTCATCACTCGCGTGCGCGAGGTGCTGGCACGCGCAGGCTTCTACGTCTCCAAACCGCTAAACATGCGCAGCATCTCCTTCGACATCGTGGCGCGCAGAGACCGGACGCTGCTCATCATCAAGATCCTCTCCAATGTGGATGCGTTCAACAAGGAGAACGCCGAGGAGATGAAGACCCTTGCCGAGGCGCTCCAGGCCTCTCCCATCATGATTGGCGAACGCACCGGGTCCGGGGAGATCGAGGAGGGGATCGTCTACTCGAGGTTCAACGTCCCCATCATTAATTTGCAGACGTTAAACGACTACCTGCTGGAGGGGGTGCCTCCATTCATCTTCGCCGCTCCAGGAGGTCTCTACGTCAAGCTCGATAGCCAGGTGCTGAAAGAATTGCGCGAGGAGCGAGGGATCAGCTTGGGCAACCTGGCCGAGGTGGCGGGCGTGTCCCGCCGCACCATCCAGATGTACGAGGGGGGCATGGGAGCCATGATCGAGGTGGCCCTGCGCCTTGAGGACTTCTTGAAAGAGCCGCTGGTTATGCCAGTGGACCCTTTCGAGTGCAAGGTCGAGGAACGCGAGAGATGCTTCGAGCTCAAGGCGGCGGACGAGTTCAGCAAGCAAGTCTTCGAGCGACTGGTGGCTCTTGGATTCTCTGTGGTCCCGACCTGCAAGGCGCCTTTCGAGGCTTTGGCCAAGGAACAGAGGGTCCTCATCCTCACGGGCATGGGCCAGGACGAGAGCAAGCTTATGGACAAAGCCAAGACCGTCTCGGATCTCTCCAAGGTCATCGAGCACAGCTCGGTCATTTTCATCGAGAGGATCAGGACCAGGGACCATATCGAGGGCACCGCATTAGTGGGAAGGGACGAATTGAGGAAGATGGGCGAGACGGACAAGTTCTTCGATCTTGTCTCGAAGCGAAGTGAATCCAATGCGAAGCGTTGAGATAAACGGCTCCCGCGTGCACATTGTGGGCGTGGTCAAGGGGCTGGTCAGCGAAGAGAAAAAAGTCGAATCCGCTATCTCTGAGCTCACACCCGACGCCATCGGGATCTCGGTTTCAAAGGAACAGCTTGCCGCCTTGAGGTCCAAAGAGGTCTGGGACGAATACGAGCTATCGCCTTTGGAGACGGCGTACAAGACTTTGATGCAGGAGTTCGGTGAGGTCAGACTACCTTCGCCCGCGTTCATTAAGGCGCTTGAGCTGGCTGAATACTCGAAGGTCCCAGTGATTCCCATCGACATGAACGATTACGATTACACAGAGGCATATTGTCAAAAGGTCGGGACGGCGGATTTAGTCCGTGAGGGGGCTTTCTCCAAGTCAGTGAAGAGGAGGAAGTTCGATGGTTCATCGCCCGAGTCCCTGGCGATCGATTGGGACCGTCAGGTGAACAAGGCGAAGGGGTTCCGAGAACTGGAAGCTCAAAGGGAAACGCACATGAGCTTGATTCTCAAGAAAATGACCTCCAAATATCGCAACATATTGGCATTGGTGGATCAGGAGCGGTTCGAAGGTATCATCCAGGGCTTAAAATAATATTTGGTTTGTGAGCTATAAGAAAATCGAGAAGAAAAGAATTGGATGGGGCAACGGGGATCATACGTTGCCCAGCTTTTATCGAGTTTGCCTAACTCGTGGAGAGCCTCCCGATGTCGCAGTCCTTTATGACTGTCAAATCCGACAGGTTATCCACCAAATACGTCTGCCAACCGGTCGGTGTTCCCTTGTAGTTCGCATATAACCAGATCATGTTGCAAGTCGAACCGACCGTTCCAGTTGTGATTACCACAAGGTCTGTGAGACCGTTGCTATCCACGTCTCCTGCCATCACCCTGATAATAGATCCAGAGGTTGTTGGGGTTATGACCTTATAGTCCTCGACATAAATTAAGCCGTTATACCTAAGCATGTAAACGGTGCTTGAGGTCGAGACCATAATATCCAATCGGGCTTTGGAGGGCGAGTCGAAGAATATTCCGGCTTGCGCACTGATCACTGAGTTATACTTAGCATTGGGGGTAACCACCTGCGTAAGGCCTGTGAGCACGTCGCCTCCTGCATTTAATCCCACGTAAATCCTTCCTTTGTTAGTTGAGTCCTTGGTTACGACCAGCAGGTCATTTGATCCGTCCTTGTTGATGTCCGATACGTCGAGAGATAGGACCTGTACTCCTATGACTGAGACTGAGGCCAGAGTCTTGACGCTCATTTGCCCTACCCTAATCCAATCGAGGACAGGGCTGGAGGTGCTCCTTACCGTGTCGTTAACTTTAATGTAGATTGTGGTTGGTAGAGTGGATGGCAGTGCAAAGGTGTAAAGATCTGATGGCAGGCTGGTATCGGTTACGGTCACCATATTCACCCAATTGATGGCATCAAGTGAATATGCGAATCGAATATTATCTCCGCCTGAGATAGGTGACCTTAGAGCATATACTTGGAAGGTGTGCGAGGTTCCATCTCTTACATCCATCGTCCAGATATGTTCCATTCCATCTCCAAGGGTGTATGTGACGTTTATTGACCAGTAATCAAAGTCCACATAACCTCCGTTCGTGTTTTTGAAAGACGCTAGGAGGTTCACGATGTTCGAAGGTTTTCCCGCGAGCTCAGTCTTGACATAATTCGTGATGTCTATCTTCTTATTCTCGTAGACACCTGAGGTGGTGGTAATCTCCAGAACTGGGAAGCTGGTCCAGATGCCCGTCCGATTGCTCCATAGCGTGATGTAGTCGTTACCGCTATAAGCGGTCGTTCTTACTAGGACATTGAACTCTACTGTGTAGTTGGGATAAATGTTGTAGAGACCGGTGGAATCCCATTGCTTCACTTCGGCAACTATGCCGAGGGAGACGGTATAAGGTAGACCGTCCTCCAGTTGCAGGTTGCTGATGTCGTCCGGGACAGTGTCATTAGCTCCTGCTCCTAATGAAGTCGGAGTAACATCCTCGAAGTCCTGAATCAGCTCTTCAGTGAGCTGTTCATAAATCCCATCGTCTTGGTATGGATTCTCCGTCTGATCATATGTACCGGTTACATTTCCACTTACAGGGATGTCTGAGGTGGCGAAACTATAGGCATCGGCCGTAGTACCGGAGACACTGGCCGGGGTCCAAGATGTGCCAGTTCCCAGAGTGTTCTTGTACACCGTGACGATTCCGTTGGCCCTTCCGACCACGATGTCCAATGACCGATTTGCGTCATTCCCTGGGTTGGTTGAATAATCCATATCTGCGATTTCTAAGGCAGTAACGCCGTTGCTGTTACCTGCTAATTCCCCTATCTTGAGTTTGGACCAAATGCCATCATTACGATAAAGCCAAACCGCATTGTTAAGGTCGTTTCCAGTATAGCCAATGACGAGGTCTAGATCGTTGTCTAGGTCGATGTTGCCCAAGGCTAATTTGGATGGGATTTTTGTAAGGGTCGCAATGTCATAACGTGTCCAACTAGTACCCATGTTCTTGTACCAAGATAGGAAGATACCAGAAGTCCCTTTGGTCACTTCCCTGACGGCGACAATGTCGGACTTTCCGTCTTGGTCCATATCTCCGGTTCTGACCAGTTTAACATCGGGATCATAGGCATTCTTGTCGCTGGACATTTCAAGGAGATCCGGTGGGCTCCATTGGTTGTCATTCTTATAGTAGAACATCGAGGCGGGGGAGCTGTATCTACCTCCGCTCACCAATAGCCCTCCCACTACGATGTCAGCTTTCCACTTTGGAGCTGTGATATTTACCAGCTTGGTGAGCAGATAAGTTTCGCTGCCGGCCTTGAACATATCATATCTCAAGTTATAGGTGTTCTTGCCTGGAATCCAGGTAGCCCCATCAGTAGCGTTCTGCAGATTTATCTCAAAGCGATAGGCATTCGTTGGCGTCACAGTATTCCAAACGTTGCTCACTGGGCCATTCCATGTTGTAGCGCCCATTCCACCTGTTGCTGGTGTTCTCTTTACCTGCGCATTCCAGAAGAAGTCGCGGATCTCGACATCTCCAGCATATTGATACCACGCGCCCCCATATTTGTTCATGACTTCAACATAGATGATGTCAGTCGAGTTGAAGTCTTTTGATTGTTGATGGAAAGCTGCGTCCTTATAGGTGATAATACTCGGATATGGAGACGGCGCTCCTACCTTGATCATATCATTTGCGAAGAAGATATTGTTCGGGACCCAGCTATCCCTCAGTTGCATCTGAAGCTGGTAATATGCGTGATTGGTTAGAAGCCCTGTATCGATCGATACGTTGTAGATGTAATAGCCAGATATGAAATTATATCTCACAAAGATATTGGCTGGGCTGGAAACTGAGGGAATTACATCCTTAGAGGTTTGGTCCATTACCAAAAGAATGTTCTCAGTATTCAGATTGACAAGGTATTTACTCACAACGACCACAACCGCCACTTGACCATGATCGAATTCTCTGTCGGGGGTGGCATTGAAGGCGTTTGCTTCCCAATCACTCCATTCGAATATGTTGAATC
>Ga0208980_10000848_pt1 | contig 18027 bp, 17 predicted proteins | sample WetSurMetagenome_3_FD_187993 | JGI IMG/M metagenome (GOLD analysis project Ga0208980, IMG submission 187993) | Wetland microbial communities from Twitchell Island in the Sacramento Delta, sample from surface sediment Aug2011 Site A1 Bulk (version 2) | ecosystem: Environmental > Aquatic > Marine... | reverse complement strand
ACCCGGGTGCGCGGTCTGGATGCGGCCAAGACCATCCTTCTGATCGGTCCCGGCCGCTGGGGCACGGCCTCGCCGGACCTGGGCGTGCCGGTGCGCTTTGCGGAGATCAACAACACCTCGGTGCTCTGCGAGATCGTCACCATGCATGAGGGCCTGGTGCCGGACGTTTCACTGGGTACCCATTTCTTCAGCGACCTGGTTGAGACCGATATCCTGTATCTGGCGATCTTCCCCCAGCGTCAGGACAATCGATTCAACGAGGTGTTTTTCGACCAGCAGCCCAACCGGCTGGCGGAGCTGCTGCCAAACGCGGCGGATTGGGCGAACTGCGTGCGGGTTGTCGATCTGCCCAACGCCACAAACCCCGCGGTTCTGCGGCTCAACGCCAACACCCTGCAGCAACGGGTATTGTGCTATTTGGACAAGCGGGAGGTGGCGGGGGAGTAACCCTGCGCTCCTCGGTTGCGGGTCGTCTGCCCCCTTCGACCAGGCTCAGAGGGCCGATCTCGATACGCCTTGGTGAGCAAGGAGTATCGAGGCGCCGAGTGGCGGTGGTTTGTTCACAACCTTGCAGCGCTGAAGTGCTGCAAGGTAGCATCGAGGGCGCCCGCATCGAAGGCGTCGGTGACCACCGCATCCCCAATGCCCCGCAACAGTACCAGGCGGAGTCTTCCCTCGAGCACCTTCTTGTCCACCGCCATCAGGCGGAGGAACCCTTCGGGCGGGATGGAGGCCGGCGGGTCAGTGGGGAGTCCAGCCCTCTCGACGAGGGCTCGGATGCGCGTCTCCGCGGATTCATCCAGCCACCCCAGGCGCCGGGAGAGATGCGCCGCCATGCACATGCCGGCCGCGACCGCTTCCCCGTGAAGCCACTCGCCGTAGCCCATGCCGGTTTCAATGGCGTGGCCGAAGGTGTGGCCGAGATTGAGCAGGGCGCGCTGGCCCGCTTCGAGCTCGTCGGCCGCCACTACCTCGGCCTTGTTGCGGCAAGAACGCTCGATGGCGAAGGCAAGCGCCACGCGATCCCGCTGCCGCAACTGCTCCATGTGCCGCTCAAGCCAGAGGAAGAATTCGGGGTCCCGGATCAGGCCATACTTGATGACCTCGGCGATGCCCGCGGAGAGCTCGCGCTCCGGCAGCGTGTCGAGGGACGCGGTATCGGCGATCACACAGCGGGGCTGGTAGAAGGCGCCGATCATGTTCTTACCTAACGGGTGGTTGACGCCGGTCTTGCCCCCGACCGAGGAGTCCACCTGGGCAAGCAGGGTGGTAGGCACCTGCAGGAAGGGCACGCCGCGCTGATAGCAGGCGGCGGCGAAGCCCGCCATGTCACCAATCACCCCGCCTCCGAGGGCGATGAGGGTGCAACGCCGGCTAAACCGATGCCCAAGCAGCCCATCGAAGATGCGGTTGAGCGTTGCCAGGCTCTTGTACTGCTCCCCGTCGGGGAGGATCACCTCGGCGGCCGCGAACCCCTCCAGGGCCTTACGCACCGGGGCGAGGTAGAGCGGCGCGACCGTCTCGTTGGTGACGATCATCACCTGAGAGGCACCGATGTGGGGCCGATACAGCTCGGGCCTGCCGATGAGACCAGCGCCGATGTAGATGGGGTAGCGGCGATCGCCGAGCTCGACGCTGAGGGTCTGCATGTGGATGGGTTAGCCCAAGAGGTATGCGGCCCTAGAGGCCCTGATCCTCGAGGTGCTGGCGGATCTCGCGCACCACCGCGCTAGCGCTGCGCTTTTCGGTGGAGACCACCAGATCCGCCACCTGGCGATAGAGGGGGTCGCGCTGCTCCATCAGCTCACGCAGTGTCTGCAGGGGCTCTGAGTTCTGTAACAGCGGGCGGTTACGATCCCTCGCGGTGCGCGAATACTGCTGCTCGGGGCTACAGTGGAGGTAGACCACGAATCCCCGCGTGGTGAGTGCCCGGCGGTTGTCTTCGTTGAGGACGGCGCCGCCACCGGTCGCGAGCACCACCCGCTCGCCCTGGCTGAGATCGTCGATCACTTGGCGTTCCCGCTGACGAAATCCCGCTTCCCCCTCGAACTCGAAGATTGTCGGGATGTCGACTCCGGTACGGCGCTGAATTTCCTGGTCGCTGTCCTTGAACGTATAGGCCAGGGCGCTCGCCAGTTGTCGGCCGATGGTGCTCTTGCCCGCACCCATGGGACCGATCAGAAAGATGTTCGGCGGCATACTCATAAACGGTAGTGAGGCGAGGTTCTCCGGCGCCAGGCGACGGATGCGGTCGGCGGTGTTTCGGGCATCCGCCGCTAGCGCACCTTCATCTGCTCCTTCATCAGTTTTGGAGTCACGAAGATCAATAGCTCGCGGTTGAGCTCAGCCTGGGTGTTGCGCCGGAACAGGTTGCCGACCAACGGCAGGTCGCCGAAGAACGGGACCGAATCCCTGTTCTTGGAGGTGTCGCGCTCATAGACACCGCCGAGCACCACGGTTTCCCCGTTGTCCACCAGCACCTTGGTCTCCACCGACCGGGTGTCGATCGGGGGCACGCCAAGCACCTGCCTCGACCAGTCAGGATTATCCTTCCGTACCATGAGATCCATGTTGATCCGATCATCGGGCGTGATATGGGGGGTCACGTCCAGTTCCAGGACGGCCTCCTTGAAGGCCACCGTGGTGGCACCGGAGGCGGCGGATTCTTGGTAAGGAATTTCCTGACCCACCTTGATGGTCGCCTTATGGTCGTTGGAGGTGACCACGCGTGGGTTGGAGACGATCTCGCCCTTGCCCTCGCGCTGCATGGCGGAGAGCTCGAGCTGGAGCAGGTAGGAGCCCACCTTACCCACGAGGAAGTTGATGGCGCCCGCCGGGTCTCGCGCCGGAAGGTTGACCAGGAGCGCCTCCGCGGCGGTGGTTGCTACGCCCGCGGTTCCACCGATGCCCGGTTCGACCCCATTGATCATGTAACCGGAGTTGAAGGCGTTGCCGTTGGTATCTTGGAGAAACGGCCCCTTGTTGACCAGGTAGCTGCCGCTCACATATCCGGGGCGGCCACCGCCCATGTTGACCTCAGAATCTCCGACGTTGAAGGAACGGGAGAACCCGAAGCGCACGCCGAGCTCCTTGGCGAACTCGTTACTGGCGATGACCACGCGCGATTCGATCAGTACCTGTCGAACCGCTACGTCGAGCCGTTGGGTAAGCACGCGAACCTGGTCGAGCTTAGCAGCGGTGTCTTGCACCAGCAGGGTGTTGGTGCGCTCGTCCACCGACACCGCGCCGCGATCGGTCAGGAGCCGGTTGTCGGGGGACTTGAGCAGCTTGGCAAGCTCCGCGGCCTTGGCGTAGTTCACCTGAACATACTCTGCGCGCAGCGGGGCCAGATCCTGGATCTGTTGCTGGGAGGCAAGCTCAAGCTGCTCTTGGGCGGCGAGCTCGGTGGTGGGGGCGATCAGGATGACGTTGTCCACCTGTCGCTTCGAGAGGCCCTTGGTCTTGAGAATGATGTCGAGGGCCTGGTCCCAGGGTACGTTCTTCAGGCGCAGGGTGATGTTCCCCGCAACCGTATCACTGGCCACCAGGTTCAGGCCGGTGAAGTCGGCCAGAAGCTGGAGGACCGCGCGAACCTCGATGTTCTGGAAATTGAGCGACAGGCGGTCGCCGGCGTACACCGGCTTCTCCCGCTGTGCCCGCTCCTTTTCCAGCCGACTCAGCCGGCGTACGTCGATGGTCAGAAGGTCCTCCGCCTGGTAGGACATCATCTCGTAGTCGCCGGCGGTTTGGATGTCGATCTGCACATTACCGTTCTTGGGTAGCGTTTCCACCGCTACCACCGGGGTGCCGAAATCGGTCACGTCGAGGCGTCGGACGAGGCGTGGGGGAACGCCGGTATTCTTCAGATCCACCATTATGTGGCTGCCGCGCTCGTTGATGTTGGCCGTGGTGCTCGGGCTGGGGAGCTGAATGAGGATGCGGCCTTCGCCCGAGTTGCCACGGCGGAAGTTGACGTCTCGCAGAAGGTCGCGCCCGCTGGGCTCACGGCTTCTCGCCGCCGCAGGCACGGGTTTTAGGGCTCGCTCGGAGGGTGCGGCGGTCGCAACCGGCGCTGTGGCGGGACCTCTGGGCTCGGAGCCGGCATTGATGCCGATCAGCACCTGGCTGCCCTCGGTTCGCACCTCGTAGGGCACGGCGCTATTGAGGTTGACCACGACGCGGGTGCGGTCGCTGGCTTCGATGGCGGTGAGGCTCGTGGCCAGGTTGGACTGGATAGGTTGGGTGCGCTGCTTGAGCCCGTTTTTTGCTCCCGGCAGGTCCACCACCAGCCGGTCGGGGCCGCTGGTGAGGAAGGCGTTCGCCTGCGGGGCCTGCCCCGAGAAATTGAGGCTGATATCCAGCCGGTTTCCCGGCTCGACCCGCACGTCCGCCGTCTCCAGCACCGATTCGGCCGCCTGGGCACAGCACCAGGGGAACAACAGCAGGAGCCCGAGCAAGCGCAGGACTCCGTTGGGTATCCGCGGGCCACCGTGGGGGCGGTGATTGGATGGGCACGGACTGGACTCTTGTATCCTGTTCATGGTGCTATCCTTTTTCGCTCTAGTCGCTGAGGGCGATGGCGCCCGCTCGCTCACGGTAATTACCCGTCCCGTCACCGACGATCTCGCTTACCTCGATACGATTGTCCTTGATCGCAATAATTTTTCCGCTGTTCTGCCCGAGGTGGTTGCCGACGCTGACCCGGTGCAGGGTGCCGTCGGGGGCCTTCACCAGGGCGGCGCGGATACTGTATTGCTCCAAGGTGCCCACCATGCGGATGGCGTCGAGGGGGAACCGCTCCAGGGGCTCCCGGGGTCGGCTGGGATCCGGGGCGATTCCGGAGCCGGCGCTCGCGGCCGGCAGGGGCTTGGTTTCTGCGTCCGGGACGAAGGGGTCGCGGCGATTGCCCCCTTGATAGACGAAGGGAACAATTTCCTTGAACTCCGGGATCGGCTCCAGCGGGGCCGGGGACCGGCGCTTGACGGCCTCCGTATAGCTCTGGAGGTCACTCAGGTCGCCCGTGCACCCCGCAAGGAGTAGTGCACCCAGAATCGGCGGCAGGAGGCTTCGGGTCATAGGGCGGCCCCCCCCTCCTTCTCCTCGAGGTAACGGTAGGTCTTGACCGTTGCCTCAAGGCGCAGATCGTTACCGCCGGGGTTGGGGTCCCGGCCCGCGACGTTGACATCGTGGATGGTGACGATGCGTGGGAGCGAGGCCAAACCACTGACAAAGTCCGCGAACTGATGATACGAGCCCCGCACCCGGACCTTGATGGGCATCTCCGCGTAAAAGTCCTTGGGTGCCTCGCCCAGCGGCTGGAACAACTCGAATTCCAGCCCCGCCGCCAAACCGGTCTGGGACACGTCGACCAATAACGCAGCCACCTCTGCCTTGTTCGGGAGCTGGCGAATCATGGCGCCGAGGGATTCCCGCATCTCCGCGAGCTGCTGCTTGTATTCGCCGAGGCTGGCGGCCTTTTTTTGCTTGCGCTCGAAGTCGAGCCGCAGCTCCTGCTCCTTTTGCTCGGCGGTCTCAAGCTGGGTGAGCTGGTCCTTGGTGTCGAAGTAATACCAGCCCCCGGCAATGGCTGCGCAGAGCAAAAAGATCGCAAACCCCATAGCAGGCGCAGGCCATTCCGTGATGTTGCTGAAATCGAGGTCATTCAGCTCTTTAAGATCCATCGGTCTGCTCCCGTCGCGCGGACTCCTCAGTTGGGAGACCGCCCTCCTCTTTCTGGGGTGATGCTCTGCCCGGTATCGGCCTGTTTGGGGGTCTGTTGATGCAGGTTCACTTGGAAATGATTGAGGCCGGTGCCGGTGCGTTCTTTGTTCTCAACGACGGCGAGGGTGGGGTTGCCAATCCAACTGGCACCCTCGATATTGCGCATCAGCCCCGAGACGCGGGCGTTGGATTGTGCCCGACCCTTGAGGGTGACTGCGCTTCCTCCCTGCTGCATGCCCGTCAAGAAGACTCCATCGGGCAGGCTGGTGACGATCTCATCGAGGAGATGGACCGCCGCCGGTCGGCTGGCCTGGAGCTGCTGGATGATCGTCATGCGCGCGATCATGCGTGTTTTGGTGTTTTCCAGGTCTTTGATTTCCTGGAGCTGCTTATCCAATTGGCGGATCTCTCCCGTCAACAGCTCGTTGCGCGAACCCTGATAGGCAATGCGCTCGCCGATGAGGGTATGTACCCCGAGGCCGATCAACGCGGTGATTGCCACTGCCGCCACAGCGCCGACGCCGAGGTTTCGCTTAGCACGCGCACGGGCTGCTTCTCGCCAAGGTAGTAGGTTGATGCGGATCACGGTCAGTCGAAACCTCTCAGTGCGAGTCCGGCCGCTACCAACATCGTCGGACCCTCGGCGAGTAAAGCCTTGCTATCGACGCGGGACGAAAACGACATGCCCGCGAAGGGCTGGGCAACGAGGGTCTCGGCGTTGTTTCTCTCCTTGATGACCGCGTCGATGCCCGGAAGATTGGCGTTGCCGCCGGCCAGGATAATGAGCCCGATCTCTTTCTGGGCGCTGGCCGAGTAGAAGAACTGAAGTGCGCGGCTGATCTGCTGGGCGATGGCGTCCATGAAAGGCGCGAGAACATCGGTCTCGTAGCTCGCGGGGAGGCCACCGTGGCGCTTGCGCGACCCCGCTTCCTCGGGACTCAGTTGGAATCGGCGGGCGATCTCCGCGGTCAACTCATTGCCGCCGAAGTTTTGCTCTCGGGTGTAGATCACGCGGCCCTCGTCGAGCACATGCACGGCGATAGCGTTGGCCCCGATGTCGGCCACCGCAATTGCCTGTTCCCATCGCGTCATCGAAGGGATGCCGGCGATGAAGGCATCGCAAGCGTTACTGAGCGCATAGCCCTCCACGTCGATCACGGCGGCGGTCAGCCCGGCGATGTGCAGCGCGGCGAGGCGGTCAGCCAGGTTCTCCCGCCGCGAGCCCGCTAGCAGGACGTCCACCAAGTCGGCCCCTTTCGGGGAGGGGCCGAGCACGGTGAAGTCTAGGTTGACGTCTTCCAGGGCGTAGGGAATATACTGATCAGCTTCAAGGTTGATCTGCTCTTCCATCTCCCGATCCGAGAGGGATGCGGGTAGCGAGATCACCTTGGTGATCACCGATGAGCCGGAGACCGCGATTGCCACCCGGCGTGCTTTGGTCCCCGATCGCTTGACGACCCGTTTGATGGTTTCTCCGACCGCCTCGATGTCGGTGATCTTCTTCTCCACCACCGATCCCTTGGGCAGGGGCTCGATAGCAAAGCTCTCCACGCGAAAGGAGCGTTCGGCCGGACCCTTGGGCTGTGACAGCTCCAGCAGCTTGACCGCGCTCGAGCTGATGTCCAAGCCGGCGAGAGGCGGCTTTTTGTTACCGAGGCCGAACATGCGCGAGCAACCCCTTGGAGGTTTGTTCTGCCGCGAACATCGAATGATGTTGCGGGTTCATTGTAGGTCGCAACACTCGCATAGCAAAGGCTTTTTGCAGAGATCGTTACTCTGGTGGTGGTTAACGCCGGCAGGGGAGGTAAAACCGCACCCCCTGCGTTTCCCCGGAGTTGGGGTTCCGGCGACATTATCCCCGTCGCCTCTATCCCTTACGATAGCGTTTTCGTCCGTTGAAATCGAGCCATAGCCATAACCATCTTCGACCGTGCCGGTGCCTAAGTCGCGGGGGGTGCCTTGGGAGTTTGTCCATGTCTCAGCGCAAGCGTGAAGCGATTCGCCAGCAGTTGGTTTACGAGGCGGTGCGCCTGATGCACGAGCAAGGGATTGACGATCACCGCCAGGCTCTGAAAAAGGCCGCTGAGCATTGCGGTGCGGCGGACTCCAGGCTTTGGCCGAAGATCGCCGAGGTGGAGACCGCGCTGCGAGCGCACCAGCGCCTGTTCCGGCCCCAGGGGCAGGCGCGGGAGCTCTCCAAGGTTCGCCAAGAGGCCCTGGCCGCCATGGAGGCACTGGCGCGTTTTCGGCCTCGCCTGGTGGGGCCTGCTCAACGGGGGACGGCTGATCTCAATACCGGTGCGCGAATCTGGTTGTTTGCCGATAGCGTCGAAGATGTGGTCATGGAGCTGATCGACCGGGCAGTTCCCTGGCGCCAGCGGGACCGGCCGTTCCCCTATGCCGATGGCGAGCGCAGAGCGCACCCGGTGGTCAGCTTTATGGTCAACGGGGTGCCGCTCGAGCTCGTGATTCTGCCGCGGCTGGCGATGCATAACCCACCGATTGATCCGGTGAGCGAGCATCCGGAGAGGGGCCTAAACGCGGCGGAGGTTCGGACACTCCTTACCCTGCTGGCGACGGGCGGATAGCCTCGGGCCCTCTTGGTCGGGGGTCGCTGGTTCTGGCGGCCGGGAGCTTCGGCGGTGCGAAGGCCAGCATTCGTGCTGACCCCAGGGCTAGATCCTATTTGGGCACGGCAACCGGGTGCACGGCGTGCAGACCACGCCGTGCCTAGGGAGGTCAGGGGACTAGCGGGCGTACTTGCGGCGGAACTTATCCACCCGGCCCGCCGTATCCATGATCTTCTGCTTACCGGTGAAGAAGGGGTGGCAGACGGAGCAGACCTCCACATGCAGATCGCGCCCAAGCGTGGAGCGGGTCTGGAACTCGTTGCCGCAACTGCAAACGACCTTGATCTCGGAATACTTCGGATGAATGCCTTCTTTCATGCGGACACCTAGTGTGCTCTGTTCCGGGAGCCTGCTGGCGGAAAACGACCAAGGATACAGAGGACATCTGGTTGTTTCAACTTCATCCTCCTGTTCTTGGCAGTTGTGCCGGTCACCTGTCCCTCGATATGGCCACTTTCCGGCCGACTCTTGGCGAGCGGCGGTAAACCGAGCGGGTGAGATCTCCGTTCGGCCCGAGTAGCCTTGCTTAGTAAGGCAAAGCGTATCGAGGGCCGCAGCGGTTCCAACAGTGACCCGTTTCAGCAGTCAAGCCAGGCCAAATCGGCCGCCGCGGGAATAACTACGTTAGGTGCCGCTCTTCTGCCGGCCCAGGCACGAACATCGCCAGGAGGTCGTTGAGGAATCGCCGCCCCAGCTCCGTGGTGCGGATATTGCCTTGGTCCTCCAACAAACCACGTCCGATGGCTTCGTTTACCCTGGGGCTCGCCTGGCTGAAGGGCAGCCCGGTCCGCGCCTCGAACAGCGCTGGCGCAAACCCCTCACGCAGGCGCAAGGCGTTCATCATGAACTCGACGATGAGGTCGGCGGCCGCGAGCTGCCGGCGACCGGCGACGAAGCGGCGCTCCGTCGCAGCGGCCAGGTAGGCGTCGGGGTGCGAGCGTTTCCAGCGGCGCTCCACCCTGTGGGTCGCTTGGTCGGAGCACTTGCCATGGGCCCCGGCGCCAATTCCCAGATAATCGCCGAACTGCCAGTAATTGAGGTTATGGCGGCAGCGGTGCTGGGGCAGGGCGTAGGCGGATATCTCGTAGTCGGAGAAACCGACCTTCGCCAGGGTCTCCCTCGCCTGCTGCTCGATGTCGGCAATGAGGTCTTCCTCGGGCAGTGGAGGGGGGGTTCGGGCAAAGGCGGTGTTGGGCTCGAGGGTGAGCTGGTAGTAAGAGAGATGCGTCGGGGCAAGCGCGAGTGCCGCTGCGAGGTCTTCCGCGGCCCTGGCGGGGGTCTGTCCCGGCAGGCCGTACATGAGATCCAGATTGATCTCGCGGAACCCCACCCGCTGCGCAGCGACCACGGCGTCGTGTGCCTGCCGGGGGTCGTGGATACGCCCCAGCCGCACCAGGCTGTCGGCCGAGAAGCTCTGCACGCCAAGCGAGAGGCGGTTCACCCCTGCACGCAGATAACCCTCGAAGCGGGCCGTGTCCACCGTCCCGGGGTTGGCCTCTAGGGTGATCTCCATCCCAGGGGCGCAGGGGATGCGCTCCCCAATGCCTTGGAGCAATTGGTTGATCGCCGCCGACGAGAGCAGGCTCGGGGTGCCACCGCCGATGAATACCGACTGCAGGGGCCGCTCCGACAGGCCCGTGGCGTCCTGCTCGAGATCTCCGAGCAGGGCGGCGACGTAGGCGCTCTCTGGGAGTACCCCCCTCAGCGGATGGGAGTTGAAGTCACAATAGGGGCACTTGCGCACGCACCAAGGGACATGGACGTAGAGCCCGAGCGGGGGAGGAGAGGTCGGCCCAACCGAGAGGGGGGACCGGCCCTGCGCGGTGGCTCGATCAGGTGCGGTCGCGGGCAATTAGGTAGGCAAGCTCGGAGACGCCCGAATACTCCCTGCACTGCTGCAGGAACTTCGCGTAGGAGGCGTAGACCTTTTTCGAGAGCTCATCCTTCTGGCCGATCTCCGCGACCACCTCGTCAGAGAGCTGCTTGAGCTTTTTGATCACATCGTCGGGGAAGCGTCTGAGCTCTACCCCGTGCTTCTTGACCAGGTCCTGCAGCGCGCTGGGATTGCGGGCGGTGAACTCCGCCAGCATGTCCTGGTTCACTACCTTGCAGGCGTTGAGCACGATGGATTGCAGGTCCTTCGGCAGGGCCTCGAAGGCCTTCTTGTTGATCATCGCCTCGAGGCAGGTGCCGGGCTCGTGCCAGCCGGGGTAGTAGTAATACTTGGCCGCTTTGTAGAGTCCGAACGCCAGGTCGTTGTAGGGTCCCACCCATTCGGTGGCATCGATCAGTCCTGACTGCAGGGCGGTGAACAGCTCACCTCCTGGCAGGTTCACCGCCGTGCCACCGGCACGGGTCAGGACCTCGCCGCCCAGGCCGGGGATACGCATCTTCAGGCCCTTGAGGTTCTCGACGCTCTTGATCTCCTTGTTGAACCAGCCCCCCATCTGCACGCCGGAGTTACCCGCCGGTGCGGGGATCAGGCCGAACTGGCCGTAGAGCTCCTGCCAAAGCTCCAGGCCGCCCCCGTAGTAGAGCCAGCCGTTGATCTCCTGGGCCGTGAGTCCGAAGGGGACGGTGGAGAAGAACTGGGCCGCCTCGCTCTTGCCCTTCCAGTAATAGGCGGCGCCATGACCCATCTCGGCGGTGCCGCGGGAGACGGCATCGAACACCTCCAGCGCCGGGACCAGCTCGGTCGCCCCGTACACCTTCACCTGGATGCGGCCGCCGCTCATCTCGCCGATCAACTCCGCCAACCTGTTGGCGCCGGTGCCCAGGCCGGGGAAGTTCTTCGGCCAGGTGGTGACCATTTTCCATTTGAACTCGGCATCGGATTTTGCCCGGACGGTGCCTGTCAGACCGACACTCAGGGCAAGGCCCCCGGCGCCTACCTTCTTGACGAAATCACGGCGTTGCATGGGTTTTTCTCCATCGGATGGTTATGGCCATAGCCTCGAGGGGAGCGCTACGGCGAGATCTCGTCGGCGCTGGGCCTGGATTCTAGCAGAGGGGTTCGGGAGCGGCGGCGTGAGGCTGCGCTGCGAGTTGTCGCTCAGCCGCCGAGGGGCTGCAGATTGGCGTAGGCGATCACCAGCCACTTGCTGCCCGCGGCCTCGAAATTCACCTGAATGCGTGCGCTCGGTCCGCGTCCCTCGCTGTTCAACACCACCCCCGCACCGAACTTGGGATGCCGCACCCGCTGCCCGAGCCGAAAGCCCTCCTCGGTGAGCGCCGGGCGCGTCGGTATCCAACGGGTAGACTGGGCATAACCGCCGCGCAAGCGCACCTCTTCGATCAGCTCGGGGGGGATCTCACTGAGGAACCGCGACGGCTGTGGACAGCTCTCCGACCCGTGCAGCCGTCGGGACTCGGCATAGGAGAGGTAAAGCTCCTGCATGGCGCGGGTCATGCCCACATAGCAGAGCCGGCGTTCTTCCTCCAGCCGATGGGGATCTCCCACCGACAGGCTGTGGGGGAACAATCGCTCCTCGACGCCGACGATGAACACCAGGGGAAACTCCAGGCCCTTGGCGGCGTGCAGGGTCATGAGTTGGACGCAGTCCTCGAAGGCGTCCCCTTCGGCCTCGCCGGCCTCCAGCGCGGCGTGGGCGAGGAAGGCGGCGAGGGCATCCGCGGGGTCGGCGTCTGTCTCGTTGGTGAACTGACGGGTGGCGTTGACCAGCTCCTCGAGGTTCTCGATGCGGTCCACGCCCTTGCCGTCCTTTGCCCGGCGGTAATGCTCGGGGAGGCCGCTGGCCTCGATGACCTGGGCGACGATCTGGTCGAGTCGGAGGTCCTCGGTGGCGGTGCGTAGCCCGCCGAGCCAGGTGAGGAACTGCCGCAGGGGGTTCGCCGCACGGGCCGCAAGCTCCCCCCCTTGCGTCAGGTGCCGGGCCGCCTGGGAAAGGGCCAAGCCCTGCTCGCGGGCTTGCTCGCGTACCAGATCAAGGGTACGCAGCCCAATCCCGCGCGGTGGGGTGTTGACCACGCGCTCGAAGGCCGCGTCGTCCTCAGGGTTGGCGACCAGGCGCAGGTAGGCGAGGGCGTCCCTGATCTCGGCCCGCTCGAAGAACCTCAGTCCGCCATAGACGCGGTAAGGGATCTGGGCCTGGATGAGGGACTCCTCGAACAGCCGCGACTGGGCGGTGGTTCGGTAGAGAATCGCGATCTCGGCGCGCCGGCGGCCATGCATCGCGGCCTGGCGGATGCGCTCCACCACGAAGCGCGCCTCGTCCACCTCATTGAAGGCGGCGTAGAGCCGGATCGGTTGGCCCTCGCTGCCTTCGGTCCAGAGGTTCTTGCCGAGTCGGGAGGCGTTGTTGGCGATCAGGGCGTTGGCTGCATTGAGAATGGTGCCGGTGGACCGGTAGTTCTGCTCCAGGCGCACCAGTTGGGTGTCGGGAAAGTCCGTGATGAAGCCCTGAATGTGCTCCACCCGCGCGCCCCGCCAGCCGTAGATCGACTGATCGTCGTCGCCCACCAGAAACAGGTTGCTGCGTTCCCCGCTCAGTAGCCGCAGCCAGGCGTACTGGATGGCGTTGGTGTCTTGGAACTCGTCCACCAGGATGTGCCCGAAGCGCTGGCGGTAGTGATGCAGGATGTCGGGGCGGTCGCGCCACAGCTCGTGGGCGCGCAGCAATAGCTCGGCGAAATCCACCAGACCGCTGCGGTTACAGACTTCCTGGTACTCGCGGTAGATGCGCAGCATCTGGCTGAGGAAGTGGTCGCCCTGGTGGTCCAGGTGATCAGGGCGGCGACCCTCGTCCTTGCGTGCATTGATGAACGATTGGGCCTGGCGCGGTGGCCAGCGGGCCTCATCGAGCTCCAATTGCTTGACCACGCGCCGAATGAGCCGGAGCTGATCCTCGGAATCGAGGATCTGGAACTCGTGCGGGAGGCCCGCCTCCTGCCAGTGGGCGCGCAGCAGGCGGTGGGCGAGGCCGTGATAGGTGCCCACCCACATGCCCCCCACCGGCATGCCCAGGATCTCCTCGATGCGGCCCTTCATCTCGCGGGCCGCCTTGTTGGTGAAGGTGACGGCTAGGATCGACCAGGGTGAGGCACCCTCGACCTGGATCAGCCAGGCGATCCGGTGCACCAGCACGCGGGTTTTACCACTGCCCGCCCCGGCGAGCACCAACAGGTTGCCCGCTGGAGCGGTGACGGCGTCGCGCTGCGCCGGGTTGAGGGGGGCCAGGATGTGGGAGACGTCCATCGCGGCATTCTAACAGACGCCCGTCACTGACCCGTTGCCGGGCCGGCCGCGAGCGCTCAGAGCGTCGGAGGGGATTCCCGGTAGACGGCGAGTGTTTGCTCGAGGCGTTCCCGCACGCTGCTTCTGAGGCTGTTGGGAGCGAGCACCTCGACTTCCGGTCCGTATCTGAGGATGTCCATCACCAACTCCAGAGGGTTGCCGTAGGGCACCCGTAGCTCATAGCGACCGTCAGGCAAGAAGTGCCCCTCTTGCCGCGAGTGCCAGCGCTCCCGTGACACCCAGCGCGCGCGTTCGGGGCTGAAACGGAGCACCGCGATCTGCTCGGGTGCCCCGGCAAAGATGCCATAGGCGGCGGAGAGGTGCTCCTCGAGCGCCGCGTCGGCCACGTCCTGGGCGGGCTCGGAGAGTGCCTGGGCCTCTTCGATTGCGTCAAGGGCGAAGGTGCGCAGGGCTTCGCGTAGATGACACCAGGCGTCCAGGTACCAATTGTCTCGGTAGTGGGTCAGCCGCTGCGGGGAGACGACACGCTCGCTCTGGGCATCGCTGGCGCGGTTGTAATAACGCAAACGCAGGCGCTGACGTTGCGCCAGGGCGCCAGCGACGCTCTGGAAGAAGGGTCCCGTGGGGCGGGCCGCCGCTTGCAGGATGCGGATGCGGCGGGGCACCTCGTCGCTGCTCGCGTGCTGCAGGCGCAGCAGCTCATCGATGCGCCGCTGCAGGGGTCTGAGGTGGTTGTCGAGGAGACCGGGTTGTACCCTGGCCAGGAGCTGTTGCACCGACACCAGGGCATGGAGCTCGGAGGGGTTGAACCACAGCCCCGGAAGCTCGTACATCGTCCCTTCGGACTGGTCGTAGCGGTAACCGCCCCGGTCCCGATCGTAGCGGATCGGGGCGTTGAGGTAGAGGCGCATGTCCTCGATGAGGCGCTTGACCGTGGCACGAGAGCATTCGAGCGCCTCTTCGATGCGACGCCGGGGGACCGGGCGGCGGGCCGCCTGCAGAATGCGATTGAGCTCGAAGATGCGGTCGAAGCGATCCACCAGCGCGGATCTAGCGGCCGCGCCCCGCTGCCTTTCGCGCCGGGATATCGACGGACCACAGCCGCTCGATGTTGTAGAAGTCGCGGACCTTGGGTTGCATCACGTGGATCACCACGCCGTTGAGGTCGACCAGGGCCCATTCGCCCTCCTGCAGCCCCTCGCTCCCGAGCGGCGGTTCCCCCGCCTCCTTGGCGCGGAAGGCAACGGTTTCGGCGATGGATTTGACATGGCGGTCCGAGGTACCCGAGGCGATGACCATGTAGTCCGTGATACTGGTCTTGTCGTGGACATCGAGGATGACGATGTCCTTGGCCTTCATGTCCTCGAGAGTGTTGACGACGAGTTCGCGTAGCTGTTCGAGCTCCATAGGGTGTCCTGGGAAGTTACCTCTTGAAAGGGAATGGATGGGACAAGCATAACCCATCTCGGTCATCAATCGCGGTACAGTCGTTGTTCGCGAATGTATTCGCGTACCGCCTCCGGCAGCAGATACCGCGCGCTGCGATCCCCCGACACCGCGGCGCGGATGGCGGTCGCCGTGATGTCGAGCTGAGTGACCCGCTGAAATAAGATCCGGCCGCCTGGGGCGGTCCGCAGCTCGGTGGGCTGATCGGTGGCCCGCTCGGCTATCCAGCGTGCCAGGGTGGGGTCGGCGGGCGGCTGACTTCCGGGTCGTTGCATCACCAGGAGGTGGGCGAGATCAAGGACCTCCGCCGGACGATGCCAGGTCGAGAATTCGGCAAAGGCGTCCGCGCCGAGGAGCAGGCAAAGGGGCAGGGTCCAACCGAGCTCTTCGCGTAGGCCGCACAGGGTGTCGTAGGTGTAGGAGGGGCCCCCGCGGCGCAGTTCCCGGTCGTCCGCCACGAAGCCTGGTTGCCGGGCAATGGCCGCCCGCACCATGGTCAGCCGTTGCTCGGGGCGGGTGCACGGGGGGTTGCGGTGGGGGGGCACCCCGAGCGGTATGAAGCGGACCTCGGTGAGCCCAAGCGCCTCCATCACCTCTAGGGCAGGACGCAGGTGGCCGAAGTGGATCGGGTCGAAGGTGCCGCCCAGGACTCCAATCATCGCCGGGGTGGTGGTGGAGCGATGAGGGTCGCGCGCGCCCTCACGTGCGGATGTGGCCGTCTCCCAGCACCACGAACTTCTCGGAGGTCAGACCCTCGAGGCCGACGGGCCCACGCGCGTGGAACTTGTCGGTGCTGATGCCGATCTCCGCCCCCAGCCCGTACTCGAACCCATCGGCAAAGCGGGTGGAGGCATTGACCATCACCGAGCTGGAATCCACCTCGCGCAGGAACCGCCGGGCGCGGCTGTAGTCCTCGGTGACGATGCTGTCGGTGTGCTGCGAGCCGTAGCGCGCGATATGGTCGATGGCCGCATCGAGGTCGGGCACCACACGGATCGATAGGATGGGCGCGAGGTATTCGGTTGCCCAGTCGTCCTCGGTGGCGGGGAGTGCCTGGGGCAGGATCTCACAGGTGCGGGGGCAGCCGCGGAGCTCGACGCCCTTTTCCCGATAGGCGGCGCCCAGGCGTGGGAGCATGGCCTCCGCCACACCCTCGGCGATGAGCAGGGTCTCCATGGTATTGCAGGTGCCGTAGCGCTGGGTCTTGGCGTTGAGGGCTACCCGGAAGGCCTTGTCGGCGTCGGCCCGATCGTCGATGTAGACGTGGCAGATGCCGTCGAGGTGCTTGATAACCGGCACCCGCGCCTCGCGGCTGATGCGCTCGATCAGGCCCTTGCCGCCGCGCGGGATGATCACGTCGATGAATTCGGGCATGCTGATCATTGCCCCCACCGCCGCGCGATCGGTGGTTGCCACCACCTGCGCCCCATCCGCCGGTAGCCCAGCGCTCTCAAGCCCCCGGCGCACGCTAGCGGCGATGGCCTGGTTGGAGTGGAAGGCCTCGGAGCCGCCCCGCAGCACGGTGGCGTTGCCCGATTTCAGGCAGAGGGCCGCCGCGTCCGCGGTGACGTTGGGGCGGGCCTCGTAGATGATCCCCACCACCCCCAAGGGTACGCGCATACGGCCGACCTGGATTCCGGAAGGCCGGTAGTTGAGATCGCTGATGGCGCCGACGGGGTCGGGCAGGGCCGCCACCTGGTGCAGGCCCTCGATCATGGCGTCGATGCGCGCGGGGGTGAGCTCCAGGCGATCGAGCAATGCCTCGCCGAGGCCCTTGGCGGCGCCGGCCTGGAGATCGAGCAGGTTCTCCGCCAGAAGCGCTCTGCGCTGCTGCTCAAGATCGGCGGCGATGGCGGTCAGTGCCGCATTCTTGGCCGCGGTCGAGGCGCGTGCCAGCAAACGCGCCGCCGCCCGCGCCTTGCGGCCGACCTCCTGCATGTAACCGAGAACCTCAGTGACGGCGATATCCATGGATACATCCCCCAACGACGGCGGCAGTTTAGCAGATTCGGGGGTTGGCGCGACGCGACTGCGCCCCCGTTCACAGACGGAGCAGAGGATGGCGGCCGGCCTAGATCGGGAGGCCAGGAAAGGCGGGTTACGAACTCGCGGCTTAACCCGACCTTGGCTACCGAGGCCACCAAGACCCTGGTGTACGACACCATCGCGCTGGGCACCAGCACCTCTTGGGCAACTCAACTGAGACAGGGCCCGTGAGAACTTCCTCAAGGACGCCGTTCAGCACTGCTACCGCCTGTGCCTCCAGGCCACCGTAACCCTCAGCGGTAAACAGATCAAGCTCCCCTACGCCCGCCCCCAAGACCTCGCCCCCTACCGCAGCCTGGTCGCCGCCGTGGGAGAGGGCCCCAGCCTCCGCGGGCGCCAAAAAGGAACAGCCAACCGGGAGATCTGTGGGCGCCGCCGCGGACGTGCCTACCCCAGTCCGCGCGGAGATAAACCCCGTTGGAGATAGGCGACGATTACGAAGATGGTGGGGAATACGAGGCCGGTGGCCAACAGGATCGCGCCCACGGGGGCCATGTTCGGATCGAGGAATTGGGAGCCGGCCAGGAACAGCAGGCCCAGCGTTCCATACAGCGTGCCGTAGAAAATGATGGGCGTACCGCCGTACGCAACGGCTTCGCGGAGCCAATGATGTTTCATGGTGTCCTCCTGACACGTGATGCGGATCGCGTCCGCGATCCTTCCCGTGCAGATGGGCCCAGAAGTGACCCGATCAACCTCCGAATACACGGGGGATTGTTTCGCGGTACGCGTCTCACACCCGTAAAGGTAGCCTGGCGAGTCGCATCCTTGTCTCCGCTGATCCCGTTTCGGCTCGCGCGAGGTCTCGATCCGCATCATCTGCACCGGAACCCGCGCCCTAGGCGCCAGCCCTAGTGCCCCGCCGGGTGGCGTCGGACGTGCCACCACCGCTCTTGCTCCCGTAGATACCGAGGAACGTGCGCCTGAGCAGATCCCGCGGCCCCTGGAGGCCGATCGGGGGACCGAGGG
>Ga0208980_10000847_pt1 | contig 18036 bp, 16 predicted proteins | sample WetSurMetagenome_3_FD_187993 | JGI IMG/M metagenome (GOLD analysis project Ga0208980, IMG submission 187993) | Wetland microbial communities from Twitchell Island in the Sacramento Delta, sample from surface sediment Aug2011 Site A1 Bulk (version 2) | ecosystem: Environmental > Aquatic > Marine... | reverse complement strand
TGTCGCCGTGGAAGCGCGGGCAGCCGTCGACGTTGAGGATGGCGGCGGTGTCGTTGACCTTGACCTTGACCCAGACGTACTCGGGGACGTCGAGGGTGAGCTGGCCCACCGCCCAGCGCAGGGCCTTGGGGCTGGTGGTGTCGGTCTGGGAAACGGTGGCCGGCAGGGTACTGGCGGCCACGCCCAGCTTGCCGGCATCCTTGCTGGCGATGCCGAGCACCGTGCTGATGAGACCGGGCTGGTCATAGGACACCCGGCTGCCGGGGTATTTGATGCGCTTCCAGGGGCCGATGCTGTCGTTGCTCATGGCGGCGCGCATGTCGGCGGCCGTCTTGGCGCTCTGGCGCCATTCGTTCCAGTCGAAGCTCCAGGCGTAGCCGCTCTGGGGGCCTGCCGTGCCGGCGGCGAATCCCCAGGGGGCGTTGCCGCGGCCATCGCTGTAGTCAACGATGGGGGTGCTCTGGCATCCGGGCAGCGTGCAGGTGGTGCCCTTGACGCCCCAGGCGAACATCTGCCCGGCATCCCACTTGTTGCAGGGGACGAAGACGTCGCCGGAGTTGTTGGTGATGGTCTTGGCGGTGGTCGCCAGGGAGGGGTACTGAACCGTGGTGCCACAGGCGGTGTCGGGATCGGTGGAGTAGAAGATACCGGTATCACCATAGACGCCGGCGATGGTGCCGCGATGCAGGCCGGTGGCGGTGACCACGGGGTCTTCCGTCACCCCATTGACGTTAGGGCCCACGGGGCCCAGGCCGATCAACTGGGTGGTGGCCTTGGCGCCGATGGGGCCATCGCCCACGGCGATGAGGGACTGACCCTTCATGGGCACCTTGTCGTAGCCGGTGACCCCGTCCGCCACGCTGTCGCCGGGGAGCAGATAGGCGGCGTCGACCACCTGCACGCCGTTGGGCAAGTAGAAGTCCACATGGCCGCCCACGCCGGTGGTGGTGCCGTCGCGGGGCACCACCTTGATGATCAGGCCGATCTGGTCGTTGATCTGCAGGAGCGGTTTGCCGGCCGACCACCCACCGGGATAGGCCTGGCAGCCCGTGGGCAGCGTGGTGCCCGCGATGCGGGCATCCAGGCAGGCCTGGGTGTCGGGGTCGAAGAACATGTAGACCATGCGGGTCTGCAGGTTGTGGGCCTGGGCCTCGCCCCCACCGAGCAGGCTGCCCGTGAACAGCCCGGCCACCGCCGCGCCCGTGGCAAGCCCCTGCACCAGACCGGTCCAAAGCCGCTTCAGGAAAGACCCGTTAGTCGCCATTTTTTTGCCCTTGTGGCTGAAATCGGAAGAGACCCCGACGCAAACGCGCGAGCACCCGCTGGGGCGCCCGCGCCTGGCCGTCGTGGTCCGGATGCTCATTAAGTACGGTTCGATGCCGCAGTTGGATACGCTCAACGCGGCCAATGGCGGGGGATTGTATTCAATCCGGGAAGTTTCGCGCCACCGTGATTATTCATTCTTGTATTCCCATTCCTGAAGGCTCTTTGCTAGCAGTTCGGGATGGCCGTCCTTGGCCGGGTGCCGCTTTCTTAGGTTCTAGGTTCAACATTCTGCCCGCGAAACGCGAGCGAGGTTCGATGTCCGCAACACTCGCTGCAAGGCTAGTGCGCCGCTTGGTTATTGTCAAGGATGCGTGATGGCTGTCACGCTTTTTTCACATTCACCGCGCGTACACGGGGGTTACCGGCGCAAATCGCCGTCGTGCCTGGGCGTCGCCCGGTTCGTTGGGCGTCGGAGCGGCACCCTGGTCACAGGGGGATGTTGGGTGGGCGCGCTGCGGGTGCCCACGCGTAGCGTTTCACCCATTTTCGATCCGCGTGGGCGCAAAAGCGCCGCCCACCCTACATTTTGGCGAACGTTGGGCCTCGCCGAGCGAACATCAACCGGGATTCGGTAGCGGCCGCCGCGCGGCGCGATCCGGGGGAGAGATGAGGGACAGTGTGGGAGGGCCGCTGTGCGGCGCGACCCAGGGGAGAGATTGAAGCCAGTGAGTCGCGGTGCGCGGCCCCGCTCCCACAGGGGTCTGGCCCTTCGTTCCAACGCTCCGGTGTCGGGATGCGAAGGCCGATGAAGGCATCGCGGCGGGGCGCCGCTCCTACCGGGGGCCTACCCCACCCTGCGGTAGAGCTCGTCGAAGCCGAGGGTGAGGTCGAGGGAGGCGAGCCGGATATCGCCTTCGGTGTAGAGCTCCGGCCCCCAGCCCTGGGCGCGCCGATAGATCTCTACCTGGCGGTAGTCCTGGGTGATGAGCAGGTACTCTTGGAGGCTCGGGAGCGCGCAGTAGGCAAGGCGCTTCTCGAAGCGGTCTACCCGCTCGGTGGCCGCTGACAGCACCTCGGCGACCAGGCAGGGACGGTTGCGGTAGTAGGTCTCGCGATCGGCGGGGTCGCAGGAGACGAGCACGTCGGGGTAGTAGAAGATCTCCTGCTCGGCGGCGCGAAGGCGCACCTTCATGTCGGCGATGAAGACCTGGCAGCGGTCAGGTAAGTTGCGGTTGAGGAAGGTATGCAGGTTTCCGGCGATGATTCCGTGCCGGTCGCTGGCCCCGACCATGGCGAAGACCTGGCCGTCGATGTATTCGTGGCGGACGTCGCTGTATTGCTCGCCGCGAAGGTACTCCTCCACCTCGATGAGGTTACGGTGACGCAGGGGTTGCATCGATGCTGCTTGCTCCGGGCATTGGGCGGCCAAATGGCCCCCATCGCGCTCAAGCATAGGCACAGCCGAGGGGGGCTGCAATGCGCAGCGATTCGTCGGGGGGATATCCTTGGGGGTGTAATCGTTCAGACCCCCCACCCCGACCCTCCCCCACGAGGGGAGAGGGGGTAAAAAAATCAGTGCCTTCCGTGCTTAGAGCCCCAGCCGTTGCAAGGGGTTGGGCGAGGCCCAAGCCGCGGCGCCGAAGCCCCACCGGCTCCGGCGCCCGTGGGTGTAGTCGTGTCAGCGAAAAGTGGGCGCGCGCCCGCGCGCGGGGTCTGCAACGGTCCTTGCTCCGCGGCGCTGAGGGCCAACTTGCCGCTGCCCCACCACCCAGCTTACGGTGGGGCACGTCGTGCGTGCCCACGCGGGTTCTCAATCCATTCTCGATCCTACACATTTCATACGGGTGGAGGTGAAGGGCCAGTGCGTCGCCTGTCACGCCGCGTACCGGGTGCCTTGAGCCCCTGCTTCAGGCGCTCCGCGACCCCTTGATCAGACCGACGACCACCGTCCTGGAACCCTGAGTAGGTCCCCCCTCGGCAGCGTGCCTCTCGGGGGGCTTCCTCATCCGTGCGGGTCCTGGCGCGGGCGGCGCCCGCAATGCCCGCACGGACTGCCGCAGGACGCCGAGCGCGGAGACGAGGAACAGGCTGGCGATGAGGCACCCGACAAGGATGTCAGGCCAGCGGGAAGCCAGCAGGAAGCTGCCGGCCGCCGCCGCCAACACCGCGACATTGGCCACCAAGTCATTGCGGGAGCACAGCCAGGTGGAGCTCATGTTGAGGTTGTCGCCGCGATGACGGTAGAGCAGGAAGAAGCACACGAGATTCGCGGCGAGGGCCAGGCTGCCGACGATCCCCATAGTCTCCGCCTCCGGCATGACGGGATGGAACGCCTTATTCGCGGCCTCGCCCAGCACGGCGAGCCCGAACAGGAGCATAAAGGTGCCCTTCACCAGTGCCGTACTGGCCTGCCAGCGCGCCGAGCGCGCCAGGACAAAGAGGCTGAACCCGTACACCAGGGCATCGCCCAGCATATCCAGGGCGTCGGCGAGCAATGAGGTCGAGCGGGCCAGGATGCCCGCCGTCCCTTCGATGAAGAACATGCCGGCGTTGATCGCCAGCACGATCCAGAGCACGCGGGCGTGGTTCTCGCGCAGCGCGGCGACCTCGCAGCCCTTGTCTTCACAGCAATTGGCCATTGCCCCTAACTCCTGACCGCTGTAGGCACGAGCGGCCGTTATGTCGTCACTGAAACCCGCCGCCTCGGCCTCCAGGTAGCCCTGGTGGGCAGTGCGCCCGGCGACATCGACGAAGCCCGCCCGCTACCAGTCTTCGGCGAGCATAGCGCGGCCGCCGGCGAAGACAAGCGTACAGTAAGTAAGCAGAACCACGGCCGAGCCGTGCGCATCGCCTTTGGCCGCGCCCTGAAGTCGTCTGCGAAAGATCGGCAGGCCGTCGCGGCGCCGATGCGTGTCGCTTGACCTTAACCTATCCCCCACCATAGGATAAGCCCCATGACCCAGCATGCCTGCCACCCCGAAATTGTAATGCGCCTGAAACGCGCCTCCGGTCATCTGACCAAGGTGATCGCCATGATCGAGGCCGGCGAGGGATGCGAGAACGTGGCCCAACAGCTCCAGGCCGTCACTAGCGCCCTGGCCACCGCCAAGCGGCAGTATGTGACCGACCATATCGAGAACTGTCTCGACATCGAGGAGGGCATGACCCTGCGCGACATCGCCGCGCAGGTGAAGGCGTTGAAGGCCATGACCAAGTATCTGTAGCTCACCCAACTGCCATCCGGCGGAGACCCTGCCCATGCAACAGCGAGATCCACTGACCCCATCCCGCGGCGAGCACGGCGGACCCCTCCTGAGACATGGCACGGGATGTGTGGAGATCGGTGTTTTCGAGAGCGGGGTCCCGCCCCGCTTCCGTCTCTATTTCCTTGACGAGCTGCTTCAACCCGCCGCACCGCCCGCCGCTGGTTCCGTGGTCATGGAGACGGAACGCCCGGGCGAGATCCGCCAGCGGTTCAGGTTCCAGCTTGGGGAGGGTTTCCTGGAGTCCACCACCAATATTCCGGAACCCCATGAGTTTCTGGCGCGGCTGGAGCTGGACGACGGGCGGCGGCACTTGGCTACCCTGTTCACCGAGGAAGGTCACGACCATGACCACGATCACCCTGCGGACCAGGGTGCGCACGGCGGGCCGCTCGTGGCCCACGCGGACGGGACCCTGGAGATCGGCGTCTTCGAGACCGGGGCTCCACCCCGGTTCCGGCTCTACTTTTCCGACAACGACGGACAACCGGCCCGGACCTTGTCCGCCGAGGCGGTAACCCTGACCACCCTGCGTCCCGACGGTGTCGAAGAGGTCTTTCGCTTCCGTCAGGAGGCGGATTATCTGGAATCCACCACGGAGATCCCCGAACCGCACGCCTTCGAGGCACGGATACAGATCGAGCGGGACGACGGGCGGCAACTCCTGGTCACGCCCTTCACCGAGGCGGGGCACGACCACTCGGGCAATGGCCATGCCCATGGCGAGCATGGGCAGGCTGCGCACGATCCTGGTGACCAGGGTCACGCTCATAGCCACGACCACGGCAGCGGCATCCTGGGCTGGTTGCGGGGAACCTTCGCCCATTCCCACGACGTGACCGACCAGGTGGATTCGGTCATGGAGTCCAGCGCGAAAGGGATCAAGGCACTCAAGATATCCCTCGTCGGATTGGGGATCACCGCCCTGCTCCAGGTGGTCGTGGTCCTCTACTCCGGTTCGGTGGCACTGTTGGCCGACACCATCCACAACTTCGCCGATGCCGGCACCAGCATTCCCTTGTGGATCGCCTTCGCGCTGGCCCGACGGGGCGCCAATCGCCGCTTCACCTACGGCTACGGCAAGACCGAGGACGTAGCGGGGGTCGTCATCGTCGGCGTGATCCTTTTCTCCGCCTGTGTGGCCGGCTACGAGGCCATTCTCAAGTTCATCCACCCCGAGCCGATGGAGCATCTGGGCTGGGTAGCGGTGGCGGCCCTGGTCGGTTTCATCGGGAACGAAGCGGTGGCCGTCTACCGCCTCCGGGTGGGACGGGAGATCGGCTCCGCCGCCTTGATTGCGGATGGCCAGCACTCCCGGGTGGACGGGTTCACCAGCCTTTCGGTGCTGATCGGCGTGATCGGCGCCTGGCTTGGCTTCCCGCTGGCGGACCCCATCGTGGGCATCGGCATCACCATTGCCATCCTGTTTATCGTCAAGGATGCCGCCAAGGCCGTCTGGCATCGTCTGATCGACGGCATCGAACCCGAGATCCTAGAGGATATTGCCCACGCCCCCAGCCATGTCCCGGGTGTGCGGGCGGTGCGCAACGTGCGCGCCCGCTGGATCGGGCACAAGGTGTACAGCGACGTCGCCATTGCCGTCGATCCCAATCTGCCCATGCAGGTGGCGGATGCCATTGCCCGTGCGGTGGAACGCTCTGTGCGAAAACAGGTTCGCTCGCTCGGCGAGGTGGTGGTACGGGTCACCCTGTGATCCAGCCCGCGTAGATACGGTGAAGCCAGTGAACCGCATCCATCGCGGTTTTCTGACCGGCCCCGCCGCCGTGCTCACAATAGCGCTGGACTGATCCTCGCTAGAGGGATTACGAACCGGCTTCCTAACCCGCCGCGCACGGCGGATAAAGCCTGATCCCAGCATCCGCATCGCGCTGGAGGCCGTTAGCCCCCACGCGTGAGCGATGCGGTGTAAACACCTGCCCCGACCAGACAGACGGCACCTGAGCGGTTAAAGGCTCGGCGGGCACTCGGGCGAGCGAGGACGGCGCGAAACTGCGCGGCCGCGAGCGCGTATGACAGCAATACGGAGAGCGCAATCGTGGTGAAGGTGGCACCAAGAACCAGCATTTGAGGAACGGGTGGGTAGGCAGGATCAATGAACTGCGGGAGAAACGCGGCGTAGAAGGCGAGCCCTTTCGGATGCAGCACGTTGACCGTGAAAGCCCGAGCCATAATCTTGAGCGGATGGTTTTCACGGCGTTGTTCCGGGGCGTCGATGACCACCGGCGCGCGCCACAGTTGGATGCCGAGGTAGAGCAGATACAGCGCACCAAGCCACTTCATTGCCGTGAACAACTCGGCGGAGGCCGCGAGTATGGCGCCGAGACCCAAAAAGGTCAGGGTCATGGCGACGACATCGCCAAGGCACACGCCAAGGATGCTCAACAGGGCCGAACGACGGCCCGCTGACAGGGCATAGCCGGTGACGAGCAGCACCGTCGGACCTGGGATCACCACAACGGCGAACGCTGCGGCACCAAAGGTGAGAAGGATGTCGGTGGGGATCATCTGGGGTGGCTAACGGTCAGGGAACCCGACGATGAGGTGGCTGTGGATGCAGGATTGAGGGTGGTCAGCGTACCACAGTTGCCTCGCCCCCCTGGGCCTGTGCGGAGCGGCAGGGCCGTGGGACCGACACCCTGGCCAAGCGAAAGGCGGCCAAAACCGAGACTCCACCACAGGGAGGCTGCGAACTGAAGCCGGCTGGGACAGTGGCTCTATTGTTGCCCCGCATCCACTCGGCGGAACAAGAAATCTACCGGGCCGGCTGACCTGTCTCATCCGTCGGCGTTCAGGGCTCGGAGGGCCGCAGCCCTTCGCGCGTGTAGCGGCCGATGGGCTGCTTGGTCGCTCCGTCAAAGAGTAAGAGGTGGTCGAGCTGGGGATCCTTTACGAGAAAGAAGGCAAAGATCATCCTGAGAAACAGCTCCCGGTCGGCCTTGGGCGTCTCGTTGAAGAGCGGGCCGATATAGACCTCAGGTACCGTCTTCGGGTCTAGCAGTTGGGTCAATAGCCCCTGTGCGGCCGCCGCCTTGACGATCTCCGAGCGTTTGCGCTGGGCCACCTCGGATCTGTCCAAGGGTTCCAGCACCGCCAGCTCCGCAACCGGCTTGACGGGCTGGGCCTGCTTGAGCATCGCCCCGAAGGCGAGAACCAGGCCCAAGATCAGGATCAGGGGATAGAGAAACTTCGTCCAGGCCGGAGCCCTGGGTGGGGTGGGGTTCATGAGCGGTGTCGATGATGCTGGGCCAGCCGCGGATTCTGCGAGATTCCCACGCGCTAATGCAAGGCCACACCCGAGCCGAGCGCCCAATGGCAGACGCTCGGCAACCCTGGCCGCCCTGGAGCACTAGCGGATTGCGGGCCTCTCTTCATTCCGGCACCCCGTGAGACTCACCCCCGCGGACCGGCCTATCGGCCCAGCGGCGAGTCATCCACCGGGTCATGCCGCCGATGACAAAGGGGAGCACCAGGCCGGCCGCCACCGACATCGCGAGGACCTCACCGGCGGGGAGATCGAAATAGAAGAGATCACGCAGTCCAGGCACCGCCACCACTAGCGCCAGGAACAGGGAGGCGCCCACCACCACCGCCCAGAGGGCGGGATTGGGGTCGCGCAGGGTGGCCAGCAACCCGCGCAATCGGGAGCGATTGGCGAGAATTAGGGCGAGATTGCCCAGTACCAGGGTGACAAAGGCGAGCGCCCGCACCGCCCGCTCCCCTTCCCCGGCGGCCTGACCCACCAGATAGACCGCCACCACGGCCAGCCACACCACCAGGCCCTGAAGCAGGCTAAGCAGCAGGCCCCGGGCCCCGAACAGGGGCTCGGAGCGGTCCCGGGGCGGGCGGTCCAGGGTGCCGGGATCTTCGGCCTCCGCCTCAAAGGCCACCGAGCAGGCGGGATCGATAATGAGCTCGAGGAAGGCGATGTGGGCGGGCAGCAATAGCAGCGGCCAGCCCAGCAGCACCGGCAGGATGGACATGCCGGCGATGGGCAGGTGCACGGCGACGATGTAGCCCATGGCCCGTTTCAGGTTGTCGTAGATGCGCCGGCCCAGGCGCACCGCCTGGACGATGGAGCCGAAGTCGTCGTCCACCACCACCAGATCCCCGGCCTCCCGGGCGACATCGGTACCGCGTCCACCCATGGCCACGCCAATGTCGGCGGCGCGCAGGGCCGGGGCGTCGTTGACGCCGTCGCCGGTCATGGCCACCACCTCGCCCCTGGCCTTGAGCGCGCGCACGATGCGCAGTTTCTGCTCGGGCACGGCGCGGGCGATGATGCTCACCTCCAACAGTCGCGCGGCCAGCTCCTCATCGCGCAAGGTATCCAGCTCGGCGCCGGTGAGGCAACGCTCGGGATGGGGCAGCCCGATCTCCCGGGCAATGCTGCGGGCGGTGCCGGCGTAGTCGCCAGTGATCATGAGGATGCGAATCCCCGCCCGCCGGCAGGCGGCCACCGCCTCGGACACCGTCTCGCGCACGGGGTCCACCAGCCCGACCAGCCCGAGGAGCTCAAAGGCGAAGGCGTGCTGATGTTCGGGCAAGGGGTCGGAGGGGTCCGGTCGCCGGGCGTCGTGGGTGACCGCGGCCTCGGCGACCCCCAATACCCGCAGCCCTCGTTCCGACAGCAGGCCTACCTGCTCCAGCAGGCGCGAGGTTGCTGCCCCGTCCAGATGGCAAAGCTCGGCGATGGCCTCGGGTGCCCCCTTGGCGGCGATGACTCGGTTGCCGCTGTGGCGATCCTCCCAGACCTGGGTCATGGACAGCAGCCCCGGCGCCAGGGGATATTCCCGCACCATTCGCCAGTCCCGGTGCAGATGCTCGGCATCCACCAGATCGTTCAGGCCGAGGCTGTGGATGGCCCGCTCCATGGGGTCGAAGGGATCGCTACGGGTGGCCAGGATGGCAAATTCCACCAGCCGGTGGACCTGTTCCGGCAGGGGTGCCGTGCCCACCCCCAGCACCTCACCTTCCGCTGTCGCCAGGGCGCGCACCCGCATCCGGTTTTCCGTCAGGGTGCCGGTCTTGTCCACGCACAGCACCGTGGCGGAGCCCAGGGTCTCCACCGCGCTCATCCGGCGGGTCAACACGTTGCTCTTGGAGATGCGCCAGGCCCCGAGCGCGAGGAAGATGGTCAGCACCACCGGAAACTCCTCCGGTAACAGGGCCATGGCCAGAGCGATGCCCGCCAGCAGGCTCTCCACCCAGGGGCCGCGGCTGAGACCATGGATCAGCACCACCGCCGTACAGAGCAGGCCGGCGCCGATCGCGATGCGTCGCACCAGGCGCTCGGTCTCCTGTTGCATGGGGCTGTGGCCCGATTCGATGGTCTGTAGCGCCCGCCCGATCTTGCCGATCTCGGTGTGGGCCCCAATCGCTTCAACCCGGGCGACCCCCTGACCGCTGACCACCAGGGTGCCGGAGTAGACAAAGGGGGTATCCTCGCCGCCGGGGCGCGCCATCTCCCCCGATTGGGTCCCCACCGCCTTGCGCACCGGCACCGATTCCCCGGTGAGCAGGGACTCGTCCACCACCAGATGGTTGGCATCCATCAACAGGCCATCGGCGGACACCCGGTCTCCTTCGCTGAGCACCACCCAATCGCCGCGCACCACCTCCCGCCCGGGGATGCGAATGCGTTCCCCATCCCGAATGACCAGGGCGCGGGGGCTGGACAGATCCCGCAGCGCCTCCAGCGCCCGCTCGGTCTTGCGCTCCTGGTAGAGGGTGATCCCCATCACCACTGCGACGAAGCCGAGCAGGACCGCTGCCTCCTTTGGCTCCCCCACCATCAGATACAACAGCCCGCACCCCACCAGCAGCAGGAACATGGGCTCCCGCACCACCTCCCAGGCGATCGCCCAGACACTCCGGGGCTTGGCGCTGGGCAGCTCATTGGGACCCTCTTGATGCAGGCGTTCACGTGCCAAGTCGGCGGAGAGTCCGCCGATCCCGTTTTCAGGGGACTCGGTCATTTGGATGCTCCAAGGCTTGAGGGGAGGAATGGGGTCCGAGGCGCAGACCGGAGCACCCCGGGAGGTGCGTCAGGTTTTATGCGGGCTTTGGGCCCTGGGGATGGAGAATTATTGGCTGGCGGCCAGGCGGAGCTCGGCGATGCCGAAACGACAGTGTTGCCCCGAAAGCGAGCGCCACGGGGGTCAGCGGAGACGCGGTGCGCGTTCCCAGGGGATAACCCCAGCGAACCAGACAGAAAAGCCGGAAGAACCGAAAGAAAGGGATGAGCGGATTCGGACATTGGCCCCCCAGGGTCAGGATCGGTAGTCCCGCGGGAACTCAGCCCGCTGCCCTGAGGAGGCCCAGCCGCACCCGATCAGAACTTGATCGGGCCGCCTGATCTAACTGTCTTCAACCTACCAGACTCGCCGCGGTCCAGCAATGCCCTGAGCATAGGCTGCTACGGGCGCCCCGGCCCAGGCGATGTGGAGGGCATTGACTACCAGCATCGGGGGCACGTGGACATCCAACTGCTGCGCTCCACCCTGAAGCTGATGCGTTACCAGTTCTACGTCTGCGGTCCCAAACCGATGATGGAGGCACTGGTCCCAGCCCTTGAGGAGTGGGGAGTGGCGCCCGGTGACATCCACTACGAGTCCTTCGGCCCGGCCTCCCTCACCAAGCAGGAGAAGTCGGCCAAGGCCGGGACACAGATCATCCGCGTCACGTTCAGCAAAACGGGGTGGAGCATCGCCTGGGACCGGGGCGCCGATTCACTCCTGGAATTTGCTGAGACCCACGGCATCGCCGTCGAGTCGGGCTGCCGTGCGGGCAGTTGGCAGAAAATATGGGTACGTTGTCAAATGATCTTGATTCAGATTTGCTGCTGGCAGCGCATGTGGGCCGAGAATCGGGCTACTTGCGGGAGCTCCCAGCATCGGTACCCCTTGGCTTGGATGGCGCCCGCGGTTCTCCCTGCCCTGAGCCGGTGGGTTTGAGGAAACCGGTCCCCGAGGCCAGCGAATCCTTCCCGGACTGGATCTCGGAGACAACAGGGTCACTAAGCCGTGGAAGGGTCGGGCGTTCAATCTCACCAGGACGAGTGCAACCTGCAGCGAAAGCGCCCTGGCCCCATTCCAAGGACGTTGCCCTGGCCGCGGAGGGACACGGGCCGGGATAAACGGGTATCCACCCACCCCCATGACGGCCGAGCGGCCTTGAAACGTCCAGGCGGACTACCTGCGTCAACGCCCCCTGACCCTGCTCCCGCCTCGCGCTCCCAACCCACCACCACGCGGTAAACCGACAGGTTGGGTCGTTCCTACAACCCCGGCAATCTTTCAGCGGGTTTTCAGCTTGATCCCTTAGTCTTTGGGTGTACCCACTACTCAGGAGCTTCCGACCATGTCAATTCACCAAGATGTTCGCGTCTGGGACCCAGCCATCCGGGTCTTTCACTGGACCCTGGTGCCCGCCTTTGTCATCGCCTATCTGAGCGGGGAGGAGATCCTCGACCTGCACGTTGTCACGGGCTACCTGATCGGGGGACTGGTTGGGTTCCGCGTCCTCTGGGGGATCATCGGGACCCGCCACGCCCGCTTCAGCGACTTCGTGCGCTCCCCGCGCACCATAGGGGAGTACCTGCGTTCCCTCTTTGGGGGACGGCCCCAGCACTATCTGGGGCACAACCCCGCCGGCGGGGCGATGGTGGTAGCGCTGCTGGTGATGCTGGCGCTGACCACCCTGAGTGGGATCGCCGTCTATGGCGGCAAGGAGCTGGCCGGGCCAATGGCGTTTCTCGCGACCACTCCGTTCCTTGGCGCGAAGTGGCTTGAGGGGCTGCACGAGGTCTGCGCCAACCTCACCGTCGCCCTGATCCTGGCGCACATCGCTGGGGTTTTGGTCTCAAGTCTGCTCCATGGCGAGAACCTGGTGCGCGCCATGATCACCGGCACCAAGCGGAGCCCGCAGCATGAGCAGGCCTAGTCTCGGTGTGGGTCTCTTGGCCGTCACCGCCGGTGTGCTAGCCGCCACACCGGGGGCACTCAACGAACGCCTGGCCGCCTAAAGGGCCAGCGGTGCCGGGGAGCCCTCGGCCAACCGGGGCGCGGAGCTCTGGACCCAGAGGGTTCCCGCACCCGAGGGCGCTCCCCGCAGTTGCGCGAGCTGCCACGGCACCGATCCACGTCAACCCGGGCGCCATGCCACCACCGGAAAGGCCATCGAGCCGTTGGCGCCCTCGGCGCAGTCCGATCGGTTCAGCGACCCGGAAAAGGTGGAGAAATGGTTCAAACGTAACTGCACCTGGACCTGGGGCCGCGAGTGCACCGCCCAAGAGAAGGGCGATTTCCTCGCCTACCTGAGCTGGCTTTAGGAGAGATCGGGATGAACAGCACCTTCGTTTTTGCCACCTTGGGCGCCCTCGCGCTGATGGGTGTCGGTGGATGGGTGATCGGCAGCGAGCACGCAGAGCACCACGGCTGGTTCGCCGATTCGCGGATGCTGGCGCAGGATCCGCTCTTTCGGGCCGAGTGCGGGAGCTGCCATCTGGCCTATCCGCCGGGGTTGTTGCCCGCCGCCTCCTGGCAGAGGATCATGATCGGATTGGAGGGGCATTTCGGCGACGATGCCTCGCTGGATCCCGCAACCGCAGCGCAGGGCAACTTCGACGAGCACGGGGTGCGGATCCCCGGCGTGGGGTCCTGGCACGATTAAGCCATGATCAAAGCCCTCATCGCGGTCCTCTTGCTCGCCCTTCCCGCGGCGGGGATCCTGGCCGATGACGACCACGATCGGGTCCTGCGCTGGCGCCAGGAGGGCCGCGTGCTGCCGCTGGAGCAGATCCTCGACCGCTTCGATCCTGATCGGCGGTTCCAGGTCATCGAGATCGAGCTCGAGGACGAGCACGGGCTCCTCGTCTATGAGATCAAGTACCTGGACGCGCGGGGGCGCATTCGCAAGACCCAGATCGATGCCGGCACCGGCGAGCCGGTCCAAGACGAGGCGCGCTGATCGATGCGCATCCTGCTGGCCGAGGACGATGTGTGGCTTGCCGAGGGCCTGCGCCAAGATCTCCACAAGGCGGGCTACGCCGTGGACTGGGTGGCGGACGGCAACCGCGCCCTGGCCTGGGGGGAGGGCACGGAGCTCGATGGGGTGATCCTCGACCTGGGCCTTCCCGGTCGCAGTGGGCTGGAGGTCCTCCAGCACTGGCGCAGGCGGGGCAATCGGGTACCGGTGCTAATCCTTTCCGCCCGTCACACCTGGGCGGAGAAGGTGGCCGGACTGAAGGCCGGCGCGGACGACTACCTGGCCAAGCCGTTCAGCGTCGAGGAGCTCCTCGCCCGCCTCGAGGCCCTGCTCCGGCGCAGCCATGGCCAAGCGGGGCCCCAGATCGGCGCCTTTGGGCTGACCCTCGACGTCGCTTCCGCTCAGGCAGTGCTGCCGGACGGCCAACGGGTGCAACTGACCGCCACCGAGTTGCGCCTGCTGCGCTATTTCCTCCTCAATCCCGGACGGGTCCTGTCCAAGTCCCAGCTCGCTGACCGCCTCTACGACTGGGACGCGGAGCGCGACAGCAACGTCATCGAGGTCTATGTTCGCCGCCTGCGCGACAAGCTCGGGGCCGGGTGGATCGAGACCCGCCGTGGGCTGGGCTACCTCCTGCGCGATCCCTCGCAATGAGGTCCCTGGAGAACCAGCTCAGGCTGAGCCTGAGCACGCTGCTGATCGCCGTCCTGGCCGCCTGGCTCCTCGGCGGTGAGTGGGCGCTGAGGCAGATCGCCGAACAGTTCGTTGCCGCCCGCCTCGCCCACGATGCCCGCGCCGTGGCCGCGGCAGTGGCCTCCCCGGCAGGTGATGCCGAGCGCGCCACCCTCCCGCCGATCTACCATCAGCCCTTCTCGGGCCATTACTTTCAGGTGCAGCGCGCGGATGGGGGGGTGCAGCGGTCGCGCTCCCTATGGGACAGCTCGCTTGAGGTGCCCGCACTAGCCCCCGGCGAGCACCAAAGCACCTCGGGCCAGGGCCCGAGACAACAGCCACTTCTCCTCTGGTGCGAAGGGTTCAGCCATGACCAGGGAGACTTCACCGTGGCAATCGCCGAGGACATGACACCGCTCAACGCGGCCCTCACCCGATTCCACCTGATCGGCTTTGCCCTCTCCCTGGCCGTGGTGGCCTTACTGCTTGCGGTGCAGCGACGGCTGCTGCGGCGGGCCTTCCGTCGCCTTGACCCGGTACGGAGCCAGATCCAGCGCATCGCACTCGGTGCGGAGGGGCACCTCCCGGAGCAGGTGCCCCAAGAGGTCCAGCCGCTGGTGGCAGCGATCAATCACCTGCTCGACGCCTGGCGCGAGCACCTGCAGCGCTCCCGCAACAGCCTGGGAAACCTGGCCCATGCCCTCAAAGGCCCACTGCATCGGCTGCTGCGGGAGACCGACGATGAGGATCGGCGGGCGCAGCTCACGCGCATGAGCACACTCATCGAGCGGGAGCTCACCCGGGCACGGGTGGCGGGACGCGGCACCCCGGGCCAGTGGTTTCGTCCCCAGGCGGATGTGGCCGACCTGCTCGAGGCCATGACCAAGCTCTACCCCGAACGGGGTCTGCGCATGCGGCAACGGGTGGAGGCGCCTGAGCATCTGCCGTTCGAGCGTGAGGACCTGCTGGAGCTGCTCGGCAACCTGATCGAGAACGCCACCAAATGGGCGCGGGAGGAGATCCGGGTCGACCTCTCCTACGGCCCGCCGCTGGAGCTGAGCGTCGAGGACGACGGACCCGGCGTGGACCCCTCCCACCTCCACGACCTACCCGAGCGGGGTCTGCGACTCGGTGAGGCCGCCCCCGGTCACGGACTGGGGCTTGGCATCGTCCACGACATCGCGCGACTCTACGGGGGCTCGGTCGAATTCGACCGCTCGCCCAGCCTCGGCGGGCTGCGGGTCAGGGTGAGCTGTCCAGGGGCCGCGGACCCCTTGGTGTTCTAAGCCGAGCGCCGCTGCCCCTTGCGGTAGTGCGCCGCCGGGTGCGCGCGAGTGAGTGCTACCTTCAAGTGCTGTTTGTGGGCATCGAGCAGCGCCAGGGTGTCTTCCACGTACTGGGCGGAGGAGAGCCGATCGGCCACATAGTCGTTGAGCAGCGCCAGCCAGCGATCGTGGATGGGGCAGGGACGGCTGCCGTCCCCGTGGGTGAGCGGACAATCGGAGCAACGTGCATCGCGGAGCTGCTCGGAGAGCACGGCTTTTTGCCACGCCTGCCGATACTGTTTGGCATGGCTTTCAATCCACTCGCGCGCGCGCAGCGACCGCTCCTCTGCGGGAAACCCCTCCACGTGGGCCCGGATGGCGGCGACCTGACGTTCCATGAGCTCTTCTTGGGAGCCTTCCACGTCGGCGTAACCCCCGACAAAGCGGGTGATCAGGGCGAGCAGGGGATCTTCAACGATGTACATCGCAGCCTCCCAAGCCTACTCCACGCAGGCACCGCCCATCATCCGGGAAACGGCATGACGGACGGTTGAGGTAGATCAAGATCGATTGCGGCGAACGTGCATTTGCACCGCGCGGCGCACCGCCCCGGCGTCGGCCGGGACGGTGCCGGGGGGGCTTAGAACTTAGAGGTCCAGGAGAGCCCAACCTGCCACTGATCCATGTACAGATAGCCGGTCTGGGGCCCGGTGTTGGGGTTGGTACCGTGCACCTTGTTCTCGGGTGCGTACATCAGCGCCAGGTTCACCTCACTCTCCGGCGACACCTTCTTGCCCACGCCCAGGGTGAAGTGCGACTTGACCACCGCCGGCGCCAGGATATTGAACAGGGCCTGGGTGTCTTCAAAGGTATCGGTGGCATAGCTGTAGCCGGCGCGGAAGGTCAGGTCCGGCTGGTAGTCCCAGATGAGCCCGAACTTGAACACGTTCACGTTGTCCCACCCGAATCCCAGGCCGTTGTCGGTGCCGAGAACCGGTTGCGGCGGCAGCGGGAAGACGAGGTCGGCCGCGTTGTGTACCGAGTCCACCTGGTTATACCCGATCCACTGATAGTTGAACGCGAAGCGCCACTGGGGATGGAACCGGTAGGAGAAGCCCAGCTCGAGCATCGGTGGCACATCGAAGGCGCCATCCTCCGCCAGCAGCCCCTCGTAGTCTTCAAATCGCGTCATCCACAGCTTGGTCTGATAGGAGGCGCCGATCTTGAGCTCCTTATTGACGTCCCAGAGCCAGCCGAGGCGCACGCCACCGCCGACCGACCAGTCTTTGCCGTTGTTGGTGACCTTGTCGGGGTGGTTGGACCAGGGCTGGAAGGGCTGCAATCCCTTGGCTTCCAGGTACTGGAGGGCAAACACCGGCATCACCGCCAGGGTGTGCTGGTCGTTGATGCGCTTGGCATAGTCGAGGCCGACGAAGAGTTGCGCGAGGTCCATGGATGTGGGGGAGCTGGCCACGCCCCCGGGGTTGTTGAAATTACGGAATACCGCGCTGTCATACTCCACGTTCATCCCGCCCTGACCGCCGACGATGACACCCACCGTGGTGGTTTCGTCGAGCTTGCGGCTATAGGCGAAGTTCGGGATGAAGAAGATATTGTTCTCGCTCTCGTACTTGCCGGGCGTAATGGAAGGGTACGGGGGGGTCTGAGCGTCGTTGTTGGCCTTGAAGCCGCGATCGGGCATGAACAGGTCAAGACCGACCTCCCAGCGATTGCCCACGCCCGAGAGGGTCGCGGGATTGCTGGCCGCGCACATGGCGCTGTCGCTGATGGCCACGCAGGTTCCACCCTGGCCAACCGAGACCGCTCCGTAGCCAAGGGCCAGATAACCGTTGGTGGCCCAGGCGCTGGGCGCCAACAGGGCAGCGCTGACACCCGCCAGCAGAAGTTTAGATTTCATCATGCTTCCCTCCCAAAATCTCAATTGACAAAAGCGGGCGGCACCGGCAGCCGCCCGTAGACAACAAATGCCTCAGCGCGCGCTGTGTAGCCGGTGCATCGCCTGCTGATACTCGCCCCTTACTACCTCTGGCAAACAACCCTCAGCCGCCTCAAGGGCGCCGAGGATGCCCTCTTCGTCTGCCCGTGAGGCACGACTGAGCACGTAGTCTACCACGCGGTTGCGTTCCCCGGGATGGCCGATGCCGACCCGCAAGCGCCAGAATTCGGTACCGCCAAGGGCGGCGATGATGTCTCTGAGGCCGTTGTGGCCGGCGTGCCCGCCCCCCCACTTCAAGCGGACCTCCCCGGGGGGCAAGTCCAGCTCGTCGTGCACCACGAGCATCGCCTCGGGTGGCACCTGGAAGTAGCGGCTGACGCTCGAGACCGCCTGCCCACTTCGGTTCATGAAGGTCAGGGGCTTGAACAGGCGCAGCTCCGCCGCCCCGATCAGGACCCGACAGGCCATGCCGAGGAACTTGCCCTCATGGCGGAATACCGCGCCTTGGTCGGCCGCGATTCGGTCGGCGAACCAGAAGCCCACATTGTGTCGGGTGGTGGCGTACTCGGGCCCGGGGGTACCCAGACCCACCACCAGCCTGAGGGGG
>Ga0208980_10000846_pt1 | contig 18038 bp, 18 predicted proteins | sample WetSurMetagenome_3_FD_187993 | JGI IMG/M metagenome (GOLD analysis project Ga0208980, IMG submission 187993) | Wetland microbial communities from Twitchell Island in the Sacramento Delta, sample from surface sediment Aug2011 Site A1 Bulk (version 2) | ecosystem: Environmental > Aquatic > Marine... | reverse complement strand
TGATGCATCAACATGCTGTTAATTAAATAAATATGAGCATTCCAATGAATCAGGAACACTGGATTATCTGGGGCCACCGAATCCACTTCCCATCTGGTGGGATAGCGGCGCTCGTCCATAAGCTCCTGGTTCCAACCGAACCCTAGAAGCATCTCCCCCTTCGGGGTCTTCTCTGCCCTTTCCTTTATAAGCTTTAACATTTCAGGAATATTCTTCACACCAGTTAAATGGATGCCATTAGCAAAATGCCCAACCAATAATGGGTGCATATGAGAATCGTGAAAACCTGGCAGGACTGTCTTCTTCTTTGCATCGATGACTTTTGTTTTTGGACCAATCCAAGGCTCGATATCTGAGTTTTTCCCCACGATGACAATCTTGTCCCCGATTACACCTATCGCCTCGGCTCTTGTCATCTTCGAGTCTAAGGTCAGGACATTGGCGTTCACCACAGCCATATCTAATTTCAGCTCGTGCTTCAAATTATTTCACCTCGTGAAGATGGAAAAAGTTTGGTAGGTGGCCGGAGCCACCATTTTCCTTAGTATTTCCCATGTTTCCTGGCTGCCTTGATAAGGGCTTTCATATTGTATCTTGGCGTCTTAGGCGATACCTCACAACCCGGCGCCAATATGAAACCGCTTCCAGGCATGGCGATCTTGCAAGACTCGGCCACCTGCCTCTCCACGTCAACAGGGGTACCTGTGACCATGGTATTGGTGTGGTCGTATCCCGCCATAAGGGCGAGCTGCTTTCCCCACTTTGTCTTGGCCTCCTTGAGGTTGGGCTTCGCTCCCTGGTCCCACCAGGAGATACCTTTGACATTGGAGGACGCTTTGGCCATATCGGCCACAACATCGAACATTGGCTCCACGCCGCAGATATGCGGAATGTGTATGGCGCCAGGCGTCTTCTGGAACACCTCCACGTCATATGGCATGCCAAACTCCCGGTACTGCTCTTCAGTGGTTATCTCCTTGGAGGCGCGAGTTGTCAGATATCCAGTGAAGAACGCTCCATTGTCTATACAGGCATTTATGAAGTCCGCAATGGTAGCGGTGATGGTCTTCAGTCCCTTCTTCAAAGCTTCAGGTTCTGTCATCAGGTGGACCAATGTATCCTCCATGGAGCAGACGTGGGTTGTGGTGGTGAACGGGCTCGGCAATGATACGCCAATCGGCACCTTCTCCCCATATCGGTCATGGCAGATGCGGCATGCGTCCAAGTAAAGTCTCATCCTTCCGTCGATCCTCGGATCTAATACCTCGAGCTTCTCCCAATCACCAGGCTCTTTCACAGGGAACTCTCCCAAAGCCATGTGGATGTCCGGTTCGGAGGGCAGTTTCATTCTCACTCCCCAGCCTTGGACGATTAGGCCCATATCCGACAGACAATAGATGTTGTCGCCTCCAATGGTCTCATAGAACGCTATGTGCGCTTTCGCCATGTTAAGACCTGTAGCGCCATAGGACACTACATCCATTCCAGGCACGAAATGGGTCTCGAAAATGCCACCAAAAAGAGATACTGGCACATAATCCGGGGTCTCATGATTCAGAGCAGCCTCGAACCGCTCCATCGATGTCATGTCTTTCATATGATTTCCTCTCCCCTGAACGACTAGAAAAAAATACGCCGTTCTAACATCAACTTGGGCTGGAATACAATATAATAATTTGCTTCCACAACGCCCGTCGTTTTGGGAAAAAGGGCTTCGTTAATCTTATGTATGCCAATATTTTGACAATCGAATCGGATAATATGATGCCAGCTCAGTATCTGGCTTATATAACATCGTTAATCCAGAAGAATTGCTCTTACATCCTCCATCGTCGCATCAGATGCGTTGACCTTTCGAACCTTAGGAAAGCATGATTCTCGCGTCCGCGACCTTGACCCCATCGGAGCTCACGAAGACCGGGTTAAGGTCCATCTCTGCGATATCGTCAATCTCGACAAGCATTTCGGATATGGCCATCAAGGTCTTGGTCAAAGTTTTAATATCAGCTGGCTCCCTGCCACGGAAACCAGAAAGCAACTTCGCACCCTTTATTTCGGATAGCATCTCTTTCACATCCAAGGCTGAAACTGGCGAGAGGCGATAGGAGACATCCTTGTAGACCTGGACATATGTCCCGCCCATACCTAGCATGATCAGGTGACCGAACTGAGGGTCCTTGGTCGAACCGATTATCATCTCCTGGCCAACGACCATCTCGGAAACAAGGACACCCACAAGGTCGAAATTCGCCCGCATCGATTCCTGCTCGAAGGACCGGTAAATCTCAGCTACGTCCTTCTCGTTGGGGACGTTCAAACAGACCGCTTTGAACTCTGTTTTATGAACGACCTGCGGGGAAACCACCTTCATCGCCACTGGATATCCTATCCTCTCCGCAACCATTACAGCCTCGTCAGCCGAGGTGCAGACAGCCTCGTCCGTCACCGGGATCCCATATGCCTTCAAGATTTGCTTGGCCTCGGGCTCCATCACATAGGTCCTTCCCTCAGACCTGACCTTATTTAGGACCTCCGCGGCCTTCTGCCTCATATTTACCTCCCATCCAAGCTTACGCCCCTCGACTTGAGGAATTCAGCATAGGAAGCGATCGCTCCCACCGTCCTAGCAGTTCGCTCAGGCCAGTCAAAGCAAGGGACATGCTTCTTCTGGAGCAGGTCCATATTCTTCAGACTATCGCGCGTCGACACCCAGCATACATAGGTGGGCTTTCTGATGCCTTTCTTAAGGCAGTCGTTGACCATGTCCGCCAAAGCCGAGCAGACCTCGGGCATCATAGCCGCCCTATGAAGAACGATTGGAATGATGATGTCCACCTCATCGCTCTCATACATCATCCGGGTTATCTTGGAGTATAGCTCGACATATTTCGGCCAAATCGGGGTCATATCCACAGGGTTACTGGAACTAGCATATTCCGGGATGAGGGCGCTTATTTTTGCTCTTAGCTCCTTGGAAAATTCCCGCACCTCCAACCCACTCTCCTCGCAGAGGTCCACCATCTCCACGCCGGTTCCTCCGGAATTGCTGACGATGCCGACTCTTTTGCCCCTAGGAAGAGGTTGCCAGTCGAGGCCTTTTCCTATGTTCACCAGGTCCATGCCGTTCCTTGCGAAGATTATACCTGATTGCTTGAAAGCCGCTTCATAGGCGGTGAAAGAGCCAGCGATAGCGGCCGTATGGAAAGTCGCGGCCCTTGCCGCATCAGTGGTCCTTCCGGTCTTGGTGGCAACAATGGGCTTCCTTAATGTTACCTCCTTAGCCACCTCGTAGAACTCCCTTCCCTTGTCCACTGACTCCAGGAAAAGGCAGATTAACTTTGTCTCCTCGTCCTGGCCGAGATATCTGATGACCTCGTAGTCGTCGATGCCGGCCTTGTTCCCATGGGCCATTATCTTCGCGAACTTCATGTTATGATCTATGGCAAAGGTGAAGATGGCCATGCCATAGGCACCTGATTGGGTGAGGAACGAAATGTCACCACCAGGCTCTGGTGAACCTATGCCCATCGAGGCGTTAAGGCCAATGTTGCAGTTGTAGATCCCGAAGCAATTCGGTCCCACGACTTTCACGTGGCCTTTCCTCGCCTCCACCATCATGGCATCCTCGAGCGCCTTGCCCTTCGGCCCGGTCTCGCTGAAACCTGCGGTTATGACCACGGCAGCCTTGACCTTCTTATCGGCAAGCTCCTTCATGGCGGCAGGGACGCCCTTCGCCGGGATGACGACGATGGCCAGGTCGATGTCGTCCTCGACATCCTTGACAGACTTGTAGGCAATGTGGCCTAGGATCTCTCCTCCTTTGGGATTGATCATGAACACTTTGCCTTGGTACCCTGAGGCAAGGTTCTTGGCGAAGACATAACCCATCTTGCCCTCCTCGCCCGAGGCGCCTATCAGCGCGACTGTCTTCGGATTGAATATGGCGTCTATGTGGGGATCAACCATCCATCACCCTAGATGAAGAATTGCCTCTCTAGTTCCTTCGGTGGGAACTCGTTCTTCCTCACGTTCAGGGGATCGATCTTCCTCATCAACTCGACCTGTTCCTTCGTCGGCATGTCCATGATCCTTACCTCAGGATGGATGACCGGTTTGAACTGCGTGTTGACCAGCACATCGTCGACCGTGATGTCGGGATAAAGGTATCTGAGCCTGAGTATCTTGCTCTCAGGGTCGAAGTCGAAAACGCCCAGTTCAGTCACGAGCCAATCTGGGCCTTTCCCAACCAGCCTGAGCTGTTCTCTAGTCCCGAAGGGTGTGACGTGACCGACGTTGGTGACGAAGTCGCACTTGTCCACGAGAGTGTAGATCCTCTTGTCGCCTTTGGCAGGAGCCCGGTGCCTCGTCGTCCATATCGTGTAGTTGATGCAGTCTCCAGAGAGGTTGCACCCTCCAGCTCCTCCAGGCAATTTGATCTTGATCTTATCAGGTCGGCCTATCATGGTCACGTTCTGGTTACCGAACTTGTCGACCTGCGCCCCGCTGAAGAACGAGCGATGGAGCTCCCCCTTCTGAGCCATGTCGAACAGTTTATCGATGGTGATCATGGCCGTGCGGCCCTGCATCATGGTCCAGTCGTTCGTGGTCGTGGGGAAGAAGGGCGGGTTTGGGTCAATTGCGCTTGTGACCCCTCCAACATAGACCATGTCCTTGGCGTGAGTAAGCTTGGCGAAGTACATGGCTACCATCGGGATCGGTGACGATACGCCGTGGAACACCAATGTGCTGTCCTTGATCGTCTTGGCGACGTTGTAGGTGAATAGCTCATCGAGGGTAACTTTGAATTTCTCACTCATAATTATACAACTCCATCCATGCTTCGCGGCCGTTCTTCCAAGAGGCCAGCCTCTTCTGTCTTTCGCTCCCACCGATCTTCTCTATGTACTCATCCATGGTCTTGACGCCGAAGACGTACTTGTCCATGTATTTGGTCTTGAACGCCTCTGCGCCTTCCTGTGTGATCTTGTAATAGTGTGAGATGTGCTCCCTGTCGTACGCGTAATAAGGATAACAGCTGGTCGGATGCGCGCCCCAGGGAGCGTGCACCACGTGAGCGACCTCGTAGTAGGGCACATTCGGTCCTAGCTTGATCATTTCCTCCTCGGGAATGATCTCCTCTGCGGTGACGATGATGTTCTTCGCCGCCCTGATCATGAGGATGTCCGCCACGTATGGCTGCTCGATCCTTAGGTTGCCGTGAATGTCCGCCTTCTGGGCATGGACAATCGCCACATCCGGGATCAAGGCCGGCACCAGGATGAGATCGTTCCCGGTGAAAGGGCAGATGATATGCTTGAACTCGGGATGCAGCAACGTCTCCTCGCTACCCTTGGCGCTCATGATCGGCATGAAGGGTAACCCGTAAGCGGCGGCACGGAACTGCTGGATGATAGAGTTGCAGCAATTCTCTCGGACCTTGACCTGTCCAGACTCGCATGCCCGTCTATAGTTATTCGCCAGGCCGAAGTCCTGCTCGAAGGACACGTGCGTCTCTTCCACGGCTCCGACGATCCCCGCGCCGCAGGCAAAGTCGATGTCAAATCCATGCGCCGTGCCACACATGTGCAAGTTCTTCTTACCCTGGCGTGCTAGCTCGCGCAGCATGGCTATCGGTTCACGAAGGCAAAGCCCCCCACCAATGGCCACCTTATCGCCATCCTTGATTATGGATGCGGCGGCCTCTAACGTTATCAGTTTGTTCCTAGAGGTGTATATCCCCAAATCGATCACCCTGGAAAGTATTTATGGCACCGAAGAGAGGGACTTAATACGTTTCCTTCTTAGATTACAAGAAGCTCAAGAGATTTCGAAATAAACGCACATCGAAAAAGGAAAATCGAAAAGGGCAACCTCTAGAATTCAATCTGAGCCAACAAGAGCGCTCAAACTGTAAATATCATTTTACCTTTACCGAGGACGTGGATAAATCGCCCATCATCGAGATGCGAAAGGTCACGGTGCGCAAACGCGACTCTACGATATTATCCGATGTCAATCTTCGCATCGATGCTGGGGATAGGGTGGCGATAATCGGCCCCAATGGCTCCGGTAAATCTTCATTAATCAAAGTGATGATCGGGGAATTCTGGCACGATACATCGATTCCGGGGGCATTTGTCAAGATAATGGGGAACGAGCGTTGGGACATTTTCGACGTTAGGAGGGCGTTGGGGTACGTTTCTAACGACCTTCAAGACGAGTTCAAGAGGGACATTACTGGCATAGAGGCCGTGATCTCAGGGGCTTTCGGCTCCATCGGAACGAACAGGTCCCAGAGCGTGGATGATTTGCTTCAGAGAAAGGCTATGGCTGCATTGAGGGCTGTCGGTTCGTCACACCTAGCTTCAAGGGAGGTCTCATCGCTTTCTACAGGCGAAGCGCGGAGGATACTTATGGCAAGGGCTTTAGTCAACGACCCTAGAGCTCTGATCCTCGACGAGCCCATGACTTCGCTGGACTTGATTGGGAAAGGCATGATGATGGATGCCATGCGGGCATTGGCCAATAGCAGCACAACGCTAATCCTCGTTACCCATGACCCTTCGGAGATACCGCCTGAGGTGGAGAGGGTGGTGATGATGAAGCATGGGAGCATCTTCCTGGACTCGGACATAGCCTCCATGAACGATGAGAACCTCAGCGCCCTGTTCGAGGTCCCGGTAAGATTGCGCAAGGTCGACGGACGCTACCTGGCCTGGTCTTGAAGGAGATTCGATCAGCGACCGGGGGCGCTTCGAACATGGTCCATGAACGGCCTCGAGCTGCCGCCAAAGTCTTATGTTCAGCTTACCGATACATTCCTAAGGTTTTGTAGGGATGTCGCAGTCTGGCGGGGAAGCAGCTGAGGAAAAATCTGCTTTGAGGCAGCCATCGGACAGGCCGATGCCGAAGCTCTGGATGATCTTCTTCATCGCCCTGGTGGCCATTCTATTCACCATACCGTTCCTCGTCATCTGGATCGACCTAACCGCATTGATATGGGACAGCGAATTCGTCACCAGTAACCATTGGGTAGTGCCGGTCCTGGTAATCCTATTCTCGGTCCTGGTCGGCCTCTGCGTCAAATACCTGAAAGCGGAGACGGCCATCCACGGCAGCATTTCGGAGTCGGTGGAGAGCGGGGCGGTGGAAACAGAATATAAGAAATTCCCTGGTTCTTTGGCGTCCGCCTACCTGTCGTTAATCTCGGGGGCGAGCGTCGGACCCGAAGGCGCCCTGGGGGCGCTTATACGACAGATCACGAGCTGGTTCCTGAAACCTCTCAAGGTCAAGAGCAAAGAAGGGAGCCTGGCATTGAGCGTGGCAGCGCTAGCTTCCGCATACAATGGGATCATCGGACAGCCGCTGTTCACTTCGGTCTTCGCCGTCGAGCTCGTCCCCAACAAGAAGAACGCCCTGGAATTGATGGCCTGGACCCTGATGGCAGGTGTCATCGGCTTCCTTATCTATGAAGGCTTAGGATTCGTCGCCTTCCTGGGCCAAGTGCCCATGCCCCCGCTCGAGGGAAAGGAGCTCTATTACATCGTGGAGGCTATCATCCTCGGCATCCTGGGGGGTTTCCTGGCGCTATTCATGGGCGCATGCTTCAAGCTCTTCGGCAAGGTAATGGGCCGCTTCGACAACAGGGTAGTGCTACGCATATTCCTGGCCAGCCTGGTTATAGCCGCGGTCGCGTACTTCCTGCCCGAGCTGATGTTCTCCGGCGAGGACCAGATACATGACGTCCTGAACGACCCTGCGAAGTACGGCATCGCAATGCTGCTGCTCTTCGGTGTTCTGAAGCTGGTGTTGCTGGCGCTCTCGTTCAAGAGCGGTTATCTCGGCGGCCCCATCTTCCCGGTGCTCTTCGGCTGCACAATGATCGGCCTCGCATTGAACATGGCCTTCCCCAGCGTTCCGTTGATCATCGCGGTCCTCTGCCTGGAGGCGGCCGCGATCTCGCTCCTTCTAGGAGCTCCCCTATCAGCCATCCTCCTGGTGACTATCGTGGCCGAGACTGGTCAGATAAGCCCCTACCTTCTCGCCTTAATAGTGGTGGCGACGGTCACATCCATGCTCATGGGCGCGACTCTCAAAAAGGCGATGGCCAAGCAGAAAGGTGGTGCGGGGGTCGAGACCAAGGCGGGCTGAGAGGCCTAGCTCGAGCAGTCAGAAAGAAGGAAGAAGGAAAGGATGGGGGAAAGGGTTTCACATCTTCCTTAGCTCGGCCACCACCGCGTCCCCGAACTCGTTGGTCTTGGCTTTGCCGCCGAGGTCTTTGGTGTATATGCCCTTATCGAAGGTCCTCCTCACCGCGCCCTCTATCTTGGAGCCCAGGTCCCTTCGCCCCATGTTGTCCACGAGCATCTTCGCTGCCAGGATGGTGGCGGTTGGGTTGATGGTGTTCATGCCCTTGTACTTCGGCGCGCTGCCGTGGACCGGCTCGTACATGCTCAGGCCGTTGGGGTTGATGTTGCCGCCTGGTGCTAGCCCGAGACCGCCGGTTACCTCTGCCAGCAGATCCGTGAGGATGTCGCCGAACATATTGGGCGTGGCCACGATGCGGAACTTGTCAGGGTTCTTCACCAAGGCCATGGACATCGCGTCGACCAGCATGTATTGGATCTCGATGCCGGCCTGCTCGCCCTTCTCATCCCAGACCTCGCGCCACAAATGATAGATGTCGGATAGGACGTTGGCCTTGTCGACCACGGTGATGCGCTTCTCACCCACCAACTTGGTCTGCTCTATGACGTAATCGGCGAACCTTTCGATGTTCTTTTTTGACATGATTCCTATCTCGAAGGCGTAGTCGTCGGTGTTGGAGGCGTTGGCCTCTATGTCGATGCTTAGGTCGTAAAGCTCGCGCTCGATGTCCAGGGTGAGCTCACAAGCGCCTTCCCTTATCCTTCCGCCCGCTCCTATGTAGAAGTCCTCGGTGTTCTCCCTATAGACGTCGATCTTGAAATCCACCTCGCGCTTCAAGCGACCGAACGGCTTCCACAGCTGCGCAGGACGATGGTTGATGTACTGATCGAAAGCGAACCTGGCCTTCAATAGTATTCCCTTCTCCAGGATTCCAGGTGGCACACGGTCGTCGCCGATGGCCCCAAGGAAGATGACGTCGAACCCCTTCAGTTGCTCGATGTCCTCGTCGGTGAGGAGCTTCCCCGTGCGCAGGTACCTCTCCGCATTGATCTCCATCTCTTGGAAGTCGAAGTTCAGGCCGTACTGCGCCTGAAGCGTCCTTAGGACCTTCAGTCCCTCGTTCACCACTTCCGGTCCGATTCCGTCCCCGGGCAATACCGCTACTTTATACATTTCTTGGCCTCCTTGATCTTAGCCATCAGTCCGCCTTTGTCTATTAGCTCCTTGACGAACGCCGGGAAAGGAGCGAACTTCCATTCCTTGCCCTTCGTCTCGTTGTGAATCTTGCCGTTCTTGAGGTCGATGACTATGTAGTCTCCCTCGTCAGCCTCGATCTTGCACTCGATGGGCAGCAGCCCGACATTGATGCTATTCCTATAGAATATTCGCGCGTAGCTCTCCGCCACCACGCAGGAGAACCCTGCTTGGAGGAGCGCCCTTGGCGCGTGCTCTCGGCTAGAACCGCATCCGAAGTTTCGCCCTGCCACCAGGATGTCGCCCTTCTCCACTCTGGCGGCCATGCCAGGGCGGACCTTCTCAAAGGCGAACTCCCCCAATCGGTCGTTCAGCTCGGATAGCAACCTCTCCGCCGGAATTATCTGGTCGGTGTCGACGTGATCGCCGAAGCGCCATGCCCTCCCCTTGAGCTGGTCCTGCATCGCTCATCCCTCCATTGTCACGGGGGCGACGATCTTGCCCGCGATGGCGCTCGCCGCCACGACGGCCGGGGAGGCCAGGTAGACCTCGGAGTCCTTGTGCCCCATGCGGCCGATGAAGTTGCGGTTGGTGGTGGAGACGCACCTCTCCCCTTTGGCCAGGACGCCCATGTGCCCTCCGAGGCAAGCGGCGCAGGTCGGCCCGGAGACGAACGCCCCCGCTTTGATGAATTCCTCCACCAGGCCCTCCTTGATGGCCTGTTGGTAGATCCTTGTGCTCGCTGGAACCACTATCATCCTGACCCCAGGAGCCACGTGTCTTCCCCTGAGGACCTCCACAGCCACCCTCAGGTCCTCGATGCGACCGTTAGTGCACGAGCCGAGGAACGCCTGCTCGATCTCCACGTCCACCTCCGAGACTGGTTTCCCATTCTCGGGAAGATGCGGCAGAGCCACCATGGGCTCCAATTTGGTGAGGTCGTAATCCAATTCGCGGCAGTAATGGGCCTCCTCATCGGGCTCCACCGGGTCGAATCTGCCCTTGGCCACGGTCTTCACGAAATTGAGGCATGCCGCGTCCGCGGGGAAGATCCCTGCCTTGCCGCCTGCTTCGATGGCCATGTTGCTGATGCTGAGCCGGTCCGCCACTGGGACGTTGGCCATGCCCCATCCGCCGAACTCCAGCGCTTTGTAATTGGCACCGTCCACCCCTATGTCGGTTATGAGCTTGATCGCCAGGTCCTTGCCCATGACGTACTTGTGCAGCTTACCGGACAATTTGACCTTGATGCTCTCGGGCACCTTGAACCATAACTTGCCCTCGGCGAACACCGCCGCGGCCTCGCTGGAGCCGACGCCGGTCGAGAAGGCGTTCAGCGCTCCGTAGGTGCAGGTATGGGAGTCAGCGCCAACGATCAAGCGTCCAGGTGCGACGAAGCCCTCGTCGATCATGACCTGATGGCACACTCCCCCTCGTCCCACCTCGAAGTAGTTGTCCAGCTTCCACTTCTTGGCGAACCTGCGCATCTCCGCGGCCTGCTCTGCCGATGCCACATCCTTGTTGGGGACGTAATGGTCTGGGACGAGGACCACCTTCTCCCTGTGAATATCGCAGCCCAAGGCCTCGAACTCCTTGAAGGCGATCGGCCCGGTGACGTCGTTCACCATGACGTAGTCGACCTCGGCGTCCACGATCTCGCCCGCATAGGCGTCAACCTTGGACTTGATGGATAATATCTTCTCCGCGATGGTCTTACCTTTGTTGGCTGGCATGTTGGTCATCCTCACTTGCCGATGTTCTCCCTGCCGAGGTTGCGCTTGCGCAGGTAAAGCCTGTCGATGGCCTCGATGGCGGCGTCCACGCTGGTGTTGACGATGTCCGAGCCGACGCTCTTCCCGACCGACATTACTTTGCCGTCATCATCTAGCTTCATCTTGACGCTCACCTCGCATAGCGCGTCGCTCCCTCCGGTGATGGCGCTCAACCTGTACTCCTCCAGGGAGACCTTGTCCTTGAGGACCGACCTTATCGCCTGCATGGCCGCGTCCACCGGACCCACGCCTATCTGGGAGCCGCGGTGGACCTCGCCCTCCATCTCCAATGCCACCACCGCGGTAGGGGTGACGTTGACGCCAGTGAAGACCGCGAACTCCTTAAGCTTTATTCTGCGCGATTCGTCCTCCTCCATGCCAATGGCATGGGAGGCCAAAGCCACCAGCTCGGCGTCGTCGACATGCTTCCCACCCTCGGCCAGCTTCTTGACCTGCTCCACCACCCTGGCAAGTTGCTCTTCGCTTAGCTGGATATCATACTCTTTGAGCTTCCTGCGCACCGAGTGCGCCCCGGTGTGCTTGCCCATGATGATCTGCCTCTGCACGCCCACTAGCTCGGGCGAATATGCCTCGTAGGTGCTCGGGTCGCGCAGAACTCCGTGCACATGAATCCCTGATTCATGGGCGAAGGCGTTGTTGCCCACCACCGCCTTGTTGTCTGGTACAGGGAAGTTGGTGAGCCTGGAGACCAGCTTGGATAACGGCCCTATCTTCTTGGTGTCGATGTTGGTCTTCGCTCCGTAAAAGGCCATGAGCCCGAGCACGACCTCCTCTAAGGGGGCGTTGCCCGCCCTCTCTCCCAGCCCGTTCACGCATACATGCACCTGCCTGGCGCCAAATCGCACCCCGGCCAGCGAGTTCGCCACCGCTAGCCCGAAGTCGTCATGGTTGTGCATGGAGAGAGGTACCTTGGTGACCTTCATCACTTCCTTCACCAGGTACTCCATGGCCGGCGGGGACATGGTGCCCACTGTATCCGGCATGTTGATCTTGTCGGCCTTGGCCTCCTGGACGGCGATGTGCATCTCTTTCAGGAAATCCAGCTTGGTGCGGGTCGCATCCTCGCAACTGAACTCGACGGTCAGGCCGTGGGATTTAGCATACTCCACCGTCTCCACCGCTCGCGACCTTACTTCTGGTGCGGTCATTTTGAGCTTGTGCTTCATGTGGATATCGGAGGTGGCGATGAACAAATGGACATAGTCTAGTCCACAGTCGATCACCGCGTCCACGTCCTCCTTGCGGCAGCGGGCGAGGGAGCAGACCCTGGCGTCCAGGCCAAGGTTGCCGACTCTCCTCACCGCCTCGCGCTCCCCAGCAGAGGTGATGGCGAAGCCCGCTTCGATGACATCGACGCCCAAATCGCTGAGGGCCTCGGCGATCTTTACTTTGTCCTCAACGGACAGAGCGATCCCTGGCGTCTGCTCCCCGTCCCTCAGCGTGGTGTCGAGAATCTCGACGTGCGCCGGGACCGAGCTCATGTCCACTAGCCCATTGAAGTGGCTGGTGTATATCCCACTTCTCTCGGTCCAACTCTCATGTTTTTCTGGCATTCTGTTCACCTCAGTCCGACACGGACGATCAAGCCCAAGTCGACCGGTGAGTTTACAGCAATGAGCCTAGAAGCACGCGCAAAAGCAAATCCTTGATGTTGCCACTGGCGCTCATCGCTACCCTCAACGGTGTGCGGGAGTAGCGGAATTATGATATATAACCATTGCTAGCTATTGACACTCTCTGAGCCATAGACCAGGGGCCTTAGACCCCTTTGGACTCACCCCAGATCAGCTTATGCAGCTGGGGTAGCACCCTGGCATTTATCTTCTTGGCTAGGACGTAATCGGCTACTGGCTCTAAGTTCATGCCCCCTACGGGGGTGAAGACTATGGTGCTTTTGATATCGTATTTTTTTATAATATTATCAGCATATTTTAAGTCTTCGTCGTCGGCTACTATGAATTTGAGCTGGTCGGCGGGAGATAGTAGCTCGATGTTTTCCAGCAGCATCTTGTCCTGCATGCCCGATGATGGGCATTTTATGTCCATCGATATCAGCATGTTCTCGGCACAAGGAACGTCCTCCAGGCTTATGGAGCCATTAGTCTCCAGGGTGACGTGGTAGAGCTTCTCCAGCAGCTTGTTCATCAGCCTGATGCTCTCCTTCTGCAGGAGAGGTTCTCCACCGGTCAAGCACACGAACTGGGTCTTGAACGCCTCGACCTCTTTGAGGACCTGCTCCACGGACATGTCCTTGCCACCTTCTCTCGCATATCCAGTGTCGCACCATTCGCAGTGGAGGTTGCATCCCTGCAAACGAACGAAAACGGTCGGCGTGCCAATCAGAACGCCCTCGCCCTGAAGCGAGCGGAAGATCTCGATCACCTTCATCATTCCACCTCGTATGGTATCTCGTCCTGATACCCCGCTTCCTTAAATCCTTTGAGCCTGAGCAGGCAAGAGTCGCATCGGCCACACGCTTTCTCCCTACCCTCATAGCAAGACCAGGTCAGATGCATGGGGGCATTGAGCTCCTTGCCCAATCTCACGATCTCAGATTTGCTCATGCGCAAGATCGGTGCCTCGACCCTGATCGCCCTTCCCTCCACCCCGGCCTTGGTTCCTAACTGCAACGCCTTCTCAAAAGCCTGGAAGAACTCTGGCCTACAATCTGGGTAACCTGAGTAATCCACGGCATTCGCCCCGATGAAAATTGCACTAGCCCCAATGGTCTCAGACAGACCTGCAGCCACGCTCAAGAAGATGATGTTCCTTGCTGGGACGTAAGTTGAAGGTATGTCTGCTCCCATGTCATCGGTGCTCCTTCCATGGGGAACATCGACCTTCTTCGAGGTGAGCGCGCTGGTCTCGAAGGAGCTGAGGTCCATTTCCACAACCACATGCCTCTTCAAACCATAGAATGCGGCCACGGCCTTGGCGGCATCAAGTTCCTTAGAATGCCTCTGTCCGTAACGGAAGCTCAGCGGGACCGCTTTAAAGCCCTTGGAGAGAGCGAAGGCCAACGTGACCGTGGAATCGAGCCCTCCGGAGAGGAGCACCACGGCCTGGCTCATCCCTAGCACCTCAGATCTCGCGATACCCAGGCGCTCTGCCCTAGCTCTTCGTCCACCCCTATCTCCACCGAGCTCACGTTCATAGGGAACTGGACCTTTTGCAGGACCATCTCCAAGATGACCCGGGCGATCTCCTCCGCGCTGGATTCCTCCGCGTCCAGGATAATGACATCATCGGCGGGGAAGACGTACCTCTTGCCCTTGGCCTTGACCACGACCTCCTCCCCCACCTGCATCTCCATGAAAGGACAGTTGCCTGGAAGCAGGATATGGTGATCCAGCTCGTCAGCGATGTCACGGAGCACCTTCTTCAGCGATACGAAGTCCATGACCATGGCGCGCTCTCCCTTCTCACCATGCAGGATCAGGCGGATGATGTAGGCGTGGCCGTGCAATCTTCCGCACTTGTCGTGTCCGGGGATGAAGTGGCAGGCGGAGAACTTGATGCCCGCCTCGCGCCCGTCGATCTCGAGCCTCATGTTACTGCGCAGGAGGGGTGGCATATTAGATTTTTGCGTGTGCTCGATCGATCATTTCCTCGCGCCTACCAGCGCAGACGCCATGGCGATCGAGTCAAGATAGCTGGCCTTGGCGCGGGAGGTATCGACGAAGACCTTGTCGATGTTGAGAACGACCGCCCCCATGGCCCTCCCCTCCCCGAGGAAATGCAGAGTGCGGAAGATCAGATTGCCCGATATCCCATCGGGCGCGATGATGAGGTTACAGTCCTTGGCCGCTTCCTCGATCAATATCTGCTGGTCGGAGGCCTCGATCCCCAGCTTGGTGCAGGCCTCGGCGAGCTTCGCCGCATCCTCCATGGTGCGGTCGACGGCGGGATGCCGTCCCTGATCCCCCTTCCTCCCCCCTGAGAGGAAGCCGACCTTGGGCTCCACGCCCATCTGACGCATCAGCCTGGCGCCATTTGTGACCAATTCCAATTTCTGTTCGTAGGTCCAACCCTCGTCCACGCCCACTGGGGCGAAGAAGAACATCCTGCCGTTGCGAGGTTGCAGCAGGGCCATTCGCTGCACCGAGGGCAAGGAGAACTCACTCTTTATGGCTTTGAGCACCTGGTTGGTGTCCAGACTCCCCCTCACCGCCGCCTCTAGTTCTCCCATTCTAAGGTCCTTGACCATTTCCACGGCATCTCGATAGACACGGCTCCTGCCGTAGCCGGAGGAGTTAGCAATGGACACGCTCGCTTCCACCCTGTCCAGATCATCCGCGGCACCTATGCCTATGCGCCGGTCGGCGCTCTTGGCCTTCGCGAGGATGAAATCGGGTCCGAGCATCGCCACCGAATCCATTGGATTGGACTTCTACTTTTCTGAACCAGCGAGGATGCTATCGAAGGAGTAATCCTCCCATCTCCTAGTACCCAGGGCCACCTCCAGCTCGACTGGGGTGAGGATCGGTTTCTTGTAGCGCAAGGCATCGTCGATGGCTATCCGCGGGCATGCGGTGGAGACGAAAACGTCGACCTTGAAGGCCAGGAGCTGGTCGGGAGTGATGTTGTCCAGGGCGATTACCCAAGCGTTCCTCCCTTCTCCCTTGATCAGCGCCCTAAGGCGCATGGCCAAAGCCCGCCTGCGCTGTCCCGGCTTGGTGGAGATGAGGACTCCGAAATCTTTGGCTTCCTGCGCCACGGCAATGCCCGCGTATCTCTGACGGAGCACGCGGTCCTTGAGCTCCTCGATTCCCCGCACCTCCCTCATGAGGGGGTCGAGGACTAGGACCTCCTTGCCCGTTTCCAGTGCCACGGCCAGGGGATGGAAGTCGCCTGATCCCACGAAGAGGAACTGGTCGACCTCCTTCGCTATTGAGGAGGCGGAGGTGACGTTGCATCCGAGAACCTGGCCTGGATGCTTGACCCGGACGTCCCCCTTTCCTATGATCGCGTCCACCCTCTTTTCTAGAAGCCACCGTTGGACCATGGGAAGCCTATCGAGGTGCTGTGGCGTGCTGACCAGACCAACCTTCTTCTTGATATTGGGGAGCAAAAGGGGCAGAAGCTCCTCGACCTCGTAATCGAGCTTGACCTCGATGAATAGCACCTCGTCTCCCGTCACCAGGTCGGGTATAGGCGTATGGCCAAAATGTATCAGGGCATCTGCCAGTTCCTTGTAGCTAGGGCTCACGTCGCAAGCCCCATAGCAGGGATCGCCGAGGATGATGCATCTGCATCCCGTCCTTCTCTCTAACTCCTCGGCCACCGCCATGGCGTGCACCTTGAGCCCCTCGGGGAACTGCAGGGCGACCATCCTGGCATTGCGGCGTTGGATGAAAGAGACGGCCTCAGCGATATGGAAATCGATCATCAGGATGAGAAGAAGAGGATATGATTAAAGGGTTTTCTCAGACCATGAGCTCTTTTCCCTTCTCCACTTGGATGAAGCAGGGAGTGGGAAGCTTCAAGGAGGCGGACCAAAGGGCCTCTTTCGCCGCCGCGGCCGCGCTGGCCGGTACGCGAACGGTGATTATGGGCTGTCCAGGGTGGACCCTGGCCGCTGTGCCTACCGCCTTGCCGAAGGCCGCCCTCATGCCACTGGAGACACGGTCTGCCCCTGCCCCAGTCGCTAGCTTGTTCTCCCTCAGCACGTTATGGGGGTAGGTCCGGATCTGGAGGTAATAGTTGTTCGCCCCAGCTTTCTTGGTGAGCAGGCGGTTGGCCGTGATACGGGCCGCCTCTAAGGCGGTGTGGCGGATCTGGCAAAGCTCCTTGACGCGGAGCGTGAACTCTATGGGGAAGTCGGCATTGGGGTTGCCGAGGTTGAACTGGCTGATGCGCGGCGCCGGGACTCCGCCCATGTACTCCTTGCGGGTGTAGGCCTGTCCCCTGATCTGCGTATACATCCTGGCCGGCTTTCGTGTCATATCTTTATCACCTGTTTCAGTGTGGCTGAGAGGGTGCCTAGATTAGGATTGGGGTATATAACCGTTAGCGACCCCAGGGCCATGGTCCAAGCTGCCTCCGCCCTGACCACCCACCATGGAAGGGGTTTATCAACCTTGCGCCCGAGCTCTTCCCCATTGCCCGTCATGAAAAAGCACCAAACATTCTATCTGTCGGTAAATCATCAATGAAGAGGACGAGGAATGCATCATTGTAAGGTCTGTGGAAACCCGGTCTCCAAGGATGAGACGGAATGCAGAATGTGCGGGTCCAAGCTGAATGCGCGCAGAAGAAAGGGATCACAGAGGGTGTTTGCCACCATCAGGCCGAGCCTTGGCTCAGACTACGGACCCCAGGATAAGAATGAACAGACCACCGCCTTTAGCCCATCAATTTACACTCAAGAGGCGAACAGGATGGGTGTGTCGAAGAAGCTATTGGCTTCCATCTTGGTGTTGGTCATAGTTGTGGTGGCCGTTGGATTTGGGATATATGCTCTCCTTGACCTGAGCCCGTCAGGCCTGGGCCCTTTCAACCCCCAGGGAGAATCGCTTGCAGTGAGAAACTATGACAACCATACTATAGAGGTCGATTTCAGGAATTTCGACTCGTCGACTCAATTCAGCGATTGCACATTCCGCATCTCGATCGGAGCCTGGACCTCATCCGTGTATGGTATACAGACCTGGCAGAGCTTCATAATCACTTCTGACTACAATTACTATTCAATAGACGCATATTTTGTGGACGTGGATGACAATGGAATGGTCGATAATTCGGACTACTGCATCCTTTACACTGAAACCGTACCTGAGGGGCTCCAATGCTCCATAGAAATCTTGAACGCTCATACTGGCCTCAGCATATGCAGCGCAGGTTTTGCCTTTTGATTATGGAAGATGTTTTATCGTAACACCTATTGAGGTATCGAGAGGAAGG
>Ga0208980_10000845_pt1 | contig 18041 bp, 15 predicted proteins | sample WetSurMetagenome_3_FD_187993 | JGI IMG/M metagenome (GOLD analysis project Ga0208980, IMG submission 187993) | Wetland microbial communities from Twitchell Island in the Sacramento Delta, sample from surface sediment Aug2011 Site A1 Bulk (version 2) | ecosystem: Environmental > Aquatic > Marine... | reverse complement strand
AGAACATTAATATGATTTGGATATTTATGCAAGAGATATGCCATCTCCTACTTCCTGTTTAGAAACTGTATACTATGTGCTGACCCCCGCACAACTCTTAATATTTTCCCTATTGACTTTTCGAAAATATCCGCTATCATGTTAACAATTAATTATTGAGGACAATTTGAATCTCTTCCTGTTTGCCGCCTTTATTACCGTCCTTATGTACATGATTATTTGGCTCATGTACATAATCAAACATTTGGACGGCAACCAGGTAGTAAGAGAACAAGATTAGGAAGAAGTAGAACGAAACCAAGAGGAAGCCGCCCAAAAGAGAGGCGGTTTCTTTTTTTTGGTCAAGCCAAGGAGGTGATTAAGCTATCGCACTCGTTAGTAGGACTGTCTTGATAAATCGCCAAAAATTTTTTCAGGAGAAGAATGATGTCTAAGCGTTTTGTGTTTGTGTTTGTTGTTGTCCTCGCACTCGTCCTGGCTGCATGTTCTTCAGCCGGTTCGAGCAAAGCACCAGCCGTTTGTTCAAGTGATCCCCTCGGCTGCGCCAAAATCGACCCCGGCACAACTGTCAAAGTCGGAATGGGCGCCCCCATGACCGGCGGCGACGCGAGTTTTGGGATAGATATCTCCCAGGGAGCTCAAATTGCAGTCAAAGATGCTGGCCAACTTGATGGTTTTTCCTTCGAACTCGTAGCTCAGGATGATGGTGGCAATGCTGAAGGTGGCGCCGCAGTCGCTTCGAAGCTGGTTGCTGATCCGTCCGTAGTGGCCATTGCCGGTCATATTTTTTCCGGTGCAACCGCAGCTGCCATGCCTATCTATGAAAAAGCCGGCCTCCCTATGCTCTCCCCCTCGGCCACCAACCCCGCACTGACCGAAAAAGGCTCCAAGGTCTTCAATCGGATCGCCTTTACTGATGTAATCCAGGCGAAGTTTGCTGCAAAATTCCTTTTTGAAAATCTTGGTTTCAAGAAGATCGCAGTTCTTCATGATGGTTCTGATTACGGAAAAGGTTTGGCTGAAGGAGTTCGTGACAATTTCGTTTCACTCGGTGGAACAGTAACCGATTTCCAGGCTATTACCACCAAAGAAACGGATTACACTGCAGTTCTCTCAACCGTTGCTGCCAGTAACCCCGAAGCAGTTTATTTCGGTGGCTACACCGCCGATGCCTCTGTGCTGGCTAACCAGATGAAGACCACAGGCCTCGAGAATGCTGTGTTCTTCGGTTGTGATGGTACATTCGGTAAGGACTTCCTCGATCGCACAGGTCCGAATGGTGAAGGTGCCTTTGCAGTTTCCCTCACCCCGCCCGATTCCCCCGATAAAGCGAAATTCGACGCTGCCTACCAGGCCGCGTTCGGTCAGGCTCCTGGCGTACTCTCCCCGTTCTCCTGGAACGGTTATGACTCTGCCGCGGCGCTAATCGCAATGGTGAAATCAGTAGCCGTCAAGGGTGACGATGGTGCGCTATATGTTCCACGGACTGCACTGGTAAATGCTGTCCGCACCTTGAAAGATTTCAAAGGTGTTGCTGGAACCTATACCTGCAATGAAGTCGGTGAATGCAATTCCAATGGTCCGCTCTTTGTTGTGATCAAGGACGGAGCTTGGGTTCCTGCTCAGTAATCTGTTTGTAGGTTCTCGTTCGACCTGCCCGGTCAGATTGGCCGGGCAGGTTCTTGTTACAAGTTATAATTTATTTTATTTTAATAATTCCACATCAAGGATCCTCTATGCAGAATGAGAGACCGAGCAGGATGAAAGATTTTTGGAAAAAGTTGGGCAGGGTCATCCGTCCCTTTATTGGTATCCTTGTTGTCGCCTGGGCAGTTTGGCGCATGTACCTCGTTTTTTTTGTGGATTCGAAATTCGGTCCCGAAACATGGCTTCGGTTGGCATTTGCTGGTCTTGTCATCGGGGGAATGTATGCTCTGGTGGCAATCGGGTACTCGCTGGTTTACGGTATTCTTGGGATGATCAATTTTGCCCATGGTGAAGTCATGATGGTCGGATCCTTCGCCGGGTATTTCTTCCTGCAAGCGTTGAAAGCATGGCCCACACCTACTGTTAATAATCCGCAATTAACATTTTTGAATGCGTATCCCTGGTTCTCGATCATTCTTGCATTTGCTGTCGGAATGATCCTTGCTGCAACCACTGGATATTTCCTCGAAAAAATTGCTTACCGTCCTCTTCGCAATGCACCTCGTCTTGTTCCCCTTATCAGTGCAATCGGTGCATCGATTTTCCTTCAAAACGCTGTTCAGCTGTTATTCAGCCCTCAACTTCGTGATTACACAAACCCGGACCTTCTTGCTCGAGGTACCGGGATTGGTTTGAAAATTAACGGAAGCACGGTTATGTTGACTTATACCGGTATCCTGTCATTTGTTCTTTCACTCTCCCTAATGGGTCTCTTGTATTATGTCGTTCAACGAACCAGACTTGGAAGATCCATGCGGGCGATCGCGCAGGACAAGAAGACTGCTGCATTGATGGGGGTTAATGTTGATAGCGTGATTAGTCGAACATTCATCATAAGTGGTCTCCTGGCTGGTGCTGCCGGAGTGATGTGGGGGCTTCAAATGGGTTTGATCAATTACTTCATGGGCTTCCTGCCTGGCATCAAAGCCTTCACCGCTGCAGTCCTCGGTGGAATTGGAAATATCCCTGGCGCTATGGTAGGCGGATTGCTTCTGGGAGTGATCGAATCTGTTGCGCCCGCAGCGTTTGGAGTTGATTTCCAACTTAAAGATGTAATCGCATTCATGATTCTAATTTTAATTTTCTTATATAGACCTACGGGGCTTCTGGGAACGACAATTAAAGAGGAGAAACTATGAAAACCTCAATCTCTTCCAATAAAATTGTTAATCCCGCTGTCATTGTTTCCATCGTCACGATATTCCTAATATTAATTGGGTTCAACATTGTTTTTGCTTCAATTGTCTCAAAAGCGTTTGGACAGAACGTCATCAGCGGGCAACTCTCCAACCCTTATTACCAGATCTTTTTCAACGGTATGATGGGTTTATGGGTGGGTTGGCGGGTAAATCAAACCCGGAACTTGCGCGGGGTACTAGCCAGTAGCGTTTCTGGTGCCCTGGCGGGGGCTATTGTTGGCGCATTTTGTCTATTTCTTGGGATCGTTTATGTCAATGGTGCGGATTTCCGTTCCTACCTGACAGCTCTGTCTCCCATAAACGTCAACTATGTTCTTTATGGACTGCCACCAATAATGGGGTTTCTGGTAACCACCCTTACATTTGTCGTTTTCGCATTTTTCGGGGGATTGTTGAAACTAATCCCCTTTGGCAGGATTTTCAGCAGACCAACTTCAGCAGTAAAAGCATTCTTTCAGAAACCTGCAATCCAAAAAACATGGCATAACCGGATATTCCGGATATTCCTTCTGATTCTGGGAATAGCCGCTGCAGTAATCCTTCCCCGCCTGTGGGGTTCTTATTGGAATTACGTGATTGGTACCGTCGGTATCTATGTATTAATGGGTCTGGGTTTGAATTTAATTGTCGGTCTTTCCGGTCAGCTTGTGCTCGGTTTCGCTGCTTTTATCGCAGTTGGCGCATATACTGCCGCTTTGCTTAACGCCCCTGAACCGCATAACTTAATGTGGGGATCCTGGATCGCATTCATCTTGGGGATCATCATAGCCGCTTTCGCCGGTGCATTGATCGGACTTCCTATAATGAAGCTGCGAGGAGATTACCTTGCCATTGTTACTCTTGGATTTGGCGAGATCATGCGCATTATGCTCAAAAGCGATCTCCTTACCAGTTTCACCGGTGGTCCGCGAGGTATCCAGGATATTAAAGGCCCGGTGATATTTGGCGCTGCATTCAACACAGACATGGACTTTATGTATTTGATCTTGATCGCGGTTGCTCTAGCCGTTTTCATTACTATCCGTTTACAGGATTCGCGTGTTGGGCGAGCATGGATTTCGATGCGCGAAGACGAGACTGTCGCGTCAGCCAGTGGTGTCAACCCCATGAAATATAAGATGCTTGCGCTTGTTCTCGGGGCTGCTTTCGCCGGGTTGGCCGGGACGATCTTTGCCACCAGGAACCAGTTTACCGGTCCCGAAGATCACACATTAATGGTTTCGATCAACGCACTGGCAATCGTGATCGTGGGCGGCATGGGCAGCATCCCAGGGATCATTCTGGGTGCGTTCGCGCTGAAAGGGCTGCCTGAACTACTGAGGGAGTTTGAAAGTTACCGCATGCTCGCATTCGGCGCGCTGCTGGTGGCAATGATGATCTGGCGCCCCCAGGGATTCTGGCCTGCCAAACGCCCGGCGCTTTCCAAACGGATCAAACCAGGAGACGAACCGCCACCCATAACGACGGAATCTGCCAAGGAGGTTCGCCATGACTGACACGCTTCAAGTTCAGCACGTCACCAAACTGTTTGGCGGGCTCACAGCGGTGGATAAGGTGGATATCGATGTCCGCCAGAACTCAATTACCAGCATTATCGGTCCGAATGGAGCGGGTAAGACCACCCTTTTCAATTGCATCTCCGGATATTATTCCCCGGAGGAAGGCAAGATCCTGTTCGACGGTCAGCCCATCCAGGGTCTTGCTACCTATGAAATTGCCGATCTGGGAATCGCACGCACCTATCAGAACATCCGTCTGTTCAAACAGTTGACCGCCCTTGAAAATATCCTGGTAGGCGCCCAGCCGCACCTGACCACCGGTTGGTTTGATGCCATCATCCGCACCCGAAAATTCAAGCGCGAGGAATATGACGCGCTGAGAGAAGCGGTTCAGCTACTCGAACATGTTGGCCTGAAGGAATTTGGCGATACTCTGGCTGTCAATCTACCCTATGGCGCGCAACGCCGCCTGGAGATCGCCCGCGCACTGGCGAACCGCCCCACCCTGCTGCTATTGGATGAACCAACCGCCGGGATGAATCCGCAGGAAACCGAATCGATGGCCAAGTTCATCGCCACCCTGCGGGACGAATTCGACTTAACTATCGTTCTGATCGAGCATGACATGAGTGTGGTCATGGGCATTTCGGAACAGATCAGCGTTCTTGATCACGGGGTTAAGATCGCAGAAGGATTACCCGATGAGATCCGATCCAACCCGCGGGTGATTGAGGCTTACTTGGGAGCAGGAACCGAGCATCTGATTGAAAAATTCAAACGGAAGAAAAACAATGCTGCTTGAAATTGATAACCTCCATGTTTCCTACGGGGCGATAAAAGCCCTGCAAGGTATAAGCCTGACTGTAAATGAAGGCGAGATCATCGCGATGATCGGTGGAAATGGCGCCGGCAAATCTACAACATTAAATACAATTTCAGGGTTGTACCGACCTGCACAAGGAACAATAAAATTCCAGGATCAGGAACTAACAACATTACCATCATATGAAATAGTTTCCAAGGGCATTATTCAGGTCCCCGAAGGGCGAAAGATATTCCCATCTATGACGGTGTTGGAGAATTTGGAAATGGGCGGATTTCTGGAAATGGATAAAGCCACCCGTCAGAAGGATATTGAATCCATCATGACTCGGTTTCCCCGATTGGCAGAACGTAGAAACCAAGCTGGTGGAACCCTTTCTGGAGGTGAGCAGCAAATGCTTGCCATCGGTCGTGGACTCATGGCACACCCGCATCTCCTCCTTCTTGATGAACCTTCTATGGGTCTCTCCCCTATCCTTGTGGAACAAATCTTTGAGATAATCCAGGAGATCAACCTGCAGGGGACAAGCATACTTCTCGTCGAACAGAATGCACATATGGCTCTGGCGATCGCCAACCGTGCCTATGTCCTGGAAACAGGTAGAATAGTTGCAGCGGGTGAAGCAGATCAATTGCATAATGATCCCCTTGTTTTAAAAGCGTATCTCGGTGGATAGACTGGGTTAATAATGGTATACAATAAAAACCGCTTTCGAGCGGTTTTTGATTGAATTGATTTTTTGAGTTACTTGAAACAGGAATTAAATGTCTGATCAAATATCTTATCCAGATCGACAACAATTCGTAAAAACCATCCATCACTTGCTGATGCACAGTGTTCATGAGATTCTAGGCACCTTAGAATCTTCAGGTTTCGTTAAGAGATTCTTCGAAATTATCTTTTACCTGCCGGTTCGGTATTTTGCAAATTTTTTCGTAAATTTCGATGAAATTACCCGGAAGGATGGATTCTCGGCAGCAGGTAGATGGCTCTGCAACCGCTTTGTAAATGATATTCATGTGCGGGGAGCCGAGAATATCCCAGCCCACGGACCAGTTATGATCGTCTCGAACCATCCAGGCGCTTATGACTCATTTTGCATTCTTGCCACACTGGGAAGAGAGGATATGAGCGCAATTATCTCCGATATCCCTTTCTGCATGGCGCTGCCTCATGTGGGACCGCGTTTAATTTATACCAACGCAGATGTGGATGTCCGGATGGTTGCGATCCGGGATGCCATTAAACGGCTGCAAAACGGGGGCGCATTCCTGATCTTCCCAACCGGTTTGATTGATCCGGATCCTTCCTTCATGGTTCATGTCTTTGAAGAGCTTCAGAATTGGTCCAACAGCGTGGAACTTTTCCTTCGCCGGGCACCGGATACCCAATTGGTGATCACCACGGTAAGCCATATCCTTCAGCCAAAATGGGTTAGTCATCCGCTGATTAAGACGCAGCATTCAACCCATGCAAAACGCCGCATGGCTGAATTCATCCAGGTTCTGAACCAGTTCTTCATCCCCTGGAGCATCAAATCCACCCCCTGCATCACTTATGGTGTCCCAGTAAGTTACACATCATTACAAAAGATGGAGGGTACCATCCAGGAAAGCATCATCCGCCTGGCTGGCGCTCAGATGAAAGAACACATGGCTGAGTTTAATAATCGCTGATTGTTTCCACCACCCCACAGGCTTGTATCAAGTCGGTCAATTTCGATAAACCGATATGATCAAACACAGAGAGCATAACGCAAGGAGCGTGGCGATCACCACAATGGCATAGCGTTTAATATTCCTGCCAGTTTGGATCACGGTCGGGATCACATCCGGGGGTATTTCCATCGGAGTGCCATTTATAACGATCGGCTTGCTAACTTCCTTCTTTTCCTCCGTCTCAGATTTCGGTTTTTCGTCAAAGGCTGGGGGTGGATCTGGCGTATACCCCAAATCGTTCGTTTCGCCTAAAGTTCCTGTTTGAGAAGTTTTTCCTCGAAGCGATCCTCCACAGAAAGAACAAATCCCTTTCGAAATATCGGCATCAGAATCAGAGGTTACCTGGGCACCACAATTTGGACATTTCACCACGGTAGACATAATGTGTTTCCTTTCCCTAATTATATTGAATTTTTGCTCATATTCGACCTTCCGGTTTGTCTTTGAAGATGGTAAAATTCGGTTCTATTTGAAACATTGGCAATTCATTGCCAACTTTCCGCTCCTGGCACACCCACGGTGATGTCTGGGGGCAAACCCGTGGAAAGGAGGATTCCATAATGCGTGATTACGAGATCGTCGCTATTTTCCAGCCAGATCTGGACGAGGCATCTTTGAATGCCAATATCGAAAAGATCAAAACCTGGATAACGGACGCTGGCGGTGCCATCGAGAAAGTGGATCTGTGGGGTAAACGCCGGCTGGCTTACCCCATTCGCAAGCAGCTTGATGGCATTTATGTGCTGGTTAAAGCTCAGATGTTGCCCGCTTTCACCAATGAACTGGACCGCAACCTGCGTTTCCAGGAACCAGTGATGCGTTACATGATCGCCGTTATTGAAAAATAACGGTAATTGGTTTCAGCGCGGGTTTTCCCGTACTGAAAAAGGTTAAATCAGATTGGAGTAAGTATGTCCGAAGAGAATATTAACGAACAGGAACAACCGATGCGCGAGCGGCGCTACATGGCCCGCCCGAAGATCTGTCAATTCTGTGCCGATAAGAATATCGAAATGGATTACAAGAATATCGATCTTATGCGCCGGTTCGTTACTGAAGAAGGCAAGATTCGCCCCCGCCGGCAGACAGGCACCTGTGCCCGCCACCAGCGTGCTTTGGCTCGCGAGATCAAGCGCGCGCGCCAGATCGCACTACTGCCCTTCACGGGCGAACGCTGGGGAGAGTACCGCTAATAACCCTGGGAGGTTCGCCTCCCAGGTGATTCTTAAATATAGGCAGCATTATGGCAAAACAAAACAGCCAAAAAGAGCTTTCCAAAAAACATATCGCCCATTCGGAACGGGCCCAACGACAGCAGCGCTGGATCATTATTGGGATCAGCACCGTAGCCGTTCTCATTTTCCTGGTCCTTGGGTATGGTGTGATCGATCAAACCTATTTGAAGGGGCAGCGCGCAGTCGCCAACGTTGGTTCCGAGAAGGTCACCGTGACCGATTTTCGAAACCAAACCCAACTTGCACGGCTTGCTAATACGCAGCAGTTTAATTACAACCAGGCGATCGCTCAATATGCCCTTCAATTGAGTGATTTCAACACCTATTTACAAGCCATGTACAACATGCAGAGCATTCAATCCCAAATGTCGGACGCGAACACTTTTGCCTCCTCCTATCTGGATTCCATGGTTTCGGATGTCATCCTGCGCAGGGAAGCTCCCAAATTATCCCCGCCAGTAACTGTATCCGATGCCGATGTAACGGAGTCTCTGCAAAAACTCTTTAGTTTTTATCCAAATGGCACGCCGACCGCGGCTCCAACAGCCACCACGTGGGTGACACCCACGTATTCAAAAACGCTGCTCGCGATCCTGGGTCCCACTGCCACCAGCATAATTACTCCCACGCAGGAAGCTACCCCCGTCCCAACGGAAAGCGCAACACAACAGCCCACATCCAATCAATCTGCCACCGCCACCCCGGCAGTTACGCTCGGACCATCTGGAACATCCACCCCCTACACCCAGGAAGGATACCAGGCAAATTTCCAGGATTATCTCGCCCAGCTTAAGAAATATGACTTAACCGAAGCTGATCTCCGGGAATACTGGAAGACCCAACTTCTGCGCCAGCGCGTGTATGATGCTGTCACAGCGGGGGTGCCCGCGGTCGCCGACCAGGTGTGGGCACGCCATATTCTGGTAGCTTCTGAAGAAGAAGCGAAGCAGGTGATCGGTAAACTGAAGGCTGGCGAGGATTGGCAAACCCTGGCTGCTGAAGTTTCCATCGATACCGGAACCAAATCAACCGGCGGTGACTTGGGATGGTTTCCCAAGGGTGTGATGGTTGCAGAATTTGAAAATGCAGCCTTCACCCAGACTCTTGGAGAAATCAGCACCCCGGTCAAGACTTCCATGGGATACCATGTCATCCAGGTTCTTGGTCACGAGGACCGCCCGCTGGCTGCGAACTATCTTAGTCAGGCCAAACAAAAAGTCTATTCAGCCTGGATCGATAAACTCCGCGCTCAGGAAACAATCACCATCAACGATATCTGGAAGAATTACGTTCCCACCGAGCCCACCGTTCAGATGCCCAGCCAGTAAATATCAAATCAAAAAACGCTGCGAAAGTATCGCAGCGTTTTTTTGTTTAATTCCTCGCTCAACGCACCATATCGTCTGTGATCTCGTCCATGCGCAGGCTGATCACCTGTGATGTGGAATCCTTTGCCATGGTCACACCATAGATCACATCCGCCACCTGAACGGTATTGCGGTTGTGGGTGATTATAATGAACTGAGTATTCAGACTCAATTCTTTAAGCAGGTCGCAGAACCGCCCCACATTTGCCTCATCCAGCATTGCGTCCACTTCATCCAGGATGCAGAACGGTGTTGGTGAAATCTTCAAGAGAGCAAAGATCAATGCCACCGCAGTCAAACTGCGCTCCCCGCCGGAAAGTAAATTCAGTCCCTGTTCGCGTCTGCCAGGCAGTTTCGCCTCAATATCCACCCCGGCAGCCTTGGGATCATCCTCATCGATCAGCTCCAGCCGGGCTTGCCCGCCGTTGAACAACTGCGTGAACATTTGCCGGAATTCAACCGCCACGGCATCAAACGTCTTGCGAAACTCGCGTTTCATCAGCTCATCCAGCTCCGAGATCACCTGGCGCAAGTCAGCATCCGCTTTAACCAGATCTTCCACCTGGCCAGTGAGGAAGGTATAGCGTTCGGAGACCTCCAGGAATTCACGCTGGGCTTCCAGGTTCACTGGTCCCATCCGCCGCAGCTGCGTTTTTTGACGTATGATGTTCTCTTCATATCCAGCCGGGAGTTCTTTCACAGAAGGTAGATGCTCCACCATTCCTTCAAGCGGCAGGGGATCCGGACCGTGGACCTCTGGGACGTAATCGAAGGCCACAAGTCCGAAATCCTCCTCCACCTTATTCCGCAGGGATTCCAGGGCGTCCTTCTGCCGGCTCAGATCGAGCTGCGCCTGGGCAGTGTGACGATCTGCGATTTGCACTGCTGTCCGGGATGCATTCTGGGTTTCCTGCAAGGCGTTGAATTCGGTTTCTTTCTCCGACATCTCCTTTTCCAACGGCTCAATGATCCGGTTTAATTCAACAGTGCGATCGGATAAATCCCGATTGCGGATGTGCAGATTGTCCATCTCCACCCGCGTGGTTTCCTGTCCACGTGTAAGCTCACCAAGGCGGCTGGATATTCCTGCCTTTCGGCTTTGAAGAGATTGAATTGTCTGTTCCTTTTCATCCAGACGTTTTTTGGTCTGCAAATACCCCTGCTCGATCACCGCTGTCTGGGTGGTCCAATGAGTCAATTGAAGCTGCAGGTCCTCGAGGGTGATCGCCTTCACAAGTTCCAGGGTGGCAGCAGTTTCTTCGTGAAATTGCTTCAGTTCCAGATCGTTCTTACCGATCTTTTCCTTCTGGAGATTGATCTCATCGTTGATCTGCTGCATCTCCTTTTGGTAGGTTCTGGCTTGATCCTGAATCCAAGATATCTTCTGGGATGCTTGTTCTTTTCTCAACGAGGCTTGTTGCCATTCGGTTTTCTGTGTTTCGATTTCCTTTTCGCTCTCCCGGGTTTCCTTCTCCATGAGATCGATCCCATTTTGTACTTCATTCAACTTTTCACCCAAGACCTTCAATTCGCTGGCGAGTTTGCCATGGGTCTCCAGCAATAAGCCAAGATCGGTCTCCAGAGTGTGTTTTTCCCTGGGTCGGCTCAACAAATTGACACGGCTCTCTCTTCCGGCGGATACAGCGCCATTTCCAAAAAATACTTCTCCTTGCAGTGTGACCACCCTGCCCCATGCAGGAATTTTCTCCATGACCGATTGGGCATCGTGCCGAGAGCTCACGATGAAAACCTGATCCAGCAAAATTTTCAGGATCGAATGCGTTTCAACATCGGCGATAACCGCATCCAGTGCGGAGCATAGAATTCCTGATGGTGTGGTCTCCTTACTTCCCCCGCTATTTTTGGCGGAATCCTGCGGGATCAATATGGCTTTACCCTTTTCTCCATCCTCCAGCAATGCGAGGATGCGGTCCAAATTCGAGGAATCCGCCAGCAGGATACCTTCCAAAAGGTCGCCCAGCACAGCCGCCATGGCAATTTCGAATTCCTGTTTTACCTGCATTTTGGCAGATAGCGGGCTAAGCGTGCCGGGGAGTGATCCTTGCCTTGCGGCTTCCAGGATCGCCTTGGAACCTTCGGTGAAACCAGCCAGGTTTCGTTCGGATTGCGTGTGTACTTCAATTTGGGCACGTAACTTCGCTGCCTGTCCTTCCAGGCTGATCTCCCTTTCCCGCAGGGAGCGAATATCAAGATCAATCTGCGCTTTTTCAGCAAGGAGTTTCTCTTTTTCCGCAAGACGGGTCTGCTGCCTTTTTTGTTTGCCTTCGAGGAGCTCGGTAAGACTCAGGTACTCGTTCTCGGCTGCTTCAACTTCCTGCTGACAGATCTGTTCCTGACTGGTGCTGGATGCGAGGCTAATTTGAAGTGTTTCCAGGCGGTGATCGAGATCTTCAGACCTGGAACGAATTTGGATTTGACGGGTTTCTGCTTCAAGCATGAACTTACGGGCTTGTTCCAGGTCTCTTTCCCTCTCATTGCGGCTCTTCCGAGCGGATTCGTACGCAGACCGTGCAGAAGCTTCCTGCTCTCTGGCTTCGTTGAGATTAAGCTGATTCGCATCCAATTCATTCCTTAAAGATTTGATTTGAATCAATAAGGAATTTTCCTCCTCTTCGAGATGCACTAGATCGGCTTGTGAGGATTCGGTCTGCTGCATCGAGGCTTTTTGCCTTTCCTCCAGAACGGCTAAATTCTTGTTCAATTCTTCCCAATTCTTATGCAGTTCCGATGATTCCTGATGCCAGGTGTTTAATTCTTCGCGGATCTGCTGGATTCGGATCCGGATATCATTGACCTGACGATCGATCTCCGCCTGATGTTCGCGTGCGGAATTTAACTGCGCTTCCTGAACCCGAACTACTTCCTTCGTATGCGTCAGTTCATTCTGGCTTTTGTGCCAATGGTACCCGTACCAATCCCGCAGCAGTAGCCGCAGGTCAGCTTTAATGCGTTCATATTCCTGGGCTTTGCGGGCTTGTTTCTCAAGTCCATTCAACCGTGGTTCCAATTCGCCTAGAATATCCCGAACGCGCTCCAGGTTTCGGCGGGTGGTTTCCAGCCGGTTCAGAGATTCCTCGCGGCGGGCGCGATAAAGCCCAATCCCGGCGGCTTCCTCGAAGAACTTCCGACGCTCTTCGGGTTTCAGGGAAAGCGCTGCATCAACCGACCCTTGTCCGATTATTGTGTAGGTTCGTTCAGCCAACCCGGATTGAGAGAGCAGTTCGGTGATCTCTTTAAGGCGGATGCGCTGGCCATTAAGGAGATATTCGTTATCTCCGTCCCGGTAAGCCCGGCGGGAAAGCGCCACCTCCGAAAAGTCAATCGGCAGCCAGGAATCCTCGTTATCAAAAACGACGCTCGCCAGTGCCATGCTGGAGCGTGGGCGAAATTCGGATCCCAAATAGATCATATCGTCGGTTTTTTTCGCACGTAGCAAACTGTAAGCCTGTTCTCCCAGAACCCAGCGGATGGCATCGGCGATGTTAGACTTGCCTGATCCGTTCGGACCGACGATGGCTGTGATGGCGCCAGGGAATTCGAAGATCGTCCGGCTGGCGAAAGTTTTATAACCGTGTAATTCCAGAGATCGCAGTTTAGGTCGCATTCAGGTTCCTTGAATCCAATTAATCGAGAATGTTGATCATATTCAATAATTCATGGGCAGCGCTCTTCTCGGCAGCCTGCTTGCTGCGCCCCCGCCCTGTGGCCGTGATGTTCTCGTTCACAATTACCTTTACCTCAAACTCCCGCGAGTGATCAGGTCCTTCCACGCTGCAGGTGATATAAGCCGGCGTATCGTACCCCTGCGCCTGCGCCCATTCCTGCAGCATGCTCTTGGGATCCTCGGTTTTGTGATTGCGGATGATATCATCGGCAGCCTCTTCCAAAAGAGGATAAACAAATTTTTCAACCGAGATCAATCCCGCGTCCAAGTACAGGGCGCCGATCAATGCCTCAAACTCATCACAAAGCAGCGCATCTCGCGCGCGCCCACCACTAAGGACTTCTCCCCGGCCAAGTCTCAGGCCTCTTCCCAGTTCGAGCTGCCTGGCAAACTCGGCCAGTTGTTCGGTGTGTACCAGCGCGGAGCGCATGCGGGTCAGGTCTCCTTCCGGCATCTCCGGGAATCGGTGATACAACCACTCCCCGACCAGGAAATCCAGGATCGCGTCCCCCAGGAATTCCAGTCGCTCGTTATCTTCAATCGACTCCGGGTGCTCGTTTATATACGACCGGTGTGTAAGCGACCGCCGCAGGAGCATCATGTTTTTGAACGGCAGGCCAAGTCTCCGGGCGAGTTGCTCCGGGGATTCCTCAATTATTTTGTTGTTTTCTGCAGTTTCCAAGGATTCCTCCCTGGAACATGGGGGGCGCCAAACACCTCACTAATTAAGTCAAGTGGTTTGCGGTCCGCGTGTTCCAATTTTTAGGTATTTCTTCTCAAGATTATCATCCTCCGCCGGGTTGCATCGGGTCGTACGTCCCTTCGATCCACTCCTCGCCGTTTGGTCCGATTTCCTTTTTCCAGACCGGCACCACTTCCTTCAACCGGTCGATGCCGTAACGAGCCGCCTCAAAAATGCCTTCATCCCTGTGCCCGCCAGAACAGGAAACGATCACAACCGAAGTTCCCGCTCGCGCCACGCCGATCCGTTGGACAATCGCAATACCCTCCACCTTCTCCCAACGGGCGCGGATCTCGTCAGCGATTTCCTTCATTTTTTTCTCGGCCATCGGTTTGTAGGCTTCATATTCCAATTCTTCGGTTCGACTGAACCTGGCTTCCGGGCTGAAGCCGCGCACAACCCCGGTGAAAGTGCAGATCCCACCTGTGGATTCTGATGTGATCTCTCGCTGGATCTTTTCGATCTCGAGTTCATCCTCGGTTATCCCGATGATCGTTTTTTCCTCCGACCCGCCGCTCACCGGCGGGAAAAAAGCCACTTCAGCCTCATCCGGGATTGCAGTCTCATCCGGTGCGAAATTCTGATTAACCGCGGCAATCAGATGATCCATCGCTTTCTCCAGTTGGGGGAACCGATTTATCATCTCGCGTTTCAGGTCCGCAACCGTCCAGCCGTCCTGGATTTCCAATTCCAGTTGCCGTGTACCAGTGAGCTCTCTTAAGTGAGCGAAAAACAAAACCCTGATCTTGCGCGGTGTTTCACTCATTGACGATATCCCCGCTCTTGCCCCCGTGTTTTTCTACCAGGCGGATATTTTGAATACGGGCGGTTTTTTCCACAGCTTTGATCATATCGTAGACTGTGAGCGCGGCTGTGGAAACAGCCACCAAGGATTCCATTTCTGCGCCAGTTTTGCCAATCGTTTTCACCCTGGCTTCGATCTCGATCCCAGTGAAAGCTTCGGATATTCTCAGATCGACTGAAATTTGATCTACCTGGATCGAATGACAGAGCGGGATCAACTCGCTGGTCTTTTTGGCCGCCTGGATGCCCGCTATTTGCGCAACAGTAAGCACATCGCCTTTTTTTATTAAATTCTTGCGGATGAGATCAACTGTGTTGGGGTTAAGGTGGATTTCACCCCTGCTGACCGCAATCCGTTCCGTTTCGGTCTTGCTGCCAATATCCACCATCTGCACCCGCCCATTCGGGTCCAAGTGGCTCAGTTCCGATTCTTGCATGCGCCCATTATAACCGGATTGAATTGGCACCGGTAAAAACACGGTCTGCTATAATTGCCGCCATGGGTTTATTCACCGCTGGCTACCAAACAGACGGATATCAGATCTTTACCGAAGTTTACGAAGGTCCGCTGGACCTCCTTCTCGATCTGATCGAACGGGCGGAATTGGATATCACCCAGTTGGCACTGGCACAGGTAACCGATCAATATCTGGCGTATCTGCAGCAATTGACTGAAAGGCATGCCGCTGAGGTCTCCGCCTTCCTTGTGATCGCAGCGAAGCTCCTGCAGATAAAATCTGCCGCGCTTCTTCCCCGGCCATCCATTGATTTGGTGACCGGCGAGGAGGTGGATAGCGGTGAACTGCTGGCTTTGCAGCTCAAACTCTACAAGCGATTCAAGGAGATCGCCGTCTGGCTGAATACGCGTGATGAAGCTGGCTTACACACTTATTTAAGGATTGCGTCCGCGCCTAAAGTGCAGGGCAAGCTTGACCTTGCCGGTTTCAGCCTCCTGGATATCACTCAGGCTGCCAGGGAGATCTTTTACCTACGCCAGGATGCCCGGCCGCTTGGAGAGGTGGTTTCCCGTCCGCGTATCACCATCCGCGAGCGAATTCACGTCATCATGGATACTTTGCGCCGAGATGGCATCACCACCTTTCGATCCGTCCTCTCGCCTGAGCGCGCACGGATTGAAATCGTTGTCACTTTCCTTGCGCTGCTTGAGCTGATCAAAACCCACGTGGTGGAAGCCCGCCAGGAAACCCCCTTTGGGGATATCGAGCTGCAATCATTGGCTGAATGGAGCGACCAAAATGCCGGGCAGCTTGAATTTGACGAATGATATAAATGCAAATACATAATCCAGTATGGGTTCACCCAATATTTCTGAGTTGGCATAAGAAATTCTGATGTCAGCTGAAGATGTGACCCCCATCCGTCAGCAATACCTGGATATTAAAAAGAAATATCCCGATTCGCTGCTCTTCTTTCGTTTGGGGGATTTTTACGAGACCTTCGATGAGGATGCCCGCACCGCTTCCCGCGAATTGGAGATCGTACTTACTTCCCGCAATGTGGCTAAAGGTCACCGCGTGCCCATGGCTGGCATCCCTTATCATGCAGTCGAAAGCTACCTTTCCCGGCTGATAAAAAAAGGATATCACGTCGCCATCTGCGAGCAAGTTGGCGACCAGCCTGCCCGTGGTCTTTTTCCACGCGAGGTGATCCGGGTTGTAACCCCCGGCACCGTAGTGGAACCCGGCATGCTGAGCGCCGGGGTAAACAATTACCTGTGCAGCCTGGTCACCTCCAAGCAAAAAGCAGCACTGGCGTTTACGGATATAACCACCGGTGAATTTCAGGTCACCGAGATCACCGAAGGAGACATCCTCGGTGCCATCCGCGGCGAGATATCCCGTCTTGCTCCTGCCGAGATCATCGTTTCGGAATCCTTTCAGGAAAACGAGCTAATTCAAGGCAGATCCACCACCCGGGTGGAGGATTGGAAGTTCGAACCCGCCCGCGCAGAACAGACTCTCCTCCGGCATTTCAAGGTGGCTTCCCTGGATGGTTTCGGTCTGCGTGCCTGGCCCCTGGCTGCTGCCGCCTGCGGCGCGATCCTGCAGTACCTGCAGTCCACTCAGCCGAATTCTCTTGACCAGCTTACTTCATTAAATACTTATCAACTACATAATTATATGACTCTCGATTCGGTTACCCGCCGAAATCTTGAGATCACCGAAACCATCCGCTCCGCGGATGAAAAGGGTTCCCTGTTAAGCGTTCTGGATCACACCGTCTCGCAGATGGGCAAGCGGCTCCTCAGGAAATGGGTAAGCAGCCCCTTGCTGGATATCGCCACCATTCAGGCGCGCCAGTCCTGTGTAGATTCATTTTTGGAATACAGCCTGCTGCGTGCTGAATTCAGGGCAGCTTTGCGTCCCTTGGTCGACCTGGAACGGGTGATCAACCGCATTGCTGCCGGGGTGGCTCTGCCTCGTGAATTGGTCGCGCTCAGGCAATCCCTAGCCATGCTGCCCGCCATCAAACGTTTGTTTGAAGTCGATCACACTCAACTGGCGGTGCTCGCGCAAAAATTCGGCGCTCATAACGACCTGCTCGTTTTGCTTCAGGAATCGCTGAATGAAGACCCTCCCGCCACCCTGCAAAATATTGGCGTGATCCGTACCGGATTTTCAGCCGAACTGGATGGAATCGTAGAAACCTCCCGCTATGCACGGGAGTGGATCGCCAACCTCGAAAGCATCGAACGTGACCGCACAGGTATCAAGACCCTCAAAGTTGGTTACAACAAAGTATTCGGTTATTACATTGAAGTTACCCATGCCAACACAGGCACCGTGCCTCCGGAATATATCCGCAAACAAACCCTGGTCAATGCAGAGCGGTATATCACCCCGGAAATGAAAGAGTACGAAACCCTCGTCCTAAATGCCGAGAGCCGCATTCATGAAGTTGAAAATCGTCTCTATAAGGAAGTTTGCACACGCATCGCAGTCAAACGCGAGGAATTGTTGACCACCTCCCATGTCCTGGCCCAACTGGATTCTTTCGCCTCCCTTGCGGAAGCTGCCTCCATCGGAAATTATGTTCGCCCGGAAGTGCTTCCAGAACCGGTGATGGAGATCCGCGATGGACGCCATCCGGTGGTGGAATGGGCGCTTTCGACAGGAAAATTTGTCCCAAATGATGCAGTCTTCGAACCTGGCGAGATCGTGCGCATCATCACCGGACCCAATATGAGCGGGAAGAGCACTTTCCTCCGCCAGACTGCACTGATCGCGCTGATGGCGCAGAT
>Ga0208980_10000844_pt1 | contig 18043 bp, 17 predicted proteins | sample WetSurMetagenome_3_FD_187993 | JGI IMG/M metagenome (GOLD analysis project Ga0208980, IMG submission 187993) | Wetland microbial communities from Twitchell Island in the Sacramento Delta, sample from surface sediment Aug2011 Site A1 Bulk (version 2) | ecosystem: Environmental > Aquatic > Marine... | reverse complement strand
GTGCTGTTTGCCTACCAGCAGTGGCTCATCCGCGAGCGCGAGCCCAAGCGCTGCTTCGAGGCCTTCCTCGACAACAATCGGTTCGGGATGGTCGTCTTTGCCGGACTGCTGGCGGACTACCTCGTCGCGCCCTGACCGGTCGCTCAGGGCGGTGTGCGCGCCACCACCCAGACCTCGACCCGCTCGGCCCCCGCGCGCCGCAGCGTCCCCGCGAGCTCCGACGCGCTCGCCCCGGTCGTCAGGACGTCGTCGACGACCGCGACGTGACCGGCCTCGAGCGGGCGCCGCAGCGCGAACGCGCCGCGCACGTTCTGCTGGCGGCGGGACTTGTGAAGGGAGCTCTGCGGCTGGCCCGGCCGCACGCGCTCGACGAGGTCTGCGGCCAGCGGAATGCCGAGTCGCCGCACCAGCGGCCGCGCCAGCTCGACGGCCTGGTTGAACCCCCGCTCGCGCAGCCGCGTGCGGTGCAGCGGCATGGGCACGATCAGGTCGGGCCGCGGGCCGTCGACGCCCGCGAGGTGGTCGGCCAACAGCGCGCCGAGCACGCGGCCATAGGCGAGGTGTGCCCTGAACTTGAGGCGACCGATCAGCCAGTCGGCCGGCGGGACGTAGAGGTAGGGCGCCCGGCAGAGGTCAAATGCAGGCGGCGAGCGCAGGCAGCGCGCGCAGAGCGTGCCGGCCGGGGCGCCGGGAGGTAGCGGCTCGGCGCAGCGGCGGCAGGGGTTGGCGTTGCGGGGCAGGTCGGCCGCGCAGCCGCGGCAGAGATCGCGGTCCGCCGCGCCATCGGCGCCGCAGAGGACGCAGGTCGGGGGATAGAGCGCGAACAGCGCACTTTCGATCCAGTTGTAAACCATGGCATCCATTCCAGGTTGACGGGGCGGATCAGGCGGCTAGCATGTTGCAGTGCAGCGTGACCGATCCCTGGCACGCTGCGACCCGCATTGTAGGCCGCCGGATGCCCGCCGGGCACCCGCGGTGCCGTCTTCACCCTCGAGCCCGGATTCGCCGATGCCTGCTGCCGATTTGCGCCACGACTGGTCCCCCGCCGAGATCGAGGGCCTTCTCGACCTACCCTTCAACGATCTCCTGTTCCGAGCCCAGTCGACCCACCGGGCACGCTTCGACCCGAACCGCGTGCAGGTCAGCACGCTGTTGTCGATCAAGACCGGCGCCTGCCCGGAGGACTGCGGCTACTGCTCGCAGAGCGCGCGCCACGACACGGGCCTCGAGCGCGAGCGCCTGCTGCCCCTCGACGAGGTGGTGAGCACGGCGGCTGCGGCGAAGGCAAAGGGCGCGACCCGCTTCTGCATGGGCGCGGCGTGGCGCAACCCGACCGACACCAACCTCGAGCGCGTCGCGGAGATGATCCGCGCCGTGCACGACCTCGGCCTCGAGACCTGCGTGACCCTGGGCATGCTGACGGGTCCGCAGGCGCAGCGCCTGCGCGACGCGGGCCTCGACTACTACAACCACAATCTCGACACCTCGCCGGAGTTCTACGGCCAGGTGATCACCACGCGCACCTACCAGGACCGGCTGGACACGCTCGCGCACGTGCGTGCCGCGGGGATCAACGTCTGCTCGGGCGGCATCCTCGGCATGGGGGAGTCGCGTCGCGATCGGGCGCGGCTGCTGCAGGAGCTCGCCAATCTTCCCAAGCACCCGGACTCGGTGCCGATCAACCTGCTGGTGCAGATCGAGGGGACGCCGCTGTTCGGCACCGCGAAGCTCGACCCGTTCGAGTTCGTGCGCACCATCGCGGTCGCGCGGATCCTGATGCCGGGCTCGTACGTGCGGCTCTCCGCCGGCCGCAGCCAGATGACCGACGAGCTGCAGGCGCTGTGCTTCTTCGCGGGCGCGAACTCGATCTTCTACGGCGACCGCCTGCTCACCACGGGCAACCCGGAGGTGGACCACGATCAGGCGCTGTTTGCGCGCCTAGGCCTGCGCATGGAGGAGACGGACCTGCACGAGCGCGAGACGCCGGGCGCGTGCGAGCGGTGCGCCGCCGGGTGAGCACGTGCGCGACCTTGCCGCCGACCTCGAGCGCCGCCGCACCGAGCACCTGTATCGGCGCCGCCGCGTCGTCGAGACCCCGCAGGGGCCGGTGCTACGCGTCGAGGGCCGCGAGCTGATCGCCTTCTGCTCCAACGACTACCTCGGCCTCGCGAACGACCCGCGCGTCGGCGAGGCGCTGCAGCAGGGTGCCGCACGGTGGGGAACGGGCAGCGGCGCGGCGCACCTGGTGACCGGCCACTCGGCCGCCCACCACGCGCTGGAGGAGGAGCTCGCCGCCTTCACGGGGCGGCCGCGCGCGCTGCTGTTCTCGACCGGTTACATGGCGAACCTCGGTGTGCTCTCGGCGCTGCTCGGCCGCGGCGACACGGTCCTCGAGGATCGGCTAGACCACGCCTCGCTGCTCGACGGCGGCCTGCTGTCGCGTGCGCGGCTGCAGCGCTACCCCCACGCCGATGCGGCCGCGCTCGACGCGATGCTGGCGGAGCGGGGTGGCGAGCGCCTCGTCGCGACCGACGGCGTGTTCAGCATGGACGGCGACCTCGCGCCACTGCCCACGCTCGCGGCCGCGTGCCGCCGTCACGGGGCCTGGCTTATGGTCGACGATGCGCACGGCCTGGGCGTGCTCGGTGAGGGCGGTCGCGGCACGCTCGCGCACTTCGGCCTCGACGCGGCCGACGTCCCGATCCTGATGGGCACGCTGGGCAAGGCCTTCGGGACCTTCGGCGCCTTCGTGGCGGGCTCGGAGGAGCTGATCGAGACCCTGATCCAGACGGCCCGCCCGTACGTCTACACCACGGCGGCACCTGCGGCCGTCGCCGAGGCGACGCGCGTCGCCCTGCGCATCGCAGAGGCGGAGGAATGGCGGCGTGAGCACCTGCGCGCGCTGGTGCAGCGGTTTCGCGCCGGCGCCACATCCATCGGGTTGCCGCTCGCCGACTCGTCGACGCCGATCCAGCCGATCGTCCTCGGCGATGCGGCCCGTGCGCTCCGCTGGAGCGCCGCGCTCGAGGCGCAGGGCCTGCTCGTCACCGCGATCCGTCCGCCCACCGTACCCTCGGGTGGCGCGCGGCTGCGGGTCACGCTCTCGGCCGCACACACCGAGTCGCAGCTGGATCGACTGCTCGACGCGCTGTCGACACTGAAGCGCGCGGAGGCGGCGTGAGGCTGCACGCGCAGACCGCCGGCACCGGTCCCGATCTCGTGCTGCTCCACGGCTGGGGCATGAACGCCGGCGTGTGGCAGCCGGTGATCGAGGGCCTCGCGGCGCGCCACCGGGTGACCGCGCTGGAGCTGCCGGGGCACGGCGCGAGCGCCTTCGACCCGGCGCGCGGCACGCTGCGCCACTGGGCGGCGGCCTGCCTGGACGCCGCGCCGTCGCAGGCGATCTGGCTCGGCTGGTCGCTCGGTGCGCAGGTCGCGCTGCAGGCGGCGCTGGATGCGCCGGAGCGCGTGCGCGGCCTCGTCGTCGTCGCCGGCACGCCGCGCTTCGTCCAGGACGAAGACTGGCCGCACGCCATGCCGGACGCGACCTTTCGCCAGTTCGCCGCGGCGCTCGCCAGCGACCACGCCGGCACCCTCGACCGTTTCCTCGGCCTGCAGGTGCGCGGCGGGGCCGAGGCGCGCGAGACCCTGCGCGAGCTGCGCGCCGCGATCCGCGCGCGCCCGGCGCCGCAGCTCGGCGCCCTGCGCGCAGGGCTCGAGCTGCTGCTCGGCGTCGATCTGCGCGCCGACCTGCCGGCCCTGCAGCCGCCCTCGCTGTGGCTGTTCGGCGAGCGCGACACGCTCGTGCCCGCGGACGTGGTGCACTCGCTCGAGACCCTGGTGCCGAGCGCGGAGATCCTGATCCTGCACGGCGCCGCGCACGCGCCCTTCCTCTCCAGTCCCGGACTGTTCCTGGAGCTGCTCGGCCGTTTTCTCGACACCGTCGGCGAATGAGCACGCGTCACGACTTCATCGACAAGGAGCAGGCCCGGCGTGCCTTCGAGCGCGCCGCCGCGCGCTACGACGAGGTGGCCGTGCTGCAGCGCGAGATCGGCCGGCGGATGCTGGAGCGTCTGGACTACGTGCGTCTCGAGCCGCGCGTGGTGCTCGATGCCGGCTGCGGGACGGCGGTCACCACCGCGGAGCTGGCCCGCCGCTATCCGCAGGCCGAGGTCGTCGCCCTCGACTTCGCCGAGGGCATGCTGCGCCACGCGAGCGGGCAGGGCGGCTGGGCGCGCGCGCCGCGGTGGGTGTGCGGCGACGTCGAGGCGCTGCCGCTGGCGAGCCAGAGCGTCGACCTCGTCTACTCGAACGCCGTCCTGCAGTGGAGCACGGACCTTGCGCGCACCTTCGCGGAGCTCCTGCGCGTGCTGCGCCCCGGCGGGCTGCTGACGTTCAGCACCTTCGGCCCCGACACCCTGCGCGAGCTCCGCGCCGCCTGGGCGCAGGTCGACGGCCACACGCACGTCAGCCCGTTCGCCGACATGCACGACCTCGGCGACCTGCTCGTCGCGACGCGCTTCGCCGAGCCGGTGATGGACTGCGAGCGCCTCACCGTCACCTATGCGGGCGTCGACGACCTGATGCGGGACCTCAAGCTGCTCGGCGCGCACAACGTCACGGCGGGGCGCGCTCGCGGCCTGACCGGCCGGCAACGCCTCGCAGCGATGCGGGCCGCCTACGAGCGCTTCCGCACCGATGGGCGACTGCCCGCGACCTACGAGGTGGTCTACGGCCACGCCTGGGGGCCGGTGCAGCGGCAGGTCGAGGCCGGCGTGACCGTGGTGCCGGTCAGCGCGATCACGCGGCGTTGAGGGCGCGCCTTGAGGGGCCTCTTCGTCACCGGCACGGACACCGACTGCGGCAAGACGGTCGTCGCGCGCGGCGTCGTCGCGGCGCTGCGCGCGCGCGGCCTGCGGGTGGGCGTGATGAAGCCGGTCGCCGCCGGTGCGGTCGGCACGCCGGAGGGTCTGCGCAACCAGGATGCGCTCGACCTCATCGCGGAGTCCGGCCTCGACCTGCCGTATGCGACCGTCAATCCCTGTGTCTACGGGCCGGCGATCGCGCCGCACATCGCGGCGGCACAGGCCGGCGCACCGATCCGCTTCGCTCCCCTGCTCGACGCATTCGCCCGGATCGGCGCGGCGAGCGACGCGGTCGTCGTCGAAGGCGCGGGCGGCTGGCGCGTGCCGCTCGGCCCCGACGGCGAGGTGGCCGATCTGGCCGCGGCGCTGGGCCTGCCGGTGCTGCTCGTCGTCGGGCTGCGGCTCGGCTGCCTCAATCACGCCCTGCTGACCGCCGAGTCGATCGAGCGTCGCGGCTGTCGCCTCGCAGGCTGGGTCGGCAACCTGGTCGATCCGCGGATGGCGGTGCCGGACGAGAACGTCGCCACGCTGCGCGAGCGGCTGCCGGCGCCTTGCCTCGGCATCGTGCCGCGGCTCGACCGGGTGACGGCCGCATCGGTGGCGGCGCAGCTCGATTCGGCCGCGTTGGAGGGTCTGCTCGCCGACTGAGGGGCCGGTGGAATCAGGACTCGGCCGGGATCTTCGCGAACACCAACGCCCAGTCAATCGCGAGGTCGGGAAACAGCGCGGGCGCGGTGGTCTCCCGCGTCTCGGCGATCTCGGGCCGGCCGTAACGGTCGCCCTCCAGCCGGAACGCCATCACGATCCGGTCGTCGGGATGCACGATCCACAGCTCCTTCACGCCGTGCCGCTCGTAGAGCGCGAGCTTGCGCACCTGGTCGTGGCCGGCGGTGGACGGCGACAGGATCTCGATCACCCAGTCCGGTGCACCGCGGCAGCCGCGGCGATCGATCTTCGCGTCGTCGCACACGACCGCGATGTCGGGCTGGACGACGGTGTTCACGGCGTCGTCCGCCTCGGCGCCGCGTGGCAGGCGGACGTCGAAGGGCGCGGGGAACACCCGGCAGGGTTTGTCCAGGAAGTAGTTGGTGAGTTGTCGGATCAACTCGGCCTCGATCGTCTGGTGGTTCGGCGTCGGTGCCGGCGTCATCGCGTACGCCTCGCCGTCGATCAGCTCCCAGCGCTCGTCGCCCGGCCAGCGCAGGTAGTCGGCATAGGTGTAACGGTCGGTCTCGCGGGGTTTCGGCTGCATGGTCCTGCGTCTCCGGGCCGCCTGCGGCTTCTGAGGAGTCACCGGCTCAGTATAAGCCGGTCCCGGCGACTGAGCCTCCGCGCGGTTGTCGTTTGGCCTGTATCGGCGGTGCCCTTAACCGTATCCTCCGCAACTGGCCCGGCCGGACGTGTCGTGCCCGCTGCCGGATGACCGATCCATGACGTCGAACACCCCGCTGGTCGCGCCCGACTCCGCGCACTGCTTCCACTGCGGCCTGCCTGTTCCGGCGAATTTCGACTACCGCGTCCGGATCCTCGGGGCCGAGCGCGCGATGTGCTGCCACGGCTGCCAGGCAGTCGCGCAGGCCATCGTCGCCGGCGGTCTCGAGCGCTTCTACGAGCACCGCACGACCGTGTCGCAGCGCCCCGAGGACCTGGTTCCCGAGCAGCTGCGCCGGCTCGACCTCTACGACCAGCCGCGCCTGCAGGAGGGTTTCGTCGAGGTCGACGAGCGCCACCTCAAGTCGGCCTCGCTGATCCTCGAGGGCATCACCTGCGCGGCCTGCGTCTGGCTCAGCGAGCGGCACGTGCGCACCGTGCCCGGTGTCGTCGAGTTCCACGTCAACTACAGCACCCACCGCGCCCGCGTGCGCTGGGACGACAGCCGCGTGCGTCTGTCGGAGATCCTCAAGGCGATCGCGGCGATCGGCTACGTCGCGCACCCCTACGACCCCGGCCGCCAGGACTCGGTCTACCGCAGGGAGCGCCAGCGCGCCCTGCGTCGCCTCGCGGTGGCGGGACTGTGCTCGATGCAGGTGATGATGCTCGGCTGGTCGCTGTACGCGATGGACTACGACACGTCCGACGTCACCGACATGCGCGCCTTCCTGCGCTGGGTCAGCGCCCTGCTGACCGTGCCGGTCGTCTTCTACTCCGCGCAGACCTTCTTCGTGGCGGCGTGGCGGGAGCTCCGGCAGGGCCGGCTCGGCATGGACGTGCCGGTGTCCCTCGCGGTGATCCTGGCGTTCGTGGCGAGCCTTTGGGCGACGGTGACCCACGGCCCGGACGTCTATTACGACTCGGTGACGATGTTCGCCTTCTTCCTGCTCACCGGGCGCTTCCTCGAGATGGGCGCCCGCCACGGCGCGGGGCAGGCCGCGGAGGCCCTCGTGCGCCTGCTGCCGGCGACGGCGACGCGGCTGCGCGACGGTGACGCGCAGCTGGTCGCGGTGGCGGAGCTGGTGCCGGGCGACCGGGTGCTGATCCGCCCGGGGGAGACCGTTCCGGCCGACGGCACCGTGGTGGACGGGCGCAGCTCGGTCGACGAGTCGCTGTTGACGGGCGAGAGCCTGCCGCGCGCGCGCACCCTGGGTGACGCGCTGGTCGGCGGCAGCACGAACGTCGAGAGCCCGCTCGAGATGCGGGTGGACAAGGTCGGCGACGACACCGTGGTGTCGGCGATCGTCCGCCTCCTCGATCGGGCGCAGGCGGAGAAGCCGCGCGTTGCGCTGCTCGCGGATCGCGTCGCCGGCTGGTTCGTCGGCGCGCTGCTCCTGGTGGCAGTGGCCGTCGCGGCCTGGTGGTGGCCGATCGATCCGACCAAGGCCTTTTACGTCACGCTTTCGCTGCTGGTCGTGACCTGCCCCTGCGCCCTGTCGCTGGCGACGCCCGTGGCGGTGGTCGCGGCGACCGGGAGCCTCACGCGGCTCGGGCTGCTCACGACCCGCGGCCACGCCCTGGAGACGCTGGCCCGCGCCACGCACATGCTGTTCGACAAGACCGGCACGCTGACCCGCGGCGAGCTGCGGTTGCACGGCGTGCGGACCCTCGCGCCGGTGACGCGCGAGCGGGCCCTCGCGGTGGCGGCGGCGCTGGAGCAGCGCTCGGAGCACCCGGTCGGACGCGTGCTCGTTGCGGCCGGCGCCGATGGGCTCGTCGCCACCGACGTGACGGCGACACCGGGCGAGGGCATTGAAGGAGTCATCGAGGGCTCGCGCTACCGGGTCGGCAAGCCGGAGTACGTCGCGGCGCTCTCCGGCGTCCCGGTCGATCTCGGCGAGGAACCGGCCGCGACCCGCGTGGTGCTCGGCGACGAGCGCGGCCTCATCGCCGTGTTCGTGCTGCGCGACGAGCTGCGCGCGGACGCCAAGGCCACGCTTCGACGCCTGCGCTGGCTCGGCGTCGAGGTCGAGCTGCTGAGCGGCGACGCCGCGGGCGCGGTCGAGCACGTCGCGAAGGAGCTGGAGGTGAAGAGCTGGCGCGCGGGCGTCTCGCCCGCGCAGAAGCTCGAGCGGGTCCGCGCGCTGCAGGCGCAGGGGGCGATCGTCGCGATGGTCGGTGACGGCGTGAACGACGCACCGGTGCTGGCTGGCGCCAACGTGTCGGTGGCGATGGGCAGCGGGACGCAGCTCGCGCACGCGAGCGCCGACATGGTGATCCTGTCCGAGCGGCTCGAGAACCTCGCCACGGGCGTGGCGGCGGCGCGCAAGACCCGGTCGATCATCCGGGAGAACCTGCTATGGGCCCTTCTGTACAATCTCGTTGCGGTGCCGCTGGCCGCCGTTGGCTGGATCACTCCGTGGATGGCGTCCATCGGCATGTCGGCCAGCTCCCTCGTCGTGGTGCTCAACGCGCTGCGGCTGAAGTCGATCGCACGATAGGCCCGGCCGATGTCCATCCTCTACATGCTCATCCCGATCGCCGTGCTGTTGATCGCCGGCGCGATCTGGTTCTTCGTCTGGTCCGTCCGCACGGGGCAGTTCGAGGACCTCGAGGGGCCGGCCTACCGAATCCTGATGGACGACGACGACCCGCTGATCCCGCCGGAGGCGCGGCCACCGCCGCGGCGTCCCGATGACCCGGGCCGGTAGGAGCGCCGTCCGCGGCGCGATTCCCGATTTCGGCAAGAATGCCGCTCCTACGGGGTGGTGGTGCCTGCGCGATGGCGGTAGGAGCGCCTTCAGGCGCGATTCCCGATCGCGGCAAGAATGCCGCTCCTACCGGCCCGTTCGATGAAGCCTGAACTTCGCCACCGCCTCGCGTTCTGGCTCCTCCTGCTGCCGATCCTGCTCGGTGCGCCCGCATCGTCGGGTGTCGCAGCCGAGGCGCTGCCGCTCACCATCCTCCACTTCAACGACTTCCACGGCCAGCTCGAGCCGGTGCAGGACCGCGCGACCGGACGCACGCAAGGCGGCATCGCGCGTCTGGCCGGGGCCATCGCCGCGGTGCGCGCGGAGGAGCCGCGCCGGCCGGTGCTGGTGCTGTTCGCCGGGGACCTGCTGCAGGGAACGGTGACCTCGACCGTCTTCCTCGGCGTGCCCGATCTCGACATGCTCGGCACGGCCGGGGTCGACGCGATGGTGATGGGCAACCACGAGCTCGACTTCGGGCAGGACCACTTGCGCCGCCTGCTCGGGCAGGCGCGATTCCCGGTGCTGGGGGCGAACGTGCACGCCACGCCCGAGCCCTTCGCGCTGCAGGATTCGGTGGTGCTGCAGCCGGCGGGCGGGCCGCGCGTGGCGGTGCTGGGCCTGGTCACCGACGAGCTCGCGACGACCACCCATCCGCGCAACGCCGTCGGGATCCGGGTCGACGAGGCCGTCGCGACCGCGGGGCGGCTCGTCCCGGGCCTCGAAGCCGCGGCGGATCTCGTCGTCGTGCTGTCACACCTGGGGATCGCCGAGGACCGGCGCCTCGCGCGTGAGGTGGCGGGCGTCGATCTCATCGTCGGCGGGCACAACCACAACCTCTACGAGGCGCCGGTGATCGAGAACGGCGTACCGATCCTCCAGGCGGGCGATCGCGGCCTCTACCTCGGGCGCCTGGACCTCGCCGTGGCGGACGGAAGGGCGGAGGTGCTCGGCTATCGGCTGATCCCGATCGACGCCTCAGTGCCGGAGGACGCGGCGGTGGCCGCGGAGGTGCAGCGCCTGATGGGCATGCTCGAGCGCGAGGTGAACGTGCCGGTCGGCAGGCTGGCCACCGAGCTGGACGCGAGCCGCGAGGTGATCCGGCGCGGCGAGAGCGCCTTCGGCAACCTCGTCGCCGACCTGGCGCGCGAGCTGACCGCCAGCGACGTGGCGCTGTTCAACGGCGGTAACTTCCGCGCCTCGATTCCGGCGGGCGAGGTGCGGATGAAGCACGTCTACCAGACCTTTCCCTTCGCCAACGAGCTCGTCACCGGCACCCTGACGGGCGCCCAGCTGCAGGAGGCGCTGGACCGCTCCGCCTCGCTCGATCCGGCCGACAATCCCGGCGGGTTCCTGCAGGTGTCGGGGATCCGTTTCGTGATTCGCGACGGCCGGGCGGTGGACGTCACGGTCGGCGGTGTGCCGCTCGATCCGCGCGCGAGATACCGGGCGGTGATGCCGGACTTCCTCGCCTCGGGCGGCGACGCCTACTGGATGCTCGCGGCCATGGAAGAGAAGGTCCAGACGGGTCGGATCATCTCCGACATGCTGGTGGAGGCGTTCAGGACGCGCGGGGAGATCGCGCCCGTCATCGACGGGCGCATCGCGCGGTAGGAGCCGCTGCAGCCGCGATCAATCCGAAGCTCCGATCGCATCGCGCCTGAAGCCGCTCCTACCGAGCAGCGGTCTGGCACGGCACGAGGGCCTTAATGCAGCGATGGCGAGCGCGGCGGCGTATCGAACCGCTGGTACGCAAGCGCAGCGGCCTCACGCCGCCAGCTGGCCCCGCAGCTTCTTGAGCGCGTTCTTCTCGATCTGCCGGATCCGCTCGGCGGACACGCCGTACCGGTCCGCCAGCTCGTGCAGCGTCTGCTTCTTCTCCGCGAGCCAGCGTGCCTCGAGGATGGTGCGGCTGCGTTCGTCCAGGCTGTCGAGCGCCGAGTACAGCTGCTCGCGCTCGTTCTCGGCCGAGTCCATCCGCTCGAGCTGCAGCGACGGTTCCATCCGCAGGTCGGGCAGGTAGGAGGCCGGTGCGGCCGGCGCCTCGTCGTCCTCCGGGTCGGCGTCGAAGGCGACGTCGTTGCCGCTCATCCGCGCTTCCATCTCGAGCACGGTCTCGGGCTTCACGCCGAGCTCCTTCGCCACCGCGTTCACCTCGTCGTGCGTGAACCAGCCGAGCCGCTGCTTCGCGCTGCGCAGGTTGAAGAACAGCTTGCGCTGCGCCTTCGTGGTCGCGACCTTCACGATCCGCCAGTTCTTCAGGATGAACTCGTGGATCTCCGCCTTGATCCAGTGGACGGCGAACGACACCAGGCGCACGCCCATGTCGGGGTCGAAGCGCCGCACCGCCTTCATCAGGCCGACCGTGCCTTCCTGGATCAGGTCCTGCTGCGGCAGCCCGTAGCCTGCGTACTGGCGCGCGATGCGGACCACGAAACGCAGGTGGGACAGCACCAGGGCGCGCGCCGCTTCGAGGTCGTTGTCGTCGCGCAGGCGCACGGCGAACGAACGCTCCTCATCCGCGGTCAGCATCGGCAGCTGATAGGCGGCGCTGATGTAGGACTCGATGTTGCCGGTGGGCAGCGTGGCTAGGGCGAGCTCTTTGCGCATGGTCCAAATGTCCTACTGTTTTGATCTGTCTTTATCCTAGCGATCGACTCAGGAATCACCAAGCGGTTTTTTCAATCGACCCGATTGGCGGCCCCGCCGTCGAAAGCTTTTGCTTCTAATACAGAGAGTTGGATTGGTACGACCAGAATGAGTGGTTTTCCGTGGCAGCGAGGCGCGTGCCGATCGACGACATTTTTAGCACTCGTTCGGTTTGAGTGCCAAACCACAGGCGAGTTCCCTCCGTTTCCGGGAGACCCTCAGCGTGGCAGGGCGACCCCGAGTCGGCGGCCGACGGCCAGCCAGGCCCCGGCCAGGCCCAGCAGGGTGCCCGCGCCGACCATGGCGGCGAACAGCGTGAAGCCGCCGCCGTGCAGGGCGAAGTCGCTCTGGTAGAGCGCAGCGACCCGGGACACCGGCCCGTCGATCGCGGCGAGGGCGATCACGGCGAGCAGCCAGCCGACCAGACCGCCGAGCAGGCCGAGCCAGAGGCCGAGGTAGAGGAAGGGGCGGCGGATGAAGGCCGGCGTGCCGCCCACGAGCGCGGTGATCTCGATCTCGGGGTGGCGGTCGCGGATCTCCAGGCGCAGGGTGTTGCCGATCACGAACAGCACCCCGGCGGCGAGCAGCGCCGTCAGAATGCCGGTTACCCGCTGGCCGACGGCGGCGAAGGCCTGGAATCGCTGCACCCAGTCCTGGTCGGCCTGGGCGACGTCGGCCTCCGGCAGCTGGCGCAGCGCCTCCAGCAGGGCGGTGGCGGGCGCGCCCCCGCCGTCGCGGTGGCGGGCGTGCACGACCAGCACCGCCGGGAACGGGTTCTCGCCCATCGCGTCCAGGGCGGCACCGAAGCCGCTCAGGCGCCGGAACTCGGCCAGGCCCTCGCCGCGCCCGATCACCTGGACGCGGGCGACGTCGTCGCGTTTGGCGATCTGATCGGCGAGCTTGCGGGCCGCCCCGTCGCTGATCTCGGTGCGCAGGAAGAGGGTCAGCGAGCCCGCCCCCTCCCAGCTCGTGAGGAGGCGGTTGGTGTTGTCCAGCAACACGTAGAGCAGCGCGGGCAGGGCGGCCGCGATCGCCACCACGGCGATGCTCATCACCGCGGCGAGCGGCGAGCGCAGGAAGCGGCCCAGCGCCCCCAGCGCCGCCTGGGCGTGCCGGGAAAGCCAGGCGCGAACGGCGGCGACGAGCCGCAGGTGACGGCGACGCCGCGGCGGCGCCTTCTCCGTGGGCGGCTCCCGGTGGGGCCTGGAACGGGCGGCGGTCATGGGACGGGCGGCCCGGTGTCTTCGACCAGGTGGCCGTGGCGCAGCGTCAGGGTCCGGTAGTGCATGCGGCGCACCAGGTCGACGTCGTGCGTCGCGATCAGCAGGGTCACCCCGACCCGGTTCAGCTGGCCGAACAGGTCCATGATCTCCCAGGACAGCTCGGGGTCGAGGTTGCCGGTCGGCTCGTCGGCGACGACGACGGGCGGCCGGCTGACGATGGCGCGGGCGATACCCACGCGCTGCTGCTCGCCCGCCGAGAGCTCCTGTGGCAGGGCGCGCTCCCGGCGCAGCAGGCCGACCTTGTCGAGGGCCGCGCGGACCCGCTTGCCGACGTCGGCCCCCGGTGCGGCGGCGACGATCAGCGGCAGGGCGACGTTGTCGAACACCGTCCGGTCCTGCAGCAGCCGGAAATCCTGGAAGATCATGCCGACCTGCCGACGGTAGTGCGGGATGCGCCGCTTCGGCAGCTGGCCCAGATCCAGGCCGCCGACCTCCACCCGGCCGCGGGTGGGCCGCTCGACCAGCCCGACGAGGCGCAACAGCGTGCTCTTGCCCGCCCCCGAGTGCCCGGTCAGGAAGGCCATCTCGCCCTTGTCCAGCCGGAAGCTCACCCCGGACAGGGCGTCCGGGCTGCGGGCGTAGCGCTTGGACACGTCTTCGAACTGGATCATTCGCGATCGGTCGGCTGCGGCGCTCATTCGCCGGCGAACAGGGCCTCGACGAAGTCCTCGGCGTCGAACGGCCGCAGGTCCTCGAGCGACTCGCCGACGCCGACGAAGCGGATCGGCAGGCGCAGCCGGTCGGCGATCGCGAACACGATGCCGCCCTTCGCCGTGCCGTCGAGCTTGGTGAGGGCGATGCCGGTCACGCCGATGGCCTGGTGGAACTGGGTGGCCTGGTTGAGCGCGTTCTGGCCGGTCGTGGCGTCGACCACCAGCAGCACCTCGTGCGGCGCGTCGGGGTCGATCTTCTTCATCACGCGCACGATCTTGGCGAGCTCCTCCATGAGGTTCGACTTGGTGTGGAGCCGGCCCGCGGTGTCCGCGATCAGCACGTCGAGGCCGCGCGCGGTAGCGGCCTCGAGGGCGTCGAAGATCACCGACGCGGCGTCCGCACCGCCGTGCTGGGCGATCACGGGGACGTGGTTGCGGTCGCCCCAGGCCTGCAGCTGCTCGACCGCCGCGGCGCGGAAGGTGTCGCCCGCCGCCAGCATCACCCGCTGCCCCTCGTCCTGCAGACGCTTGGCGAGCTTGCCAATGGTGGTGGTCTTGCCGGCGCCGTTCACGCCGACCATCAGGATCACCTGCGGCCGCCCCTCGGCCGCGCTGCGCACCGGCGCCTCGGCGCCGCGCAGGATCGCCAGCAGCTGCTCGCGCAGCACCCGCAGCAAGGCGTCGGCGTCGCCCAGCTCGTGGCGCTTCGCCCGAGCGGTGAGGTCGCCGATGATGCGGCTGGTCGCCTCGACGCCCACGTCGGCGGTCAGCAGCAGGGTCTCGAGCTCCTCGAGGAGCTCGTCGTCGATCGCCTTGCGGCCGCGCAGCAGGCTCGACAGGCCCGCGCCGAAATTCGCGCGCGTGCGCGCCAGCCCGCGCTTGAGGCGCTGGAAAAGGCCCTGCTTCTCGGCGGTGGCGACCGCCTCGGCGGCCTCGCCCTCCAGGTCTTCCTTATTGCGTTTGCCGAAACCGAAGAACATCCCGCGTTTCCCGGTGGATCGGGCCCCGATGAACCTAAGGCGCCGCCACCTGTCAAAGGCGAAGCTGCTTGGAACCGACGCACCGCTCTGGAAGAATCCGCGCGCCGCCTCGCCAGGGGGCGCATCCTAACACCCGAGGCTGGGACGAACACGCCGATGACGACCCTCCGCAGATTGCTGCTGTTGCCCCTGCTGCTGCTCGCCGGGGCGGCGGCGGCCGGACCCACCCACGAGTACCGGCTCGACAACGGGCTCAAGGTGATCGTGCGCGAGGACCATCGCGCGCCGGTCGCCACGGTGCAGGTCTGGTACCGCGTCGGCTCGAGCTACGAGCCGGACGGCCTGACCGGCATCTCGCACGTCCTCGAGCACATGATGTTCAAGGGCACGCCGAGATACGGCCCCGGCGAGTACAGCCGGATCCTGTCGGCCAACGGCGCCGAGGAGAATGCCTTCACCAGCCGCGACTACACCGGCTACTACGCGACGCTGGCGAACGACCGGATCGAGCTCGCGATGGAGCTCGAGGCCGACCGCATGCGCCACCTGCTCCTCCTGCCCGAGGAGTTCGCGAAGGAGCTCGAGGTGGTGAAGGAAGAGCGCCGGCTGCGCACCGAGGACCGCCCCACCGCGCTGACCTACGAGCAGTTCAACGCCGTGGGGTACCGCGTCCTGCCGTACCGCAACCCGATCATCGGCTGGATGAGCGACCTGGACCAGATGACGGCGGACGACCTGCGCGCCTGGTACCAGCGCTGGTACGCGCCGAACAACGCCATCCTGGTCGTTGCCGGCGACGTCGACCCCAAGGAGGTCCTCGCGCTCGCCCAGAAGCACTTCGGTCCGCTGCAGGCGCAGGAGCCGCCGGTGGTCCGCGAGTCCCGCGAGCCGGAGCCGCGCGGCGCGACGCGCGTCACCGTGCGTGCGCCGGCCCGCCAGCCCTACCTGTTGATGGGCTTCAAGACCCCCGTCGTCGGCCAGGCGGACGCGCCCTGGGAGCCCTACGCGCTCGAGGTGCTCGCGAGCGTGCTCGACGGCGGCGACAGTGCGCGCTTCAGCGCCCGGCTGGTGCGCGGCAGCGAGGTCGCGAGCAGCGCCGGCGCCGAGTACAGCGCCTACGGCCGCCTGCCGAGCATGCTGCTGGTCGACGGCACGCCGGCGGAGGGCCAGGACATGGCGGTCCTCGAAGCGGCCCTGCGCGCGGAGCTCGAGCGCCTCAAGAGCGAAGGCGTGCAGCCTGCCGAGCTCGAGCGCGTCATCACCCAGCTCGTCGCCGGCAAGGTCTACGAGCGCGACTCGATCATGGCGCAGGCGATGCGCATCGGCTCGATGGAGGCCCTCGGCCTCGGCTGGCGGCTCGCCGACGAGGAGGTCGAGCGCATCCGCGCGGTGACGCCGGAGCAGGTGCAGGCGGTCGCCCGCAAGTTCCTGGACGACAAGCGCCTCACGGTCGCGGTGCTCGATCCGCTGCCGATGGGCAAGGGCAGTGTCGCGACGACGCGGGGGGACAGCAGCCATGTTCGCTGAAGCCGGGAGATCCGTTGCCGCGCTGCTCGCGCTCGCACTGCTGTGGCCGACGTTCGCGGCGGCCGGGCCGAAGATCGAGTCGTGGCAGACCGCCAACGGGGCGCGGGTGCTGTTCGTGGCGGCGCCCGAGCTGCCGATGGTCGACGTCCGCGTCGTCTTCGACGCCGGCAGCGCGCGCGACGGCGAGCGGCCGGGGCTCGCCTCGCTGACCAACGATCTGCTCACCGAAGGCGCCGGGCCCTGGAGCGCGGACGAGCTCGCCGCGCGCGTCGAATCGGTGGGGGCGAGCCTCGGAAGCGACTCGCTGCGCGACATGGCCTTCGTCTCGGTACGCAGCCTGACCGAGCCGAAGGCGCTCGACGTCGCGGTCGAGACGCTGGCGGCGGTCGTCGCGGCGCCGCGCTTCGAGGCGGGCGACATCGAGCGCGTGCGCAACGCGCGCCTGGTGTCGCTGCGCCAGCAGGAGCAGTCGGCCGGCAGCGTGGCGAGCAAGGCCTTCTACCGGACGCTCTACGGCGACCACCCGTACGCGACGGATCCCGACGGCACGGCCGAGTCGGTGTCGGCCGTCACCCGCGAGGCCCTGCAGGAGTTCCACCGTCGCTATTACGTCGCGAGCAACGCGGTGGTGGCGATCGTCGGTGCGCTCGACCGCGCCCAGGCCGAGGCGCTGGCGCAGCGCGTGATGGCAGGCGTGCCGGCGGGCGAGCGGCCCGCGAAGGTGGCCGAGCCGCGTCCACCGGCGCCCGGCGAGCACCCGGTGACGTTCCCGTCGACCCAGACCCACATCTACCTGGGCCAGCTCGGCATTGCGCGGCACGATCCCGACTACTTCGCGCTGCTCGTGGGCAACCACGTGCTGGGCAGCAGCGGCCTCGTGTCCCTGCTCGGCGAGGAGGTGCGCAACAAGCGCGGCCTCTCCTACAGCGTCTACAGCGGGCTGCTGCCGATGCGTCAGGCCGGGCCGTTCATGGCGGTCGCCCAGACCAAGAACAGCCAGACGGCGGAGGCAATGACGGTCATCCGGCAGACGATCGCCGATTTCGTGGCCAACGGTCCGACCGCCAAGCAGCTCGACGAGGCCAGGCGCAATCTCACCGGCGGCTTCCCGCTGCGCATCGCGAGCAACGGCAAGATCGTCGAGCAGCTCGCGGTGATCGGCTTCTACGACTACCCGCTCGACTGGCTCGACACCTACGTCGCGAAGGTCGACGCGGTCACGATCGAGCAGGTCCGCGACGCCTTCCGGCGGCGCATCGACCCGAACGGCATGATCTCGGTCGTGGTGGGCGGTGACCGGGCCGCGCCGTCCGGCGGCTGAGGGCCCGCGCGCACCGGCGGCGGGCCGCGGCACGAACCGCGTCCGCATCGTCGGCGGAACGCACCGTGGCCGGAAGATCGCGTTTCCCGATGCGGCCGGGCTGCGGCCGACCGGCGATCGCATCCGCGAGACGCTGTTCAACTGGCTCGCGCCGGTGCTGCCGGGCAGCCGCTGTCTCGACCTGTTCGCGGGTAGCGGCGTACTCGGCATCGAGGCCGCCTCGCGCGGCGCGGCGCAGGTCGTGCTCGTGGAGTCGGCGCCGCGCGTCGCGAGCGCGTTGCGGGAGACCATCGACGAGCTGCGCCTGGGCGAGCGCGTGCGCCTCGTCGAGGCCGGCGCGCTGCAGTGGCTGGCGACGGCCGCTCCCGTTCGCTTCGACGTCGCGTTCCTCGACCCGCCGTTCGCCGCTGGCCTCATGGCCGAGGCGATCGCTGCGCTCGAGGCGGGCGGCTGGCTCGCTGACGGTGCGCTCGTCTACCTCGAACGTTCGGACTCGCAGGACCCCTGGCCGGTGCCGTCGAACTGGACGGTGCTGCGCGACAAGCACGCGGGGCAGGTGTCGTACGCGCTCGCGCGGCGCGATGGCGGGTAGGAGCGCCTGGTAGGAGCGCCTGGTAGGAGCGCCTTCAGGCGCGATTCCAAAG
>Ga0208980_10000843_pt1 | contig 18046 bp, 14 predicted proteins | sample WetSurMetagenome_3_FD_187993 | JGI IMG/M metagenome (GOLD analysis project Ga0208980, IMG submission 187993) | Wetland microbial communities from Twitchell Island in the Sacramento Delta, sample from surface sediment Aug2011 Site A1 Bulk (version 2) | ecosystem: Environmental > Aquatic > Marine... | reverse complement strand
TTTTGCCCCGCTCCTTCTCGCCACCTTTCATGAGCGGTACCCCGGCATCAAGCTCAACCTGGAGGTTACCAACCGCCAGACCCTAGTGCGCATGCTCGAAACCAACGGTGTCGACCTGGTGCTGATGGGACAGCCCCCCGAGGGCGTCGACACCGAGTCCGAGCCCTTCATGGACAACCCCCTGGTGGTGGTCGCCCCGCCGCGGCACCCCCTCGCGGGCGAGCCGGGCATCAGCCTCGGGCGCCTGGCCGAGGAGGTGTTCGTCATGCGCGAGCCCGGCTCCGGCACGCGCCAGGCCATGGAGCGGTTCTTCAGCGAGCAGGGTCTCAGCATCCATCAGGGCATGCAGATGACCCGCAACGAGGCCATCAAACAGTCTGTGCGCGCGGGCCTTGGGGTGAGCATCGTCTCGCTGCATACCATTGAGCTGGAGCTCGAGACGGGGCGCCTGGTGGTGCTGGACGTGATCGGCTTTCCCATCCAGCGCAAGTGGTTCCTGGTCTACCGCCGGGACAGACGCCTGTCTCCGGCCGCCCAAGCGTTTCGCAGCTTTGTTCTCGAGGAGGCCGGACGACTCTAGACCCCGCCAACGGGCGGGGACACCGAACCGGGGATGCTCGCGGCGCGAAGCGGCGAGCGCCCAGGGGTTTTGGTGTACACTCCGGCGCTCGATGCGTCATGAGGGGCCGCGCGACGGGGTGGACGCGGATCACCTGCGGTTTGTGACCGACACCACCACCCCGGTCTAGAGCTTCGATACCCTATGGCAGCACGACCGCCAGTGGTCCCCCACTGCGACCCAGCCCGTTACCCCCTGTTGTCGCTGATCGACACACCCGCCGACCTGCGCCTGTTGGGCGAGGCCCAGCTCCCCCAACTGGCGGCGGAGCTGAGGGAGTTTCTGATCGAGATGGTCTCGCGCACCGGTGGTCATCTGGCGGCGGGTCTGGGTGTGGTCGAGCTCAGCGTGGCCCTGCACTACGTCTTCAATACCCCCGAGGATCGCCTGGTGTGGGACGTGGGCCACCAGGCCTATCCCCACAAGATCCTCACCGGTCGGCGGGAGCGCATGGCGACCCTGCGTCAGCAGGGCGGCCTGTCGGGCTTTCCGCGGCGGGAGGAGAGTCCCTACGACACCTTCGGCGTGGGCCACTCGAGCACTTCCATCAGTGCCGCGCTGGGTATGGCGATTGCGGCGCGGGAGCGGCACATCCGGCGCCATGTGATCGCCGTTATCGGGGACGGAGCCCTCGGTGCGGGGATGGCATTCGAGGCCCTCAATCACGCCGGTGCCCTCGACGTCGATCTGCTGGTGATCCTCAATGACAACGACATGTCCATTTCCCCGCCCGTGGGGGCGGTGAGCGGTTACCTCTCGCGCATCCTTTCGAGCTCCTTCTACATCAGCGTCCGGGAGGGCGGCAAGTCGGTGCTCAGTCGGTTGCCGCAGCTCAAGGAGCTGGTGGGCCGCTGGGAGGAGCACATGAAGGGCATGCTCATGCCCGGGACCCTATTCGAGGAGATGGGATTCAACTACATCGGCCCCATCGACGGGCACGACCTCTCGGTGCTGGTGCCCACCCTGCAGAATATGCTGGAGATGCCAGGGCCGCGGCTGCTGCATGTGGTCACCCGTAAGGGCAAGGGGTATCACCCGGCCGAAGGCCAGCCCATCACCTACCACGGCGTCTCTCCTTTCGACCCCACGACCGGCAAGATGCAGGGCAAGCCCCAGGGGGGGCCGAGCTACACCGCGGTGTTCGGGTCCTGGCTCTGCGACGCGGCGGAGCGCGATCCGCGCCTGATGGGGATCACCCCGGCGATGTGCGAGGGCTCAGGGTTGACCGAGTTCTCCAAGTGCTTCCCTGATCGTTACTTCGACGTGGGGATCGCCGAGCAGCATGCCCTGACCCTCGCCGCGGGCATGGCCTGCGAGGGGCTCAAGCCGGTGGTGGCCATCTACTCGACCTTCCTGCAGCGGGCCTACGATCAACTGATCCATGACATCTGTCTGCAGAACCTCGATGTGACCCTCGCGGTGGACCGGGCCGGGTTGGTGGGTGCGGACGGGGCCACCCATGCCGGCAGCTTCGATCTCAGCTTCTGTCGACCGCTGCCGAACCTGCTGATCCTGGCCCCGGCGGACGAGGCGGAGTGCCGGGCCCTGCTGCAGAGCGCCTATGAGCACCCAGGTCCTGCTCTGGTGCGTTATCCGCGGGGGAGCGGTCCCGGGGTGGCGGTACCCAAAACCCTCACCACCCTCGCCATCGGTCGAGGAGAGATCCGCCGCCAGGGCAAGGACGTGGCGCTGCTCGCCTTTGGTTCGCCGCTGACAACGGCCTTGGGGGTGGCCGAGGGGCTCGATGCCACGGTGGCGAACATGCGCTTCGTCAAGCCCCTCGATGGCGAGCTGATCGAGCGCCTGGCGCAGGACCATGGGCTGTTGGTGACGCTGGAAGAGAACGTGGTCGCTGGCGGGGCCGGATCGGCGGTGGCGGAGTTTCTGTTCGCCCGGGGCTGGGCGGGACGCCTGCTGCAGCTCGGGCTTCCCGACCGCTTCATCGAGCACGGCACACCACAACAGCAGATCGAGGCGGCGGGTCTAGACCGGTCCGGTATCCTCCAGGCGATTCGCCAGGCCCGCGGGGAGGGCTGAAAGGTGTCGTCCGCTCGGCTTCAGATCGAGCCCATCTCGGCCTTCGAGGACAACTACATCTGGCTACTCACCACCGACCAGGGCCGCTCCGCAGCGGTGGTCGATCCCGGGGACGAGGATCCGGTGATCGACCGGCTTCGGGAGCGGGATTTCCGGCTTGAGGCGGTGCTCATCACCCACCACCACGGCGACCACACCGGCGGCGTTGAGGGCCTGGCGGCGGCCTATCCGGGTCTGCGGGTGTATGGCCCGAAGGATCGGCGAATCCCGGAGATTACCCACCCGGTCGGCGAGAGGGATAGGCTTATGCTTCTGGAGGGGGCGGTGAGCCTCCAGGTCCTCGCGGTGCCCGGACACACCACGAGCCACATCGCCTACCAGGGCGAGGGCTGCCTGTTTTGCGGCGATACCCTGTTCGCCGCCGGTTGCGGGCGGGTGTTCGACGGGAGTTTCGAGGATCTCGCCGCCTCGCTGAGGCGCATCGCCGCGCTTCCGGGGGAAACGCTGGTCTACTGCGCCCACGAATATACCCTCGCCAATCTCGGGTTTGCCCGCTGGGTGGAGCCCGAGCGTGCGGCGATCGCGGAGCGGACCGAGGAGGTCCGGCGGCTGCGGGCGGCGGGTCGGCCCTCGGTCCCCGCGCGCCTTGACTCGGAGCGGGAGACCAACCCGTTTCTGCGCACCTCGGTGCCAGCGGTGGTTGCCGCGGCGCAAACCTACGCCGGGTGCCCCTTGGTGGATGAGACTGCGGTGTTCACCGCGCTCCGCCAGTGGAAGGACCACGCCTACGACTGAGCGGAGAAGCGCCCCCGTTGGTGGGGGCGCCCCCGATGGGCAAGGGCCTGGGTATCGGGCTACTCCATGATGCGCTCAATGATGGGGGTGAGGATCAATTCCACCGCCATTACCATCTTTCCGCCCGGTACCACCAGGGTGTTGCGCCGCGACATGAAGGAGTCGTGCAGCATGCTGAGCAGGTAAGGGAAGTCGATATCGAACTTATTCGGGTCCTTGAAGCGGATGATCACAAAACTCTCGTCCGGGGTCGGGATATCGCGGGCGATGAAGGGATTGGAGGTATCGACCGTTGGCACCCGTTGGAAGTTGATGTCGGTCAGCGAGAACTGGGGTGTGATGAAGTTGATGTAGTCGGGCATGCGACGGAGGATCGTATCGACGATGGCCTCGGCGCTGTAGCCGCGCTCGGCGTTGTCGCGGTGGATCTTCTGAATCCACTCCAGGTTCACGATGGGTACCACCCCAATGAGCAGGTCAACGTACTGGGCGACATTGTGCTCCTGGGTGACTACCCCGCCGTGGAGCCCTTCATAGAACAGCATATCGCTGCCGGGGGGGATGTCTTCCCAGGGGGTGAATTGTCCGGGCCTGAGGTCGGTCGCCAGGCGCGCGTTGTGCTCCGCGGCCTCCTCGGGGCTGTGGAGGTAGTAGCGCTTACGCCCGGTTCCGCTGCTGCCGTACTGCTTGAACAGCTCCTCGAGCTCGCCGAACAGGTTGCCGTCCGAGCCGAAGTGGCTTAGGTGCTTATGCTTTTTCAGGGCTTGGGCAACCACCTCGCGCATCTCGGCACGGTCGTAGCGGTGGAAGCTGTCCCCCTCCACGATTACGGCATTGATCTTGTCACGGTAGAAGATGTGCTCAAAGGCGCGTTTGACGCTGGTGGTGCCGGCGCCAGACGAACCCGTGACGGCGATGATCGGGTGTTTCTTGGACATGGGCCTCTCCCGTTCTCTCTAGTACCCTTAGACTCTGGGCGGTTGGCGCCCTCGGGCGCCAGCCTGTTAGTGAATTAAATGTTAATAATATACCAAAGAGCCTGGAGTTCAGATACCCGTAGGGGATCTGCTGGGGGGCGATCGGGAGGGCCAGCGGGAGGTACGGATGAGCGATGAGGATCGGATACACAGCGAGAAGGGTTGGATTCCACCGGAGGTGCGGCATCATCCGGAGTTCCAGTCGGCCCTGGTGCGGATGGGGATTTGGTTGTTCGCGGCGGGGTACATCGGGCTCGGGGCCTGGACCGGCTACTACCGCGTGGCCACCAGTGAGTATCTGGTGCTCTTTTGCGTCTATCTGGTGGTGTTCCTCGGCCTGGCGATCGACGTGATCCGGCGGCCGGTGCGACCGGTGCGCCGGTATCTCGCGCTCGCCCTCGACATCAGCGCCTCAAGCCTGGCCATCTTCCTGACCAAGGAGGCGATCAGTCCCTTCTATTTGCTCTACATCTGGATCTTTATCTCCTACGGTACCCGCTTCGGTAGGCGTGACCTGGTGTTCGCCTCGGGGTTCAGCGTCGTCGCCTACAACCTCGTGTTGATCGAGCTCGGGGAATGGCAGCGCCACACCTTCGAGGCGTTCTTCTTTCTTCTGCTCCTCGCCCTGCTGCCGCTGTACCAGTTCGCGCTGCTGCGCAAGGTCGAGCAGGCACGGCTCGAGGCGGAGCGGGCCAACCAGGCCAGGGGGGATTTCCTCTCCACCATGACCCATGAGCTGCGCACCCCCCTCACCGGGGTGATCGGCATGACGCAGCTCCTGGAGGGGACACCACTGCGCCCCGATCAGCGCGAGTACGTGCAGTCCATCGCCAGCTCGGCGCATCTCTTACGGGTGCTGATCGGGGACGTGCTCGATCTCTCCAAGATCGAGGCCCGCAAGCTCCACCTCGAGCAGGTGCCCTTCTCCCCGCGCAGCGCGTTGCTCGGGGTTTGTTACGCGTTACAGGGTCAGGCCCTCGACAAGGGGCTCGATCTCGTCTGCGAGATCGAGCGGGCTGTACCCCTGGAGGTGAGAGGCGACGAGATGCGGGTGCGGCAGGTTCTGTTCAACCTGATCGGCAATGCGGTGAAGTTCACCGAGCAGGGACAGATCCTCGTGCGCTGCCGGGTGGCACAGGCCGATGTGGCACTACCCCGGACGCACCTGCTCCTTGAGGTGGAGGACTCCGGGATCGGCATCGCACCCGAGGCTTTGCCCAGGGTCTTCGACAGCTTCTGGCAGGCGGATGATTCCACCACCCGGCGCTATGGTGGCAGTGGGTTGGGGACCACCATCGCGCGGGACCTCGTGCGGCTGATGGGGGGCGCCATCGACCTGGACAGCGAGGTGGGTCGCGGCAGCCGGTTCTGGGTGAAGCTGCCGCTGCTCGCCGAAGGGTTCACCGCGGCGCTGGCGGGGGTCTCCCCGGTACTGGAGGGTCGCCGGGCCCTGGTGTTCGAGACCAATGCGGCCAGTCGAGGCGTGATCCTGCGGACCTGCGAGGACCTCGGTATGCGCTGCCAGCCGATCGAGCACATCGGGGATCTCGGTCGCCTCGCCCGGGACCGCGATGCGCTGGATGTCATGATTCTCGCTGACTCACCCGCCGGAGAGGATCTTGCCGCCCTGCAGCGCCTGCTCAGTGGGGTGATTGGGAAGCCCGTACCCTTCCTGCTCCTCACCTATCCCGGTCGCGGCACGGAGCGGGGCCCTGATGCGCCCGCCTGCCTCAACAAGCCCTTCGCGCCCGAGGCGATGGCGGAGGCTCTCACCGGTGTCATCGGCGGTGAGCGGACGTCTCGGACCGGCACCCTGGGGGCGCCTGCTCCGGTGCACCTCCCGGAGCCGGCGCGGGGATTGGGTCGCATTCTGGTGGCCGAAGACAACCCCATCGCCGCCAAGGTGATCACCACCCTGCTGCAGCGTCAAGGCTACGACACCACCCTGGTGCTCGACGGCGAGGAGGCCCTGCGCAAGGCCGAGGAGGAGGTTTTCGATCTGGCCTTCGTGGATCTACGCATGCCGAAGATCGACGGGTTGGATTTCGCTCGCCGGCAGCGCCAGCGTGAGGCGGGGCTGGGGCATCTGCCGATCATAGCCTTGACGGCGAATGCCGCCGAGGATATCCGCCAGCAGTGCTTGGCGGCGGGCATGGACGATTTCCTCGCCAAGCCCGTGGACCCAGGCGATCTCTCGCGGACCCTGGCGCGCTACTTACTCCCGGCGGGGGAAGTGTCTGCGAATCCTTAGGCGGCCTCTTCTGCGGGGGTGGGCGTGGGCGCCGGGCGCATTGCCCGAGTGCTTGCGGCCGCCGCCAGGCGCTTGTCGATCAGGTTCTTGAGCGCAATCAATAGGCCCAGTCCGATGAACGCACCGGGCGGCAGAATGGCGAGGAGGGCGCCGGGGAAATCGGGGTCGAGCTTGAGGGTGAGAGACTGCGCCCACTCCCCGAGGAGAAGGTGGGCCTGATCGAACAGGGTGCCCTGGCCGAAAAATTCGCGCATCCCGCCCAGGGTGGTGAGCACCAGCGTCGATCCCAGCCCGATGCTCAGGCCATCGACCAGCGCGCGGTCGGGTCGGTTTCGCGACGCAAAGGCCTCGGCGCGTCCGATGATGGTGCAGTTGACCACGATCAGGGCGATGAATAATCCGAGCACCTTATAGAGCTCGTAAAACCAGGCCTGCATGGCCAGCTCGACGGCGGTGACGAACGAGGCGATCACGAGCACGAACACCGGCAGCCGCACCTCGGGTCGCACCAGGTTGCGGATCAGGGAGACCGTGACATTCGAGAGCACCAGCACGAGCGTGGTGGTGAGGCCCATCCCGAGTCCGTTGGTTGCGGAGGTGGTGGTGGCTAGCAGTGGGCACAGCCCCAGCAGGGCCACCAGGGCCTGGTTATTGCTCCACAGACCGTTGCGAACGATCCCGCCGTAGCCTTGGGTCGACATCAGGAGCCCCCCGCCTTTGCGGACACCGCTTCCGGTGCCGTCTGGTAGAGCCTATCCCCCTGTTGCTGGACGAACAGGAGTGTGTTTTTGACCGCCTGGACGATCGCTCGCGGCGTGATGGTGGCGCCCGTGAACTGGTCGAACACCCCGCCGTCGCGCTTCACCCGCCACAGCTCGATCGGTGGGTCTTCCAGTGACCTGCCGGTAAAGCTCTTTACCCAGTTGGATTTCTGCTCCTCAATGCGGTCACCGAGCCCCGGGGTTTCATGGTGGCTGACCACCCGCACCCCCCCCAGGGAGCCGTCGGCCAGTACTGAGACCAGGAGCTTGATGGGCCCCGCATAACCGTTGGGAACCAGAGGGTCGAGGACCAGCGCTGCCGGTTGACCGTCGCGGCGCCCGCGGTACACCCGGGTGTTGGTGGCACCCAGGAGCTCGTAGTTGTGGACCTCAATGTGGTCGGCCGCGATGTCGTTATCCGTGCCCCCCTCGGGAACGATGGCCTCGAGCGTGCGCAGCAGGGCCTGGTGCTCATTGGCGGCGATGCGCTCGGCGGTGAGGTCGTGGGTGATGGCCACTACGCCCACACCGCACACCGCGAACCCCGCCAGCACCAGTGCCGCGACCAGGATCGGTCTGTTAGTCATCCGATCGCCTCCGGTGACCGAAAACCCTCGACTGGGTGTACTGGTCGATAGTAGGTGCGGCAATGTTCATCAACAAGACCGCAAAGGCGACGGCATCGGGATAACCTCCCCAGGTGCGGATCACCAATACGAGCACCCCAATCGAGGCGCCGAAGATGAGCTGTCCCTTGCGGGTAGTCGTGGCGGTGACGGGGTCGGTGGCGATGAAGAAGGCGCCCAAAATGGCCCCCCCGCTGAACAGATGGAAGGCGGGAAACGGGTGGGTCTGGGGATCCACCAACCAGAACAGACCTGCTACGACCAGCACTGCCCCGATCATGGAGACGGGAATGTGCCAGGAGATCACCCGCCGCCATAGCAAATAGAGCCCGCCGAGCAAGAACCAGTTCCCGACCCACTCCCAGCCGCGGCCGCCGAAATCTCCCCACAGGGGGCTTTGGCGGATCTCGCTGATCATCTGCTGCAGGTCGAGCTGGGTGCGCATGGAATCGAGCGGTGTGGCCCGGGTGATCGCGTCCCATCCCAGGCCCGCGGGGGGATGATGCAGGAAAATGACCTGCAGCATATCGCCCAGCCCCAGGGGGTGCTCGGCCAGCATGTAGGGGGGCAGCCAGGCGGTCATCGCCGTCGGATAGGAGATCAGCAGAAATACATAGGCCGCCATCGCCGGGTTGAAGGGGTTGTATCCCAGGCCGCCGTAGAGCTGTTTGACCACGACGATGGCGAAGGCCATGCCCAGCAGGGTGAGCCACCAGGGGAGGGTGGGCGGGACGGCGATGGCGAACAGCAGAGCGGTGACCACCGCGCTGAGGTCCGAGAGGGTCGGGAGCACCGGCCGCCCGCGTAACTGGAGCACCAGCGCCTCGCAGAGGATCGCACAGAGGGTGGCCAGCACCAGGTTGATCAGCAGTCCCCAGCCGAAATACCAGACCATGGCGATCACGCCCGGCACCAGGGCCAGGATTACCTCGCCCATGGCGCGCTGCACGCTGTGCGGCCGGGGATCGTGGGGGGATGAGGAGGTGGGGAAGCGCATGGGTAGGGCTCAGGCCGGGGGCTGGTGGGGTGCCGGTGGCTCAACGGTGCCATCCACGCCCGCCGCATCGCGACTGGCCTGATCGGCCAGCGCCGCTTTCTTCGCGGCGGCACGTTGGAGGGCCGCATCGATGGCCGCCTTCCTCGGGTCCGCGCCCCCTGACGCGGGCTTGTGGTCGAGCTCTTCGGTTTTCTTGCGCAGCTTGGCCTTGCGCTCTTCCTCCTGACGCGCGAGCCGTGCCTCGCGCGCTTCGTGACGCCTGCGGGCCAGATCGGCTTTGCGCTTGTCCCGTTCCAGGGCCCAGCTCTCGGTCTTGGCAAAGCGATAGTACTGCACCAGCGGGATATGGGAGGGGCAAACGTGGGCGCAGCAGCCGCACTCGATGCAATCGAACAGATGATAATCCCCAACCCGATCGAGGTCCCGTGCCCGGCTATACCAGTAGAGCTGCTGCGGCAGCAACCGGGCGGGGCACACCTCGGCGCACTTGCCGCAGCGGATGCAGGGCAGCGCCGGTCCGGGGTTGGGGGACTCCGCCGCGGTCAGGACCAGGAGGCAATTGGCGGCCTTGGTGATGGGCACCGCATCGGTGTGTAGCCCGAAGCCCATCATGGGCCCGCCCAGGATCAGCTTGGAGACGTCAGGCCGATAGCCACCGCACAGGGCGATCAGCTCGGCCGCCGGGGTGCCGATGAGCACCTCGAGGTTCTGCGGCTCGGCGATGCCACCGCCGGTGACGGTGACGAAGCGGGAGATCAGAGGTTTGCCCTCCAGCACCGCGGCGGCCACCGCGGCGGCGGTGCCCACGTTGTGGCAGACCACACCGATCTGCGCGGGGAGCCCGCCGCTCGGCACCTCTTTCCCGGTCAGGATGCGGATGAGCTGCTTTTCGCCCCCGCTCGGGTACAGGGTCGGGATGGCGACCACGCGGGTCCAGTCCCGCATGTCGCTCTCCGCCAGGGCGAGGCGCAGGGACTCGATGGCCTCCGGCTTGTTGTCCTCGATCCCGATCAGGCAGCGTTTGGCGCCGAGGATGTGCCCGATGATCCGGGCGCCCAGGAGGATTTCCCCGGCACGCTGGCGCATGAGCAGATCGTCGCAGGTGATATAGGGCTCGCACTCCGCGCCGTTGAGGATCAGGGTATCGATGGGGTAGCCGCGGCCCGGGTTGAGCTTCACGCTGGCGGGGAAGGCTGCGCCGCCGAGACCCACCACGCCCGCCCAGCGGATGCGCTCTCGCAACAGAAGCGGGTCGGCAGAGGCATAGTCTTCGATCGGCTCGGGCAGATCCGCCCAGGTATCCTCGCCATCGGTTTCGATGAGGATGCAGGGTGCGCTCAGTCCGGAGGGATGGGGCACCGGGAACGGGGCAATGGCGGCGACTACCCCGGAGCTTGGCGCATGCACCGGGGCGCTGACATAGCCCTGGGCCTGGGCGAGCATCTGCCCCTTGAGCACCCGCCCGCCCACCCGGACCAGCGGTTTCGCCAGGTTACCGATGTGCTGCTGCAGGGGGACGATCAGGCGCTCGGGCAGCGGTGCCGTGCGCAGCGGTCGCGCGGCCGACAGGGACTTGCGCTCGGGCAGGTGCAGTCCGCCGGGGAAATGCCACAGACGTGGGTGCGTGCCCACGGGCTCGGGGTGCGTTTGGGTCATTCGGCGGGCCCGGCCTCAGGCGGTGGCCACGGCGGGTTGGGCGATATCCCGCGGCGTGCCATCGGGATAGGGCCAGCGCCAGTGCTCGATGCCTTCGCTGACCGGGACCATATGGATACATTCGACAGGGCAGGGTGCTACGCAGAGCCCGCATCCGGTGCACTCGGCGGTGATGACCGTGTGCATGCTCTTGGCGGCACCGACAATGGCGTCTACCGGACAGGCCTGGAGGCAGAGGGTGCAGCCGATGCACTCCTGCTCGTCGATCCGCGCCACCTCTTTGGGCTTTTCTGCGCCCTCGGCGAGGGGCATCGGGTCGCGACCCAGCAGATCGGCGAGCGCGCTAACCACCGGCTCCCCTCCGGGGGCGCAACGGTTGATCTCCGCTTCACCCTTGGCCACCGCCTCGGCGTAGGGTCGGCAGCCGGGATAACCGCACTGGCCGCACTGAGTCTGGGGTAGGATCTGGTCGATCCGTTCAGCGATGGGGTTGCCCTCAACGCGAAAGCGCAGGGCTGCGTACCCAAGCGCCAGGCCGAGGAGTGCGGACAGCAGGGCCATGGTGCCGATTGCAACCCACATATCGGTGCGCATCCCTCAAGCCGGTACTAGACCGGCGAAGCCCATAAAGGCGAGCGACATGAGACCGGCGGTGATCAGCGCGATGGCGTTGCCCCGGAACGGCTCCGGGACGTCAGCCACTGCCACCCGCTCGCGCACCGCGGCGAACAAGGTCAGGACCAGGGAAAAGCCCACGGCGGCCCCGAAGCCATACAGGGCCGACTCAAGAAAGCCGTGCTTGGTCTGCACATTGAGCAGCGCCACCCCGAGCACCGCACAGTTGGTGGTGATCAGGGGTAGGTAGATGCCCAGGAGCTGGTAGAGCACCGGACTGGTCTTGTTGATCACCGTTTCGGTGAATTGCACCACCGCCGCGATCACCACGATAAAGGCGATGATCCGCAGGTACTCGATCCCCAGCGGCATGAGAAGGTAGCGGTTGATCAGGTAGGCGATGGCCGCCGATAAGGTGAGCACAAAGGTGGTGGCCAGACCCATGCCAAGGGCCGTTTCTTGCTTGCGCGACACCCCCATGAACGGACAAAGCCCCAGGAACTTCACCAAAACGAAGTTGTTCACCAGGACGGTGCTGATGAGGATGAGGGCGTATTCCTGCATGTTATGCGCAGATCGTTCGGACTCTGTTTACCTTAGTGTCGCGGGGCCAGGCTTACAACCAGCCCTTGCTGGGGGATATCCCGGGGCGACCCAGATCGCTAGCGAACGCGCATGCCAGGCTCGGCGCCAGTGTCCGGCGCCAGCAGGAAGATGTCCTGGCCCCCGGGTCCGGCGGCCAGCACCATGCCATCGGAGTTGCCGAAGCGCATCTTGCGCGGTGCCAGGTTGGCTACCATCACCGTGAGGCGTCCCACCAATGCCTCGGGCCGATAGGCCGAGCGAATGCCGGCGAGCACCGCGCGCTGCGCGCCGCCGAGATCGAGGGTGAGCGCGAGCAGCTTATCAGAACCCGTCACCTCGCTGGCCGCAACGATTCGCGCCACCCGCAAGTCCACCCGGGCGAAATCCGCATACTCGATGGTTTCGGCCAGGGGCTCGCGCACCAGATGGCCCTCCGTCTTGGTCTCGTGGGGGCGGGCCTTCTTCACCTCCTGGGCGGTCAGGTCCTCTTTGGAGTCCGCCAGCATGGCCTCGATCGCCTTGGGATCGACGCGGGTGAGTAGCGGGGTGAAGGGATCGATCACCTCGCCGAGCAGGGGTGTGCTCAGGGCGTCCCAAGCGAGGGGTGGGATGCGCAGGAAAGCTTCCGAGCGCTCCGCGGTTCGCGGCAGGATCGGTTTAAGGTAGCCGATGATGACCCGGAACAGGTTTAGGCCCATGGAGCAGATGTTCTGGAGCTCCTGTTCCCGCCCGGCCTGCTTGGCCACCACCCAGGGCGCTTTCTCATCGATGTACTGGTTGGCGCGGTCGGCCAGGGCCATGATCTCGCGCACGGCGCGGCTGTATTCGCGCCCCTCGAAGCCAGAGGCGATTTCTTTCCCGGCGTGCACGAAGCTGTCGAACAGCTCCGGCTCGGCGAGCTCGGCGGATAGGCGGCCCTCGAAGCGCTTGCTGATGAATCCGGCGCAGCGGCTGGCGATATTCACCACCTTGCCCACCAGGTCCGCATTCACCCGCTGGGCGAAGTCCCCCAGGTTGAGGTCGATGTCGTCCACCCCCGCCCCTAGCTTGGCGGCGAAGTAGTAACGCAGGAACTCGGGATCGAGGTGATTGAGGTAGGTCCGCGCCTTGATGAAGGTCCCGCGCGACTTCGACATCTTCTGTCCGTCCACAGTAAGGAACCCGTGCACGAATACCGCCGTGGGCTTGCGGAACCCAGCCCCGTGGAGCATGGCCGGCCAGAACAGGCAGTGGAAATAGACGATGTCCTTGCCGATGAAGTTGTAGAGCTCGGCGGTGGAGTCCTTGCTCCAGAAGCTTGCGAAGTCCAGGCCCGGGGTGCGGTTGCACAGGTTGCGGAAGCTGGCCATGTAACCGATGGGGGCGTCGAGCCAGACGTAGAAATACTTCCCTGGGTGGTCCGGGATCTCGAAGCCGAAGTAGGGGGCGTCGCGGGAGATGTCCCACTCCTGCAGGCCGGTGGTAAACCACTCGTCGAGCTTGTTGGCCACCTCCCGCTGCAGGTGACCGCCACGGGTCCAGCCCTTGAGCATCTCCTCGAAGTCGGCAAGCTTGAAGAAGTGGTGCTCGGATTCGCGATCCTCGGGCACCGCACCGGAGACCGCCGAGCGGGGGTTCTTCAGCTCGCTCGGGGAGTAGCTGGCACCGCATGCCTCGCAGTTGTCGCCATACTGGTCGGCTGCGCCGCATTTGGGGCACTCGCCTTTGATAAAGCGGTCGGGCAGGAACATCTGCTCCACCGGGTCGTAGGCCTGTGTGATGGAGCGGGTGGCGATATGACCGCCGTCACGGTTGCGGCGGTAGATCAGGGTGGCGCAGTCGCGGTTCTCCTCGGAGTGGGTGGAGTGGTAGTTGTCGAAGCCAACGCGGAACTCGGCGAAGTCCGCCTTGTGCTCCTGGGCCACGCGGGCGATGAGGGCTTCGGGGGTGACGCCTTCCTGGCGCGCCCGCAGCATGATCGGGGTGCCGTGGGCATCGTCGGCGCACACGTAGTAACACTGGTGCCCGCGCATCTTTTGAAAGCGCGCCCAGATGTCGGTCTGAACGTACTCCACCAGGTGGCCGATGTGGATCGGGCCGTTGGCGTAGGGGAGCGCACTGGTAACCAGGATCTTGCGCGGCTGGGTCATGGTAGGCAGAGAGGGTAGCCGTGGGCCTTGCGACCATCCATCAAACGATAAATTATCCCACAGTTTGCTCTGGGCAACGGGACGGATGCCGACTTGAATTCCAAGGAACCACACCAACTGTCGTCGGCAAGTAGGGGGCCCGGTATCCGGCTTGCTGGCGACGTGATTGGCGCGACCTGCCCAGTCGATCTTGTTAGTCGGCCATCAATCGCTCTCGGTAGCCGCACTATTGCTGGTATCGTGTGAGTCACCCGATCTAAAGATAATTCGATAATGTGGCGAGCCCTCCGGGCAGTCGCCTCGAAGGCCCCCCGACACGAGTAACCGAAGTAGAGTTACCCGCGCCGGTCGATGGTTTCCGATCTTTCAGCGTTCTTGCGAGGTTTGACATGTCACAAGTTACGAAGGAACAACTCGAGCAGGCGATCAAAGGGTACGTGGAGCCTCACCTGCGCAGGGACCTGGTGTCCGCCAAGGCGGTAAAGGGTATCGAAATCGAGGGCGGCGAGGTTAAGGTCCGCGTCGTGCTCGGCTTCCCCGCCAAGGGGATCCAGCAGGCGATTGCCGCGGAGCTGAAGCAGCGGATCGAAGCCGTGCCGGGGGTGACGGGCGCCGAGGTGGAGGTGAGCTGGAGTATCGTCGCCCACTCGGTGCAGAAGTCGCTGAAGCCCATCGACAACGTCAAGAACATCATCGCTGTGGCCTCTGGCAAGGGAGGGGTGGGCAAATCCACTACCGCGGTGAATCTGGCCCTGGCCCTGTCCGCCGAAGGCGCCAAGGTGGGACTGCTGGACGCGGACATCTACGGTCCCTCCCAGCCCCGGATGCTCGGCATCACCGGCAAGCCCGAGTCGATCGATGGCAACACCCTTGAGCCCATGCACAGCTACCACCTGCAGGCCATGTCCATTGGCTTCCTGATCGACGAGGAAACCCCGATGATCTGGCGCGGACCCATGGTCACCCAGGCGCTGGAGCAACTGCTCAAGGACACCAACTGGTCCGACCTCGACTACCTGGTGGTGGATCTTCCCCCCGGCACCGGCGACACCCAGTTGACCCTGGCCCAGAAGGTTCCGGTCTCCGGCGCCGTGATCGTTACCACCCCCCAGGACATCGCACTGCTCGATGCCCGCAAGGGGCTCAAGATGTTCGAGAAGGTGGAGGTCCCGGTGCTCGGTATCGTGGAGAACATGAGCATCCACATCTGCTCCAACTGTGGCCACGAGGAGCCCATCTTCGGCGAAGGGGGTGGCCAACGCATGGCGGATCAGCACCACGTGGACCTGCTGGGTCAACTGCCCCTCGACATCCGTATCCGCGAGGAGACCGACAGCGGCAAGCCCACAGTGGTGGCCGAGCCCGAGTCCCGCATTGCCCAGATCTATCGGGAGATCGCCCGCAAGACGGCGGCCAAGCTGTCGCTGCAGGCCAAGGACTACGCGGCCAAGTTCCCGAGCATCGTGATCCAGAACAACTGACCCGTGGCGGTCCCGTCGGCGCGGCGTTGAGCCTGGTTGAAGGTGCCCTGCGACCGCAAATGCCCATTCGGGTGGTCAGTCATGTTGCCTCGGCGCGATACACCAATCCGGCAGGGATTGCCGGAATCCACAGAATGCGGGGAGGTGGACGACGACCCCTCCATGGGCGCTGGATCCCCCGGGCTCGCCGGCACGAAGCAATCCCCGCCCGGAGCTCGGTCCATGGCTGCGATCCATCCTGATCGGGTGCTCGGTTGAACAGGAAAGACGAAGGCTCCCGCCGTCCGGCCAAGCACCGGCGCGTGGGTACGGGCACGCGTGCGCGGCAGGGCAGCGGGACCGCGCAGGGGTTATCATCGTAACCTAGGGTTGACCGCGAGCCTCTGGCTTGTGTGCCTGCTTGCAGCACTGGAGATCAACACAGTGTCCGCCGCTGAACGCCCCGTATTCCGCACCCTGACCGGCCTCTACGAGCCATCCGCTGTCCAGCAGCTCCCCGATGGCCGCTTCCTTGTGGTGGAGGACGAGAAGGAAAGCCCCCTCAGCCTGTTCGAGCTGCAACCCGATGGCAGCGTAACCAGCGAGCCCCTGCGGGTGCCCGACAAGCACTGGTGGAGCTGGAACGACCCCTTCGAAGACCTGCGCAAGCTCGACGACCTCGAAGGTGCAACCCTCGATCGCGCGGGCTATGTCTATGCCATCACCTCCCATTCCCGCACCGACGCGGGCGAGGTGAAAAAGTCCCGGGAGAAGCTCATCCGCTTTCGCATCGAGGGCAACCACGTCCAGGCAGCTCAGGTGTACGGCGGACTCAGGCAGGCATTAGCAGAGGCACATCCCCTGCTGGCCGAGGCGGCCGCGGTGCTTGATGTCAAGAACGCTAGCGGGCTCAACATCGAGGCCCTGGAGCTCAGCGCCGATCAGAATCGGCTTATGATCGGCTTCCGTAGTCCCCTGCAGGCACGCCGCGCCCTGATTGCCTATCTCGATAACCCCCAGGGCCTGTTCGAGCGCGCCGAGGCACCGCGAATTGCCCCGAAGCTCGCCAGCCTCGATCTCGGTGGCCACGGCCTGCGCGGTATGGCGTACGTTCAGGCACTCGGCGGCTATCTCCTCTTGAGCGGGCCGGTGGCCAAGGAGGAGGTGCAGTTTGGGCTCTGGTTCTGGAGCGGGCGGCCGCAGGAGGCGCCGCGCCCTGTTAGCGCGGACGGACTGCCCGGATTCGAGCACGCCGAGGGGGTTACCGCGGCGGTGGTCCAGGGCCGCGACCACATCCTCATCGTCAGCGACGACGGCAGCCGTTCAGAAGGGCGCTTCGCCCGGTTTCTGCTGCTCACGCCGGAGCAATTGAAGATCGGCGGCTAAGCGGCCGACGTATCTTCAGCAGCAGTAAAGCGTCATGCTCCCCGGAATAGGGAAAGCCATGCGAGCCGCAGTTTTGCTGTGCAATGCCTGAACGCCTGTGGCGACAAGCGTCAAACCCCGTTCGCTTTATTGGGTCGCCGCTTGCTAGTGACGTTTCGGTCGGAAATGCGACCAGATTTCAGTTTGATCCGAGAGGTTCCTTGAATCATTTGTTGAAGCGTCTGAGCCGCGGCGAGGGGGTGATAGTCGATGCCTGAGCATAGGTTTATTGTGGAGATCGATGCACGGCTCCCGGTTTCGCGAGGCCGCGGTTGGGGGCGCTATGCGTCGGAGTTTCTCAGTGCGCTGGTGCTGCACCCGCAGTGCCCGCGCCTGCGCATTTTATTGCCAGATTGCCAGATGTACCCGCAGGACATGAGCTTAGCGACCTGCTGCTCGCCGCGGCCCAATCCCGAGGGTTTGGCGACGATGATCTGCGGCTATTTCCAGTGTCGTTTGTCTTGCCGCCCGGCGATGCTTACTTGGATCACGCACTCGATCTTCCCGACCCGGTCGAGATCTGCGGACCAGTCGATATCCTGCATTCGTTCACGCGCTTCACTGTGCGAGCGAGCGCAGCAAGCATAGTTGCTACGGTACACGACATCGCACCGCTCTCGGACCCACCCAGCAAACTCGAGACGCTTGCGATGACACGGTGTGCGCTGGACGGCTTACGATCAACGCGTGCGGTGCTCATCGCCGTATCCGCCGCGACGCGCCGGGATCTTAATCGACAAAGCAGGTTTCAGCGGCAGGTGGTTCACGTCATCCCGCCGGAGGTGTCAGAGCGGTTTTACGAGGAAACAACCGAACCATCTGAGTGGGTGTCCGACGGGCGAGACGCCGTTGCCTTTGAGTTGCTGACGGTTGGTGGAGCCGGCGAGAGCAAGAACCTCGAGCGACTGGTGGAATCCGTGTCGATGCTGCGGCGATTCCTTTCGGTTCATCTGACGATGGTCGGGGCGCGGGAGTGGGGGTATGAGCAGATGAGCCTTCGCCTTGCTGTGATCGCCGGGGCTGTGGCTCCTCGATCGGGGCTTCATCGATGCGCCCTTCTGGGACGCCAAGAAGCGCACCCTGCAGATCACGATGATCACGCCCATGAAGCGT
>Ga0208980_10000842_pt1 | contig 18047 bp, 10 predicted proteins | sample WetSurMetagenome_3_FD_187993 | JGI IMG/M metagenome (GOLD analysis project Ga0208980, IMG submission 187993) | Wetland microbial communities from Twitchell Island in the Sacramento Delta, sample from surface sediment Aug2011 Site A1 Bulk (version 2) | ecosystem: Environmental > Aquatic > Marine... | reverse complement strand
TGATTTCTTAGTAGGTATAATAGGTTAGGTTGGTAAGAGGCTGTCTCAATATTGAGAACGGCCTCTTTTTTTTAATTATAACTTCTGGCAAAAACAATACAATGATTAATTGACAGGATCTGAAAAAATATTTTATATGGTATCCATATATTTACTATTTTTATCAGCACCTGGTCTCACAAAGAGGCACAGTTACCGAAGTGGAATTTATATCATGAGTAAAGAGTCAAAAGCTATTAGATGACAATTTGGAAACTTTATTCATCAATATCAATCTTAATATTTCTACAATGAAAAAATGTCTTTATTCTATTGCAGTGCTGGTGTTTATCTTCAATGCTTTTACAACTAAGGCTCAGGATATTCCGCCGACAACATCACTTGTATATCCAGGTACAGATGGTAAGTTGGTTTATGTTGCCGATAGCCTGGGTAACAGGATCCCTGATTTCTCAAATGCAGGATATAAAGGCGGTGGTGTACCTATTCCGTATGTTGCAATCAGGGAAATAGTCTGGCCGGTTCCGGGAGATAATTCTGCCAATATCCAGGCTGCAATCGACAGGGTTTCAGCACTTCCACTTGATGCTTCAGGATTCAGGGGTGCCGTGCTTCTGAAAATAGGCACATATGAACTTGAAAAACCAATAAACATAAAAGCATCTGGGGTGGTCCTCAGGGGAGAAGGAATGAGCGATATTGGAACTATTCTAATCGGTAAAATACCAAAAGATAAACAGGCCTATGGAAGAGGTGGCCTTATAAACGTTGGTGGTGCTTCAGCTATTGCTCCGCAGGAAGATACAAAACAGATTATTACTGACAAATACGTACCGGTCGGTGCACGCAGCTTTAATGTTGTATCAGCCAAGGGATTCAAAGTTGGCGACAAGATACTTGTAAGGCGAATTGGAAATCAGGACTGGATAAAGGCTATCGGTGAAGACAGTATTAGTGCAGGCAGAAGCAGATGGAGACCATTCAATATTACCTATGACAGGATAATTGTGGATATCAAGGGAAATACAATTACAATTGATGCAACCATTTTTACTGCCATAGATTCTCGTTGGGGAGGAGGTCAGATTCTCAAATACAATGATGAGCGTATAGATCAGGCAGGTGTTGAAAACCTGCGAGGAATATCAGAATATAATCCTGCTGTCAGGTCAGTTGCTTATGGAAATATGGATCGTCCATCATTTGAAGATCCTAAAACACGGTATGAAGGCAATGAGTATTTTTCCGACGAAAATCATGTTAGCAATTTTATAGTTATTTCCAATTCCAGGAATGTATGGGTCAGAAATATTAGCGCTCTTCACTTTGTGACAAGTGTAGTTCAAAGCAATGCTGGTTCAAAATGGATAACTGTTCAGGATTGTGAATCATGGGAACCTGTCTCGGTCAGAATGGGAGGAAGACGATTTATATACCAGATGAATGGCCAGTTATGTCTTGTTCAAAGGTGTTTTTCACAGAAAGGACGACATTCATTTGTTCTGCAGGGTTCAGAAGCTAGTGGTAATGTATACCTCGATTGTCAGGCTGTCAATCCTTACAGCACAAGTGAACCCCATAACAGATGGGTAAACGGGGTCCTATATGACAATGTAAAAGCTCCTTTGACGGCCAGATTCTGGAAAGATTTCCCCATTGGCTGGGCTGGTGCTAATATTGTATTCTGGAATTGTGAGGGTGATTTTCTGTGCCAGAGTCCGCCAACCGCGAAAAACTATTCTTTCGGACACATCGGAATAAATGCTGTTATATTTAATGCACCTCTGCAGGATCTTTCAGCGCCAAGAGGTCACATTGAATCACTGGACACTCACGTGGCTCCAAGGAGTCTTTACCTTACACAACTTAAAGAAAGGCTTGGAGAAGGTGCTGTTAAGAATATTGTGAAAGCGGATCAAAAAATAGAATAACAGGTTTTTTTAGAATAAATAATAAAGAAAGAGGCTGCCTAATCATTTTGAGACAGCCTCCTTATTCATATCCTTTTTAGACCATTCTCTTATTTCAGATAGTTTACATATCCCTCCATATTAGTGCGGATCTTATAAACCCACTGGTAACTGACAATATAAAGCGTTTTCATATCATCATCTCCAAAGCAAAGACTAACCGGGAAGTGAGGTAAATTAATCATACCTGCATATTCACCTTTTGCGTTGAAAATCTGAACACCGTAATATGTACCAACATAAATGTTTCCCATTTTATCAATTGCCATACCATCGGCACTCGAAGATTTACCTTTTCTGTCCAGCACATTGTCGACCAGAAATAATTTTGCAAACTGCCGGCCATTGGTGATGGTTCCGTCTTCTTTTACATCGTAAGCCCAAATAGTGTTCTTTTTTGTGCTCTTTACAGGGTACCATGCTTCATCATCGTAGCAGTTGTTGATGAAAAGGGTTTTGCCATCGGGTGAGAGAAGGATTCCGTTTGGCATGGCAAACTCATTAGGCTCGGTGACTCTGGTTACCTTACCGTTGGTAGAAACATAATATACTGCTCGTCCGGGCTGGAATTTAACTGCTTCCATAGTGAACTGTGGATCGGTGAAATAGATACCACCTTTGGCATCAGTTATAATATCGTTCGGACCATCAATAGATTTACCATTGTATTTATCAGCAACTACCCTGACTATTTTACCTTCAGTAGTCATTTCAACAACTTTGTGACCTATCATGTCACAAACAAGGAGATTACCATTTTTATATGGGTAGAGACCATTTGACTGCATCTTGCCCTGGGAAATATTCCTGTACGATCCGTCAGGTTTAAGTTCAACAATAGAACTCTTATCCGGATGTGCACCCCATCCCTGGTCAAATCCCATGTTTGAGAAATATACCTTTCCGTTCATCCATTTTGGTCCTTCACTGAATATAAGACCTGGCTTGGTTTTTGTTCCATCAACAAGTAACTCCAGCTTTGAACTTTCAGGAATAATTGCATGATAAGCTTCCAGTCTTGCTTTTTCCTTCTCAATATAATCAGCTCTTGCAGGCCAGAAAATGTCTATAGCGTCGCAGCCAAGATCTCCTATTTTTGCCCCATGCACCATGTTACCGGGAATAAGAACAACATCATCTTTCACCATTGGCTGTTCACTATCAAGGAGGATTTCATCACATCCTCCACGAAGTACAACCATTGTCTGTTCTTCAGGATGTATATGACGATCAAACAAAGCTCCCGGATCCATTGAAATAAAACTAATCTGTGCGTTCTTACCTGTAATCAACCTTGAATTAGCGCCTGTGGTAAGCGGTGAAAGCTGAAAATCATAAAGATCATATACCTGATTCGGTTTAACATTTGGTGTAAAAAGTGCTGCAATATCAACATTTGACGAAGGTACGGAAGTTGCTCCGGCCTTCTTCATATAATCCAGACGTACAGGGCTGTAAACTTCAACAACTTTTGCACCAATCGGTCCGGCTGTCAATGCATTTTTGCTACCTTTCTCGAGATAAATGAAATCGATTCTTGGAGTTATACTGTGAGTTCCATCTTGCGCCTCTCTTTTAATAGCAACCATTTTTACATTTGATCCGGCAACAAGCTGGCTGACTTCTCCCTCAAGAACAAACAAGAATCTGTCAACTGTAAGAGTTTCCTCTGGAATCTGTGCATTAGGGTCAAGCTGCAGGATAGCTGTCATAGTACCAGTTCCCCAGTATAGTTTTGCATTTACACCAGGATACAAAGAGGTAGCAACAACAGATTCCAGCTTTGTGACCTTAGCGGGTTCAAGGTTTGATGTGATTTTTGTTTTTGGAAGATCAGTGAGCTCTCTCTTTGTCAGAGAGTATTGTTTGATCAGTTCATTATTTTTCTTCTGCCATTCAGGGGCCGAAGTACACTGAGCCATGATAATTAAAATCGAGGCCAGAAGTCCTGGGAAAATGATTTTTCTTCTTAATGATGGTTTCATAATCTTTGTTTAAGTGTCTAAATGTATTGTTCTGAAATTGTTTATTGTTTTTCGATTGTGATGTTTCTTTTACCTACCGGATCAGCAACCTGGTCCATTCCAACTACATCATACCCTATCCACTGAAATGACTTGGCCATGGCTGAGGTCTTTGCCCAGGCTACGTCGTGTTCTTTGGTTTTTGTCCATAATATACGATTTGATTCTTTATCGAACATAAGCTCCATTTCGAATGTAAACTTAGTTTCCGGTGACCCTATTCTCTTTGCTACGTCAGCAGGGAAAGTGCGGAGAAGCTTGGAACCAAGATAACCTACCTGCTTCCTGAGAGCAGGTACATAAACATCAATATAGTTTTTTTCAAATGCTTCAAAATTAGCCGGTTCCACTTCAAAGAACATTTGAAGCTTAGCCATTGTCAGTGGCACATCGGTTACATCTAATTTGCCTTTTTCAAGTGCAATACCATAAACAATCAATTCAAGCGGTTCGGCTGCTGAACTTTCGAGTGAATGAATTTCCCCTGCACGTATCGGAACAGCATCACCATAAACAATGTCGGCAACTTCATCATTGACATGCACTTTCCCTTTACCTTTCATCACAAAATAAACCTCATCAACACCAGCATGATAGTGCCTTCCGACTGTTGATCCTACAGGGATAAGGAGATGATCGACAAAAGCCCAGTTTGAAGCAAATGCAGCCGGACCCAGGGCTCTTCTGTAAAAAACCGTATCAGTACCTCCGTTCATTTTGGCGACAGGACGAAGTGATTCTTTTGTAAGCTGGCCGGTATTAATAAATGTTGGTTTTTTTACCAAGGTCACTCCAACACGGTCATCTGCCAACTCAAAGAGGCCGGTCGGATCTGCAGAGTAGTTATAAGAACCCCTGCGCTGGAAACCGCCACCCTGAACCGGAGGGGCGCCCAAGGATTGCTGGGCAGGATCAGTAACCATAACATTGAAATTAACCCAGTCTGCCGGCTTAGCGGAAGGATTGTACACAGCATGAGAATTTCCTGATTTGCAAGGAACTCCAACCGGCCCTTTTAGAAGTGCAGTCTGCCCGTTAACAGTGAATTCACAATCATTATCCAGGATCAGGAACATTTCATCAGAATTCGTGTGGAAATGATGCCCGATAGAACTCTTTGGTCCAAGAGGTCCGTGATGCATAAAGGCCAGATCCTTGACAGATCCTCTTCCAAGAAGTGTCTGAATACCCAACGTACCAGCTCCCTGATGGACATTTTTGCCTGCCATGACTTTTGATTGATCCGTATGACCGATACGTTCCGACAGTGGAATAACTTTAGGTTTTTCCTGAGTGGGATTTCCATCCTGCCCGCTGACTGTGATCAATGAACTTAAAATCATTATCAACACAGCAACTGAACAAGGAGCAGTCAAAGCCTTTTGCAGGCTTTTAAATTTCAGAAAGAAATCAGAGAATGTTTTGTTTTTTTTCATAATCAATTAATCCGGTTAATTATTTTCTTCGATACAATATTTAATATATATAACGGTCCGCTTTCCAGTAGAGGCGCTATCTAATTCGAGTATATACAAATCTATACAAACATGAAGCATTTGAGAAATTTATTTTAATTTTTTTCAATTAAGTTGAATATATTCTTTTAACAATGGTCATTAATAAAAATAATAAACATCCCTGAATTAATAACTTCCCATAAAAGGCAGTCAAGGCTGATAAGGGAAGTTTTTTAAAACTACTAAACAAGAATAATCACTTTTATTTTATTAAACAGGTATCAAAACCTGTATTAATGAGTGCGAAGGAAAAATGTTATAAGGTTAAAGTATTCTGTTTGAACCGATTCACAAAGGATGCTTCATTCATTATTGCATCTTCATTTTATTTCCTCATATATCCGGAACACAACCCGAACTTAACAGATACTCTTAAAAAATTCTACATTCTTCAGTTTATGAAAATAGTCAATACATTTCTCTAAATAACCTTTAAAAGCCCTGGAAATTTTCATCTATTTGATTGAATTTCGAAAGGAAATGATAAATAATTAATAGACCTTAATCCTATCTTTGAGTAGATTTCAAAATTTACACTGGTAGTCCTATTTTATAATGATGAGATCATTCATTTTAACAGTAATTTTTTCATTATTAACGATTCTGTCTGATGGCAGATCCTTTTATTTCAGACATTACAGGAATGATAATGGTCTGCCGAACAATACTGTTATGGACTGTCTGCAGGATCGCAGAGGTTTTATCTGGTTTGGAACAAAGGAGGGCCTTGCCAGGTTTGATGGTTTTCAGTTTAAAGTTTTTCTTCATAACCCATCTGGGTCCAATTGTCTCATGAATAATTTTGTTACATCAATCTGCGAAGATAAAGATGGCTGGATTTGGGTTGGAACCCCGAAAGGTATCTGCTACTATTTACCGGATAATGATTATTTTGGAACTATTGTATCTGAAAATCCAAAAATCGAAGAAATAGTTCTTGATGTTGAGGCTGACAATAACAATTGTATTTGGATAGCTACATACTCCGGAATATACCGATACAGTAAAGAGATAAAAAAGCTCAGTTTCTATCCTTCGAATAAATATTTTGCTCCAAGGGGCATTGATCTGACCAAGACGGGAGATATCTGGATGTCAGCAACCGATGGAAAGATTTATAAATATGATGCACAAAATGATATTTTTAACGGGTACAATATCCTTACTGAACAGGAAAAATCTTCATCTATTCATATTGTAAATATACTGGATGCAGGCTATTATGGATTGATAGTTTCTACCGATTTTGCGGGCCTCCGGCGATTTGAACCAAATACAGGAAGCGTTACTAATTTTATTGAAAGGGATAAAACCTGGGATAATATTCAGATACGGACAACATATCTGTATAATGACGAAGAAATCTGGATAGGCTCTGAATCTGGTATTTATATTTATAATCTTAAAACCCGTTTAATCACAAATCTTCATAAGGTCACGACAGACCCATTTTCTATTTCGAACAATTCAATACGAACAATTACACGGGATAAAGAAGGAGGAGTTTGGATAGGGACTTTTTATGGAGGTGCCAATTACCTTCCACAGGAAAACAAACCATTTGAAAAGTATTACCCTACGATGTTGCCAGGTGCCCTTAACGGGAATGTGGTAAGAGAGATCCGGGCTGACTCATATGGAAATATCTGGATTGGTAGTGAGGATGCCGGCCTGATTAAATATAACAGTCAAACAGGGCTATTTTCAAGCTTTACTGTGGGCAGTAATAATGTAAATATTGGCAGCAAGAATATCCAGGGGCTCATGTTAGATGGCAATGACCTTTGGATCGGAACCTTTGATGATGGAATTTATATCCTGAATATCCTTACTCAAAAGATAAAAAGCCATTTTACTCTAAAGAACAGGGCATTTAGTATCGGGACAAATTCAATTATCACATTCCTGAAAACAGCTGACGGGACAATTTATGCCGGAGGGGCAAATGGATTATACCGGTTTAACCGTGATACTTACTCATTCCAATATCTGGAGGATGTGGCAGCAGGAACATTTGTTCATGCTTTACTTGAAGATACTAAAGGAAATATCTGGATTGGGACATATGGAAAGGGCTTGTATAAATATGACAGATCTTCAGGAATATCAAAAAAAATACTTTCTGAGAAAGGAGATTATGAAGGTCTGAGGTATGAGTATATTACCTCAATTTTGGAGGATAACAGCAAAAAAATCTGGTTTACAACCGAAGGTAACGGTTTCAGTTATATCGAAGGGGAAAAAGAAGAAATTACCAGATACATTCCCGGTAGGGATATTAATTTCGCTATATATTGTGCCATGGCACAGGATCGCGCAGGAAATCTGTGGATTACATCAACAAGAGGTCTGCTGAGATTTGATCCTTCATCGGGTAAATATATTACTTTTACTAAAGATGATGGGCTTCTGGATAATAACTTCAGTTATAATTCAGCTTTCCAGGATAAAAACGGTAAATTTTATTTCGGTACAGTCAGCGGGTTGGTATCGTTCTATCCTGCTGATATAAAAGTAAATACATATAATCCGCCTGTCTTTTTTACCGGATTCCAGGTAAATGGCAAAGAATACTTCGTTAATTCCTACGGATCTCCTGATTTCAAATCAGTCCTATTGACCAGACGGATTAAATTAAAATATTATCAATCTACAATAAGTATCGATTTTGTTTCTCCCTCTTTTACAAGTTCTAATCAGACAGAATATAAATATATTATGGAAGGATCTGATCCTGATTGGATTCTGATCTCAGGTAACAGGAAGGTTTACTATACCAATCTTTCTCCAGGAGAATACAGGTTCAGAGTAATTTCTTCATCTGATGGCGAAACGTGGAGCCCCAGTGAAGCCCTTCTGGAAATTAAAATTTCTCCTCCTTACTGGCGCTCTGCAGCGGCTTATATTTTTTATATTCTGCTATCAGCTGTTATCATCTTCATAATTATTAGCTTTTATTTTAAAAAGAATGCCCTGGAGCACCAAAGAAAAATCGACATAATAGAAACTAATAAGGAAAAGGAGATTCTTAATGCTAAAATCAGTTTTTTCACCAATATCACACATGAAGTACGTACTCCTTTAACCTTAATAAAGGGTCCACTTGAGAGAATTTTGAAGTCAGGAAATAAAAATTCAAAGGATACAGAAGAAAATCTTTTAATTATTAATAGGAATGCCGACAGGTTGCTGACCCTTACAAATCAGCTCCTTGATTTCAGGAAAACTGAAAGGGAAATGTTTAAACTAAATTTTACAAGGACCGATCTATATGGACTGATAGAATCAACATTCAACTTATTCCTTACATACTGTGCAGAAAAGATGATATCAATACAGCTGCATTCACCTGTAAATCACTATGATCTGGCTGTCGACAGGGAGGCTATTACAAAGATTGTAAGCAATCTTCTTTCAAATGCAATTAAGTTTGCAGTAACAAGGGTTGACATATTCCTTCAGCTCGAAACCGAAAAGGAGAACATCATTAGGATTCGAGTAAACAGTGACGGTAAATTAATACCAAAGGAGCTAAGTGAAAGAATCTTTGAGCCATTTTATCAGATAGACTTTAATAAGCCGGGAGAAAAAGGTACAGGACTAGGACTTTCACTTGCCCGTTCACTGGCAGAACTTCATCATGGCAATCTTTTTCTCGATACTTCTGAAAAGAAATTTAATTCATTCGTTCTGGAACTGACTAAATTCCAGGAAGAAACAATCACCAGAAATATAGAACAGGATGGAATTTACCCGAATGAATCCGATGAGTTCGATCTGTATGGATCGCTCGAAAATTCCCGTCCGAATATTCTCCTTGTTGAAGATGAAATTGAAATGGGAAGATTCATTGCAAAAGAAATTTCAGAGGATTATAATGTTATACTGACTCATAATGGGGACGAAGCAATAAAAGCTCTTAAGAAATATAATATTACCCTTGTTGTCAGCGATGTTATTATGCCAGTTGTCAATGGATATGAACTTTGCAGACAGATTAAATCTAATATAGAATTCAGCCATATCCCGGTTATATTACTTACAGCAACCATACATCTGAATGCCCGGATAGAGGGCCTTGATTCAGGCGCTGATGCTTATATAGAAAAACCATTTTCAACTGATCTCTTAATAGCTCAGATTGTTAACCTGATTAAGAACAGGAGCCTGGACCGCCAGAACTTCATTAACACACCACTGGCTCATTTCAAATCAGTCGCAATGAACAAAACTGACGAGGAATTTCTCAGAAAACTTCATGCAACCCTATTGGATAATATCTCCGAGAATGATTTGAGCGTGGAAAAAATTGCCGAGATTATGGGAATAAGTGTTTCAACCATGTACAGAAAGGTAAAAGCTCTGACAGACCTGAATTCGGTTGAATATATCCGCCTTACCCGACTTAAAAAAGCTGCCGAATTATTATCTGAAGGAAATTACAGGATAAATGAAATATCATACCTTGTCGGATTCTCATCTCCATCCTATTTTGCCACCAGTTTCCAGAAACAATTCGGCATTTCACCAACACAATTTATCAGGAAACTGAAGTAAGAAAGATATTTGCCTGTTTCTATTGAAAGACTGCCTGTACAAACTATACTTCTTTATCAGATGGAAATATTTCTGTAAATTTCTGTCTAAATGCAAAATGGCTGATTTTTAAAGAATATAGTTGTAAAGACTATTGCATTGTTCCTTCCAGTGGTAAAGCTCTGTTGAACCTGGAATTGTTACTTTTTAAGTCAAACAGTATCTTTTTCTTTACAATTTCATTAAACTTAATAACTATTTTTTCCGATGATACATTTTCAATATACCTCAATGAAAGTTCAAGTGTCTTATCATCCAACCAGGTAAAGGCTTGTGCTATTTTAAAAGGGGGCAATCCGTTCTGATTATTCTTTGCCTGAGCGAATATTGAAGGACCATGTTTCAGTGTTTCCCCTGGTTGCCATTTTCCGGCAGCAAATGTAAAATCAAAAGAGGCAGTATCGGTTTTCAGATTGAGAAAACACAGGTCACCCTTAAACTGAAGAGAGATGCTCTGAATATGTTTATCATTCTGTGCAAAGTTGAAAGTTTTACCCGATACTTCAGATGTAACAGCATCGTTACTGTTTTTTGCCGGAACCGGAAGTGCAAGAGAAGTCAGTCTCCGTTTCAACTCACTTGAAGATTTTTCATCAGTTGGTAATGCCTTTTTTTGTATGCCGGGGAATAAATATTTCCAAACCATGTCAAGTTCACCAAACATATCCGGAGAATCAGCAGTAAAAATTATTACTGCATCCTTATCCGGCATGACAAGCACAAACTGGCCATTAGCACCATTAGCCATGTAAGAGTTATGACGTGCCCGCCAGAACTGATAGCAATACCCCTGAACATCATCTCTGGAAGAATCTCTTTTTGACTGAGACATCTCTGGTCTCTGGTATCTTTTCAGGGATGTAGCCTCTTCAACCCATTTTTTTGGAAGAAGCTGCCTGCCATTCCATTTACCCTTCTGAAGATAAAACTGCCCGAATTTGGCCAGATCTTCTGTTTTCAATCTTAAGCCCCATCCACCTGTATTTATTCCATAAGCATCTGTTTCCCAGTCCATTCCTTCAATCGCAAGAGGTTTAAATAATCTTGGAGTCAGATAGTCAATAACCTTTTGTCCAGTTACTTTCTGTACAATAGCAGATAACATATAAGAAGCTACCGAACTATAACGATATGTTGTACCAGGTTCATTGTAAAAAGGTACAGCTAAAAATGATTTAATCCATATATCATCTCCTGAAAGCGGCGGTTCACGTCTCTGGCCAGTTGACATACTGAGTAAATCCCTGATCCTGAGGTTTGATAAAAAAACAGTTATTGTATCAGGCAGGTACTCAGGAAAGAATTTAGCTACCTTATCGTCAAGACTAAGTTTCTTTTCACTTATTGCAAAACCGATTGCTGTGGAAGTAAAGCTTTTACTGGCTGAATTAAGAGTATGCTTTAAATCGGGTCCATAAGGATCCCACCAACCCTCCGCGATAACCTTACCATGCCTGAGAAACATAAAACTATGGAACTCATATTTGCTGACAGCTGCAGAGTCGAGAAAAGTAATTATGTTTCGTGATGATACACCTTCAGCCTCCGGGGTACTCCGTGGAAGCTTATTTCCTACCTGTTTGTCAGTACAGGAAACCAGAGTAAAACTGAGGACAATTATTGCAAAGAATGTTCTGTTTAAAATCTTATTCATTGAGTCAGTTTTATTGAGTCATCGATATGGGTAATAATATTACATAAAAATATAATTTATTTCCAGAAGAAGCAGAGATCGTTTGAACCAAAATAAGTAATATTTCTTCTGTTTGAAAAAAGTTAACAGCATATATGGACTTATATAAAATAAATATTATTAGGAAGGATTCTTAATTTTAATTTTTCACGCATTTAGTTTAGATTTTCAATTATTGAATAAATAAAAGAGTTAATGAAACTTAAAAAAAATCTTAAGCGATTGGTTTTAGAATTAAATTTTCAATCTTGCATAGTTAACCCTAAAATATAACCTATCATGCACCAAAAAAAATTTGACATTTCCAGGTTAAAAGGTAAGTTGGGACGAATGAGAGATCATCTTTTAAAGTATCGTCTGCCCTATAAGCTGATATTCATTATAATGGGTATCACATCGACAGTATGGTTTCTTATAAGAGTAATTCCAAAACCTTCAAGGGCAACCTATCCATGTATGAGAGTGGCAGCACCATTCATGTCGGGATTTGTCACTTATCTACTTGCAGTTGCTGGTCTCACAGTAATTTCGAGAAAGATGAGACGAAGGGTAATAAATGTAAGAGTTGGAGCCACATTGATGCTCATGACAGGAGTGATCATAGCTATTGCTGTGGTCCCTGCCAGCAGTACACAGCAAAACGTCGTTCAGTCAACAGAGACGAGAACAGGTCCTGAGGACGGACCCAACAAACCATTTGGCGATCCCAAAGGACTTTTTCCCGGACGAGTTGTTTGGATATGGAATCCTGCTGCGACCAACGAAATGTTTCAACATAATGATCCTGAAAAAGGCAACTTTTTTGCAAATCCTGAAAACAATAATGGACCGGTCCAGGGCAAGATGTTCCGCGACGGAGTGCTTAAACTCACCGGCAAAAAAAATCCTGCAAAAGCGTGGGATGCAATGTTCAGGTATTTCAATGAAAATAGACATGGCAAGGCCAACGGATATACAAAAGGAGAGAAGATTTTCATTAAGATAAACCAGGGACAGGCAGGATGGACCCTCAGCAAAGCAGATAAAGAAAATGCTTATGCACTTCCTAAATCACTTCCTGAAAAAGATAGCCGCAGAGTAAGTATGGAACCCACCGAAACTGGTCCCTATGTTGTTCTTGAATTGTTGAAGGAACTTGTTAATGAATATGGGATTGATCAGGCCGACATAGCCGTTGGAGACCCGATGAATCCAATCTATGCTCACAACTATAATGTATGGGTTAAAGAATTCCCAAATGTCAGATATATTGATAGAACATCAACAAAATTTGGACGTACGCTTATCAAAATAACAGAGCAACCTCTCGTTTATTATGCTGATAAAAAGATGACTGAAAAACTTTATGACGTTCTTGAAAATGCTGATTATATGATTTATATGGCAGTTCTTAAGCCTCACGGGGCTGCAGGGGTTTCATTAACCGCAAAACTTAATTTCGGAAATGTCGGAAGGAACGGTGCAGGTCATCTTCATTATTCCCATATTGCAAACAGAAGGGAGGGCACTCCCACCAACACAGGCTACCATAAATACAGGGTTTTTGTAGACCTGATGGGGAGCAAATATCTTGGACAAAACTCAGTCTTCTGGTGTGTTGAAGGGATGTTCGGCGGAGGTTCAAGTGAAATAAAGGGACCGGTTAAATATTTTATGCCTCCGTTTAATAATAACTGGAGTAACTCAATTTTCATGTCACTCGATCCGGTAGCTATAGAATCGGTCGGCTACGATTTCCTGAGGTCAGAGTTTGACGGTATTAATAAACATGATGCCGTTAATAATGAATGGGAATCAATTCCCAATATGTTTGGAGTGGATGATTATATGCATCAGGCTGCCGACAGTACCAACTGGCCAAAAGGTATAAAATATGATCCGGATAACAGCGGAAAACCACTGCCTGTTCTGGGTGTTCATGAACATTGGAATAATCCGGTTGATAAACAATATTCACGAAATCTCAAAACCGGAAATGGTATAGAACTCGTATCTATTCCGGAAGAGCTTGTTAAGAGTGTTAAGAAGAGAAATTAAAACGGAATTAATTAGAATAGAGAATGTAAAACTTACAATTCTTTAATTTTAATAAGTTAATTTTACAAACAACCGAAAATGTACTCAATCAATAAAATGGTTAAGGTCCTTAAAGGCAGGATAGCCTGCAGTATAAAAAGTATATTGATAGCTTCTCTCACCGTATGTCTCTTCCTCCCTTTTATTGATGCCCAGACCTCCGGAATAGTACAGTCGTTTGGAGAAGGTATCTCAGCTAAAAAATTCTATTCATCAGCAATTGATGAAGATAATTCAGTTTGGTTTCTCACTGAAGCTGGAATTATCAGTTTCGATGGAACGAAATGGGCTTTACATAATTCAAACCCAAAATTAGCCTCTGCCAGCCTGAAAGACCTTGCATATGATGTCACCTCGAATGGGCAGGAATTGTGGCTGGCTTCTCCGTCCGGGGTGACTGTTGCAGCTCTTCCGATAAATGTAAAATCAGGTTTTGCTACCTTTAACACTGAGAACTCAAAAATCTCAAGTAACAATGTACTGGCATTAGCAATGGGGAAAAAAGAGATGAGGTGGTTTGGGACTGACAAGGGGATTTCTGCGCTTAACCAGGGGAAATGGCTCAGCAACAGTTATGACGACAAGTACCCCGAAGCTCTTTTTCAGATATTCCCTATAACATCGATGGCAACAAGCAATAATGGTGATTCACTTTATGTCGGGAGTCAGGGTGGTGGAGTCATGAGAGTTTACAGGAATAATGTAGACGCTATTTCCGGAGCTTCGGAATTCGTTGGATGGGGACCAATCCTTATGCCTTCAGATACTGTTTACAGTATTCACATCTCTGCTGATGGAATACAATGGATAGGTACAACAAAAGGAGTAGCCAGGCATACCGGTTTTAAAACCCTTGAAGGATGGACTGTCTATACAACTGCAGAGGGACTGGCAGATGATCTTGTTCAGGCTATCAATTCAGATTCCAAAGGGAACTTATACTTTGGGACTGTGAATGGCTTATCGGTATTTGACGGGACAAAATGGACCACTTATAGGACAAAGGATGGGCTAGCAAGCAATAATATACTTACAATAGCTGTTGATAAAAAAGATGTTATCTGGGTCGGGACCGATAATGGGGTATCCAGTTTGAGGAATGGGAAATTTATCAGTTACCGGTAGTTAATTCATTATTTAGTGGCATTCCCTGTTGTTGAATCAGGGTAATGATTGTATAAGAATATTTTGGGAATTGATAATGCATATCTTTTTCAACAGTTTCCATTCATGCTTTTAGAGCCATAGCCAGCTTGTTATCAAATGTATTAAGGGTAGTCATATTTCATTCCATAATTGTCCTTGCAGAAGATTTATTATAGATATTCAAACTTTTCTGATCCTTCTTTTAATTTTCAGTCATCATTTGCTTAAAATTTGAACGATTCTTCAATTATTTATGATGACTTTTACCTTGATCAAAATTTTTAAGAGGCCTATGAAAACTGACAGATTAAAAATCATTTTCACCCTGCTTTGTTCTCTCTGTTTTTGCCTCTCCCTGAACTCTCAGGCGATCCAAAAGAACAGAACGATCATCTTAACAGATGTTGAAAATGAACCTGATGATTCGGAATCGCTGGTCAGGTTGATGTTATATTCCAATATGATTGATATAAAAGGAATAGTAGCTACGACCTCCGTTCACATGAAGAAAGAGGTGCACCCGGAAACGATCAGGAGAGCAATTCAGGCTTATGGAAAGGTTCAGGCCAATCTGTTAAAACATGAGGCAGGATTTCCGGATGCAAACTCCCTGCTTCAGCTTGTAAAACAAGGCAGGCCTGAGTATGGTATGAGTGCCGTCGGGATCGGGAAAGATTCCGAGGGCTCAGACTGGATAATAAAAGTTCTTGATGAAAATGATTCACGGCCCTTATGGGTCTGTGTCTGGGGCGGGGCCAATACCCTTGCCCAGGCATTATTTAAAATCAGGCAAACCAGGTCTGATGCTGATGTGACAAAACTTATTAATAAACTCAGGGTATATACAATATCTGACCAGGATGATAGTGGTATCTGGATGCGGAAAAACTTTCCTTCGCTGTTTTATATTGTCTCTCCCGGTGGTTATGCAAATTCGACATGGTCTGCGATAAACACAATGGTCCCGGGGCTGAACAATGAAACTATCAGCAATAAATGGCTGGCTCAAAACATTCAGCAGGGCCATGGTCCGCTTGGGGCCTTCTATCCCGATGTAGCCTATGGAATGGAAGGAGATACACCTACATTCCTTTCGCTTATTCCGAACGGACTGAATAATTATGAACATCCTGACTGGGGCGGATGGGGTGGTCGCTATGAGTTGTACCAGCCGGATTATTCGACACTGGATATAAAGGGATTTACAGGTGGTGTTCCCGTTGAACCTGAACCAAGAGCTATCTGGACCAACGTAGCTGACAGGTTTATTCCATACGTTTATAATGAATACGGTAAAGCAATAAGAAGAGACAGTGTAATTTTTAATAATAACAAGGCAACTCTGTACAGGTGGAGAGATGATTTTCAGAATGATTTTGCATCAAGAATGGACTGGTGTACCAAACCATATTCAGAAGCCAATCATCCGCCTGTCCCTGCTTTAGGGCATCCTGATGAGATTACTGTAAAATCGGGCGAAGGATTCACTCTAGATGCCAGTGGTACATCTGATCCAGACGGGGATAATCTCAGTTATTTTTGGTTTCAGTATACCGAAGTTGGATCATATAAAAAGCCCGTGCCTTTTGGTCAGGCGGAGGACCTCTACAGGATCCCTTTTATAAAAGCCCCGGTTGTTAATAAACCGGAAACAACACATTTTATCCTCAGAGTAACCGATAAGGGAAATCCTCCCCTTACAAGATATAAAAGAGTGATAGTGAATATAATACCCAATTAATTATTTAATATTTATAAGGAGGTTTAAAGATGAAAAAATTATTACTTAATTTACTGATTGTCTTGTCAGTTAGTGGAGTCTGCTTAGCCCAATCGGGACAGGCTTCAAACGTTTTTAAAGCAGATACTGCACATTCCTCACCTTACAATCTTTATGGGGCCAGGTATCCCCGTGTTGAAGCCGATGCCCGGGTTACCTTCAAGTTTTACGCACCTAATGCACAGAAAGTTCAGGTCTCCATCGTCAACGTTCCTTTTGATATGGTGAAAGGCAGTGACGGAGTATGGTCCTATACCAGCGAGCCTCAGGATTTAGGTTATCACAATTACTGGATGATCGTTGATGGATCTATTGTGGTTGATCCGGCTACCACAGCATTTATCGGGTATAGCCACATGTGCAATGGCTTCGAAATCCCTGATCCAAATGGGGGTTTCTATGAGTTAAAAGAGGTGCCACATGGAAATGTACTCATAAGGAATTACTATTCAGCAGTCGCCAAATCATGGCGCCACATTTTCATTTACACTCCTCCGGATTATGAAAAAAGTACTAATAAACGTTACCCGGTGTTATATCTTCAGCATGGCGGTGGAGAGGATGAAAGGGTGTGGATTGAAATGGGACGTACCAATTTAATTCTTGACAACCTTATCGCAGAAGGGAAAATCACACCATTCATTGTTGTTATGGAAACCAGTGCAGTTGGCTTTCCTCGTTCAATTGTACCCGGACCACCGGCTCCTCGTCCAGCTCCTCCCGTTGCAGGTGCCCCCGGTGCAGCTGCACCGGCTGGTGCCGGAGGCCCTGGTGCCATGGCAAGCAGGTTTGGCGGGCCTGGCGGTGGAGCTTTCGGTAAGCTTATGACCGAGGATTTGATCCCCTGGATCGACAGCAACTTCCGCACACAGGCCGATCAGCCGCATCGTGCAATGTCAGGACTCTCTATGGGAGCCATGATGACCAGGATGGTCACACTGGCTAATCTCGATAAGTTTGCGTATATCGGCCTTTTCAGCGGGGGGACTATCGCACCGGCAGATATTACCGACAAATCGAAGGTAAAATTGGTATTTATGAGTTATGGCAGCCGTGAAAAAGGATCCGAAGGCGTCAATGCTGCAGCAAATGTTCTGAATCAAGCCGGTATAAAAAGTGTAGCCTATGTTTCCCCGTTAACCGCTCATGAATGGCAATCCTGGAGACGAAGCCTGCGTGAGTTTGCACCTTTGCTTTTCAACTAACAATTATATGATAATGGTGAAATGAGAAAGTCAGGATTTT
>Ga0208980_10000841_pt1 | contig 18050 bp, 14 predicted proteins | sample WetSurMetagenome_3_FD_187993 | JGI IMG/M metagenome (GOLD analysis project Ga0208980, IMG submission 187993) | Wetland microbial communities from Twitchell Island in the Sacramento Delta, sample from surface sediment Aug2011 Site A1 Bulk (version 2) | ecosystem: Environmental > Aquatic > Marine... | reverse complement strand
TAAATCTTCACCCGGATTTGTTGATATTAAGAACTCAACTTCATCAATTCCTTTTGAGGTAGCTTTATAATGTTTCCCATCCAAAAAAACTCCAGAATCTTTTTCTGATTGACTATTAATAATTTGAGTCTTGAATTTAGGTTCCTGTATCCCAAGTTCTTTTAATGTTTCTTCAATTCCCTTCTTAACTAGTTTAGCTCCCTGTTGTCTTTGCTTCGACAAATTTTTAGCCAGAATTCCTGCGTTTTTTCTTAACTCAAAAATATTTTTCGATAGTTCATTAATCTTTACAGAAAAATTTTCTGCCAGATCAAATTCTTCTCCGATCTTTTTTCGATAATCCAGAACACTTTTTAATGAACCTCCATATTTCTTTTTGAGCAGATTTATTGTCCCAAGCCTTTGCCTTTTTTCTTCAACTTCTTCCTGATCCAGATTTATTTTCGAGTTATATGTTCTGATGAAATTTGAAATATCCTGTACTTGCGTAAGTGCGGATTCTGATTCGCTTAAAACGTCTGAGAAGGTTTTATCGATATCATTCAGCTTATATAGTAGTGATTTTACTTTTGCAAGTGATGTTTGTATTGAGTTATCAGATTCATAAATAAGTTGGTAAACTTCAGAGGTCAGTTCAGCAAGCTTTTCAGAGTTCTCAAGAATTTTTAAATCTTCAATAAGCCTTTCTTCTTCATCCTCCTGAGGTGATATATTATCTATCTCTTTTATCTGGAAAGAATAAAAATCTTTTTTCTCTTTTATGCTGCTTTCTTTTTCCTGTAATTCCTTAAGTTCATTTTCTTTTATAAGTAATTCAGAATAAACTTTTTTGTATTGATGGAGAAGTTCATGGTAATCTCCAAATTCATCCAGGTAATCTATATGAGTTTCAGTCCGGAGAAGTGATTGGTGTTCATGCTGACCGTGCAGATCAACCAATAAATTTCCAATATCTTTTACGAGATTCAGATTAACGGGAGTGTCATTAATAAAACATCGGTTTGATCCTTTAAGTGAAATCTCACGGCGGATTATCATCTCATCAGAAAAATCGACATCATTCTCTTCAAGCAAAGATTTTACTTTTTTATTCCCCTTAACATTAAAAATTCCTTCAACAAAAGATTTCTCTGCTCCTTTTCGTACAACTTCTGTTGAAGCTCTTTCTCCGAGCAGCAGACTCATAGCATCAATTAGAATTGATTTGCCTGCACCGGTTTCCCCGGTGATAATATTAAGTCCGCTTCCGAACTCAACAGAGATATGTTCTATTAATGCGTAATCTTTTACTTCGAATGATTTGAGCATAATTTGATTGTAAATTATTCACCAAATAAAAATGCCACATCTCAAAGATATGGCATTTCTAACCTTTTGAAAAAACTGATAAATAATTTTATCCTGGTAAATAACTTTTTGCAAGATAAATTCCACAAATAGTTTTGCCATCAACTATTTCACCATTATAAATTTTTTCTTCAACCTCTTTCAGAGATAATTCAAACACTTCCATACCGAACTCACCTTCTTCACGATTATGGTCACCGGGTTTTAAATCTTTGGCAAGATATATCCAGAGTTTTTCAGTGGAGTAACCCGGGGTTGTAAAAATACTCCCAAGTTTATTGACATTGTCGGATTTATAACCGGTCTCTTCTTCCAGTTCTCTTACAGCACAAAGTTTAGGATCTTCTCCCTTGCTTAATTTTCCTGCAGGAAGTTCAAGTAAGATTTCATTGACTGGAAAACGATGCTGGGTCACCATAACTATCTTTCCTTCTTTAGTTACGGGAACAACTACTGCACCGCCGGGATGTTCTGCAACTTCCCGGATGGCTTTGTTTCCAGTTTTGTATTCAATCTGGTCAACTTTTATGTTGAAAACCTTGCCGCTATATATTACATCGCTTTTTACGATTCGATAGTTCATTTAAAACTTCTTTTTAGAAATAATTATAGGAATGAGTATTTGATATTATTATTCAGAAATGTTAAAAATATTTTTAGGTTCGGTATCCCTCGGGATAATAACCCATCAGCTCACTACCGAGATATTTTAAGAGAGCAGTAATCACTCCAAGATCATCCAGGTAACCAAATAAAGGTGTTATATCCGGAATAGTATCAATCGGAACAATGAAATAAATAAGTGCAGCAACAACTATTGCTTTTCGGTACCACTTGACAAAAGGATCTTTCATATATCTGTAAAGTGCAAGTATATCTTTTGCGAAAGAAACTCTTTTACCTGATTTCTCAAGCTTACCCCAGAGATTTTCATCAACGTAATCTATCTTCTTTTGAACTTCCTCTTCATCAACGTTTTTCTTTACTTTTAATTCTTTATTACCAAAGTCCAGCTCATCAAACTCACCAAAATCTTCAAATAATACATCGTCTTCCAGATAATCTCTTTCTTTATTCATAAAAGAACCTTTCAGCGTATTGCGTTAAAGGAAAATATTTTTAGCGAACAATTTAAAATTCTAATCAAAAATACGGCATACATTTCTGAAAGACAAAGCCAAAGAATTTAAGATTAATGCAAAATTATAATAATGATTAAATTTGGAGGTGAGAAAAAACGATCTTGCAGAAAAAGCAATCCAAGCAAATAATATTCTTCTTCCGGGTGGAAGCAAACAGCTTGAACATCTCATTGAGCAAAACATACCAAAGGGCGAACACGCTTTGATCATCGGACCCAATTGCGAATCCATTGCCGCCAAGCTCATCGACTATTTTACAAAATTGTTCATCGTAACAGATAACTATGAATCGGTAATGCAAATCAGAATGAAATTAAAAGATGAGGAAAGAATCAAAGTTAAGATGATGGATTATGCACACACCGATTTTCAAGACGAGTCCTTCGACCTGATTTATGCACAGGGTTCAATTTCTGTTCCTGAAAGAAAAGAGATCGTGAAAGAAATTAAAAGAGTTCTAATAAGTAAAGGTTTATTCTGTACGGGAGAGATTGTCTCTCTCAAAGATCCTGTTCCCGGGTTTGTTAATGATATTTGGGAGCGAAGCGGCTTAGAGCCAATGGCTTCATCAGTAGTAAATAAATACTACGAGAGTAAAGGTTTTGAAGTGCTAAGTGAAAGAGATTTATCAACTACACTAAAAGATTTTTATGAAAATACAATATCCGTGGTCTCTAAAACAGGTAAAGCAGAAAAAGAAGAAGATAAAAAATATTTTTCACGGATGAAGCACGAATCAAATGCATATCTAAAACTTGGCGGTGATAAATATATTGGTTTCAAATCTTTAATACTAAGGAAGTTAAATTGAACAAGGGAGATGTTATTCAAATAAAAGTTGAAAGATACGCCTTTGAAGGAAAAGGAATTGGTAAAGTGGATCTGGACAATCCTTCCGGAAATTCTGAACCGGATTCGTTTATTGTCTTTGTAAATGGAGCTTACCCGGGTGATACTGTTTCAGCAAAAATTAAGAAGCTTAAAAAAACTTACGCTGAAGCAATCGTCGAAGAAGTCATCTCTCCTTCACAGCAAAGGGTTCAACCACGCTGTAAATATTTTGGTACCTGCGGTGGCTGCAAGCAGCAGGATATGGATTACACACAGCAAATAAAATATAAGCAGGAACAGGTTGAAGATATTTTTAAGCACGATGGCGGATTATCAGGCTTTAAAATTGAAAACATTCTTCATACTGAAAATATTTTTTTCTATAGAAATAAAATGGAGTTTTCATTTTCTGATTCGCAATGGCTGATGGAAAAAGAAAATGAAGCTATATCTAAAAAAGGATTTTTTCTTGGACTTCACGTTCCAAATAATTTTGAAAAAATACTCGATATTGAAGAATGCTTTCTTCAATCTGAATTAAGCTCTCACATATTGAATTTTTCTAGAGAATTTTTTAAGAAGAGACACAGCACTATTTACAGCACAAAAACACATTCAGGTTATTTGCGTAACCTGATAATCCGTCAATCGCAAAAGAATAAAGATCTAATGATAAATATTGTTACCCTAGAAGAGAATGAGCTTTTAATGAAAGAATACGCTTCTGCTGTTACAATTAAATTTCCTGAAATAACAACCATTGTAAATAACATCAGCAAAAAGAAAGCATCCATTGCTGTCGGTGATTATGAAATAGTTTACCACGGAAGCGGATTTATTCACGATAAAATTGGAGATTACAAATTCAGAATTAGTGCAAATTCTTTTTTCCAGACGAACACAATACAAGCAGAAAAATTATACAGTACAGCTTTAGAATATGCCGAATTAAAAGGTGATGAAATTATTTATGACCTTTATTCGGGTGCAGGAACGATAGCAATTTTTGTGTCCGCATTTGCAAGAGAAGTTTATGGTTTTGAATCAGTTGAGTCCTCAATCTATGATGCAAAAGAAAATCTTGACATAAACAAAATAGAAAATGTAACCTTTGTCCAGGCTGATCTTTACAAATCATTTTTAGCCTTCACGAATGTACTTCCAAAACCCGATGTTGTTATTCTCGATCCGCCAAGAGGTGGAATGCACAGCGTTACAGTAAAAGATGTCCTGCAGCTCGGTCCGGAAAAAATTGTTTACGTAAGCTGTAATCCTTCAACACAGGTGAGAGATATTAAAATGTTAGTTGAAGGTGGTTATAAATTAGTTAAGATAAGACCGGTTGATATGTTTCCGCATACTTACCATATAGAGAATGTGGCTTTGCTGGTAAAATAGAACACGGATTTCACGGATCAGACGGATTAGAACTGATTTAATCCGTGAAAATCAGTCTCATCAGTTTAATCAGCGTTCTATTGACTTTTAATTATCAACACAACTCTTCTATTTTTATTTTAAATTCAACTTAATATGTTCTTCTACTTTAACTCAATAAACTAGAAAAGTATTCCGATTGAAATCACTGGCGGCATAAACATTTGAAATCCGGGAATACATTCTGATATGGACACTGAAATGGCTGTATTTTCAAATTCCCAGATGAGGTATTCAACTCCGAGGTATCCGACTAAAGACGGATAAATTATTGTAGCTATTCCTGCACCTCCTTTAATTAATAACGTATGATCATCAAATTTAATTGGGTGACTGAGATAACCATTGAGTGCTAAATATCCGCCACCATCAATAGCTAGATTTAATTGAAATAACCAACCAAGTTTGAAAAACTTTGAAATAGTATTTTCAGAATAGAGAGTTGTTGTTATTCCACCGCTTTCAAAATTTTCATCCCAAATAGGAAAATATCCGAAAGAAAATCCCCAAAAAGTTTCATTATCGGAATATCTGACTTTAAATGAATCTTCAAGTTCGGAATTCTTAGTTAAAATTGAATCAATTGATGAAGCTTGCATTAATACTGAACTCAACATAAAGAAGATGAGCAGATATATTTTCATATACAATTCTATATTAGAAAATTATATTCTAAAGTTTACGCCCACGTTACCCGATATAAGACTATGAATATCTGCAGCTATTCCCAACATATATCCGACATCAATAAAAAGAATAGTATTTCTGCTTAATAAAAATTCAAGTCCTACACTTCCACACAGTTCCGGGAAAAGTGAATAAACATAACCGTCAGCAATTGGAATAAAGAAACCTGTTTCTAATTGTAAATAAGCATTAAAGCTACTGTCCCGCGAAGGAAAAACACGTTTTATCTCCATAGTTAATCCCAGCAAAGACGTCCAATTCTCAGGAGAATCTTCATTTGAAATGTAAGGAAGGTATGCAATTGACCCGCTTAATATCGTTTGGTGAGAAATAACAAATCCTAAGCCTGTTGAAACTCCAACAAGATAATTACCATCCCAATCATCTGAAATTGGAATTAGTAATTTGCTTCCTACTGACAATTCTAATTTCTTTTCTTCCTGAGCAATTAGCTTTATCATTGATAAAATAATTACAACTAAAATAATTTTTTTATTCATATTGACTTCTTAATTCAGCAATCTTCTGTTCAGCTATTAAATCTTTTAAAGATTATTCATTATCAACACAAACTCGCCTTTCAAATTTTCCTTTTCAACGTGACTTAAAATGTTGCCCGTGTTGCCACGATAAAATTTTTCTCTCTCCTTTGTCAGCTCAAATGCAAGAACGCAGGGAATATTTGGACCGAGTAGTTTTACAATATCTTCCATCAAGGTTTTTAAACGGTAGGGAGTATCCATCAAAACAATTGTTTCTTTTCTCTTTTTCAGATCGAGCAGCTGTTTTCTGCGGATATCTTTTTTAGGAGAAAGCCAACCGTAGTAGTAAAATTTTTCAAAGTCCATTCCGCTGGCAACCAAAGCTGTAAGCAAAGAACTAACGCCGGGAATTGGAATAACATCAATTTTATTTTGTATGCACAGATCAACGAGTAAATGCCCGGGATCAGAAAACAAAGGAGTTCCGCAATCAGAAATCAACGCTGCTGATTTTCCTTCCAAAAACATCATAAGAATTTCATCGGAAGCTTCATTCTCATTGTGCTCGTTCAGTTCAACTAACTGCTTTTCAATTTTATATTTTGAGAGAAGTCTTCTAGCTTCCTTGAATTCCTCACAAATAATAAAATCAACTTCTTTCAGCACACGCAAAGCTCTGAGAGTAATATCTTCGTAATTGCCAATCGGAGTCGAGACTATGAAAAGTGATTTTTCCATACAATAAAATTACTTAAATCCCCGATAAACAGGCTTACTTTTATCTACGGTTAATTCTCACAACTTTAGTAAATTTGTTTATGTTTAATGCAGAATTATTCACAATCACATCAAACATATCTTTTATAAAACTTGAAAATTCAATCAACTCTTTAACTTCTAATTACTATATCCAGAGATTCAAATGAAAACCATTAAAATTATTGCAATAGTTCTTCTAGCAGCCTTTTCAGTCTTTGCTCAGGAAAACACTCAAACATTTTTATCAATTACTGATACGGGTGTTGAGGAATTTCATAATCTTTATCCCGAATATGATGGAAGAGGAACAATACTTATCATCCTCGATACCGGCGTTGACATTGGAGTTGAAGGACTTACCAAGACATCTACAGATGAAGTAAAATTTATAGATGTTCAGGATTTCACTCACCAGGGAGATGTTCAATTATATGAAACTGATGTTGATAATGAAGACAGCAAAATGATATTTAAAGACAGCGATGATAAGTATTCTGTTATTGCTTCCTCACCATTGCAATATTTACCAGTAGATAATAAATATTACATTGGTGGATTTGATGAAGCAAGATTAATGAACTCAGGTTCCGGTGCCGGTGATCTCAACGGTGACGGTGATATTACTGATGTTTATGTCATGGTAGTCTTTGAAACAACCGAAGGAAATGATTCGTTCTGGATTGTTTATCTTGATTTAAATGGTAACGGAGATATTTCAGATGATAAACCAATAAAGAATTACAAAGAAAAACTTGATGCGTTTTCATTTGAGCATCCCGATGGTCTTCCTCCTTTTACAATGGGTTTGAATGTAATTCCGGAAGAAAAAATCGTATCATTCCATTTTGATGATGGCTTTCACGGAACTCACGTTGCAGGAATTGCTGGGGGAAATATGATCGGTGGAATTGATTTTAATGGCATAGCTCCCGGTGCTAAAATGATGAGTATGAAGCTTGGAAACAATTTATATTCCGGCGGAGCTACAGTTACTGAGAGTATGAAAAAAGCGTATCTGTACGCAGATAAAATCTCTAAAGAATCAAAAGTTCCTGTAATAATAAATATGAGCTTTGGTATCGGTTCTGAAATTGAAGGACAGGCAGAAATGGAGGCCTTTCTAGAAAACCTCACAAAAGAAAATCCTTATTTATACATTTGTCTCGGAAGCGGAAATGAAGGTCCGGGAATTTCCACGCCAGGTTTACCATCAGCTTCTTATGCTGTCTTCTCATCGGGAGCTGTATTGACTCAAGAGGTCGGGAGAGATAATTACAGTGCAACGTTAAATAGAGATATCATTTTATATTTTTCATCACGCGGTGGAGAAGTAACTAAACCCGATGTTTGTTCACCTGGTGCTTGTACTTCAACAGTACCAAACTGGACTAAATGGGACAGAGCCTGGGGAACAAGTATGGCTGCTCCATATTCAGCAGGAGTTATGTCAATTCTTTTAAGTGCAGCAGTTAAAGAATATCCCGGAGTAAAAATTCCTTCGCAGCTTTTATATAAAGTGATTCGCGAGAGTGCAACTCCGATGGAAGGATACAATCATCTTGATCAGGGACACGGTTATATAAATGCAATGAATGCATACAAACTGTTGAAGAAATATATCGATGATGGTGAGGTAAATAAATTTGAGAGCTATTCAATATCATCAACTGCACCTAATTTTCCATTCGGCAAAGCTCCAAATCTTTACATAAGAAATGGTTCGTTCATTAAAGATGAGGACACATTCACTTATACAATAAAAAGAAGAAATCTTTTAAACACCGATAAGTTTTATAGAGCATTCAAGCTCGAAAGTGACAGTGATTGGCTGATTCCCATTCAGAAAAAAACATATATACGCAACGACCAGGCAACTTTTGTTAATGTAAAATTCGATAGATCAAAAATGCAGCAGCCCGGTCTTTATACAGCAAGAATTACTGCTTACCGTGATGACAATTCCAGGTTCCCTGAATTTGAAATGCTTGCTACTGTAGTAATACCATATAAATTTTCTTCAGAAAATAATTATACTTTAAACTGGAACTCTAAAGTTGAGCAGGGATTTGTTCATCGTTATTTTATTGAATTACCTGCAGGCCAAACTGCGATGAACATAAAACTTTCTTCCGTAAAAAATAATTATGCCAGAGTTCGTTATAACCTTTTCGATCCCGATGGTATCGGTTTGGATGTATCACCTTCAATTCATACTCTCGAGAATAAAAATGAAATTGATGCTAATTACTTTGATCTTAAACCGGGTGTTTATGAAGTAATCGCTGAGGGAATCTTTCTTGCAAAAGATACTTCTGCTTATGATCTTACCATTCAATTTTATGGAATCAACCGTTTGGATAATAAGCTAATTGATATTTCAAATAATAAGATTGAAGTAGTAAATCTTTTTAATAATGCTGAGAATTATAATCTCACAGGAAAATTATCGGGATACGAGATCAATCATGCAATTACTATCCAGGGTAGTGAAAAATTCAGGATGCCTTTTGTTTTAAGAAAAGGTGAGCAATCCAAGGAATTCAATCTTGAGATGAGTAAAGAAGATTATAATAAACTCACTGATTTAGCATTCATTATTTACGATTCTGAGGGTGTGGATATTAATAACAGTGCTTTAAGTTTCAGAAAAGGAAGCATCAGCATAGATAACGCTTCCGATGCTGACAGCAGTGAATATGTTTTTGAAATTGTTCCTGGTTTTGCACATGAAACAAGTTCAGCCGATATTCATATTCAAGAAATTACCACCTTTAAATCGGAATACAGCTTTGATGTGGTTAGTGAAAGAAAATCAAGTGTGACCTTATATCCATCATTACCGAAACAAATGGAAATTTATTTCGAGATGCCGAATGAATATTTTCCGATTTACTCACAACCGATCGGTGAAATAAATTTTGAATCTGTTTCAACTAAAAAAACTGAATATGTAATACCAATTAAATTCAAATTCTAAAAGGAAAAATTATGAGTGAACATACATCAGGAGCTATTAAAGGACTTCCCGAAAATGCTTACAAGGAACTGAAACCCGGCGAAGAGTATAAGCCATTAATGCCTGCAAATACAACTCCGCAGGAAATTACTCCATACTCAGTGATTATGGGTTTGCTTATGGCAGTTCTATTTTCAGCAGCAGCAGCTTATCTTGGCTTGAAGATCGGACAGGTTTTCGAAGCTGCAATTCCAATTGCTATAATTGCAGTCGGAGTTTCAACCCTGATGAAAATAAAAAGTCCGCTTGGACAGAATGTGATTATCCAGTCCATCGGACAAAATTCCGGATTGATAGTAGCCGGGGCAATTTTCACAATTCCTGCTCTATACATTCTGAATCTGAATGCTGAGTTTTATCAAATCTTTTTAGCTTCTGCATTTGGTGGAATAATAGGAATACTATTTCTCATTCCTTTTAGAAAATATTTTGTTGCAGAGATGCACGGCCAGTTTCCGTTTCCTGAAGCAACCGCTACGACTGAAATTCTTGTTGCAGGAGAAAAGGGTGGAAAGCAGGCGTTAGTACTTGTTGTAAGCGGTGCGATTGGGGGGTTGTATGATTTTATCATAGCCACCTTTGGATGGTGGAGTGAAGTTTTTACAACGAGGGTATTTGGATTTGGAGAAATGCTTGCTGATAAATTCAAGCTTGTATTTCGTTTGAATCTTGGTGCTGCCGTTATGGGTCTTGGTTACATTGTTGGATTAAAATATTCTGCAATAATTGCAGCTGGTTCTTTCCTATCGTGGTATCTCTTGATTCCTGTAATATCATTTATTGGTGGAGGTTTAACAGAAACTTTCGGAACAGGAGCTACAAAATTAATTTCTGCAATGACTGCGGAAGAAATATTCCGGCAATATGTTCGGCACGTTGGTATTGGTGGAATTGCAATGGCTGGGATTATTGGAATAATTCGCTCGTCTAAAATTATACGAGATGCAATCTCTTTAGGATTCAAAGAAATATTTGAAAAGAAGCACGTCAACAATACACAAATAAGAACACAACGAGATCTGCCGATGAAAATTATTGTAATTGGAATCGTATTAACTGCTATTCTTCTTTTAGTTTTCTTTTATATGGGTGTAGTTTATAACTTCGGCTGGGCTTTGGCTGGTTTGCTGATTGTTCTTGTGATTTCATTTTTATTCACTACGGTTGCTGCAAATGCAATAGCAATTGTTGGAACAAACCCAGTAAGTGGAATGACATTGATGACTCTGATTCTTTCTTCAATAATTCTTACTTCTGTTGGATTGAAAGGAAGTTCAGGGATGATCGCAGCGTTAATAATTGGTGGAGTTGTTTGTACAGCATTATCGATGGCTGGTGGTTTTATCACTGATCTGAAAATTGGTTACTGGCTTGGTTCATCTCCGATAAAACAGGAAAGATGGAAATTTCTCGGTGTTCTTGTTTCAGCGCTAACAGTTGGTTTTGTAATTATGATATTAAATGAAACTTACGGCTTCGTCGGTGATGGTGCTCTTGTTGCACCACAAGCAAATGCAATGGCTGCAGTTATACAACCTTTGATGGATCAGCAGCCGGCACCGTGGACACTTTACATTGTCGGAGCTATTCTAGCTTTAGTTCTTACGATGATAAAAGTTCCTGCTCTCGCATTTGCTCTTGGAATGTACATTCCACTTGAATTAAATACACCTTTGCTCGTTGGCGGATTGATTGCTCACTTTGTTTCAACCAGAAGTAAAGATGAAAAAATTAACACTGCAAGAAGAGAAAGAGGAACTTTGATAGCATCAGGCTTTATTGCTGGCGGAGCTTTGATGGGAGTAATAAGTGCGATCTTAAGATGGCAAGGATTAAATTGGGTTAATTATGAATGGGCAGAATCTCACTCAGCAGAATTAATTGGATTTGTAATGTTTGCAATACTTTGTGCTTATATGATTTGGGATTCATTAAGAGGAAAACCGGATTCTGAATAAATTGTTTTTAGTAGGGGCACAAAATTTTGTGCCCCTACTGTTCTTACAGAATATTGAAATAAAACAAAACTCCAACAATAACTAGGAATGCAAACACACCAATTATCCCATATTGAACTATCTTAATTTCTTTAGACTGTTGCTTTAGCTGGAATACAATATCATTCTTAGTGTTTCCAACCTCGGATATCATACTTTTTGATCCTGACTTTAATTCCAAAGTAAAGGCTTTATTGCTTGCTTCAATCCTTGTCTCCAAAGCATGAATGTCATTACTCACCGCTAATACTTTAGAGTCAATTTTATCTAGCCTGGATGGAAAGTCAATTTTGTCAAGTTTATCTATAAGAACAACAGCTCTTTGAGCAAGCTTGTCAAATTCCTCTTTAAGCTTTATGATCGTGTTTATGATTTTGGAAGCAGCTTCAATTGATATCTTTGCAGTTTCTATGTATTCAACTGCTGATTTTAGCTTATTGAGCTCCTCCTCGAGCTTGACGACTTCTTCCTGTAATAAGTCTTCCATATGGTATTTAATATTATTTGGTAAAACACTGCGTAATTATTTCATTCTTTTATAACAATTTTAATACCGTAAAGAATTGTTAAAAAACGACTATAATTTAGTTTTTTAAGATAAACCATACCCATCTGAAGGCAGGTTTTACTAAAAAGCAGGAAGACTGAAAGTGTTTTTGTTTGTACAGGGTTGGATCTGTAAGAATATCCAAACACTAATTTGGTACCTGTGTACTTAGATTACGGTTATTCCAAATTACACTTCTATCTGCTGCATTGACTGTTCCGCTTAAATCCATATCAGTTCCATAATATCCCGTAAGGTTCCGCTGATTCCATGTGTTGCTTCTGTCCACTGCGTTTACAGTTCCAGATCCATCAGAATCTCCAGTGTAAGCTCCAAAATATCCTCCTCCCAAATCCTTCATCGGATTAGTCCCATAAGCTTTTGATTGAGCATTCGTAAAGTCATATTGTATACTCACATAGTCTAAATAAGCAGGATTCGAACTCATAATTGGGATATGATTCCTGTGAAAAATTACTAAATAATAATTCCCTTTGAGTTCAGTAAAGTATAGAGGCGAGACTCCATCAATATTAACTATAACTCCTGTATTTGTTATAAAGCCTGCTCTACGCTCAACGGTTGTGCTGGCACCGGTACCTGTTCTTAATTCAACTAAAGTCCAATCAACAATATTTGGATGAGCGCTGAAGAATCCTGCGGCAACAGATTCCGTTCCTGTATAATTCCATGGAGCACCGAAATAAGGCTGATTAAGTGGAAGGTATCCAAGTGAATTTAAATTGGTATTCATACTGTTTGTACTAAACGGACCCTGAAGTAAAACTTTTGCATTTACTGATACAGGAACAACTACCTGACCTGAAGTCCATGTAACCGGAATATCATTATTAGAAAGATCTCTTAATAAAACCAACGCTATGTCTATGGTACTATTACCAGCCGATAACACGTTAAAAGTAATCGAAAATAGTTTGCCAGAGCCATTTACGACATACGGACCCAGAATAGCCTCTGCGACTTCAACTGAATCTATTATAGGATTTGGACTGGTAAAAAATGCTGAACTATATCCACCGGTCGTTAAAAAAGGACCTTTAACCGCTGTCTGGTAACTTAGTATTGAATTATCAAACCGTACTTTCACGCTGTATGAGTGAAGATTGGAAACATTCGATATCATAAAATCGATCGTGACCGAACTCTGACCTGATAGAATTGTTGTGGGTGGATTAACATAAACATGTGCTTGTGCTTTAATATTGACAGGAATTAGTAAGAAACAAAACAGAACTGACAACTGAATTATTCTTTTTGCTGTATACAATTTTCTCATATCAATCCCTATTTAAGTAAAATTAATTTAAATGTTTCAAAATCGTTTTTTGTTTTAGCTGTTAGAAAATACATCCCGCTTGGCAGTATGTTACCAGCCATATCTTTTCCATTCCAAATTAATGAGAAGATATTGTAACTCTTCAAATCCAAATCTGATGAAAATACTTTTTCACCTGTAATTGAGTAGATAGCAAACTCAGTTTCTTCGCTGCTGTTTGAAGTAAATTCGATTCTTGTTGAAGAATTAAACGGATTAGGATACGCTATGATGTTATTAACTACTTCTTCAGTATTGATTTGTTCAATTGAAGTTGGATTTGCAATATGAATTACTCCATTTTCAGTTTGAACCTGTATAGTATTGTTCAAGGTATCACGAAGATCGGCATTTACAAAATTAATATCTACGTCTCCCTCAGCAAGAGCTTGAAATTGTACTTTGAATAAATCGCCGCTGCCATTTTCATATCCTAGTCCAAGTATAGCTTCATCAACAGTTAATATGTTTGAGTTGCTGTCGATCAATGCAAAGAAGAAAGTATTCCAGTTGGAAAAGAAAGTTGCCCGGGTAATTCTGAGACATCTTAACTTTTGCGAATCATAACTAAGACTAATGCTGTATGCCCTAAATCCGGAAATATTTTCTACACGAACATATATTTCTCCAACTTCAGATAAATCAAGATCCATTTCTGCAGGTGATATCTTTACAACCGGCAATTGTCCGAAGCTTGTATTATTATATACAAATATTAAAACTATAATATGTATTATAATTTTTCTCAATTGATGAAGAAATTATTTTATCAGAATCATTTTCTTAACTGATATAAATTTATCAGTTCTTAGTTCATATATGTACAACCCCGATGCTTCATTAATTGCATTCCATGGATAGCTGTATCTTCCGGCTTCCAATTTAGAATTTACAAGCTCTGCAACTTTCTGACCTAAAGCATTGAATATTGTAAGAGTTACATTTTCTGCATTTTCCATTAAGGAGAATTCAATTTTTGTGCTTGGATTGAAAGGGTTTGGATAATTCTGTTCCAATGAGTACTCATCTGCTTTAATGGAAGCAGAGAAAAATAATTTTGAAAAATTTTGACTTACCGTTATTTCTTCCCCTGATTTTAAAAATGTATTTAAAATCTTGGAAGTTTCATCCTGAATTCTAACATCAGTATTTTCTACGTGTATGGTCAAAGGAAAGGTAATTCCCTTTAATTCAACCCTCTTTCGATCCGACTGCAGATTTTCAGCAAGCTTTCCGCTGCTAAAACGAATATCGAATATTTCATCTGGAGGAGGAGGTGGGAGTTCATAATAATCTAAATTAACATCTTCTTCAACCGAGTAAAGAGTGAACCTCTTTCCCAAAGCATCTACAAAAATTAATTTGCCCCAGTCCTTCTTGATGATATTATCAGAATAATTTTTTTCAAGCGACCCCGGAAGATTAATTAAACCGGGAGCCGAGAGCTTAATCCAGTATCCATGACCAGGAATCAAATAATCAACGACCTGGTATCCACCAGAATATCCATAAACTGCAGAACTCTGTAGGCCAGATGGAGTTGTCGTGATGCCGCTTACCGCAGCATTATATTCATATCCGCCTATAAGATTCCATCCTGCATTTGCACTAATAGAATTGTGAGGGACAATGTTTATTCCGTAAGACGGCCATTCATCACCGGTATTATAGGTTCTGTCTCCGGAATGCTTCATCCAGTAGCCTGTTCCAGGCGTCGTCTCCGTTATTGCCTGATATCCCCCCGCATAAACAAAAACATTTGCAAGCGGATCTCTGTATGCCCACCAGATATTCACTCCCATCCCAGCAGGATTCTGACCTGGAACTGAGGCCATGTTCCAACCATTTGCATAACTAACTGATAACTGAAATGTGGTCGGATTTGAATTAAGTGGAGCATTAGGTGGATCGATCGTATTTATAGTAACGGGAGATGATATCCAGGGAGATACTGGTGCTAATGTAAATACTTGTGTTATTACTCCTCCTCCTGTTGTTTTCCATTGTAAGTTCATAAATCCATTAGGATTACTTATTCCACTTACCTTGAATCTTCCTAGTCTGTGTGTTAATGGAGTGTTATCTATCCGAGCTACTCTCGTATCAAAAGCTGTTTGATCACTGGGTGCTGGTCCGTTTAAATTTATTCTCAGTTCATTCCCATTTTCAATTATTACAGATGTCCAGGTAAAATAATAATCCTGAGTAAAAAGAGTATTAAGACCCGATGGATCAGTCGGCACAAATGTGCAAAAACCGGGAGAGGTGCCTTCTTTCATTAATACCGGTGAGTTAAAGTTTATTGCATCAAATGTTAAAATAAAATCCGCATCGCCGAGGTACAGATCATTTGTTCCAGTTCTTGTTAAATACAAATCAAAGAAAAAATCTGTTCCCACTACCTGCTGATTTTCAATATTAAGGTCAGCACTTACCTGTCCGTATATTACGGTACTAAGTATGGCTACTATCATAAAAAGTTTTTTCATTGTAATTCCCTCTTGTTCATTACTGAGATATTTTTTTGCATCATACTCTCCGTTCGTTATGGCACTTGCGTACTTATGTTACGATTATTCCAAACTGCACTTCTATCGGCAGCATTGACTGCTCCACTCAAGTCTACATCTGTTCCAAAGTAACCTGAGAAATTCCGCTGGTTCCAAGTGTTGCTTCGATCAGCTGCATTGATAGTTCCACTTCCATCTGTATCTGCAGTGTAAGCTCCAAAAAATCCTCCACCCAAATTCTCCATTGGATTTATTCCGTAAGCTTTCGTTTGTGAATTTGTAAAATTGTATAATGGAGTGGTATCAGTTAAAAACATTGAAACCGAGCTCATTAGAGACAGATGATTGCGGTGTTTTACTACAATGTAATACTCAACAGCATCCGGGATAATGAAAGCAACAGGATCCAAACCATTAAGATCAACGAGAGTTCCATCGCTTTTTATAAAAGCTGCGCGTCGTGCAACGGTAGTACTTGCTGATGTTCCAGTCCTCAATTCTAATAAAACCCAATCAACAATTTGAGGATGAGTTGAAAAGAATCCTGCAGCTACTGATTCAGTTCCGGAATAATTCCACGGTGCGCCTGAATAAGGTTGAGTTAATGGAAGGTAACCTGAACTATTTAAATTTGTCAGCATTGTTCCGGAAGAATATGGTCCTTCAAGAAATATTTTTGTATTCACAACTGAACTGCTGACAACAATTTGTGCTGATTCAGCAATAGCAGGAATTACATTATTATTTATGTCCCTTAAACTGAAAGATGTGACTTCTATCAGTGAGGTACCTCCGGCAAATGGTACGAATGTAATCGTAAATATATTTCCGGTACCTGACACTGTAGCAAGACCAAGTATTGACTGATCTACAATTACATTGTTAGTTGAATATAAATCTTCCGGAAATGTCTCGAAGAAAACATTATATCCTCCGGAATTGGTATTTAGGAAATTGCCCTGAGTAATACTCTGACATTTTATTATTGAATTATTAAACGACAGTGTTACGCTGATGGCAAATAGACTATCCACTCCTTCTACACCAACAACAACTGAGACAGGATCAATGTTACTAACTGTCTGTGAAAATGGAGTAAGCGTTATAACTGCAGGATCAACCTGCCCAAATGCTGAGTTTACTGCAAATATAACCATCAAGGAAAAAATATATTTTTTTAACATCATAATATTCCAATACTGATATTGAACAATACCGGGCGGCTAATAAAGCCGCCCTTTTGAACTTTAATTACTTCATTAAGATCATTTTCTTTACTGATAGATAATCATTTGCTTTTATCTGATAGAAATATATCCCTGATGAATACTCTGATGCGTTGAATTCTACCGTATGCCTTCCTGCTTCCTTTATCTCATTGACCAACATCGCCACCTTTTCTCCTAATGCATTGTAGATTGATACTTCTACCATCGCCTGTGCCGGTAAATTGTAGTTTATTGTTGTCGTTGGATTAAACGGGTTCGGATAGTTTTGCATCAGTGCAAATTCTGAAGGGACTAATCCCTCTGAGCCTGATATGTTTACTGCCATCGGTCCATTAAGTGTGTTTCTTACTTCTGCTGTGCTGAGATTTATCTCTGTATTCCCTTCAAAGATCAAAGTTAGTATTTCACCTTCTGTATTGATACCAGCCTCCTCTGCTCCAAATACTGCTAAGTCTACATATACCTGGTTACCATCTGCATTACTCATTACCATAACGGGATTTGTGAACACGGTCAGAAGTGAACCTTTTTCAACACTTACAAGCTTTCCAAATTGTCCTGCAAACGTTAAGCTCATTGCTCTTACATTCTGAACTCCTCCGCTTACAAATAATGGAATCCTGGTTTGACTGCCTGCAATTATTGGTTCTCCAAGTTGTAATTCAACAGGCTCTGTTGGTTCTGCTTCTATTTTTGGATAGACATTGTTAGCGCTTAGACCGTAACTCAT
>Ga0208980_10000840_pt1 | contig 18059 bp, 20 predicted proteins | sample WetSurMetagenome_3_FD_187993 | JGI IMG/M metagenome (GOLD analysis project Ga0208980, IMG submission 187993) | Wetland microbial communities from Twitchell Island in the Sacramento Delta, sample from surface sediment Aug2011 Site A1 Bulk (version 2) | ecosystem: Environmental > Aquatic > Marine... | reverse complement strand
CGCTAGCGCTGGCCCTCGGTCAGCGTGTCGAGCTGAAAGCGGCCGCTCTTGTCGACCAGCCAGATTTCGGTGTACCTGACTGCGCCCATCTTCTCGGGGGCCGGGAACGGGCTCGCCTTCTTGATCATCTCCACGGCCCAAGGGCCGACCTCGGCTGCAGCAGGCTGTCGCACAACGCGAACACTGCGAACCTCACCACTGGCGCCGATCTCGGTTTCGATGATCGCGATGCCGTACAGCAGCGGTGGCATCTTGCCCTTGTGGATCTGCTTGCCGTAGGCGGCATAGAGGTGGCGGGCACCGTCGCTGCGGTACTCGAGCGCGGTCTCAGCCGCGGAGGGTCGCTTGAAAGCCCCAGCGACCGGGGGTGTCGTGTTGAATTGCGCCTGCGCACTGGCCGATGCCAGCAGGCCTGCCAGCGCAAGCGCGCGGAACAGCGGGGTGCGAGTGGTGTTCATGGCCGCCAGTCTAGGCAGCCTCGCGCCAAGTCGCCTGTGAGCTAACGCACGCTGCGGCGCGTGTTCGTTTGGTTACGACGGCGCGCGCCTCAGCGCAGCCAGCCCTTGCGTCGGAAGTAGAACAGCGGCACCGCCACCGAGATCGCCATCAGCGCGATCGCAAACGGATAGCCAAGACTCCAGTCGAGCTCGGGCATGTGTCGGAAGTTCATGCCATACAAGCTGGCGATCAGCGTGGGTGGCAGCAGCGCGACGCTGGCCACCGAGAAGATCTTGATGATCTTGTTCTGATTGATGTTGATGAAGCCGACCGTTGCGTCCAGCAAGAAGTTGATCTTGTCGAACAGGAACGCGGTGTGGCTGTCCAGCGAATCGATGTCGCGCAGGATCTGGCGTGCCTCTTCGAACTGTTCGGCGTTGAGCATGCGGCTGCGCATCATGAAGCTCACCGCACGGCGGGTGTCCATCACATTGCGGCGGATGCGCCCGTTCAGATCTTCTTCCTTGGCGATTGCCGCCAGTGCGGCGCCAGCGGCCTTGTCGTCGACATCCTGCTTGAGCACGCCGACGCCGACGGCTTCGAGTGCGTCGTAGATACCTTCGAGTGCATCAGCGCTGTATTCGGCATCGGCATCGTAGAGCTTGAGCAGCACGTCCTTGGCGTCCTCGATCAGTGCCGGAATGCGCCGTGCGCGCAGGCGCAACAGTCGGAACACCGGCAGGTCTTCGTCGTGCACCGAGAACAGAACTTGCTGGTGCAGGATGAACGCTGCGCGCACATTTCGCGGCGTGACATCGTCGTCGATCAGGAAGTCGGAACGGATGTGCAGTTCGCCGTTGTCCTCCTCGTAAAAGCGCGCCGACTCCTCGAGGTCGTCATCGACGATGTCATCGGGAATGGCGATCCCGAAGCGGGCGTGGACCCACGCTTTCTCGTCGGCGTTCGGCGCCTCGAGATCCACCCACACCGGCCGCACGTGGGCCAGCGCTTCCGAGCTGTCGATCTCTTCCTGGACCAGCCGGCCGTTGACCAGCGTGAAGACGTTGAGCATGGGACACGGCTCCAGCAGCGCTGCTGCGCAGGGGGGCGGGGGGCGGACCGGCCAACCGTCTCACCCCATGCGCCACCGCCGCAAGGCTGGCGATGGTCGGCTGGAGCGAACGGTCACCGAGGGTGACTCTGGTCCAAACACGTCTCCGTACAAAGACGATCAATTATGGCACCACACATGCAGTCGAAAAGGTGTCAGCATTACTTCATGCCGCGGCCGCCGACCGTTCCTTTCGCCGCACCCCGAATCGCACGCACCGCGCTGCGGATGGCTCGTGGTCGCGGCCCCTCGGGGGTGATCCTCTCTGCGCGGCCCGTCCGCAGTCCGCGATGCGGCTCTCACTCATTCCCTGCACGAGCGTTACCCTTCTGAAAGGAGGACTTGATGAACCTGACGATCAGCGGACACCACCTCGAAGTCACCGCCGCATTGCGTGAATACGTGCTGACCAAACTGGATCGCGTCACGCGCCACTTCGACCAGGTCGTCGACATCAATGTGTTGCTGACCGTTGAGAAGCAAAAGGAAAAGGAGCGAAGGCAGAAAGCCGAGGTGACCCTGCATGTGAAGGGGCGTGACATCTACGTCGAACACGCCAGCGAAGATCTCTATGCGGCCATCGACACGCTGATGGACAAGCTTGACCGCCAGGTGATGCGCTACAAGGACCGCCTACAAGATCACCATCACGATTCACCGAAGCGTCAGGATGCGAACGCCTGAAGGCAAGTGAGCAAATACTTCAAAGCGGCCCGCGGGCCGCTTTTCGTTGGCTGGGCAGGCAGCGGCTGCCGCAGCGCAGCAAAAGAGCAACACCACAGTAGGCCGCGACAGGCCATCGCACCCGCCGGACAGGGCCGATTCCTATAATTCAACGCCTCGTCACAGTTCCCGCATTCAGCCGCGCGGCCTTCCGCGTGTCGTGCAATGCGGAAGGAACGCTTTCAATGAATCGTCTCTCCGCCATCCTGCCTGCCGCCAATGTCTTGCTCGACGTCGATGCAACGAGCAAGAAGAGGGCTTTCGAGCACGCCGGGGTGCTGTTCGAGAACCAACATGCGATTGCCCGCGCGACAGTGTCGGACAACCTGTTCGCACGCGAACGCCTGGGCTCCACCGGGCTGGGCCACGGCGTGGCGATCCCGCATGGCCGCATCAAGGGCCTGAAGAACCCCTTGGCAGCGGTGCTGCGCGTTCAGCAACCGATTGCGTTCGACGCGCCCGACGATGAACCGGTATCGCTGCTGATCTTTCTGCTGGTGCCGGAGGCGGCCACCCAAAGGCACCTGGACATCCTCTCCGAGATCGCGGAGATGCTGTCTGACCGCACTCTCCGAGAGCGGCTGATGACCGAAACCGACGCGGCGGTGCTGCACAAGCTGATCGCCGACTGGGAGCCGCTGAAATCGGTTGCCTGATTTCTTCGGCGCGTGACGGCGCCGCCGCATGAAGCCCACCTCCATCAGCGCCGAGGCGCTGTTCGAAAAGCACCGCGCTGCTCTGCACTGGGAGTGGGTGGCAGGGCACGCCCACCCCGAACGCCGCTTCGACGAAGCAGCGGTGAGGGATGCGCGCTCGGCGGCCGATCTGATCGGCTACCTGAACTACATCCATCCCTACCGCGTGCAGATCGTCGGCCGGCGCGAGGTGGCGTACCTCAGCGAGGCAAGCGACGAAGTGATCGAGCGGCGCATCTCGCGCATCGTCACGCTCGAGCCGCCGATGATCATCGTCGCCGACAACCAAGTGCCACCGAGCCGACTGGTGGCAATGTGCGATCGGGGCGAGATCCCGCTGTTCGCCACTGTCGAATCAGCCGGCCACGTCATCGATGTGGTGCGCGCCTACCTCGGCCAGTTGTTCGCCGAGCGGACAACGCGCCATGGCGTGTTCATGGACATCCTCGGGTTGGGTGTGCTGCTCACTGGTGAATCGGGCCTGGGCAAGAGCGAACTCGGGCTGGAACTGATATCCCGAGGACACGGCCTGGTGGCCGACGACGCCGTTGACCTCTACCGCATCTCGCAGACAGCGCTCGAAGGCCGCTGCCCGGCCTTGCTGCTGAATCTGCTCGAGGTGCGAGGCATCGGCCTGCTGGACATCAAGGCCATCTTCGGCGAGACCGCGGTGCGCCGCAAGATGCGCCTGAACCTGCTGGTGCAACTGGTGCGCAAGGACACGATGGAACGCGAATTCGAGCGTCTGCCCTATGAGCCACTGTTCGAAGACATACTCGGGGTGCCAGTGCGCAAGGCAGTGATTGCCGTCGACGCCGGCCGCAACCTCGCGGTACTGGTCGAAGCTGCGGTGCGCAACACGGTGCTGCAGTTGCGCGGCATCGACACCTACGGCGAATTCGTGCGGCGCCATCAACAGGCCATGGACGGCACCGCCTGACACTCAGGGAGGCTCCCGGCGACCCGATCACTTGGGTCGATAGGCGCAATCGGCCTTGGTGCAAGCCGCGTACAGGGCCAGCGAGTGGTCCTGCAGCGCAAAGCCGCGGGCCTGTGCGACAGTTCGCTGCCGGGTCTCGATCTCGGCGTCATAGAACTCCTCGACGCGGCCGCATGTCAAGCAGACCAGGTGGTCATGGTGCTGGCCCTCGTTCAGTTCAAACACCGATTTGCCGCTCTCGAAGTGGCTGCGCGTCAGAAGCCCTGCCTGCTCGAACTGCATCAACACGCGGTACACCGTGGCCAGGCCCACATCGGCACCCTCGGTCAGCAGCGCCTTGAACACATCTTCGGCGGTCATGTGGCGCTGGACGGTGCGCTGGAAGATCTCGAGGATCTTGATGCGTGGCAGCGTCGCCTTGAGTCCGCTACTCTTGAGTTCTTCGGCGTGGGTCATGGCAGTCGGGCCGCTAGAATGCGTCGCATCATAGCCAGAGCAACGCGGCGAGTGGGCTCGCCTGCCGTTTGTCCATGTCCTGCACGCAAAGTCCCCGTCGCCTCGATGCGGCCCGGCTGTCGGCCCTCATTGCGCTGGCGCTGGCCGCCGCCGGCTGCACCAGTTCGATCAAGACCGACCAGTGGCTCGGCGCCATCACGCCGTACCGCATCGACGTGATGCAGGGCAATGTGATCACCCAGGAATTGGCCGCGCGCGTCAAGCCCGGCATGAGCCGCGAGCAGGTGCGTGACCTGCTGGGCTCGCCACTGCTGACCAGCGCATTCCACGCGGATCGCTGGGATTACGTGTTCACGATGCGCCGCCAGGGCGTCGAACCGCAGCGGCGCAGTGTCGTCGCACACTTCAACGGAGACTCGCTCGACCGCCTCGAAGCACCCGAGTTGCCCGCCGAGAGGGATTTCGTCGGCTCGCTCCGGCCGTCGCAACCGGGCGCCGGCGAGCCGTTGCTGGCGCTCAGCGAAGAGCAGCGCAAGGCGTTGCCACCGCCGGTCAAGGGCGAGAGCACCGCGATCGCGCAACCGCTGGGGCCCAACCGCCCCTACCCTCCGCTCGAGCCACAATGAAGCCATCGCCGTTGCGAGTCGCCGTAGCCGGCTCGTCGGGCCGCATGGGTCAGATGCTGATCGAGACCGTCCGAGCGGCAGGTGATTGCACGCTGACCGGCACACTCGATCTCGGCACCGACATCCGCGCAGGCCTGGCGCAGGCGCAGGTGCTGATCGACTTCACGCGCCCGGAGGGAACCCTGGCGCACTTGGCCGTGTGTCGCGAACTCGGCATCAAGGCCGTCGTCGGCACGACCGGTTTCAGCGACGTCGAGAAGGCCCAGATCGCAGAACACGCCCGCCACATCGCCATCGTGATGGCACCCAACATGAGCGTCGGGGTCAACGTGGTTCTCAAGCTGCTCGACATGGCCGCGCGTGCACTGGCCGAGGGCTATGACATCGAGATCGTCGAGGCGCACCATCGCCACAAGGTCGACGCGCCCAGCGGCACCGCTCTGAAGATGGGCGAGGTGCTGGCCGCTGCGCGCGGGCGTGACCTGCGGGACTGCGCCGTGTTTGGCCGTGAGGGCGTCACCGGCGAGCGTGACCCCGGCACGATCGGATTCGCCACCGTGCGCGGTGGCGACATCGTCGGCGACCACACCGTGATGTTCTGCGGCACCGGCGAGCGCATCGAGATCACCCACAGAAGTGCCAGCCGCGCGACCTATGCGCAAGGCAGCCTGCGCGCCGCACGGTTCCTGGCCGACAAGCCGCACGGCCTGTTCGGCATGGAACACGTGCTTGGACTGAGCTGACCGGATGCGAGGCATGGATGGCTTCGGCGCCTTCTGGGACTCGAGCGACGGCGTCGGCCGTGCCGTCACGCTGCTGCTGCTGGCGATGTCGGTCAGCGCCTGGGTGACGATCCTGTGGAAGCTGTGGGTCCTGCAGCGCGCGCGGCGCGATGTGGCGCGCGCGATCCCAGCATTCTGGGCCGCCCCGGGGCTGGCCGAGGGCCGCGAGCGACTGGCCTTGCTCGATCGCGAGCAGGTGTTGCTGCCGCTGCTCGACGCCGCCACCGCGACCCCGCTGCCGGGCACGCTCGACACCGGCGCGCACCTCGATTCACAACTCACGCGCCGCCTGCGCGACGCGCTGCATCGCGCCCTGGCACACCTGCAGTTCGGCCAGGTGCTGCTCGCCTCGATCGGCAGCACCGCGCCTTTCATCGGGCTGTTCGGCACCGTGTGGGGCATCTACCATGCATTGGCCAGCATCGCGGCAGCCGGCACGATCACGATCGACAAGGTCGCCGGCCCGGTGGGTGAAGCCTTGATCATGACGGCCGCGGGGCTGGCCGTTGCGATCCCTGCGGTGCTGGCCTACAACCTGTTCGGCAAGTGGGTCGGCGCCGCCGAGGCCGAGCTCGAAGGTTTCGCGCACGACCTGCGCGAGATGCGCATCGACCGGGCGCAGGCACAGGGGCATTGACATGGCCTTCGGCCGCCTCGAACGCACATCACGCCCAGCGCCGATGAGCGACATCAACATGACGCCGCTGATCGACGTCATGCTGGTGCTGCTGGTGATCTTCATCATCACCGCGCCGCTGATGACCTCGAGCCTGAAGCTCGACCTGCCGAAGACCGACAGCGGCACCCCGACCAGTGCACCGGCATTCATCGCACTGGCGATCAACGCCGACGGCGGGCTGTTCTTTGGCGACGAGCCGCTGGCGCGCGACGCACTGGCCCTGCGCGTCGCCGAGGCGGCCAAGGCCAACCCGCAGCTCGAGGTGCAGCTGCGCGCCGACCAGAAAGTGCCCTACGGCAGCGTTGCAGAGCTGATTGCGCTGGTCCAGCAGGCGGGGTTGAACCGCATCGGCTTCGTCACCGAGGCACCGCGCTGAGGGACGCGCCACCCCCCACTTCTACAATTGGCGGATGAACGAAAAATACGTCCCCGCCGAAGTCGAAGCCGCCGCGCAGGCGCACTGGCAGGCCCGCGATGCCTACCGCGTCGTCGAGGATCCGAACAAGCCCAAGTTCTACGCCTGTTCGATGCTGCCGTACCCGAGCGGCAAGCTGCACATGGGCCATGTGCGCAACTACACCATCAACGACATGCTCACCCGCTACCTGCGGATGCAGGGCATGAACGTGCTGATGCCGATGGGCTGGGACGCCTTCGGCCTGCCGGCAGAGAACGCCGCGATCGACAATGGCGTGCCACCGGCCTCGTGGACGAGGCAGAACATCACCGACATGAAGGCCCAGATGCAGCCGCTGGGCATGGCCATCGACTGGTCGCGCGAGGTCGCCACCTGCGACACCGACTACTACAAGTGGAACCAGTGGTTCTTCTTGAAGATGCTGGACAAGGGCCTGGTCTACAAGAAGACCCAGGTTGTCAATTGGGACCCTGTCGACCAGACCGTCCTGGCCAACGAACAGGTCATCGACGGCCGTGGCTGGCGCTCCGACGCGCTGGTCGAGAAGCGTGAGATCCCCGGCTACTACTTCGCGATCACCCAATACGCCGACGAGCTGCTGGCCAACGTCGCCGACCCGGCCAGCCCCGGCTACCTGCACGGCTGGCCCGAGCGCGTGCGGCTGATGCAGGAGCACTGGATAGGCAAGAGCGAAGGCTTGCGCTTCGCCTTTCCGCATGGGATCCGCGACACCCAGCGGCGGCTGATCGGAGATGGCCGCATGCATGTCTTCACCACGCGGGCCGACACGATCATGGGCGTGACGTTCTGCGCGGTGGCAGCCGAGCACCCGCTCGCCACCCACGCGGCACAGACCAACCCCGCCGTGGCGGCCTTCATCGACGCCTGCTTGAAGGGCGGGACCACCGAGGCAGAACTCGCAACAAAGGAAAAGGAAGGTGTCCCGACCGGCCTGACGGTGAATCACCCGATCACCGGCGAGCCGATCGACGTGTGGGTCGGCAACTACGTGCTGATGGGCTATGGCGACGGCGCCGTGATGGGCGTGCCGGCCCATGACGAGCGCGACTTCGCCTTCGCGCGCAAGTACAACCTTCACATCAAGCCGGTGATCGACGTCGAGGGTCGGGCCTATTCGACCGACGCCTGGCAAGACTGGTACGCCGACAAGCAGCGCGGGCGCTGCATCAACTCCGGCGTGCTCGACGGCATGAGCTACCAGCAAGCGGTGGATGAAGTCGCCGACCTGCTGGCGCTGCAGGGCCTGGGCGAGAAGAAGACCACCTGGCGCCTGCGCGACTGGGGCATCAGCCGCCAGCGCTACTGGGGCACGCCGATCCCGATCATCCACTGCGCCGCCTGTGGCGACGTGCCGGTGCCCGAGAAAGACCTGCCGGTCGTGCTGCCCGAGGATCTGGTGCCCGATGGAAGCGGCAATCCTTTGCGCAAGTGCGCGCAGTTCCTGAACGTCGCGTGCCCGACGTGCGGCCAACCGGCACAGCGCGAGACCGACACGATGGACACCTTCGTCGACTCGGCCTGGTACTACATGCGCTACGCCTGCCCCGACGCGAGCGACAAGATGGTCGACGCGCGCAACGACTACTGGATGCCGATGGACCAGTACATCGGCGGCATCGAGCACGCGGTGCTGCATCTGCTGTATGCGCGCTTCTGGACCAAGGCGATGCGCGACATCGGTCTCGTCAAGTTCGACGAACCGTTCACGCGACTGTTCACCCAGGGCATGCTGCTCAACGAGTGCTTCTACCGCGAGGACGCGAGCGGCAAGAAGCGCTGGTTCTACCCCAGCGAAGTCAACGTGCAGCATGACGACCGCGGCACGCCGATCGGCGCCACCGCGAAGGAGGATGGCCGGCCGGTGCTGCTGGGTGGTATCGAGAAGATGAGCAAGTCGAAGAACAACGTGGTCGAGCCCCGCGAGTTCATCGCCAAGTTCGGCGCCGACACTGCGCGCCTGTTCACGATGTTCGCCGGCCCACCTGACCAGAGCGCGGCCTGGTCCGATTCGGGTGCCGAGGGCGCCTACCGCTTCCTGCGCCGGTTGTGGGCCTTCGGTGTCAAGCAGGCCGCCATCGTGCGTTGCGCGGGTCTCGATTTCACGGCGATCTCTCCCGCTGGCAAGGCGTTGCGCCGCGAGGTCCACTTGCTGCTCAGGCAGATCCGTCACGACTACGACCGCCTGCAGTACAACACCGTGGTGTCGGGTGCGATGAAGCTGCTCAATGCGCTCGAGGAGTTCGCCAATGACGGTACGCCGGCCGCGAACGCCGCGCTCCGTGAGGGCCTGTCGGTGCTGCTGCGCACGCTCTACCCGGTCTGCCCGCACATCGCCCACGGCCTGTGGAGCGAACTCGGCCTTGTGGACCAGTTCGGTGACTTGATCGATGCGCCATGGCCGCAGGTCGACGACGCAGCGCTGGTGCAGGACGAGATCGAGCTCGTGCTGCAGATTGCCGGCAAGACCCGAGGCGCGATCCGCGTCGCGGCACAAGCCGACCGGGGCATGATTGAAGCCGCCGCGCTGGCCGCCCCGGAGTTCGCGAAATTCGCTGGTGGCAAGACGGCCAAGAAGGTCGTCGTGGTGCCGGGCCGGCTGGTCAACGTCGTCGTTTGATGCATCGACGCGACCTTCTCGCGCTGGCCGCCGCAGGCCTTGCCGGCTGCGGCTTCGAGTTGCGCCAGGCACCCAGCCTGCCGTTTCGCAGCGTCGCGCTGGTCGGCTTCGGACCGCAATCGGCACTGGCCAAGACGCTGCGGCAGCAGCTCGCTGCGAGCAATGTGCAGGTGGTCGAAGTGCCGGCGCGTGCCGAGGCGGTGCTCGAGGCGCTGGTCGACAGCCGGGAGAGAAGCGTCGTCGCCTCCACCGCGGCCGGCCAGGTGCGCGAGGTACAGTTGCGCGTCAAGCTGCGGTTTCGCGTCGCCACGCCATCTGGCCGGCTGTTGCTGGCGGCTGACGAGCTATTGCTGACGCGCGACATGAGCTACGGCGAAACCGCCGCACTGGCCAAGGCACAGGAAGAAGCATCGCTGTATCGGGCCATGGAAGACGACATCGTCGGGCAGGTGTTGCGGCGCCTGGCCGGGATCAAGGTCACTTGAGCATGCACGTCAAGACCGACCAGCTCGCCGCTCAACTTGCCAAGGGCCTGCGCTCCTTCTACACGGTGTACGGGGACGAACCGCTGCTGGCCCAGGAGGCAGGCGATGCGATCCGCGCCGCCGCGCGCGCGGCGGGCTACGAGGAGCGCAAGGTGTTCACCGTCGGCAACGCGGCGCACTTCGACTGGGGCGCGCTGCTCGGCGCCGCGCAGGCGATGAGCCTGTTCGCCGAACGCCAGCTGATCGAGATCCGCATCCCCTCCGGCAAGCCCGGCAAGGAAGGCTCCGAGGCGCTGCAGCGGTATTGCGAAGCCCGGCCGTCCGACGATGTGCTGACGCTGGTGCAGCTGCCCAAGCTCGATTTCCAGCAGCAGAAGAGTGGCTGGTTCGGTGCACTCGACGCGGCCGGCGTGATGCTGCGCGTCGAGCCGGTCGAGCGCCGCGAGCTTCCGGCATGGATTGCCAAACGCCTGGCCGCGCAGGGCCAGCGAGTCGCCGATGGTGAAGAGGGCCCGCTTGCGCTGGCGTTCTTTGCCGACCGTGTCGAAGGCAACCTGCTCGCCGCGCATCAGGAGTTGCAGAAGCTGGCGCTGCTGTACCCGCAAGGCCCCTTGACGTTCGATCAGATCGAGGCCGCCGTGCTCAACGTCGCTCGCTACGACGTCTTCAAGCTCGGCGAGGCCGTGCTGGCCGGCCAGGTCGCGCGCGCACTGAAGATGCTCGATGGTCTGCAGGCCGAAGGCGAAGCCGCCGTGCTCGTGCATTGGACACTGGCCGAAGACATCCGCGCATTGAAGCGTGTCAAGGACGCGATCGCCGATGGCAGGCCGATGCCGATGGCGCTGCGCGAAGCGCGCGTGTGGGGCGCAAAGGAACGCCTGTACGAGCGCGTGCTGCCCCTGTTGGCCGATCACCAACTGGCCCATCTGGTCGATGCCGCCAGCACCTGCGACGGCATCATCAAGGGTTTGAAGCATCCCGAGTGGCCCCTTGACGCCTGGGCCGCGCTGAAGCGGCTGATGCTGCTGACGATGCAGCAGCTGGCTGCGTCGCCCGCTGTGTCCCGCGGCACCCCCCCGCGCCGCGTGCAACTTGCGTTGCAAGCCTGAGGCACGGCCAGCTCGAAGCGGTCGGCGTCAGTAGCCGCGCTCGCGATCGACACGGTGCGCGATCGGCGTACCGTCACGCACCGCCAGCAGGTTGGCCACCGCCACCTGCGCTGCGCTTCGCACGTCGGTCAGGGCGGCTACATGCGGCAGCACAGTGACGCAAGGGTGCTGCCAGTAGCGGTGATCCGCCGGCAGCGGCTCGGTGTCGAAGACATCGAGCACCGCATGGCGCAGGTGGCCGCTGTCGAGCGCCGCGAGCAGGTCCGTGTCGACCACATGCGCGCCACGCGCGAGGTTGACGACGCTGGCGCCACCGGGCAACGCCGCGAAGAAGCGTGTATCGAGCAACCCCCGGGTGGCGGGTGTCAGCGGCAGCAGGTTGACGACGACGTTCGCCGATGGCAGCAGCATCGCGAGCACATCGGTGCCGGCGTGGACGTCGACGCCGGCAGGCGCCGGGCGATCGCCGGCGGCCACCGCACGCCAGGCACTGACGCGGTAACCCTGGGCGGCCAGCCTCACGGCGACCGCCGAACCCATCTGGCCGAAGCCCAGCACCAGCACCGAAACCTCGTTCGCACGCTGCTGCGCGTGTTGGCGCCACTCGCCTGCACGTTGCCGGGCTGCGTAATCGAAGAAGCCGCGGTGCACCGACAGCACGGCCCACAGCGCAGTCTCGGCCATCGCGGCGTTCATCGCGGGGTCGACCATCCGTGCAAGCGGCACATGCTGCGGCACGGTCGCGTCGGCGAGCAGCTTCTCGACCCCGGCCCACAGCGACTGCACCAGTCGCAGCCGTGGCAGGTCGGCCAGCGCGCCCGGCGCCGGGTTGGCAACGACGGCGACTTCGATCGCATCGCGCGGTATCTCGCCATCGACATCGCACCACCAAGCGCACCAGGGCGCCGCGCGGCGCAGCACATTCAGCCACCCGTTGCGTTCGGACTCGGCGAGCCGCCCGGTCAGCAGTACGTTCATGGCGTGGTTGTGATCACCGCCGCGTGCAGCCGTTGCAGCGCGACGGCGACCGTCTGTGCACGCACGCTGGTGCGGTCGCCTTTCAATCGCAGCCGCTCCGCTCGCGCGGGCCCGCCGCGCCGCATCCACGCCAGCCACACGGTGCCGACCGGCTTGCCTGCCGCCGCGCCGCCGGGGCCGGCAATGCCGGTCACGGCCACTGCGATGTCAGCTCGCGAGTTCGCCAGCGCACCGGCAACCATCGCACGAGCCACCTCGGCGCTGACCGCGCCATGGGCGACGATCAGCGCCGGGTCGACGCCGAGTTGCTCGATCTTGGCCTCGTTGCTGTAGGTGACGAAGCCGCGCTCGAACCAGTCGGACGAGCCGGCCAGCGCCGTGCAGGCCGCCGCGATCAAGCCACCGGTGCAACTCTCGGCCGTCGCCAGGCGCCAGCACCGGCCGCGCAAGGCGTCGGCCAGCGGCGCGACGAGCGTGGTGATGGCAGCGACGTCGATCATGGCCAGACGAAGCGCCACAGCGCGATCACCAACAGCGCACACAGCGCCGCCACCAGGTCGTCGAACAGGATGCCCCAGCCCTGCCGCCAGCCGCGCGCGTGCTTGAACAGCCGGTCGGCCCAGCGCACCGGGCCGGGCTTGGCGACATCGAACAAGCGGAACAGCGCGAACGCAATGGCCTGGCCGACGAAGCCGGTGGGCATCGCCAGCCACAGCACGAGCCAGAACGCCACCACCTCGTCCCAGACGATCGCCGCGGGATCGGCCAAGCCGAGGTCCTGCGCGGTGCGGGCGCAGGCCCAGACGCCGATGACCGATGCCGCGAGCAACAGCAGGCCCCACTGTGCGGCGCCGAGCCAGCGGTCGAGCACGAGGAAAGCCGCCCAGGCCCACAGCGTCCCCACCGTGCCGGGCGCCCATGGTGCCAGCCCACTGCCGAAACCCAACGCGATCCAGCGCGCCGGGTGGGGCAGCATGAAGCGCAGCGTCGGGCGTCGTGGTGGCACCGGCGCGGCGCCGTCGTCGCGCAACACCTTGGCCGCGTCGGTGTCGGGGCCGGTCATCAGGTGGCGCGGAAATGGTCGAAGGCCAGGAAGCGCTGTCGCAACGCCCGGCCGTCTGCCTCGACCAGGCGCAGGCCGGGGGCCGCGTCGATGCTGCCGACCTGCGTCACCTGAACGCCGGCCTGATCGGCCGCCGCCAGCACCTCGCGCTCGCGCGCGGGAGGCGCGCTGAACAGCAACTCGTAATCGTCGCCGCCGGCCAGCGTGCATTCAAGCTGCAGCGCGCGCGGCTGGGCGGCGAGCACCGCACTTCGCGGCAGCGCGTCGACATTCACCGTCGCGCCGACGGCCGAGCGCGCGAGCACGTGTCCGAGGTCGCCGGCCAGGCCGTCGCTGAGGTCGATCGCACTGCTGGCCAGGCCGCGCAGCGCGCGGCCGAGTGCGACGCGCGGCGCCGGGCACTCCATGCGCGCGCGCACGCTGTCGAAGGCCTGGCCCGTCAGCGAGACGGTGCCGCGGAAGGCCTCGAGCGCCAACCGCGCATCGCCGAGCGTGCCACTGACCCACAGGGTGTCGCCGGCGCGCGCGCCGGAGCGCAGCAGCGCCTGGCCGACCGGCACCGCGCCGAACACGGTGATGCAGAGGTTGAGCGGCCCGGCCGTCGTGTCACCGCCGACCAACTCGATGCCATGGGCATCGGCCAGCGCGAACATCCCGCGCGCGAAGCCGTCGAGAAACGCCTCGTCAACGCGCGGCATCGCTAGTGCCAGCATGAAGGCCACGGGCTCCGCGCCGCAGGCCGCCAGGTCCGACAGGTTGACCGCCAAGGCCTTGTGGCCGAGTCGATCGGGCGCGACGCTGGACAGGAAGTGCCGCCCTTCGACCAGCATGTCGCAGGAGATCGCGAGCTGTTGCCCAGGCGGCAGCGGCGCAAGCAGCGCGCAGTCATCACCAACGCCAAGGGTTGCACGCCTCGGCACGCGCGTGAAGTAGCGCGCGATCAGGTCGAACTCGCCGAGGATCTTGGGGGACACCATCGACATTAGGCCGCCGCGCGGGCGCGGTCCGAATCGAGTCGCGACGCATCGACCAGCGGCGCGGTCACCGTCTCTGAGCCCGGTGGAAGTGGCGCGGCCCCGTTTGCAGACTGAGCCGGCGCGCGACCTGCGCGGGGAGGCAGCGGCGGCGGAATGCGTAGCTCGTGCATCGATTGCCCATGCGTCAGGGCAGTCTGGCCCGGTGTGCCGCAATCTGCTCGCGCACCCGTTCGGGTGCAGTGCCGCCCTGCACCTGGCGGGCCTCGAGCGAGCCGCGCAACGTGAGCACGGCGTAGACGTCGTCGTCGATCGCGGCGTGGAATGTCTTCAGCGTCTCGAGCGGCAGGTCGGCCAGGTCCGCGCCGCGCGCAATGCCGAACTTCACCGCATGTGCCACCACCTCGTGCGCATCTCGGAACGGCAGGCCCTTCTTCACCAGGTAGTCGGCGAGATCGGTCGCGGTGGCGTAGCCCTTGGCCGCCGCAAGGGCCATCGCCTCGGGCTTGACCACGATGCCGGCTGCCATCTCGGCCATGATGCGCAGCGTGGCGGCCAGCGTATCGACGGTGTCGAACAGCGGTTCCTTGTCTTCCTGGTTGTCCTTGTTGTAGGTCAGCGGCTGGCCCTTCATCAAGGTCAGCAATCCCATCAGGTGGCCATAGACGCGCCCGGTCTTGCCACGCGCGAGTTCGGCGACGTCGGGGTTGCGCTTCTGCGGCATGATCGAAGAGCCGGTGCAGTAGCGGTCCGAGAGGTCGATGAAGCCGAAGTTCTGGCTCATCCACAGCACGATCTCTTCGGCCAGGCGCGACACGTGCATCATCGTGATCGACGCCCAGGACGCGAACTCGATCGCGAAGTCACGGTCACTCACGGCATCCAGGCTGTTGGCACAGACGCCTTCGAAACCCAGCGCCTTCGCGACCCGCTCGCGGTCGAGTGGGTAGCTGGTTCCCGCCAGCGCGGCGGCGCCGAGTGGCAGGCGATTGACGCGCTTTCGCACATCGGCCAGCCGTTCGGCATCGCGCGCGAACATCTCCACGTAGGCCAGCAGGTGGTGCGCGAAGCTCACCGGCTGCGCCACTTGCAGATGGGTGTAACCAGGCAGGATGGTCTCGGTGTGTGGCTCGGCCGTCGTCAGCAGCGCACGCTGCATCGCCGCGAGCAGCACGGCCAGGCGATCGATCTCGCCGCGCAGCCACAGCCGCACGTCGGTGGCGACCTGGTCGTTGCGCGAGCGCCCGGTGTGCAGGCGTTTGCCGGGATCACCGACCAGCTGCGTCAGACGCGCCTCGATGTTCAGGTGCACATCTTCGAGTTCGAGCTTCCACTCGAAGCGGCCTGCCGTGATGTCGGCGGCGATCTGTGCCATGCCGCGCTCGATCGCCGCGTGATCGTCCGCCGAGATCACACCCTGCGACGCCAGCATCTCGGCATGCGCCAGGCTGGCGGCGATGTCGGCCTCGGCCAGTCGACGGTCGAAGCTCACGCTGGCGGTGTAGCGCTGCACCAGCTCGCTCATCGGCTCGGAGAACAGTGCCGACCAGGCTTGTGATTTCTTGTCGAGGGGGTTCGAAGACATGAGGCCGTCACCGCGCCGGCGGTGCCCGAGGTGAGTGAGGCTGGGACACAATGCCGGCAGCTGCCAGCTTTGGTGGATTCGATTCTATCGACGCGCCCTCCCTGATGACGAGCCTGCCCGACACCGTACCGGCCGTGCTGAACACGAGCGACAGCACGAGCCTGTGGCCGCCCTCGTCATCGTCCCAATCCAGCTCGCGCGATGGCGACGAGGTGGTTGCCAGCGGCGCCGCATTCGACGTCTGCCGTGGCGCGCTGGCCCTGCGGGCCTTGCTGGCGGTCAACGGCGCGGTGCTGCTGGCCGTGCTGGCCAGCACCGGCTCGGCCGAGCAGGCGCTCGCCACCCTCGGGCCGGCAGTTTCGGTGTCGCTGATCGGCACCCTGTTCTGGCTGGCACTGCTGTGCGCCATGCGTCGCACGCTGGTGCGGCTGCGGCCACCGGCGCGCACGGCAACGATGATGGCGCTGGGGGCCGTGCTGGCCCCGCTCGCCTGCGTGCCGATGTTCTGGCTGCAATTGCTCGAACCCCAGCCACTTCGGTTGTTGGCGCTGCCGCTGATCGGCGCTGCCCTGGCGTTGGCGATGGCACTGTGGCTGCAATGGCGGGAAGGCCAGCGCACGCCCGCAGATGCCCGTGCCCGCCTGGCCGAGTTGCAGTCGCGCATCCGCCCGCACTTCCTGTTCAACACGCTCAACAGTGCGGTGGCGCTGGTGCGCACCGACCCGGCGCGCGCCGAGGGCGTGCTCGAGGACCTGGCCGAATTGTTCCGCGCGGCGCTGGCCGATGGCGGCGGCGGCAGCTCGGTCACGCTGGGCAGCGAGCTCGAGCTGGCGCGGCGCTACCTGGCGATCGAGCAGCTGCGCTTCGGCGAGCGACTGCATCTGGAGTGGCAGCTCGACGCCAGCGCGGACGGTGCGCGGTTGCCGCCGCTGGTGTTGCAGCCGCTGCTGGAGAACGCGGTGCGCCACGGCATCGAGCCCACCGAGCGTGGCGGTCTGATTCGCGTGCGCACGCGCGCCCGGTTGGGCCGCGCCGAAATCACCATCGACAACACCGTCGGCGACATGCCCTCGCGGCCCGGACACGGCCTGGCGCTGGCCAACGTGCGCGAGCGGCTGCGCCTGTTGCACGACCTCGACGCCCAGTTCGAGGTGCAGCGCGCCGACGGGCGTTTTCGCGTCAAGATCGCCGTGCCGCTCGGAGGCGACGAGTGAGCCTGCCCGGCGCCGTGCTGCGCGTGCTGATCGTCGACGATGAAGCGCTGGCGCGCGCCCGCTTGGCCACATTGGTCGGCGAATGCGCCGAGCCGCGCAGCGCGGTGGTCGGGCAGTGCGCCAGCGTGCCGCAGGCGCGCCAATGGCTCGCCGAGCACGAGGCCGATGTCGTGCTGCTCGACATCCAGATGCCGGGCCAGCCCGGCACTGCCCTCGCGGCCGAGCTGCAGCACCTGCCGCAACCGCCGGCGGTGGTGTTTGTGACGGCGCACAGCGAACATGCCCTGGCCGCGTTCGACCTCGATGCCGCCGACTACCTGACCAAGCCGGTCAAGCGCGAACGCCTGGCTGCGGCACTGCAGCGCGCAGCGCGGCGCCTGCCGCCGCGCGATGGCGCTGGGGTCACTGCCGCCGAGCCGGTGCTGGTGGTCAGCGAACGCGGTCGCGTGGCACGGATCCCGCTGGCCGAGGTGCTGTACCTGAAGGCTGAGCTGAAGTACGTGACCCTGCGCACGGCCGGCCGCACCTGGGTGCTCGACGATTCGCTGACCGACCTCGAGCAGCGCCTGGGCGAGCGCTTTCTGCGCATCCACCGCAACGCGCTGGTGGCGCGCGACGCGGTGCGACTGCTCGAGCGGCGGCGCATGGCCGAGCACGACGACGACGGCGCCGGTGCCGAAATCGGCTGGGCGGTGCAGGTGGCACCGGTTGACGAATGGCTTGCCGTGTCGCGACGGCAGCTGGGGGCCGTGCGCGAAGCGCTCGCCTAGGGCGGCGACTGAATCGACCAGCGGGCCGCTGCCGGCGGTCAGTGCGCGCGCAACGGCATCCGCCCCGGCAGGGGCGCCGAACGGCGGAGGATGTCTGCGGCCCGCGTGATGTCCCCCATGCCGAAGTCATCGATGTTCATGGCTGTCCTCAGCGCCCGCCGGCCCCCAAAGGCACTGACGCTCCCCGCGGGGGGTAGCGAACGGTGCCGCCCGGTCGGCCTGAAACCCATCGGCTCCAGCACCTGGCCCCGCGCCTGCGGCTTGGCGGTGACGTACTCGATGGACTCAATGCCGAGCAGGTTTGCATCGTCGGCGAGTGCCTCGCGGGCGGTGTCTTTGTCGATGCGGTTCTCCGAAGACATTGCGCACTCAATG
>Ga0208980_10000839_pt1 | contig 18059 bp, 20 predicted proteins | sample WetSurMetagenome_3_FD_187993 | JGI IMG/M metagenome (GOLD analysis project Ga0208980, IMG submission 187993) | Wetland microbial communities from Twitchell Island in the Sacramento Delta, sample from surface sediment Aug2011 Site A1 Bulk (version 2) | ecosystem: Environmental > Aquatic > Marine... | reverse complement strand
CTGTAATTGAAGTTATTATAAATAAAAGTATATAAACATTTTTATTGATTAAAACCTCAATTTTTTGGTTGAATACCAAATTTTCAAATTAATGGAGGTAAAAAAAGTGTTCAGCGAGGTATTTATGCAAAACCAGATATTTCCTTTTACATATGTTCCCGAGAAGAATATTTAAGTGAAATCTCACCATAATTTTCTCTATGTCAACCATTGAGAATACAAAGGAAGCGTTTGCCGGTGAATCCCAGGCAAATCGAAAATATCTGGCATTTTCTGAAAAAGCTGCTGCCGAAGGCTTCAACAACGTTGCCACTCTCTATAAGGCAGCCTCTGAAGCAGAAGCAATTCACGCGAAAAAATTGCTTAAGGTCCTGGCAGCTGTCGAATCAACTGGAAAGAATCTCGAAGCGAGTATAGCCGGAGAAACTCACGAATTTACTAAAATGTATCCCGATTTCGTCAAGCTGGCAGAATCTGAGGGAAAAAGTGATGCAGTGCTGGCGTTCACGTATGCAATGAAAGCCGAAGAGGTACACGCAAACCTCTACAATAAAGCACTTACTGCAGTGAAATCCGGAAAAGATATGGGGCGCGAGAAAATTTTCCTCTGTCCCGTCTGTGGCAATATTGAAATTGCCAAACCCCCGGAAAAATGCCCTATTTGTGGCGTTTTTGGAAAACAGTTCCGGGAAATTACTCTTTAACTAATTTTTCCAAACATTAACGGGCTCGTTTTTCTCTTACTTATAATTCGTTATTTTAATTTCTGTTTACGCCGGTGCAGCCACACCATAACAAGGATAATTGCAATCAGAGTCGCCCAGGATGCAGAGTAGATGACAATTATGGGATAATTCAGGATTGTCTGCGGGGCTGGTGGCTGGGGCGGAGGTGCAATACTCTCAAACTGGATCGCAACCTTAGCGGGAAACACTTCTTTCCCGTCAAAATATTGTATCCGCACTGTTGCGTTCCCTGATGGTACAACACCTTTTACCGGGGCGTTGTTTGTGTTAGGGAAGGCGATAGAACGTGTTATTCTCCCGTTTTCATCAGATATTTCAATATACCATGCGTCAGGGAACGAAATCGAATAGAAGTCTCTTGCCCGTACAACAAGTGTTGAACCTGGTGGCACCGCAACATTCCATGTCCCGTTCTCAGTCTGGTTTGAAAAAGTGAGGATTCGGGAAGTTAATTCGTTTGGACCTAATATTACCGAACCTGTAGCAACTGCACAGGAAGAAGAAGGCAGTGTCTGAACTAAAATATCCTTCGAAGGAGCGACAGGTTCCCGGGAACAACTGAACCTGTCATCCATTACCTGGCCATAGGTTAACGCTACGGGATAAATCCTTACTTCATCAAGTCCCCCCCGGAAATACTGCGGGCAATTCAGATCCGTCTTGTTGTAGACGCCAGCATCAGCCCCGAGCATAACATAGTTGTTGTATTCATAGTGGATCGAACCCGTTGCATTCAGCTGGTTTCTGAGCACTCCGTCAAGATACACTTTCAAAGTCTGCCCATCATATGTTCCGGTAACCTGATGCCACTGGTGAAGCGAGATACCTTCATGCTGAACCGGTATTGACACTTCCCCGCGATGTTCCAGATTTATCGTCCACCAGAGATCATTGCCATCGTCAAATCCCAACCTGTATCCTCCGTCTTCATACGACGAGATTAAAACCTGCGGTTGGAATGAGTCTGTATAAAAAAATAATGAAACAGTTATTTCCCTCGCAGGGTGATTCTGGGAGGTGAAAGGTATTTCCACGTAATCGTTAATTCCGTTAAAAAATATAGCCCTCCCGCAACCCCCGTTTTCAAGCCTTGATACACCATGCATGGTTCCTGCGTTGCCATTACCGGATACATCGAGCGCATAATCTCCACTACCTTCGTTGAAGTTGAAGTACACCCCCGGTTCGGGAACTGAGTAAGAGTTGTCGGAGTATGCATATGCCCCGCTTATTATGCAGAGAAGAATAAGACAAAAAAGAGTGTATTTTTTCAGTCTCCCCCTTTCTGGCAGTACGCTCATGATATCCTTTCAATGGTGTATTGGGGCTTGTCCAAAAAGAAAGTTGCTATGCTATTTGAAAAAGTTTCTTTATTTCTTATCAATATATTTATAAGAGAACGCACCATTTTCGAAATGATGAGAAAAGTCACCGTCTATTCTACAAAAAATTGTCCCTATTGCCGGATGGCAAAGGCATTCCTCGACAAACATGGTGTTCCTTATGAGAGTATTGATGTCGGTGAAAATACCGAAGCTGCAAAAAAAATGATAGATCTCTCCGGACAACGAGGTGTTCCGGTTATTCTTGTTGATGATGAGGTGATTATCGGGTTTGATTCACAGAAGCTGAATGAACTTTTCGGCGAAACAGTTTCAGGTGAAGTATATGATGTTTTGATCGTTGGTGCTGGCCCGGCAGGTCTGACAGCAGGTGTATATTGCGCCAGAAAAATGTTGAATACGATTATCATCAGTGAAAACATTGGTGGCCAGGCTCTGGAATCATGGGCAATCGAAAATTACATGGGTTACCGGATGATTACCGGTGAAGATCTGATGAAGAAATTCGAAGAACAGGTCCGGACCCTCAATATGAAACTTGAACTCGACCGGATTATCAGCATATCTAAAAAAGATGACATTTTTAGCATCCGGACAATTTCAGAAAATACATTCAAGTCAAAAACCCTGATCTTTGCCCAGGGCAACCGGCCGAAAAAACTTGGCGTTGCAAACGAGGAACAATACCTCGGACGCGGTCTTTCCATCTGCTCCACCTGCGATGGACCATTGTATCAGGGGAAGCGGGTTGCTGTAGTAGGCGGCGGCAATTCCGCTCTGCAGACTGCTGTTGAGATGAGCGAAATCGCACAATCGGCACGTCTCATCGTACGGAGCAGTATCAGGGCTGATCCGGTGTATGTCAGCATGCTTGAATCAAAAAAGAATATCACCGTCCATTTGAACACACAGATTACGGCACTGCACGGGGACAAGTTCCTCTCTGCAATAACGATCAGGAATGAATCCGGGGAAGAGCAGAAAATCGATCTCGACGGGGTTTTTATTGAGATCGGCTGGTTACCCAATACTGACATTCTCGATGGTTTCGTCGCGCTGAATGAGAAGAAGGAAATCATTGTGGACATAAACTGCCACACGAGTATGGCTGGTGTTTTTGCAGCCGGGGATGTTTCTTCAGTAAAAGGTAAGCAGATAATCATTGCCTCTGGAGAAGGGGCAAAGGCCGCACTTGAAGCTCATGAATATTTGCTGACATCTGCATCCCGATGAAATAAACTCTCGTTATTTGGTTTTTTTAATTAAAATATTGATAATAGATTTTCGGTATTTTTTTCTTATGAGGCTATCAGATTACCCTTTTTGCGGTCTTTTTCCATATATCCTTCGAGCAGTACTGTGGCAATGTTTTTGACAGGTTTATCCGTGTGCCCTGCGATATGGAATTCACAAAACGGGCAGGATGATATCACCACATCAGCCCCACACTTTTTGATCTCCTCAGCCCTTCGTTTACCCAACGCTGCCGCTTCATCAGGGATACCGGATTTCACCCCCCCTCCGGAACCACAACAGATGGAAGGCATCTCGACAAGATCCACCACCTGCAGGATCAGCTGCCGGGGTTGTTCGCGAATGCCTTGCCCGCGAAGGAGGTGGCAGGGATCATGATAGGTCGCCTTGAAAGGAAGGCGTGCCGGCGGTTCGATCCCGTATTTTGTAAGCACTTCATTGATATCCATCACGACAAAGGGTGTTTTGTAATCATTTTTCAGAGTCGATCCACACCCGGCGCACATGGTCATGACTGTATCGATATTACGGAACTGAAACGCATCGATGTTGCGTTTTTTGAGTGTATCCAGAAAGGCCAGCTGGCCAGTTCGGATGAGCGGCGAACCGCAGCAGACCTGCTCTTTGGGAATGATGACCCGGATACCGTTTCGTTTCAAAACTTCGATTGCATCAAGTGCTGCTGTGGGCAGGCGCATATTATACATACAACCGACAAAGAAACCGACCGTTGCTCTCACAGGACCTTTCGGCTCGATCACTTCTGCATTTACGAGTTCCATAAAGGTCGGTTCGATCCGCGTAACGGAACGACCTGTCTCTTTCACAAGTGCTGCAACTTCCTGGTGCCGTGGCAGGGTAAATCCACGCCTGTTTGCCAGCGCCCGTAGCTTTTCGATTGCTTTTGACGGAATCTCAATATTTTTGGGGCATGCTTTCCAGCAGGCCTGGCAGCTGGTGCAGGTGAACAGCCCCTCATTTACAGCATCAACAACCCGGTCCCCGCTGTCACGAGGATCAAGCGCCAGCCGCATTTCCTGCCGCATTGCCGTGGGTCCAAGAAACTTTGTAACATCCATTGCCGGGCAGACCGATACACAGCAAAGACACTCGATACAATCCCGAAGCGGTTTAATCATATCAATATCGGATCGAGTCGGCATTTTCAGTGCATCTGACGGTTTCAGAGACGATATAGTTTCAAGCGTTGGCAGGAGATCAACAACGAGATCCTTTTTCACCGAAAGGTTCAGGGGCTCGATGGTGATATTATTTTGAGCCTCCTCCATGCAGGCAAGTACTGGCTCACCGTTGACACGTACTGCACAGCTCCCGCATTGCCCCGACCCGCAGCTATGTCTGTACGCGAGTGTTGAATCCATCGTATCGTGAATGGCATGCAGGACATGGAGGACACGTGCACCTTCATTGACCTTCACCGTATAGGTCTCGTAGTGCGACTCCTTGTCTTTATCAGGGTCAAAACGGCGAACCCTGACCGTGAGTGTCTTCATGTACCCGCCCCTTTCTGTTCGATACCGTCGTGAATTTGCGAGATGTACGTATGACCAAAAGGAGAGTGCTGGGCATCATATGTCTGTTTAACATCCCTCCGGACATGTGCTCCACGTGACTCCTTCCTGATCAACGCACTCCGGCAGATAAGGGAAGATGTGAGGCACATGTTTTTGACGATGCTGCAATCTGCAAGGTTTCTGAGAGTTTCAGCCCGGATTTTCGCAGTAGAGAGGTTATTGACCGTCTCAAGTGTCTTATTGAGATCAGCTGCGTTCCGGAAGATCCCCGCGCCCTGCCACATTACCTTCTGGAGCTGTTTCCGAATCCCTGCCGGATTATCGCTTCCCGCAAGGAATGAATCAAGAAGGTCCAGCTGCTGTTTTACCTGTTCTTCATTCACCTTTTTCACTCGTTTTTCGGTTTTACCTGCAAATTCTCCCGCCCGTTTCCCAAAGACCTGTGTATCAGCAAGGGCATTTCCCCCCAGTCGGTTTGCACCGTGAACCCCCCCTGCGACTTCACCGCAGGCAAATAACCCGGGAAGTGTTGTCCGGCATTCCGGTGTTATCCGGAGACCGCCCATGATATGGTGAGCGGTGGGAGCGACCTCCATAGGTTTTTCCCTTATATCCACACCGAATTTCAGGAACTGTTCGAGCATGACCGGTAGCCGGGTCTCTATCTGCTCGCGGGAAAGATGGGTAACATCCAGATACACACCACCGTTTTTTGTTCCCCGCCCGTCCTGTATTTCCGTTGCGATCGCACGTGCAACAACGTCACGGGTTGAAAGCTCCATCCGTTCGGGATCATACTGTTTCATGAACCGCTCGCCGAGGTTATTGAGCAGGAGACCCCCTTCACCACGTACCGCTTCGGTCACGAGCCTCCCCCGTGCATCGTAGGGAAACACCGCTCCGGTAGGGTGAAACTGGATCATCTCCATATCGATCAGTTCGGCACCGGCACGGTAACCAATAGCAAAACCGTCCCCTGTACCGCTCGATGAATTTGTGGAGATATCATACACTTTAGTCCCGCCACCTGTTGCAAGGATTGTGCTGTTTGCCTTGAGTAAGACGATATCGCCTCTCTCATCCAGCGCAATTGCACCGATGACCGATTCACCACTTTTTAGCAGGTCGATAACCGTAAATTCCTGCAGTAAGGAAACTTTCGATGAATCCAGCCGCTCGACTAAAGTGGTCATCATCTCATGGCCGGTCCGGTCACCGGCATAACAGGTTCGCGGGAACCGCTGTCCGCCGAAGGGTCGCTGGGCGATTTCATCGGTATCGGTGAAATCAAACACCGCTCCCCAGTGTATGAGATCGCCCATCCGCAACGGAGCTTCCTTTACGAGAATATGTACCAGCTCAGGATCATTGAGGTACGCACCTCCTTTGAGTGTATCCTCAAAATGAATCCCGCAGGAATCCTGCTCCCGGAGGACCGCATTATAGCCTCCTTCCGCCATCGTGGTACAGCCCCCTTTACCGATGATTGTCTTTGAAACGAGCACTGTGTCGCCATATTTTGATGCCTCAATGGCGGCTCTTACACCAGCACCCCCGCTCCCGATCACCAGGACATGGCAATCAATAACCTCCCCTGCAAGCATCTTATTATTTTGTGGATCGTATAGTTACATAAATAAATGGCATAGCCAAAGTGAGAGCGAAATGAGATTATTAATGAAATTCGGTGGGACTTCAGTTGCCGATGGACAATGTATCAGACGCGTCGTGGATATTTTGGAAAAACATCACAAAGCCGGAGACGAACTGGCAGTTGTTGTATCCGCACAGCGTGGTGTGACCGACCAGCTGATCGAAATTACCAGCAAACTCCCGACAGCGAAGGATGATACTGCAATAGCACCCCTCATTCAGGCACTGGGAAAAAGGCACATGTCCACTCTCGAAGGAGCTGCACCCGATTATCTTGCTGAAACCGGTGCTGTCATCGAGGAACGGCTCATCAGTCTCCAGAATATTCTATTGGCAGTTTATAATCTGCAGGAACTCACTCCCCGCTCGAGGGATTACGTCATCTCATTCGGGGAGCGGTTGCTTGCCCCGATCCTTGGTGCGGCTCTCCGTCAGCGAGGCATCCGCTCAACGGTACTGGATGGTTGCGATGCCGGCATCCTCACAACCCTTCAACATGGTGAATCCACAGCACTTCTGGAAAGTGATGAACGGATTAAAAAACGGATAGGTCCTCTGCTGGAAAAGGAAATTCCCGTTATTATGGGGTTCATGGGTTGTACCAGAAACGGGATCGTAACAACCCTTGGGAGGAGTGGCTCTGATTACTCTGCATCGATAATCGGTGCCGGAATCGATGCCGATGAGATTTGGATCTGGACAGATGTGGATGGTATAATGACCTGCGATCCAAGGGTGATCAATGATGCAAGGGTTATGCCATCTCTTTCTTATATTGAGGTGATGGAGCTTTCCTACTTCGGTGCGAAAGTGATGCACCCGCGTTCCATTGAACCAGCAATGCGGAAGAATATCCTTGTCAGGGTAAAAAACACCTTCAATCCCTCACATCCCGGCACCATCATTATCCGGAATGGGCAACGCGACGACCGGGTGGTTAAAGCTCTTACATACATCGACAAAGTAGCTGCGATAAATATCAATGGTGCCCAGATGATTGGGAGGCCAGGAGTTGCAAAGGCAATCTTCACCATCCTTGCGGATCATGAAGTGAACGTGATGATGATCTCGCAGGGGTCCTCTGAAGCAAACATATCGCTTATTGTTGATGAAGCGCACATCAATGCTGCTGTCCATGCTCTTGCCGACCTGGTAAAGCAGGGGATTGTGCGTGAAGTTACCCATAACCATGACGTGTGCGCAGTTGCTGTTGTCGGTGCCGGTATGGCTGGAGCGCCAGGCACGGGAGGCAGGATCTTCACAGCTCTTGGAAAAACAGGTGTTAATGTCATGATGATCTCACAGGGATCCTCTGAAGCGAACATATCATTTGTGGTAAATCAACGGGACGGCCCGCGGGCTGTACGCGTTCTTCACGATGAGTTCAGGTTATCGGAGGAGTCTGATGAGTAGTACCTCGTACCGTGAAGCAGGAGTTGACATTGATCTCGAGGCAACTGCAATCAAAGCCCTGATTAAAAACCTGACTTACAAACGCAGAGGCAGCTGTACGATGGTTGGTGCGGTAGGTCATTTTGCCGGCCTCATTGATTTCGGTGAGACGGCACTGGCACTGACCACCGATGGGGTTGGTACAAAGATGCTGGTTGCCGATCACATGCGGGACTGGAGCACCGTAGGAATAGACTGCATAGCAATGAACGTCAACGATCTCTATGTCATGAATATGGAACCTATTGCATTTGTTGACTACATCGCAACTGACAAGCTCTCGGTTGAGAAAATGGCGCAGATAGGAATCGGGTTAAACGAAGGCGCCCGCCAGGCAAATATCGATATTGTCGGTGGCGAGACGGCGTCTCTCCGGGGTCTTGTCAACGGTCTTGACCTTGCCGGCACCTGTCTGGGGATGCAAAAAAAAGATAAAATCATCACTGGCAGTGCAATACGGCCGGGTGACAAAATCATCGGGGTTCCTTCATCCGGGATCCACAGCAATGGGCTTTCGCTTGCACGGGCTGTTGTGGAAAAATACACAAATTATGATGAAAGACTCAAGAATGGCCGGACGCTTGGGGAAGAACTTCTCACACCCACACGAATCTACCATGAAACCCTGAATGTTGCCTCAACCTGTACTGTGCACGGTATGTGCCACATAACAGGTGGAGGGCTGCTCAATTTCAAGCGGATCAGTCAGTATGGTTTTATAGTTGACACACCGATTACCCCCCCGGAAATCTTCTCGTGGATCCAGAAAACCGGGAATATTTCAACGATTGAGATGTACCGTACATTCAACATGGGAATGGGGTTTGCCTACGTTGTACCAAAAGACAGCGTCGCCGGTATACAGAATGCTGTCAAAGGTTCAAAAATAGTCGGTGAAATTACCGGAGAGCCTGGGGCTTGGTTGAGGGATATCGAAATTATATAACTTTTTTCATTGGTCTGGTTCCGGGGTATACACACTCTTTTGTGCTTTATCTGCAATGATTGCGCTGTTTCCACACCGATCTTCAATGACGAGTGTTATGGGGATTGCACCACATTTCACTTCTTCAATTTTTTTCAGAAGTGCCTGTGCATTTTCCCGCTCCTCAACTTCCCCCCACACCAAAGCTCCCTCAACGATTTGTCTGACACGATCAAGGACTCCCTCAATATTAGACACAAAACCCTGACAGGCAGGACCAGGATCTATTCGCACGCCCAGCTCCGGAATTTCGAGGCTTGCACTCATACTCCGCACAACCCGGATCCTCAGGTCTTCTTCGGTGTTCACTGCCACTTCGTACCGCATTGGTTCGTTAGCCGTGAGTAGCTGAGTATCAACATATTTGTATCCGCATGAATTGCAGATAGTAGAAATGATCAGAATATCAGAAAAATAAGGGATATTTTCTGTCTGGTAAATATATTCGATTTCAGTATTGCAAATGGGACAAGGACCTGGAACGACCGTTCGCAACGTTAAACTCCACCAATCTTGTCCCGGGAAATTTTTACCGACATTGGTGTGAGTACAACATACCTCTGGTCCCCGAGACCGATAATGTCACCATTGACATCCTTTGCTACTTCTTTCAAGTCTTTTAAAACCCGCTCATAAGATATCTTGTCCATTTTAAGCCGGGAAATATCAACAATGACAATGTTGCCGCTGTAAACTTCGTCCTTAACCCGCGGGGTATCCTTGAGATCAGTAATTGTTGCGATCTTTACGAGAAGTGCCGGTGCAGAACCACCATGCTCTTCATATGATGCAAGATCAAGCTCCATGTAATCGTCGTCCGAGCTTGTGGAACTCTTTCCAAGAAGGGTGTCAATGATTTTAACCATAAAAAAACTGTATGATGAAACTTATTTAATAGTATCTATTTTGAAAGCACCTGTCAGGGTTTTTTTACCATAAAATAGAGAAAATGACCGATTTTCCGCACAAACGATTTTGACCAGTTTGTGTTAGATTTCAATGTTCCATATCTCATCGCTGACGTGATGAAAATTTTTACACATTTTTCCTGAGATTCTGGCACGCATATCGGGCGCATCAAGGAGCGCTATTCCGATCGCAAGAGGTTTGCCATGCCGCTCATCCACGATTTGTACCGGTTTCTGGACCTTCACATCATCAGACACAGAAACGATACCCGGCCGCATGACATCTGCACCATTGACAACAAAGGGGATTGCCCCGGCATCCACAACTACCCTGCGTTCTGGAAAAGGAAACTGGATTGCACCTTTTAAGGTAGGAAATACCCAGTCGCCAGTGTCCATCAGGAGCGGCTTTTTGTTCACAAGGAACAACGAAACATCGGCGTTTGTCTCTAGTACCTCAATCATATCCGCGTGAAAAAATTTTGCTGAATCTCCGATCTGGTCAAAAAGCCGGGACAGGAGATCCTGTGCCTGACTTTTCCGGATAGAATGGCGTTTTTTTACAACAATCTTTTTCATCGTTACAGTTCCTACATTCATCTCTCTCGCTTGAAAAAAATTTGCATTGGAAAATTATTGCGTTTGTTTGGAACACCTTTCCTGCATTTCGTCTCGGAAACATTATTGCCCGATGCGGATCTACGGTATGTTTAAGTAAACAGCTCACACACATATATTACTCCAGAGCGATGGTGACAGGGTATTATTATGACCAAAAGGCCGTTGGATATTTTGGATCAGGTGCTGAACCGACAGCCCGTTATTGTATCTCTCAAAGGTGGGAGAGAAATACGGGGTATTCTCCAGGGATATGACGTTCATATGAACCTCGTGCTTGATAAAGCGGAGGAAGAGGAGAAGGGACAGGTTCAGAAGGTTGGTACGCTCATCGTACGAGGGGATAATGTTATCTATATATCCCCATCGCTGGAACAATAAGGTGAAGTAACATGTCAAAAGGCACTCCATCAATGGGAAAGATGAACAAGTTCACCCATGTCGCCTGCAGGCGCTGTGGTAAAATTTCGTTTCACGCCCAGAAAAAACAATGCTCTGCCTGCGGGTTTGGCAGAAGCACCAAAATGCGCAGCTATAAGTGGACCACAAAGCGACCAAAAATTCCAACGCATTAGAGTTTTACCATGTGTGGTATCGTTGGCATCGTCGATGCTGGCGGTGTATCGATTCAGCTCTACTATTCCCTGTACGCCCTCCAGCACCGGGGGCAGGAAAGCGCTGGGATTTCCACCTATGATGGCACGAACCTCCAGAAATTTAAGGGTATGGGTCTCGTTGCCGATGTTTTTTCCCCCACTGTTTTAAGCGACCTGAAAGGGACTGCTGGTATCGGACATGTCCGCTACCCGACAACCGGGTCTAATCTTCCAGAGAATATCCAGCCTCTCAATTTTCAGTTTAAGGATCATTTCATCTCAATTGCCCATAATGGCAACCTTGTAAACACTGCAGAACTCAGAGCTGAATATGAACAGGCCGGCCAGATCTTCACTACCACTACTGATACGGAGATCATTGCAAAGATCCTTATAGACGAAATAAGTAATACCGGTTGTGTTGAGGACGCAGTTAACCACTGCATGCGGAAACTCAGGGGATCCTATTCCGTCGTTATGATGATTGACGGAATTATCTATGCCTTTCGGGACCCGCTTGGTATCAAACCATTCTGTATCGGTAAGACCGATAACGGGTATATGGTTGCGTCCGAGAGTGTAGCGGTTGATGCCCTCAATGGGAAATTCATAAGGGATGTCCGGCCCGGAGAACTCGTCAGGATAGACGCTGAAGGAATAAAGTGTAACCAGGTAGCAATTGCAGGTAAGCGTGCACATTGCATTTTTGAATATATTTACTTCGCACGTGCGGATGCAATCATCGATGGTGTGCTTGTCTATGATGTACGGCGTACTATCGGGCAAAAACTTTATGAGGAGGATCCGGTGGTGGCGGACTCTGTCTGTTCCCTTCCTGATTCCGGGACTGCATATGCTATCGGATATGCTGAACGTTCAAAGATCCCGTTTGTTGAGTCTCTGATGAAAAACAGGTATATGGGACGCACATTTATTATGCCGACCCAGAAGGAGCGGGAAAAAGCGGTGCGGATAAAACTCAACCCTATTCCCGCTCATATCAAGGGGAAATCCGTTGTGCTTGTCGATGACAGCATTGTGCGGGGAACTACTTCACGCAGAATTATCAACATGATGCGGGAAGCGGGCGCCCGGGAGATCCATATGCGTATCGGTTCACCGGCAATCAAAGCTCCCTGTTATCTCGGGGTTGATATGCCCACGAGGGAAGAGCTGATAGCGAACAATAGAATTGAGGATGAAGTCAGGCATAGCATTACCGCTACAACTCTTCATCATGTCTCGCTCTCTGCGCTCATTGAAGCGATAGGGTTTGACCGGGAAAATCTTTGCACCGGCTGCCTTACGGGATGCTATCCTTTACAGATCGAAGGTGAACAGGCAAAGATGCGCCAGGTTGATTTTATTGATGGGACATACCAGTCAAAACTGGTATCGTTTGATGCTGAAAGCTTGTGAACAGGATCGGGCAGGATCGTTCCTTTTTTACCAATCAGAACAATTCCCGAGTACTGGCGAAATAATTATCAGCATCTCTTTTACCAAACGTACGTTATGATTCAGGTTTTTGTATTCAGGTGTAGGTTGGGATAGACGATGGAACAGATAAAAAAAGCATTCGATGCTATTGCAACAGATTACGATTCACAAAGGGAGTTTGTCATTCCGTACCTGGGGCAGTTTTATACCACCGCAGTTTGGGCAGCAGAATCTTCAGCACCTGAGCCGGCAATCCTTGATATCGGGGCAGGCACGGGTTTATTGAGTGCGCTTTTACTGCAGAAATTCCCCAATGCACGGATGACCCTGCTGGATATTTCCGAAAACATGCTGGACATTGCCCGGCAGCGGTTTGCAGAGAAAAAGAATATTAGCTACATGGTGAGTGATTACAGCCAAGGGATACCCTCTGGTCCGTACGATCTGGTATGTTCAGCACTTTCCATCCATCATCTCACTTTGGAGGACAAACAGTACCTTTTCAGGAAAATATTTTCTGCACTGAAGCCGGGCGGGTTGTTTGTTAATGCCGATCAGGCAGATGGTGATACGCCATATTTCAGGAAAAGGTACCTTGAGTACTGGAATGAATTTCTTTACAACAGTCCGATGAATGATATCGAGCATGCGGAGATTCTCAAGCGTCGCGATACACTTGACCGGAACGAGAAATTATCAGTTCAGCTCCGCTGGCTGCAGGAAAGCGGTTTTTCTGATGTTGATGTAATTTACCGGAATCGTACATTTATTATCACCGTGGCACGAAAAGGATAAACCGTAAATATCTGCCCAAGGGTGCCGATGAATCATAACCATCAAAGATGAAATAACAGGCAAAAATATGTTTGGGAGAGTTTATTTCAGGATGTTTTTGTCCGGCATCGCGGATTCTGATATTCCCCTGACCCCGCTCCGAACTCAGATGGCCCGTTCAATTATCAAACATGGACCCCGAAAACAGAAATGCATAAAAGAAGCAGTAGCGAGGGATGGATTTGAACCATCGATCTACGGGTTATGAGCCCGTCGGGATATCCTGACTACCCTACCTCGCTCCAATAATCAGGGTAATAATATAGTTGGCGTGCGCTGATAAACTTTACTGGAGTTTCTCCGTATCTAACTTCCTGTCAGGGACATTTAAGTACTCTTTTACCAACAGAGAATTATGGATGATGAGATCAGCCGGATACGGGAGAGGCGGATACAGGAGCTGAAAGAAAAAATGAAACACCCGGTAAAGGTGGATGTGACGCATGTGGATGAGACGCATTTTCAGGAATTCATCAAGACGCATCCATTTGTAGTCCTTGATTTCTGGGCAGAATGGTGTGCTCCATGCCGCAGGGTTGGTTTGGTAATTGAAGAACTGTCTAAGGAATTTTCCGGGAAGGTTACATTCGGTAAGTGTAACACTGAGGACAACCGGCTCCTCGCCATGCAGTTCAACATTACCGCAATACCGTCCATAATGCTCTTTTCTCATGGTCAGCTGGTGGACCGGATTATCGGGGCCTATCCAAAAGAAGCAATACGGGAAAAAATTGTCAGGAAATTTAACCTGAAATAAATCTTTAAAAAAAATTTTGAACCTTCACAACGACATTTATTGTTCTTGCCTGAGCGTGTTTAATTTTGCTGCCATAATAAAATCGTTTAATGTCAAACCCCCGGCAAGATATGTATAATATGAAATTTCGACGAATCGTGACTCTTTCATGCAGATATCCGGAATATGTCCCTCCTGTGAAGAAAGAGCCATAACTTCAATAAAAAATTCAACGCACCTGTCACTGTCATCGAGCTCAAACTTCCGGGTAAGGTGACCATTGGCAAGCGACCATCCAGGCACTTCACCAAGGAGCTCAAACGTCTCCTTTCTGGTCAATGGAGGAGATCCCACCCGATAGGTAGTACATTTTTGCTGTGCGAGTTCCATGGTTATTTTGTCATCTCTCTGAACAAAAAAAGGTTCTCTTGGGAGGTGGTCAGATTCCCCTCCTGCGGGGCATTTCGTGCAGATTCTGAACTCTGCTGAACGAATGTCCATTGTACGGGACGAAAAAATGACCCGGAAAGAACATAATGCGTCAGGGACTACGCTCTATGAGAAAAACGTGTCATCAGTATTTTCAACTCTTCACGAATCCCTCCAGCAGGTGCTTGCCCAACGACTGGAATGGACTGACCTCCGTGAAGTACAGGAAAAGACATATTCAGCAGTGGCGACGGGAAGTGATGTGCTCGTAATTGCGCCAACCGCCGGGGGAAAGTCTGAGGCGGCGCTGATTCCTGTTATGGATGATATCCTGAAAAATGGGAGGATGGGAGTTACCTGTCTCTATATATCTCCTTTAAAGGCGCTGATCAATGACCAGGAGGATCGTTTCAGGGATTTTTGCATACCGACTTCATTGTCAGTTATGAAATGGCACGGTGACGTGCCGAAAGGGGATCGCTCCTGGAAGGAGGGGGAGCCCCCTCACTTTCTGATGATTACTCCTGAATCTCTTGAGGTGCTCTTTCAGGAAAAAAAACTGTCTTCGGATCTCCGGCGGGTTCGGACCATCATTATCGATGAACTCCATGCGTTTGTTGAGTCCGAGCGGGGGGTTCATCTTAAGGTACTGCTCGACCGGATGGACCGTATCACGAAGAGACATGTCCAACGGATTGGACTTTCCGCAACAGCAGGAAATCCCGAAGAAGTACTTGCATGGCTCTCGGATGGCCGGCATACGGCGGAACTCGTTGAGGTTTCATCACCCCCCAGAGATAAAAAGTTTGTGTTTATTGTAAAATCAGAAGAAGAAGAACGGGTCGATGCTCTTGTACGGATCGTGGATGGAAAGAAGGCGCTTGTCTTTGTTAACAGCCGGAGTATTGCAGAGAAACTCATGAAAGCAAGTGCCGGGAGGATACGGAATCTTCACATCCATCACTCATCGCTCTCTCCAGCTACGCGAAAAACATCGGAGGAAGCGTTCTCTTCACAGGATGGTGCCTGCATTATCTGCACAAGCACGCTGGAACTCGGTATCGATATCGGCGACCTTGATGTGGTCGTTCAGGTTGGCCCCCCAAACTCTGTCTCTTCATTCCTCCAGCGAATGGGACGGAGTGGTCGGCGTGGGAAATCTGCGTATGTAGCATGGGTACTCCAGAACCCGTGTGAACTGCTGTGCAGTCTTGCGATAATAGAATGTGCGACCCGGAAAGAAGTTGAAAACCTCGTACCCGTAAAAAAACCTTACAACGTCATGCTCCAGCAGGTTTTCCTCTATTTGTATACCCATTCGAGGGTTAGCCGCAAACAGCTGGCAGCATCGGTACTTTCCCCGCCGGTGTTCAGAGACATAGAACCCAGGATTCTGGATCAGATTATTATCCATCTCGTTCAGGAAGGATATCTGACTACTGATGGTGAAATCCTGATGCTGGGAAATGAGGCCGAACGGGTCTTCGGGCATTCAAACTGGAAAGATCTCTATTCGGTGATCAGTAGTGGGGGGGAGTACCGCGCCATGACTCCGGATGGTGAGGTGGTAGGGAAGCTGGATGCACAGTTCGTAAGGAGCAGAAACTCAGAAGAGATCTCGCTGGGCGGACGCAGCTGGTCGATGGTAAAGTGCGATGAAGGACATAATATTGTTGTTGTAGTTCCAAGCGGATCGCAAAAATCCAGCACGTTCTGGACCAGTGCCGGTGAAGGTGGTTTTTCCCCCCTTGTGTGCCGGAGGGTACAGATGATACATGCAATGGGGGGATCAGTGCTCCCCCTTTGTGAGCAAGAGAAGAAGCTGATGCAAACCGTGCTTGCTCGGATCCCGGAGGGTATAGGAGAATGTGGGTTGTATATTGTCGAACAGACCGAGAAAGGGGGTGGAGTTCTCATATTCTCTTTTTCCGGTAGCAGGTTTAACCGGTTGCTTACGCTGCTGCTTCAGGACAGGCTTGATTGCAAGGCGCAGGTGCGGTATACTGATTTTGTTGTCCGAGTAATGCGTGGAGGAAAAGAAGGCATGGGGCAACGAGTGATGTCTGCATTACAAGAAATCCAGAAAATGGGAAAGAATGAAATTCGTGCAGCCCTGCCTTCGCCTCAGGCAGAAGGCTGGAAATTTGCCCGTGCCCTCCCGGCCTCACTCCTTTCTGATCTGTCACTTTCCGATCACTATTATGCAGAGGAGTTCATGGACATTATGAGGAATATTCCGGTTTCTTTCCTGGATACTCAGATCCCAGACACACACTTTCAAAAACGATAAGATGAGCATGTGCTTCCGCTTTATTTGTTTACATCAGATTATTATACGGGAAACTGTTGAGATTAATCTATGAAAAACGGTCTCATTCTTCTTGCTATTATCATTATACTTGTTGGTCTCTGTGGGTGCACCCAGACTGCATCACCCGTCCAACCGCCAACAACTGTCACTACGCCCGTTCAAACGACACAACCGCTGGCGGCAACAATCATTCCGGTTCCGCAGACAACGGGTTCTGTATCCGATAATACTATCCGGATTAAAAATTATGCATTTGATCCTGCAAGCATCACGATGAAGGTGGGATCAACAGCACGCTGGGTGAACCAGGATTCAGTGCCGCACAGGATATTATTTGCGGATGGGGTAGATTCAGCCGTGCTCGCGCCTTCGCAATCCTGGAGTAGAAAAATTGATCAGGCCGGGACCTATGATTATTCCTGCACAATCCACCCGGCTATGCAGGGAACCGTTATCGTGGAATTATGATAGTGTAAGATCAAAATCTTCCCTTTTTTATCCGTAGAATCTGATAATACAAAGAAGCAGGCAAACAATGAAGGATCATGTTTAAAGAAAAAAACGCGGCTGTTAAAAAAAATTATAACCCGGCAATCCGGAGCATCGCCCCGATCAGAATCCCGAACATGGATGTGGATGCGGATAACATACCTAAAACAATATATCCGACTATTATTCCGATTTTTAGCGGGATGTAGGTTCGGTTCAGATTAATCCTCCGTACCTGACGAAACGATCGGGTATCTGACGAAATCGGCGGTTTATTTTTCTTGATACGGATCATTTTTGTTCACCCATCAGACAAGTTTTTCCTCAACGATTCATGGGTTATTGCAGAATATATTGTATGAACAACTGTTCTTATCATGATATACTATGGATAGGTATTATTTATAATTTATTTTTCACTCTGAAAATAAAATATTCCCAAATTTCTGTTTTTTTGAGAAATAGCTGCAATAATTCGTCTTTTTTTGTAATTGCGAAGCAATGACAATGTATTGCATTTCCAATCCGTCATTACGCATTTTTAGGTTCGCCGTTAATAAAATAGATCTTTTCAGGTTCGAAGCTCGATCGACGACAATAAAATGTGGAAGAAACCTTACAAGGAAAACACAAAAAATACGCCGAGGGGGAGATTTGAACTCCCGAGGCGCGAAGCGCCAGTAGCTTTCGAGGCTACCGCCTTCCCGGGCTAGACTACCTCGGCAACCGG
>Ga0208980_10000838_pt1 | contig 18064 bp, 12 predicted proteins | sample WetSurMetagenome_3_FD_187993 | JGI IMG/M metagenome (GOLD analysis project Ga0208980, IMG submission 187993) | Wetland microbial communities from Twitchell Island in the Sacramento Delta, sample from surface sediment Aug2011 Site A1 Bulk (version 2) | ecosystem: Environmental > Aquatic > Marine... | reverse complement strand
TGAGGCCTAGCAGCAGGCCGTAGGCAGTAGGCAGTCGGCGGTCGGCAGTTGGCGGTCGGCGGTCAGCGGTCAAGGGTTCCCGGTTAGCAGATCGCAGTTCCCCGCTCCCTCGCTTCCATGCCTCCATGCCTCCATGCCTCCATGCCCCCATGTTTCTGATCTTCTGTACCGCCAGCAGTGTCAGCACCCCTAGACCGAAACGTATCCCATTGAACAGGAATGGCCCGATGTGCTCCATCCCCATTCGCTGGGCCACGAAGGCGAAACCCCAGATCACGGCGGTGATGAGGAGGATCAGGTCAGAGCGGACAGTACTGATTTTTAACATGCCAGTGCCAGGTTCTGGAACTTGAATGTCAAATGTATGACTTTTAAGGTGAAAAATCTAAAATCCAGCCTGTTCCGTCCTCCTGATGATTTCATCCTGCAACTCCGGCCCGAGGTCATTGAAATAGTCGCTGTACCCTGCCACCCGAACGATCAGGTCCCGGTGTTGCTCAGGATGCTTTTGAGCATCCCTTAAAGTGTCAGCAGTGACAACATTGAACTGGATATGATGCCCATTCAGCCTGAAATAGCTCCGTATCAATGCAGTCAGGGCCTGTATCCCTTTCTCATCCTGCAACAGCTGCGGGGTAAATTTCTGGTTCAGCAAGGTGCCGCCGGAACGGAGTTGGCCTATCTTGGAGGCTGATTTGATTACGGCTGTCGGGCCTTTTGTATCGGCTCCCTGGAAGGGTGATATTCCCTCGGAGAGCGGTTGCCATGCTTTCCTGCCATCCGGCATGGCACCGGTGACACTCCCAAAGTAAACATGGCTGGTCGTGGGAAGCATCATGATATGGTGTTTGCCTCCCCGGGCATTCGGACGCCCGTCGACTGCCTCAAAAAACATGTCGAAAACCGCCACTGCCTGAGCGTCGGCGTAATCGTCATCATTGCCATACTTCGGCGTTTCATATATGAGCCTGTAACGGATTTCTTCATTTCCAGCGAAATCTGCATCCAGCGCTTGCAGTAGTTCCGCCAGCTCTAGCCCCCTCTTCAACCCTCCCCCACTGCGGGGTAGGGAAGCATCAAAGATCCAATATTTTAGTGAAGTCAGCATATCCGTCACGCTTCCCAATCCAACCCCCTGGATATAAGAAGTGTTATACCTTGCTCCCCCGGCATTGTAATCTTTCCCATTCCGAATGCAATCATCGATCAACAATGATAAGAACGGCACCGGCAGATGATCGGCAAACAGTCTTTCAATGATGACGTTTCCCTTGATCTTTATATCCACGAAGTGCTGTAGCTGCTTTTTATATGCTTCCAATAATTCCCCGAAAGTCTTGAAATCAGCAGGATCTCCTGTTTTAAGGCCGATCTGCTTTGTTGTCCGTGGGTCGAAACCGTTGTGCAGGGTGATCTCCAGCACTTTAGGCAAATTAAAATACCCGGTCAGCCAGTAGGCTTCCTTGCCGAAGGCCCCGCTTTCCACGCATCCGCTCGCCCCACCGCACCGGGCATCTTCAAGGGATTTGCCCTGGCGGGTCAACTCCTGAACGATGGCATCTGAATTAAATACACTGGGCTGGCCAAAGCCGGTTTTGATGATTTTCGCCGCCCGGCCGATCAATTCATCGGGATTTTCGCGGCTGACCTGGATCATGGAACTCGGCTGCAGGATCCGCATTTCCTCGACCACGTCAAGGATTAAATAGCTCAGTTCGTTCACCGCATTGCTGCCATCCTTCTTTAAACCGCCCACGTTGATCAGGGCAAAATCTGTATAAGTGCTGCTTTCCTTCGCTGTCACTCCAATCTTTGGGGGCGCAGGATGGTTGTTGAATTTCACCCAGAACGACTGCAGGATCTCTTTTGCTTCTTCACGGGTGAGCGTCCCTTCCGCAATTTCCTTTTGATAGAACGGATACAAGTGCTGGTCAAGCCTGCCGGGATTAAAGGAATCCCAGGGATTCAACTCGCTTATCACGCCGATATGGACGAACCAGTAATATTGCAGCGCTTCATGGAAAGTCCGCGGGGAATGTGCCGGCACCCGGCGACAAATCTCAGCCATCTTCATCATTTCATTTGCCGTGTCAACATCACCACTTTGAACTTTGAACTTTGAACTTTGAACTAATATCTCCGCGTGCCTTTCAGCATATAATATGATGGCCTGCGCCGCGATTCTCATTGCCCTGAGTTCTTCGCTCGTTGCTGATTCATCATTCCCCAGCTTTACTATTTTTTCATCAATCTCAGCTATCAAATCCAGCATGCCTTTATGGTAGATCTTATCCCCCAGCACCGTATGCCCCGGGGCGCGCTGCTCCTGGAATTCAGTAAAAATCCCGGCTTCATAGGCATCCAGCCAATGTGGATCCATTGCTGCAAATAACCGGTCGCGGTGCGTATTTCCTTTCCAGAAAGGGATAATGTTGTCACAGAAGACATTTCTTGTCTCTTTACCGGACTGGAATGACACTTTCGGCCGGTCGTTGAGGATCTCCAGGTCTTCCAGGGAATGCAGGCAGATCTCAGGGTATGTTGACACGGCTTTGGGTGCCGGGCCGCGTTCCCCGACGATCAATTCCCCTTCGTTGATGCAGATTTGCTTGTGTTCCAGCAGGTATTTGAATGCCAGCGCCCGTTGTACGGGAATTGATGATGCACTAGCAGCTTCCTTTGACTGATAAAATTCGGTCATCAGCAATGCCCGCTCGTGGGAAATAGTGTTGACTGCTTCCAGGCTTTGCCGGCGTAATTTCTTGATTCTTTCAGTTAGCATTTTCTATATTTATTTCTCGCAGATTAACACAGTTTAAAGCGTAGATAAGCGCAAATCAAATACCTCACGTAGTTTTTCCATTTCTTCTTCATTCGGTTCGTGCATGTCCTCCAAAAGATATGTTCTCCCAATTCTCCTGTATTTATCCTTTGCAATGGAATGATAAGGCAACAGGTCGATATTTTTGAGATGGAGTCCCTGCATAAGTGCTATGACCGCTTTAATGTTTTCAGGATCATCGGTGATGCCGGGGATCACAGGAAAACGAATGATGATATTCTTTCCGGCCCGGGAAATCATTTCCAAATTCTTTAATGCCAGCTCATTAGATACACCGGTATATTCGACATGCTTCACATCATCCATTAATTTGATGTCGAACAGGAACAAATCGGCCAGGTCCATCACTTTTAAAAAGGCTGCCGGTTCGGCATAGCCGCAGGTATCGATGGCTGTATGGATGCCTTGTTGCTCGCAAAGCGTGAGTATTTCCGCCAGGAAATCCGCCTGCATCATCGGCTCCCCGCCGGAGAAGGTCACTCCCCCACCCGACTCGGCGTAGAATACCGAATCTTTCTGTAATTCCCTTAAAACCTCGACTGCCGACTGCCGACTACCGACTGCCGAATTAATCTCATAGACCTTCCCATCCAATTCTCGCCGCACCCTAACCTGCTCGATCCCCACTTCCTGGCTCTCCGGGTTATGGCACCACCAGCAACGCAACGGACATCCCTTCAGGAAAACCGTCGTACGGATCCCCGGGCCGTCGTGAATGGAATAGTGCTGGATGTTATAGATTAACCCTTTCATAGTGTTGTCATTGGCTCGATGCTGCGCATCTCGCGTCATTTATAGTCATTGATTGTAATTAGGTAGACTGCCGACTGCCGACTGCTGACTGCCGACCGGCCTCACGTCATCCTGCAGTGGAAAAGCCCCCGGCCGCGGCGGGTGTACATTTTGGTAAGGAAAAGATGCGGCAGATACATGGTTTGGAATTTGAAACAAAGTTAATCCAATAATTTTGAATTCTAAATTTTGAATTTTGAATTAAGCTTTTCCCATTCTTTTAAGCTCATGATCCTGTAATGGGGATCATAATGCTCAATGAATGCGTCGCTGTGATGGACCACCGCCTCACCGCTTGCCAGCATTTTAGCTATAGCCTCTTTATCTGCATCAAAATTGGGGAGTTGCAGATTCATGGATTCTATTTCCGCCAGGATGAGGCTCCATTTTATCTTCCAGGCGTCCAGGTCAGGGACTTTGAATCCTTTCGCGCTTTCCAGGAAAGCCGACAGGAAAACATCTATTGGTACAATGCTGTCTTTTACTAAGTCGAGCGGGACACGATAAAAGTTCAAGCCGGCACCGCAAGGAGTGGCGGTATAATCGCCCCGGCTCTTCATCCCGGATAGCTCATAATCAAGGTACCCCGCAGCACCGGCGCTGTCAGGCTGCATATGCCCCGGGCCGAATTCATCCTGGAAGAAGCTCTTGTAAAGATCCTGCAACGTGGAGGCAGGATAGAGTTCCATCTGGTTTTCGATGGCACGACGGAGGGATTGGTCATGCTTGCTGCAGGCGCTTATAATCAATAAGCAAAGGAATATTGCAATTGGCAAATATTTTGTAATAGATTGAATTATATCACGATTATCAGGCATTCTTCTTCGAGTTGACCTGTCAAAATTAGTTATATTCATATTCTTGCCTCAAAATTAATCTTACCATTTCCTCTAATCCCCCAAGATCATTCGCAATTGTATCCCAAATCCTCTCTGGTCGAATATGGAAATATTCATGGGCGATGAAATTCCGGAAGGATCTGGGTTTGTACCAGGGATAGTCGTACTTATCCAGAATATGGCCGTTTATTTTTGCCACAGATTCGCCGATTATTAAGAATTTCTGAAGTACCGCGCTGTATAGCAAGTCATTATCAATAAAATCCTGTAAGGTTTTATCCTTACAGAAACTCCTGATCGAAGCAACAGCTTCCAGGATATGAATCAGCCGCTGAAAGTCCCGGTCACCCATAGATCATTATTCTGTCAGCGATCACGGATTCAAGCATCAATGGGCTTAATGACTCTATCTCAACCAAATCCACACGCTTTTCAAGCAATTCTTCAATCCTGTGCTGTATTTCCGCCATGTCGTACAGGCTGAAGGAAACTCCATCCTTCAACTGAATCATGATATCCAGATCACTGTCCTGCTTCTGATCCTGTCGTGCGTAAGAGCCGAAGATCCATGCTTTATCGATCCTGCCATCCTCTGTAAAGACATTGCCGCAGATCTGTATTATCTCCGGGATCGCCCGCTCCTTCTTAAATCCGTATTGAAGCGATTTCTCGGCCACCTTCAATGCTTCACCTGCCATTTCTTCATCCTTCAGATTATACAGAACTTTATCTCCCAGAAAAATGACCATTAGTTCATTCTTATCAGCCTGATAAAGTTCTGCCAGCTTAATGACCATGTTTTTATTGAACCGTCGTTCACCTCGTTCCATTTTACTCAGGACAGCAACGTCCACGCCAGCTTCCTTCGCTGCTTTTCTTAGCGTGAAACCTGAATTTTTCCTCAATTCCCTTAATCGTCGTCCCAGTAGATAAATCATGAATCGTTGACAATTTTTGTCAAATTTAACAAATTTTTACAAATATATGATGAAATCCTTAACTTTATTGTGTCTGATTAACCAAGGCTATGCAGGCTAGAATAATTATATTACTCTACATCCTTCAAGTCTTTCTGGCACAAGAATCAAATGCCGCAATCATCACGGTCAATGAACCGGGAGGACTGTTTACCAGCATCCAACCGGCTGTCAATACTTGCAGCAATTGGGATACTGTGCTTGTTTATCCCGGGATATATTATGAAAATCTTCAGATCACCCGGCCTGTTACGCTTGCCAGCTTATATTTAATTACCGGGAACACTCAGTACATTGATTCAACTGTTATTGACGGGCAGGGGGATGCCAGTTGCATGACAATTAGATATTCAGACAATTGCGTCATCTGTGGATTTACAATTACCCACGGCGGAGGAGACGAATATGGCTATGGCGGGGGTATTTATGCTGCACATTCAAGTATCTGCCTGGATCATTGCATCATCAAAGACAACCATGCCGAATTAATTGGAGGAGGCAGCTATGCCTGGGAATCAAATCTCTCTATTATAAATTGCTCATTTGTTGGAAATTCTGCCGTATTTTCTGGCGGAGGGCTGGATATTTCCTATGGAAATATTTATCTTTCAGGCTCTGATATTATTAATAATTATGGAGGATTTGGCGGGGGGATGATTGTATCATCCTCCGGCGTAAACTTTGATACCCTCCACTGCTCAAGCATTTACGATAATTTTGGACATTCCGCCACCGACCTTGCTTTGAATAATGTCCTGGAACCAAGCCTGATCGTCATAGATACGTTCAGTGTCAGCGAACTCGATTCTTACTCGCTGTTTAACCCGGATTCAACCCTCGTCGCTGTTCTCTACGGTAAACATGAAATTGTGTATGGTGACCTATTTGTTTCTCCTTCCGGAAACAATCAGAACAGCGGGACGAGCCTTTCAGAACCGCTGCAAAGCCTCTGGCTGGCCATGCTTAAAATAAAGAGCGACAGCAATATCACCCGGACAATTCACCTGTTCCCGGGGACTTTTTCTCCTTCCACGACCGGGGAACATTTCCCGATGGGGTTCAAAAACAACATACTGTTGAAAGGGGCCCGAAAAGAGGAAACTTTTATTGACGGAGATTCATTATCCTACATTTTCGATATCTATGGCCTTGAAAATGTAATGATCCGCGACCTGACCATCCGAAGGGGAATCGGGGAGCGGCATCCCAGTCAATTCCTTCGTACCCCTGGACTTATGAAACTCCTGGCATGCAAGAATGTGAATTTCACCAATATAGCGCTGATGAAAGGGTACAGCTCATATGCCGCTGCAGTGGACATCGACCGGTCTGAGAACCTCCTTTTTGACAGCACGGATATCCATGACAATTTCGGTTGTTCAGCGTTGAGATTAAATTATACCGATTATTACGAACCGGTTAGCAGCACCTACCAGTTTATTAATTGCAGCTTTCACCATAACCTCCCGATGTACGGGTATTATTACGGAGATGGTGGAGCTGTGTTTGCCCAGGGCTCAGAAAGTGATGTCAGAAGTCATGATGTCCAATTCATCAATTGCGAATTTCATCATAATAAATCATTTCATTATGTTTCGGGGTATCCTACATCTCCCTGCCTCCTGATGCGGGTTAACGGAACATTAAGTATTGCGAATTGCACTTTTACTGAGAATTCCGGGCAGGAAAATTATTACGAATACATGATCCAGTTGCAGGGCCTGGTGAAAGCTGATGTTTATAATTCGGTTTTTTTCGGAAACGAAGGGAATAATTTTGCACTCTATAACTATAATCTCAATGATCCCGGCGAGGAATGCGACCTGGAGGTTTATCATTCATTACTTGAAAAAGGTCCGGACGACATTTTCATCTATTATCCCTCAACTGTTATCCTCTTCGATTCGTCAAACCTGGAAGGAGATCCATTGTTTAAGGGTACTGGCGAATATCCGTATCAGCTTGCAGCCACTTCACCGTGCATCGATGCCGGAGCACCAGATCTTCCACCGGGAATTTCCCTTCCGCCCATTGACCTTGCAGGAAATCCAAGGATTTTCAACCAGGCTGTGGATATGGGCGCCTATGAATATAATGAATTTGTCTGGGTTCCGGGGAATGATAGAATAGAAGCCGGATTCAACAGGGTCCTGGTATTTCCCAATCCTTTTTCTTCTAATTCGAAAATGATTTTCAAATTAGAAGATGATGAGGTTGCATTTGCATGCATATATTCCATGACCGGAACCAAGGTCAAATCCTGGAATGTTGATCCTTCCACCTCATTTATTGTATGGAATGGTTGTGATGATTCCGGCCATTCATTGCCTGATGGAGCTTACTTGCTGCGAGTTATTTACGATCATAGAAAGGATTTCAGTAAGATCCTGATAAAATCAAGATAAACAAAGCATTTACAGTTCTGTACAACTCTTGATCAAGCTTTGCAGATCTCCATGAGAACTAAATTTTCTATCCGTTAACCCAAACAGGCGGATCGTGAAATGAGGGGAGCAGCGGTAGCTTAAGTGAAGTAACTTCGGGAAGAAAAATTCCGAATTCCGGGTACCAAATTGCAAACTAATTCAAAATTCAATATTTATAAGGCTATGAAAAAAATAAACATGTTACTCCTGCTGTGTTTCACAGCAGTATTTTCCTTTGCCCAGGAAGGGCTATGGCTGTTGAGCCAGATTGATGAGCTGGGATTAGAAAGCAAGGGGCTGCAGATCAAGACCACCGACATTTATTCTCCCGGTCAGCCTGGATTGTATAAGGCCATCGTGCAGGTCGGCGGCGGTACCGGCAGTTTCGTTTCACCGGAAGGGCTCATCGTCACGAATCATCACGTGGCTTTCACTGCACTGCAGCGTGCTTCCAGCGTGAACAGCAACTACCTTAACGACGGTTTCACTGCCTGGACACGCCAGGAAGAGATCCAGGCGCCGGGCTATGCTGCGCTTTCCATGCTGGAAATGAAAGATGTCACGGACGAAGTGCTGGCAGCCGGAAAAAAAATCTCCGATCCGGCTGAAAAGGACAAGGCTATCAATAAAAAGATTGCCGGAATGACCGAAAAACTGGAGGAAGGCAAGGATGATATCAGCGCCCGGGTGACTGAAATGTACAATGGGAAGCAGTACATTCTTTTCGTCTACAAGGTCATCAAGGACCTGCGGATTGTCTATTCCCCGCCCCTATCGATCGGCAAATACGGCGGTGACACCGATAACTGGATGTGGCCGCGCCATACTGGTGATTTTTCTTTCCTGAGGGCATACGTGGCTCCCGATGGAACCGGCAAAGAATATGATCCGGCCAATGTTCCTTACAAACCCGATGTTTGGCTGAAAGTAGCCAAAAGCGACCTGAAAGAAGGCGATCTGACATTTGTCATTGGTTATCCCGGATTTACCACCCGCTATCGCACTTCCAATTCAGCCGACTGGAACCTGAATCAGAATTATCCGTTCTCTATTAAAAACTTTAAGGAGATCATTGCTCTGCTGCATGAAGTCACCAGGGACGATCCTGAAGGCTGGCTCAAGGTGGCCAGCCTGGAAAACGGCCTGGCCAACGGTTTGAAAAACTATGAAGGAAAAGTCTCAGGAATGAAGAAAACGAATTTCGTCCAGAAAAAGCTTGATTTTGAGAAAGAATTCGTGGCTTGGGCCAACAGCAACCCGGTGACAAAGGAGAAATATTCCAACCTGATTGCCCTGGAAGCAAAGGAATATGAAGTGATCCGGAAAACCAAGGACCGCGACAATGTTTTCGGCATGTTGCAAGGCCTGGCAGGCGTGGAATTTGGGGTCGCGGGCACCATATACATCACGGTCAAAGAGCTTGAAAAACCGGCCAAGGACCGTCAGCCTGGATTTACAGAACAGGATTTCAAAGAATTTGCCGAACAGAACCTCCAGTACAACTATTCAAATTATTACGAACCTGCTGACAAGGCGCTGCTTATCCGCGGCCTGAAGATGGCTTCTGTTTTGCCGCCGGATCAGCGCATTACCGGGCTGGACTACATCTTCAATGATAAAACAAAGACCATCGAGCAATTTGTGGATGAGGCCTATAAAAATTCGAAGCTGAATGATCCGGCCTATGCGAAATCGTTGTGCAGCATGACGTCGAAGGAACTGGAGGCCCTCAATGATCCGTTCATCCGGATGGCCCAGGCAATGTACCCGATGTCGGAGGAGATCAACGAAACTACCCGGCTGTTCGGCGTAAGGGTCGGAGAAATACGGAAACAGTACCTTGATGCCCTCTACGAATGGAAAGGCATGAGCCTATATCCCGATGCCAACGGCACCATCCGGTTCACCTATGGCCCGGTCCGGGGCTATGATCCGGCAGATGCCGTCACCTATCATCCTTTTACCACGCTGAAAGGCATGGTGGCAAAAAATACCGGTGAAGAGCCTTTCAATGCGCCCGCTGGCCTGATCGACCTTTACAATAAAAAGGATTATGGCCGCTGGACTGACCCTGAATTCAAAGAGGTGCCACTTGCTTTCACACTCATGGCCGATATTACAGGAGGTAACAGCGGCAGCCCGGTGATGAATGCCAGGGGAGAAATCGTGGGGGTGGTCTTCGATGGCAACTATGAAGCCATGATCAGCGACTGGCAATATGATTATGACATCCAGAGGGCCATCGCAGTAGATATACGATATGTCCTCTTCATCACTGAAAAATATGGCAAAGCAGGGTTCATCCTGAAGGAAATGGGACTCTGAAAGTTCATAAAAAAAATCTAAATATGTCGGAATCTGGATAATTTAAGCTATCTTTGTAGCTGGAATTGAACTTATTATAATCATTATCCGGATTAATGACTGAACACATTGCCCACATGGTGCGGGACCGCGCCAGCCGTTATGGTTCACGCGAGGTTTTCCGCTACCGGAACCAGCAAAGCGAACCTTACAAGAGTTTTTCATGGAGCGAATTTAAAACCCAGGCCGACAAAGTATCTAAATCATTGCTTTCCCTGGGATTCGGGCACGGCTCGCTGATCGGGATATTCAGTGACAACCGGCTGGAATGGACGCTTACCGACGTCGGAATCCTCGGTATCCGGGCTGTGGTCGTGCCTTTCTTCGGTACGGCTTCTTCTGCCCAGGTGCAATACATCGTGGAAGAAACCGACATGCAGCTGATCTTCACAGGGAATAAGGAGCAACTGGAGAAAGCCCTCGGATTGGTTGGCAAGTCGAAAAGCCTCCGGAAAATAGTCAGTTTTCAGCCGGGTATTCTCCCCGATGATGACCGTTGCATGAGCTGGGAAGATTTCCTCAAACTTGGGGACAGTCCTGAATTTGAAGCCCAATTGGAAAAGGTCTATTCAGAAGCTAAACCGGATGACATGGCCACCATCCTCTATACCTCCGGCACTACCGGCGAACCCAAAGGGGTGATGCTGCATCACGATAACTTTATGGAAGCTTTTAAGTTTCACGATGGCAGGCTCGATATTACAGAGCGTGATGTTTCCATGTGCTTTCTGCCGCTCAGCCATGTCTTCGAACGCACCTGGTCGTTCTACCTGATGTATCGCGGTGCTGTGAACGTTTTCCTGAATAACCCGAAAGAAGTCATTGACAACCTGCCTGTTGTGAATCCTACCTTGATGTGCACCGTGCCGCGGTTCTTTGAGAAGACGCATGAAGGCATCATGGCAGAATTCAACAGGTGGTCACCTGTAAAGAAGAAAATCTTCAACTGGGCGATAGCGACCGGCCACCGTTTCAGCGAATACCGCCGGGAATCAAAAACCGCCCCTATTACCCTGAGGGTCCAGAGGAGTATTGCTGACAAACTGGTCTACAATAAAATCAGGCACATCTTTGGTAAAAATATCCGCATGATGCCCTGTGCCGGTGCAGGGATCCGGGAGGACCTGTTACGGTTCTTCCATGCCACCGGGCTCTTTGTGAACTTCGGATACGGCGCCACTGAAACCACGGCTACGGTATCCTGTTACCGGTCAGACCGTTACGAATTCGGAACTGTCGGTGAAGTGATGCCAAATGTATCGGTTAAAATTACCGATCAGGGAGAGATCATGGTGAAAGGGCCGAATGTGTTCAAAGGATATTACAAAAAGCCTGAAGCCACAGCAGAAGTACTGGTAGACGGCTGGTACATGAGCGGTGACAAAGGGCATTTTTCGCCGGACGGCAACCTTGTGATGACCGACCGCATCAAGGACATGTTCAAGACGTCTGTCGGTAAATACATCTCCCCGCAGAAAATTGAGCTGCTGCTGGCCAAGGACAATCTCATCGAGCAGATCGTAGCCATCGGCGACAACCGGAAATACATCACGGCCCTGATCGTACCGTCATTCGAGAACCTGAAGGCACACATTCAGCAGTTCAAGCTGGAGCACCAGCATAAAGAGCACATTGTCAGGCATGAAAAGATCATGGAGCTGTTTCACGCCAGGATAGAAAAACTGCAGGAAGAGCTTACCTCTTACGAAAAGATCAAAAAATTCACCTTGTTGTCGGAGCCTTTCAGCATTGAGAACAGTGCGATGACCAGCACCCTGAAGCTGCGCCGGAAAGTGATCACGGAAAAGTACAGGGACCAGATTGAAATGATGTATTCAGCGGTTTAGCTTCCAGCGTTTATGTGACCAGAGCCAGTTGGCTGGTTCTTCCTTGATCACGGATTCCAGCTTTTCAGCAAACCTTCTTGTCACTTCTCCATCTGGTAATGAGGCCGGATTGTCCGCTATGATTGATAGATATAGGGTGTAATATCCGCGTTTCACCCGCCTGATATCGGCATAAAAGACGGGATGGTCGTACTGCCGGGAATACTTCTCAGGTCCGTGCAGAAAGGCGGTATCCCGTCCCAGGAATTTAACCCGGATGGCGTTATCTATTTTCCGCGGGCTTTGATCAGCCGCCATGAGGTAGATGACCGGCCTGTCCCACGTTTTCTCAAATGTTTTCGCCGTTTCTTTGATGGAAGCCAGTTCGGCGCCGTACCTTGAGCGGCTATTGCGTACGATCCGGTCCAGCCATTTATTCTGAATCGGCTTATAAAATCCGACGATATGGAACGGCGTATACAAAGCCGCAGAAAAGACTCCCCATTCCCAGTTGCAGTAATGCCCGGTCACACATATCATGCTACTCCCCGATTCAAAATAAGGGTCCAGCAACTCCGGGTTGAGAATACGATGCCGCCTGATGATTTGCTTTTTGGAGATGGTAAACGCCCGGATGCCTTCCAGGAATATATCTGCAAGGTTTTTGTATATCTCTCTGAGAGCATGGTTTTTCGTTTTCACATCAGCAAAATGAATGGTTTCAAGATTGGCAAGCGTCACTTTTTTGCGGTAACCGATGATATGATTCAGAAACCAGGCGAGAAGGCTGGAAAAAGCATAGAAAATACGGAAAGGTAGCAGGCCCAGCAACAGGAACAGGCCATACAGCAAATAGGCAGATATGAAACTCATAGCGGTTACCTGGAATAGATGTCGATGACATTTTCGATGCTACGCTGGCAGACTTTGCAGAACTGCATGTGCCGGGTGTACATGATGCAGTCGACCTGCGAACGGTACAGCCCTTTGGCCAGGTAACCGGCCCCTTCAAAAGCACCGACTTTATCCCTGTATTGTTCTTTGGAGAAGAATTCATCCTCCTGCATCATCTGCCTGGTGAAGAGCGCCTCCATGATATTTTCCGGCACATTGGCATTCCGTAGGCTGTCGCGCTCCTTCTGGATCTCATAGCCAAACTGATCGAACGGCTCCTTGTTCCAGGGTGTGGGGACCGGGGTCCCGGTTTCTACAAGATCTTTCCATTTCAGGTTATTTGCATCGAACAAGGCAGTGATGTTGGTTTCCCATGGCTCGGCGGTGATCTGCGGCTGCTCATAGGCGATGGAAGAAGTATAGTATTCATCGGCCAGGGCACCCAGGTGATGGCCGAATTCATGCACCATGATGTACTCGCCGAACTTGTTATCCACCGATACTGTCGTGTAAAGGTTATAGATCCCTCCGCCTCCGTAGGTGCGCTCGTTCACCAGGATGACCATGAAATCGTATGGCACGGCTGAAGCAACATCGCGGACCGTTCGATTATCATACGTCAGCACGTAGCGCTCAGAATCGAAGCTGCTGTAATGGGTTGAGAGGGCAGTGCGTTTGAACAAGCCCGGATGCGGCCGGGAAACGCCGGAGACCTGGGAGGGCGTCTCGACCGCCCGGATGCTGATATCGGCCTTCCGTTTCATAAAGGGATCATGAGCCAGCAGGACATCCGCCATGCGCCTGGCATCTGTCCGGAACTTCTCCATTTCTGCAGCAGTATAGCCATCCCCGAGGATGACGATATCCAGCTTGAATTCCGCCGGACCGCTGTCATAGAGCACGTCGACCTTTTCATGATGCACGATATCCGCCGGATTGGCTTTCCGGGAAGCCGGATCGACCGGTGCGGTCCATACTACCTGGAACTTGTTCTGGGCATCTCTCTTCTTCATGACGATGGTGACCGGCTTGAGCGGCCATGGGAAGCGGACCGACTCATGGAACGTGCCATTCATTTCGCCGGCTTCCGGCGTCGTCTGCCATTCCCCGAACACGCTGGCAAAACCGCGGGAAAAGAGCAGGGTGCCCGTTTCCTTGTCCACTACCTGGAAAAGGTATAGTCCCAGCTCCAACGGGTCTATGAGCACCGTTTTACTGCCCGGCCAGGGGCCGTCGGATACGATCCGGTCCGCTGCAAACGACTCCGACTTATCCGTTCCGAAATGGAAATAATCGAACCGCATCGTTTTATCAACGAAATACTGGCTAAAAGATACATTGCCCTCTTCGATCACCTGAACCGGGGCGATGGCCGGCGGATCATTCCGGGTTTCCGTGGCAGGCTGCTGCGGCATTTCGCAGGCGATTAAAAAGATAAAAGCAAGGCAGAGAATGGTATTTTTCATGGTGGTATGATTTAGTCGGGATAAATATAGAGAAAATATTTCAAAGGTCGGCAGCTTGCCCTGAAGGCGAAGCCTGAAGGGTCAGCAGTCAAATCGTTCATCGCCCAAGGGCAATTTTTTTAGCTGCCCGTCAACCCATTCCGGCAATCCGCAACATAAATCCCGGCAGTTGAAAATCCAACCATGCAGCCGTTATCTTTTCCATCTATCTTTGTTCCTGATCAGGATGTTTTTATTAAATTTACCAAACCTCATTAGACCTTCTCCGGTTAATGGTATGAAAAGATGGATCTATAAACTGGCTGCCGGCCTATTGCTGCTATCCTGGATGACCCCTGCCATGGGCCAGGCCTATTATGACCAGCACAAAGCAGACAGCCTGGAAGAGGCGCTGTCCCTCAAAGCTCAAACCGACACCTCCAGAATTGCCATCCTGGTAAGCCTCAGCAAGATTTACATTTATAAAGATGCCCGCAAAGCCATCGATTTTGCGCAGCAAGGGATTGATCTTTCCAAAATAAATGACCTGCCGGTCAGCCCGCTACTTTACCTCTACCAGGGCCGCGGTTATGCCAGGATCCCTGACAATGAGAAAGCGGAGAGCCTCTTTAAGGATGCCCTGAAAATAGCTGAAGAACAGCACGATACTATCGACCAGGCATGGATTATCCTCTCGATCGGTTTTTATTACTATAACCTCAGGAATGTCCCGACCGCCCTGGGTTATTTCGACGAGGCATATAACCTGGGGGAAGTATTGAAAGACAAAAGGATCCAGGGAGAAGCGCTGTTCGGAAGAGCGGTGTCGTATGATATGTACACCGATTATGAGAACATGTACCAGGCGTTGAAGAAATACCTGGCCGTCGCTGATTCCATGAAAGACCAAAGAAGGATTTCCGATTCCTACCGGATGATGGGGGTTTATTACCGTCATAATGAAAAAATCCAGGAAGCCATCGATGCAGACAAAAAAGCCTATGACATCGCATTATCCATCAAAGATTCCTCCCTCATGGGCGCCGCCCTGAACCACATGGCATTCTATTATTATGAGCTGGGCAAGCTGGAAAAATCGCTCGAAGTATACAAGGAGAATCTCGCCCTTTATCCGAAAGGACAACCGAATTATATTGCCAATATTTACGGTAACATCGGCAACATCTACCGCGACTGGGAACAGTACCCGAAAGCCATCGAATATTACAATAAGAGCATAGAGCTTTCGCTGAAGGTGAAGGATATGTACAACCTTTCCTGGCTGTATAAAGACATCAGCCACATGTATGAACGGACCGGGGATTACAAGAAGGCTTACGAGGACATGCAGCTGGCAGCGGTCTACCAGGATTCGATGGCGACGGTCAACTACCAGCAACAGCTGGCCAGCGCCCGTGCCCAGTACGAAGCCGATAAGAATGCAAAAGACCTGCAACTGCTTTCCGTGCAAAACGAGCGAAACCAGATCCTCATCTGGGGACTGTTGGCCGGCATCGGGCTGATCGTTGCAGTGGCCATTCTCATCATTACCCGTTCAAGGTTCAATGCCCACAAACGGATCTCAGCCATGGAGTACCGGATCTCGGAGCTTAACCAGACCAACCTGCGTCAGCAGATGAATCCGCACTTCATCTTCAATACCCTGAATTCCATTCAGTATTACGTATTCCAGAACGATAAGATCGCCTCGAATAACTACATGACCAAGTTTGCCTCCCTGATCCGCAAGACCCTGGAAAACAGCCAGCATACGGCCATCACCATCAAGGAAGAACTGGATACCCTGCACCTCTACCTGGAACTGGAAGCCTTACGTTTTAAGGAAAAGTTTAATTGGGAGATCCGGGTGGATGACGAAATCGACACCCTGGTCTACAAAATACCGACAATGCTGATCCAGCCCTACGTGGAAAATGCCATCACGCATGGGCTGATGCACAAGGAAAATGGCAAAGGATACATCAAGGTGGAGCTGGAACTGCAGACCGACCAGATCCTTTGCACCATAGAGGATAACGGCATCGGAAGGGCCAAAGCGTTGGAGATCAAGCAGCAGAAGAACGGCAACCACATCAGCATGGGCACCACCATCACCGAATCGCGGCTCAAGCTGGTGAATGACCTGTATGGCCAGAGCATGAAGGTGGTCTATACCGACCTGGTGGATGAAGCGGGCCAGGCAGCCGGAACCCGCGTCCAGATCAATATCCCTATTATTACCTGAAAAGATCAAGATTATGCTCAGAGCAGTCATAGTTGACGACGAACCCGATGCGGTGAGATTCATCGAATCGATCATCGGGGAATATTGCCCGAACGTGGAAGTGGTGGGAACCGCCAATTCCGCCCGCGACGGGGTGCAGGTGATCACCGACACCGCCCCCGACCTGGTGTTCCTCGACGTCCAGATGCCTCACGGCAGCGGGTTCGACCTGCTGTCGAGCTTCCAGGAGAAGTCGTTCGACGTCATCTTCATCACCGCCTTCAACCACTACGCTATCCAGGCCATCAAGTTCAGCGCGGTAGATTACATCCTCAAGCCTATCAATATCAGCGAGCTGATCGAAGCGGTGAGCAAAGTAGAAGGCAAGCGGGCCAGCATGGAGTACAAAAATCTGAACTATCATGCCCTGCTGGAGAACATCATGACACCGCGGCCGACCAAGCTGGCCATTCCCACGGCCGACGGCATCGAGTACCTGAACACCAACGAGCTTATTCGCCTGGAAGCTGACCGCAGTTACACCTGGTTTTACCTCACCGGAAACCGCAAATATCTCGTTTCCAGGAATCTGAAAGAATACCAGGAACTGTTGAATGACATGAACTTTTTCCGGCCCCACAACTCCCATCTCATCAACCTGGAGCATGTGAAAAAATTCGTTCGTCATGAAGGCGGATATATTGAAATGACCGATAATTCCACCGTACCGATCTCAAGAGGAAAACGCGATTTGTTTTTGGTACAGATGGGGAGGATCAGCAAGTAAATTCCAAATCCCAAATGCCAAGCACCAAATTCCAATCAAATTCCAAATGACAAAATTCAAATCCAAAAATGGTGTTTGTATTCAATCCCTCATTCCTTTGTTTGAAATTTGATTATTTGAAATTTATTTTTTTGTTTGGGATTTGGAATTTGGTGCTTGGGATTTGGGATTTGGGATTTTAAAAGAGTCCTTTCTTCTCCAGCAATTTATAAAACTCCTCTTTATAGCTGTCGCCTACCGGGATCTTGTGCCCGGCAATCGTGATCTGCTGCCGGACGACATTCTCTATCATGTCGAAAGCAATGATATAGGACCGATGCACGCGGACGAAATTGCACGACGGAAGGATCTCTTCCATCTTTTTAAAGTTCTGCAGGGTCATGATGTTTTCCTTCGGAGTATAGATCTTCAGGTAATCCCCCTGTCCTTCAATAAATAAGATATCCGCAAAATTGATTTTCTGGAGCCGGTATTCGGTTTTAACAAAAAAATAATCATTCCTGGGATTGGCGATCATCATCTCCTGTTCTTGCGGTTCCTTGTTGCCTTCCGCCAGTCTGAACCGCTCAAAAGCCTTATTGGCTGCCAGCAGGAACCGCTCAAAAGAGATCGGTTTTAGCAGGTAATCGGTTACATCCAGCTCATAGC